>Ga0268255_10000164_pt1 | contig 53953 bp, 53 predicted proteins | sample AgamicOrMarz_FD_200256 | JGI IMG/M metagenome (GOLD analysis project Ga0268255, IMG submission 200256) | Agave microbial communities from Guanajuato, Mexico - Or.Ma.rz (v2) (version 3) | ecosystem: Host-associated > Plants > Phyllosphere > Phylloplane/Leaf | place: Guanajuato, Mexico...
CAACCGAGGCATTGGTAGCGCTGGCCCGTAAGCTTGCCCGAGTGGTATTCGCTCTGTTGAAGAACCAGAGCGAATACTTACCAAAAGGCATTTAGGGGCTAGCCCTGCACCATAGAATCTCCCACAGGTTCTGCGGTGTATCCCGGACTCTGAGGCGGTAACAAGTCCCTTGTGGCGAGGGAGCTTGCTCCCGCTCGGCTGCGCAGCAGTCATAGACCCGACTGGCGCGGTGTGTCTGGAAAACTTCGAGCAGTTTTTTTCGAGAAGATGAAAGCAGGCAATACACAAAACACTGTGGGAGCGAGCCTGCTCGCGATAGCGGTGTATCAGCCAACACTGATGTTGACCGGTCGGGCGCCATCGCGAGCAGGCTCGCTCCCACAGGTTCTGCGGTGTATCCCGGACTCTGAGGCGGTAACAAGTCCCTTGTGGCGAGGGAGCTTGCTCCCGCTCGGCTGCGCAGCAGTCGTAGACCCGACTGGCGCCGTGTGTCTGGAAAACTTCGGGCAGTTTTTTTCGCAAAGATGGAAGCAGACAATACATAACACACTGTGGGAGCGAGCCTGCTCGCGATAGCGGTGTATCAGCCAACACAGATGTTGGCTGGTCGGGCGCCATCGCGAGCAGGCTAGCTCCCACAGGTTCTGCGGTGTATCCCGGACTCTGAGGCGGTAACAAATCCCTTGTGGCGAGGGAGCTTGCTCCCGCTCGGCTGCGCAGCAGTCATAGACCCGACTGGCGCGGTGTGTCTGGAAAACTTCGGGCAGTATTTTTCGAGAAGATGAAAGCAGGCAATACACAAAACACTGTGGGAGCGAGCCTGCTCGCGATAGCGGTGTATCAGCCAACACTGATGTTGACTGGTCGGGCGCCATCGCGAGCAGGCTCGCTCCCACAGGTTCTGCGGTGTATCCCGGACTCTGAGGCGGTAACAAATCCCTTGTGGCGAGGGAGCTTGCTCCCGCTCGGCTGCGCAGCAGTCATAGACCCGACTGGCGCGGTGTGTCTGGGAAACCGCGCCGGCTGGGTTTGGGCCTGCTTCGCAGTCCAGCGGGAGCAAGCTCCCTCGCCACAGGGTTAGTGCGTTTGCTCAGGTAGTCATTCGATCTTCTGAAGAATCAGAAAACAGCCAAAAAGGCATCTGAGGCTATGCATGCACCATAGAATCTTCTACAGGGATCAGCACCTTTACAACAGGCCGGTCTCGCTGGCCTTGGTCACGCCACCGTCCAACCCACGCTCGCGCAACACCTCGATGGTCGCGGCCAGTGCGCTGGAGACGGCCGGGAAGCCAACATAAGGCAAGGTCTGGATGATGATCTCCTGGATCTCCAGCACCGTCAGGCCGTTATTCAACCCGAACCGCAGGTGATTCTTCAGCTCATCGGGCTGGTGCTGGGCGATCAGCGCGCCGATCACCACCGCGCTACGGTATTTCAGCTCCAGGCCAGGGCGGGCCCAGACGCTACCGAACGCGTGTTCGATGGCCATGCGCGCCACATCGGACGCAAAGGCGCCAGACGATGCACTGGCTTCGATGGCCTTGGCGAAATCTGGCCCCATCATCTTGACCATCAGTTCGTGACCGGCTTGCCATTTATCACTCATTGTTCTTATCTCCGTAGGTGTCGCGGCCCTATTGTCGAACCGCAGCAGAACTTGGACCTGCATCAAATGTAGTGTCCTGGAGAGGAGCAGGATAGCGACCCATCCCCAGGTAACTGAGTGCCGAAATAAGAAAGCATCCGGCCGCTACCGCCAGTGCCACGTTGTAATGACCGAAACGGTCATAGGACAGGCCCATCAGCGTGCCGCCTATGGCGACCATCAGGGAAATGACCAGGACACTCAAGCCATAGATTGCGGCGTAGGCCTTGAGCCCGAAATAACGGGCGATCATGTACGCCACCACATCGATTTCCGCCCCCTGCCCCAGCCCCAGCAACACCACCGCGATGATCGCGCTGGTCCGGTCCAGGCTGTCAGCCATCAGCAACAGGCAGCCCAATGCCGGCCCAAGCGTGAAGACAAAGGCCACTACCGGCGCCCATAACCGGTCAACCAGCACGCCGCTGATCAAGGCCCCCACCAGGGCCGAGGCGCCTATCAAGCCGATAATCCCCGCGGCATCCGCCGGATCGACGCCCTTGCCGGTCAGCATCGGCTGAAACTGACTGAGCAGCGCGACGATCGGCGCGTAATTAAGGGCCGCCGCCAGGCAGATCAGTACAACCCGGTGATTCTTCAGCAAGCTCGACCAGGCAATCGGAGCCTGGCCTGGGGCTGACGACACCGACTGTACCGCCCCGTTGCGAATCCACAGCCAGGTCACGGGAAAGGCCACCAGCAGGATCAGGATCCCCATCAACGCGTAGCCTGCACGCCATCCAAATGCAGCGATGGCCATGAACACCACGGGCGGCAGGATGGCGCTGGACAGCGCCAGGCCGGATCGGGTCACCGCCAGCGCCAACCCGCGCGAAGCATCGAACGCGCCGTTGATGACCCGGGTAAAGGTCAGGCCGGTGGTGGTCACACCGACGATCGCAAACAGGGTGTAGATCAAGTAGTAGACCGGCAAGGGACCGTGCAGCAACGCCAGGCAGAAATAGCCCAGGGCGGTCAGGCACAATCCCACCAACAGCACCGGTCGCACCCCTACCCGATCGACCAGCCGACCCAGCACCGGTGAAACCAGCGCCGCTGCCAGACTCGCATTCTGCGCCAGGGCAATCTCCCCCCGGCTCCAGCCAAAGGTTGCCTGCAACGGCTCGACGAACAGACTCGATACCGCAGGCCAGATCGAAAACGACACACCTGCACCCAGCGTTGCCGCCAGCGCCACGCGCCAATGCGTCCGCCATTCGCTGACCGCGACGCGCCAGGCGCCTGAATCCGTGGGTGAGTTCATTGCTCGCTCCTGATTGTTGTTTTATGGCTGGGTGCAGAGGCTATAAATCGCAGATCAGAGGTGGGCCGACCGCCCTCCGTCCACCGCCAGTATCTGCCCCGTGATGTAGGGTGCATCGGCCAACAGGAACAACACAGTGCGGGCAATGTCGGAGGGATCGCCGATGCGCTTGAGCGGCGTCGCATCGAGCATGCGTTCCTTCAGCGAATCGTCGAACAGGTTGTCCGAGGGCCACTCGATCGCTCCCGGTGAAACGCCATTGACCCGTACCTGAGGGCCCATTTCCACGGCCAAGGCGCGCGTCAGGCAAAAGAGGCCCGCCTTGGCTGCGCAATAGGTGGAAAAACCAGCCAGCGGGCGCTCGGCGTTGATGTCGACGATGTTGATGATGGCGCCGCCCGTTTCCTTCAGATGGGGCCAGGCTGCCTGGGACAGGAACAGGGGCGCCTTCAGATTGCTGCCCACCAGATCATCCCAGGCGTTCTGATCGATCCGGCCCAAGGGCGTCGGGTAAAAACTCGAGGCGTTGTTGACCAGGCCATCCAGGCGGCCGAACGCCTCGGCAGCCTTCTCGACCAACGCCGCCAGTGCGTCGGTGTCGAGCAGATCGGCCCTGATCAGCTTGATCGAATCAGGGCGATCCCAGGACAGCCGCTGCGCCAGCTCCGTCGCCTCTGAAGCACTGTCGCGGTAATGCAGAATGATCGAGGCCCCGGCGCCATGCAGCGCCCTGACGATGGCTGCGCCAATTCGCTTCGCACCACCGGTCACCAGGAAGGCCTTGCCGCTCAAGGAAGAAACTGACATCGCGCACTCCAACTCAACTGTTGGCAAACCGCGGATGCGCGGCCAGCCCGATGATCGACAGCAATTCACGGCGGGTGACGCCGTCATCCCGGAAGGCGCCGACCATCCGGCTGGTGATCATCGACACCCCGGCCTTGTGTACGCCACGGGTCGTCATGCACTGATGGGAGGCCTCGATCACCACCGCGACGCCCAGCGGCTGCAAGACTTCACTGAGGGTGTCGGCGATCTGCACAGTCATCTTTTCCTGGATCTGCAATCGCTTGGCGTAGACCTCCACCAGCCGGGCCAGCTTGGAAATGCCAACCACCCGTTTGTCCGGCAGATAGGCCACGTGAACCTTGCCGATGATTGGCACCATGTGGTGCTCGCAGTGGCTCTCGAAGCGAATGTCGGTGAGCACGATCATCTCGTCGTACCCTTCCACTTCCTCGAAAGTACGCGACAGGATCTCCCGCGGATCGTCCTTGTAACCGGCGAAAAACTCACCATAGGACTTGACCACGCGACGGGGGGTGTCGAGCAGCCCTTCACGGTCGGGATCATCCCCGGCCCAGCGGATCAATGTACGTACTGCCGCCTCGGCTTCTTCATGGGTCGGACGGACCAACGCCTCCAGGTTTTCTTTCGCAGTCATTACTTCACTCGTTGTGTTGGATCGGATCATGGAAACGGGCATCAGCCACCTGGGCGACGGTTCAGGTCAGGACGCTCAAGGACTCATTGGCAAAGGGTTCGAAGTCTTGTCCAACCCGGGCCTTGTAAGCCCACCTCGGATCCTGGAGCAGCGAGCGTCCCACCCCCACCAGGTCGAACTCGCCGCGCCCGAAGCGCTTCATCAGCAACTCAAGGTTGTCGGCCGCCTGCGCCCCGCCCTGCTTGCGGCTGTCGTACATGCCGTTGTTCAGCCCGACACCGCCGACTGTCATGGCCAGGCGACCGGTGAGTTTTTTCGCCCAGCCGGCCAGGTTGAGTTCCGCGTCGGCACCGCCAACCTCAGGGAACTCGGCACGGTCGAAATAGCGCACGCTGGCATCGAAGACATCGACCCCTGCCTCTGCGATGGGCAGGAGAATCTCTTGCAGCTCGACAGGCGTCACCGCAATGCGCGCCTTGAAGTCCTGCTGTTTCCATTGTGAGAAACGAAACAGGATCGGCATCTGCGGCCCGACGGCGGCGCGAATGGCCTTGACCACCTCGACGGCAAAACGGCTGCGAGCGCCTCGATCACCGCCCCATCGATCAGTACGGCGGTTGGTCACTTCCCAGAGAAAGGTGTCTATCAGGTAGCCGTGGGCGCCATGGATCGCAATGCCATCGAATCCGAGCGCTTTGGCGTGGCCGGCACTGCGGGCGTAGGCAGCAATGACATCGGCGATTTCCGAGTCGGTCATCGGCGCCGTGGGCACGCTTTGCGCAACCACATAATCGTCGGGTGACGAGGTCAGCCCACCCGCCGGTCCCCAGATTCCCGACGGACGCGAGGACGGTACATGGGGATTCGGGCCGGTGCCTTGTAGCCGCATGACCCCTTGGTGCCAGAGCTGAGGAAAAATCCGGCCGCCCGCACCCTGCACCTGCTCCACCACCCGACGCCATCCGGCCAATGCGGCCTCGCCGTACAGGTGCGGCAGATCGCTTTCACCAATGCCCGCCTCCCCCAGCGCACCGGCATGATCCACACCGACCCCTTCAGTGATGATCAGGCCGGTTTCGCCTTCCGCCCGGCGCCGGTAATAGGCGGCCACGTTTTCCCCCGGCACACCGTCGGGGCAAAAATTGCGGGTCATGGGCGCCATGACAATGCGGTTCTTCACGCGCAGGGAGCCGATCTGCAACGGCTCGAACAGCGGCGCTATTAGGTTGGACATGAAACCCTCCTGGGTACTATTCACGGTTGGCGCGTCAGGCGCTGGCGCAGCTGGGTCGAACTGCGGGACCAGAAGCCTTTCCAGTGCGGGAAGCTGTCCGGCAGTCGTGGCTGGTAACGCGGCTCAGTGAACTTGCCCGGCCAGTGCTGCCACTGCGGAACGCCAGGTCGCTGTTGCCAGTCCGTCGAGTACCAGTGGCGCTCGTCACGGCGTTCGAAAAACCACTGGCCGTCGCGCCGCACATAGCTGTCGAAATAACAGATCGCCATGACCACCCAATGCTCGCCGTCTTCATGCTCTGCCCGGCAATACACGGTTCCGGTCGCGTGGTCCGGGTCCTGAAAGTCAATGGTCTGGCCGCAGATTTGGTGCACGCACCGGTAGAACGCCTGCAGGATCGACTCCGAGCCATAGAAGGTTTTCAGCGCCTCGCGCCCTTTGCCCCAGCGCCCGCAATCCACGTCCTCGACGAACAGCGTGACCAGGGCATCCAAGTCACGGGAGTCGACACTCAACGCATAGCGCGCCGGCAGTTGCTGAATCGCCAGTTGTGCTTCGACGCGCTCGAGGCGCTGCTCCAGATTCATGCTCATGGCCGGGCACGCCGTTCATCGGCGTAATAGGGCTGATGCGCCAGCAGTCCACCGTCGACATTCACCACCTGCCCGGTGATGAATCGGGCTTCGTCCGAGGCGAGAAACAACACCGCGCTGGCGATGTCATCGACGCTGCCCAGGCGCGGCGTCAAATGATGTTCGAGCATCATCTGGCCCGCCGGGCCGGCAAAATCCTCAGCGGTCGCCGGCGTCACGATCAGCCCGGGTGAGATGGCGTTGCAGCGGATCCCTTCCTTGCCGTGCTGGGTCGCGACGTAACGGGTCAGCGCTTCGATTCCGGCCTTGGACACCGCATAGGCGCTATAACCCAGTGCGCCGGCCTGGGCCGAACCGGAACTGGTGTTGATGATCGAACCGCCGCCACGCCGACGCATCGGCTCGATCGCCATCCGGCTCGCCAGCATGCAGCCGCGCAGGTTGATGCGCATCGTGTCGTCCCACACCTGGGTGTCCATCTGCTCGACGACGCTGTCTTTGAAGCGCGAGAGATGGGTGGCCGCGGCGTTATTGAACAGCACATCCAGGCCGCCAAAGGTCTTGATCGTGAACTCGATCATGGCGCGGATCGAGTCTTCGTCGCCCAGGTCCAGCGTCACCGAGGCGGCGCCCAATCCATCCTCCACCAACGCCTGGGCTTCACGCTGCGCGGCTTCGCCATTGATGTCCGCCAGCACCACGCTCGCACCTTCCTGGGCGAGCCGCCTGGCCGTGCCCAAGCCAATGCCCGAAGCTGCGCCGGTGACGATTGCAATCTTGCCAAGTAGTCGTTTCATCGTTAATTCCCCAGCGCCTCAGACGGCGGTATAGAGCCCGCCATCGACCTGGATGATCTGGCCGGTGACATAAGCCAGACCGTCGCCGCACAGCGCGGCCACCGCCCGCCCGACGTCTTCGCGCTCACGGCCCATCCGCCCCATGGGGAAGTTGGCGATGTAACGATCACGCAAAGGTGGGTTCAGCGCGAAAAACGCGTCGGTCGCAGAAGTCAGCGCCGCTGGCGAGATCGCATTGACGGTGATCCCGCTCGGCCCCCACTCACGGGCCAGCGCCTTGGTCAGGCCGCGTATGCCGCCCTTGATCGCGGCGTAGGCCGGGTTCAGCGATGCACCGTGCAAGCCGAAGGCTGAACACAACAGCATCACTCGCCCGCAACCGTTGGCGTGCAATGCGTCAAACGCCGCCAGCGCACAATGGTGAGCCCCGGCCAGATCCACCGCGAGCTGTTCGTCCCAGTCGTCATCGGCGAAGTCTTCCAGTTGCTTGGGATGCCCGGAAGCGCCGTGGGTAGCGTTATGCACCAGGATGTCCAAGCGGCCAAACTGCTTGACGGCGCCGTCGACGGCACGGCGCACGTCATCCAGGCGGGTCACATCGGTCTCGATGGCGAGCGCCTGGCCGCCCTCTGCGCGGATCAACCCGGCCGTTTCTTCACCGGTGCTGCCGCGTCGCGCGGCAATCACGACGTTGGCGCCCACTTCGGCCATGGCCAAAGCGATACCACGGCCGACACCGCCGCCGGCTCCGGTGACCAACGCGGTCCTGCCCTGAAGGAGTTGGGGAAGTCGTTCATTCGTTCGATCGTTCATGGAACCATCCATACGCCGCCGTCCACGGGGAGCGAAACACCGGTCAAGGCAGTTGCATCGACCAGCATCGCGATAGTTTCGGCCACACCTTCAGTCAGTGCCGGAGCAGCACCCAGCGCGGGGGGCGGAGGCCCCATCTCGGGGCTCAGCGGGATCGGGGCGTCGCTGAGGGCCGGTGCCAGGACCACGGAATCGACCCCCACCCAGTTGAGCCGGATGCCCTGCCCACCCCATTGCCTGGCGGCCGACTTCATCAGTCCGCGCAAGCCTTCGCTGACGGTGGACAAGGCGGTCAGCCCCGCAGACCCGGTGAAAGAAAAGTTGGGACCGAGCACGACGATGCAACCGGTGCCGCCGTCGAACAGCCGGAAAGATTCCTGCAAGCAGTGCCGCGCCAGGCGCAACGGCTCCAGACAGGCTTTACGCCAATCCTCGACCGACATCGAGGTGATCGGTCGGGCAATCAGCGCCGCCGCGGGGGTCAGCGCCAACACCACGGCGTCGACCCGCCCCAACCGCGCCACAGCCTGACCCAGCGCCTGGGCCAGCGAGGCTCTGGAACTGAAGTCGGCACCGAAGAACGTATCGGGCGAATCGACACCTTGCGCATCGGTCACCAGGCAGACGTGCGCGGACTGTTTCAGCAAGCCGGACTTGAGGCTATCGATGCCCTCAAAGCCCGCGGCGACGACCAGAATCCTGTTGGTCTTTGCTGATCGATGTGGATCGAGCGTTGCTGAATCAGTCATGCATCCCTCCCGATTTTGTTGGTTTTTTTGGTCGCTGCGGGAAATACAACAGCGAGGACTGCCGGAATGACGTTCACCTATATAAACAACGTTCATTTTTTATGTCAAGCCAACAATGCGGGCTTTCAGTTTTACCCCGGGTTCTGCGATGTTGGATGGACTGACGCAATCGCGAGCAGGCTCGCTCCCACAGGGGTCATTGGTGGTCTGCGAGTTTTGTGTTCAGTGCAGTTCCACTGTGGGAGCGAGCCTGCTCGCGATGGCGATCGGTGCTGCCACCTCGGCATCAGCCGATCCGAATCACAACCTTCCCAACGTGTTTGCGCTGCTGCAGATGGCGGAACGCTTCGGGCGCTTGTTCGAAATCGAATACCCGGTCAATCACCGGCCGCAACCGGTGCAGGGCAATCGCTCGGTTCATTTGCTCGAACTGTTCGCGATGCCCGACGCGAATCGTATGGATATTCAGGCCACGGTAGAAAAAGCCTTCGCTCAGCCCCGGGCTGCCGGTCAGCAAACCCACCATGCTGATGCGCCCTCCCACGCGCGTGGCCTGGACGGATCGCTCGACGGTCTCGCCACCCCCGACTTCCACGGTCACATCGACGCCCTGGCCGTCGGTGCAGGCCAGAACCTGTTCGTGCCAATCGGGATGGGCGCGGTAATCAATCAGGTGATCAGCCCCCAACTGGCGCAGACACGCAAGCTTCTCGGCACTGGACGAGAGTACAACCACCTCGGCGCCGAACAGCTTCGCCAACTGCAAGGCGAACACCGACACGCCGCCACTGCCTTGCACCAGCACTCGCTGGCCGGGCAACAGCGTGCCATGGGCACAGAGCGCCGACCACGCGGTGAGCGCGGCGCAAGGTAACGTCGAAGCCTTTTCGAACGACAGATGCGCAGGGACCACGACCACTTCGTCCTGCGACACGCAGGCATACTCGCTCAGCGTTCCGTCGACCGAGCCTCCACGCCCCAGAATGGCCAGTCCGGGAGGCTGCTCACCGGCGATCCAGTGCGGATGAAAGGTCAAGGCCACCCGGTCCCCCGGCACCACCCGTTGCACCCCCTCGCCCACCGCGACCACCTCTCCAGCGCCATCGGAGCATGGCACGAGGTCAGGTTTACACAGCGACGCGTAATGGCCCGCGAGGATCAGCAGTTCGCGAAAATTCAACGCGGCAGCGCGCATCCGCACCAGCACCTGGCCCGGTGCCGGGGGGCCCGGCGCATCGGTTGTGCGCAGGCGCAAACCGTCAGTACCACCGTAGTGGTCAATCACATATGAGCGCATGAGGCTTCCAGACGAGTCTGTGGTAACCAGTCGATTCGTGATGGCGTTCAGCCGGTTTTCCGTGGGGTCAATGGACGCTGCCAGGAGACATCGTCAGTGGAACGCGTGCTGGTGGCATTGCCCATCTGGATCTTTCGAAACGCCTCTGGCAACTCAGTGGGCTCGATCGAGTTGACACTCTCGGTGACACAGACCCGGGCCGCTATGGCCCAACGCCCGTCGCGCCGTTCGAAGCGATCGATGTAGCGCCCCACCGCCAAGGTGTCCGGCTTGGTGCGATTCTCACCGAAGAACAACCAATAGGTTTCGCAATGAGCGGTATCACCCTGGATGTCAGCGGTGTGGTTGGTAATCATGTGGTGATGGGAAATCTGGTACTCGTGGTGATACCCGAGCGCCCAATCGATGAACCCATCGCGATCTCCCACGAAACTGCCATGGTCGTCGATAGCGTCGGCGTGGTACACCGAGCGCAGCAGTTCCCGGTCGAACCGGTCGACGGCGCGGCAGTAGCGCGTGACGCAGTCATGAATCTCCTGGCGATCGGCCAGTTCCTGGACTTTGGCAAGCAATCCTTCGGCGTTGATCATGAGTCTGTTCTCCACGGTTGCTCATTTGGAAAGATGCGCGAATTCAGGACAAACTCGCGCACCGGCTATCACTCCTTGGCGCTGAACCGCGCCAGGTGATAGTCGATATCACCGAACTGTTTTTCCAACAGCGTCATCAGGCGGAAGTAGTGCCCCACCTGATACTCCTCGGTCATGCCGATGCCTCCATGCAACTGGACGCCTTGGGCGCAGACAAAACGACCGGACTTGCCCGCCGCGGCCTTGGCTGCCGAAACCGCCTTGCGCCGCTCCACCGGGGATTTCTCCAGGTAGGCCATGCCGCGATAGAGGATCGACCGCGAGTGCTGCGCCTCGACGAACATTTCCGCCATGCGATGTTGCAAGGCCTGGAACTTGCCAATGGGCTGGCCGAACTGCGAACGGGTCTTGATGTATTCGGCGGTCAGGTCCATGACGCCCTGCATCACCCCGAGAATCTGCGCGACCACCGCCAGCGCGGCACGGTCATGCGCTTCGTCGAGGATTTCCCGGCTATTACGCGGGTCGATCAATAGTGCCGATGCCGGCAGTTCGACATTCTTGAAACGCACGTCAGCCGCTCGGGAGCCGTCGACCAGGTTATAACCGTCCAGGCTCACGCCAGCCGCCTGCCGATCGACCAGGAACACCGCCGGCTCGGTCGCATCATCCAGGCTGGCAGTCACCAGCAGTTGGTCCGCCGAAGGGGCGCCGAACACAAGGGTCTTGAGGCCGTTGAGCCGATAACCGTCCGCGGTCTTTTCGGCGATCGTCTGCTGGGCACAGCCCACGGTGAAACGCGATCCGCTTTCCGTGTCGGCCAATGCCAGCAACAGACTGCCTTGCGCCAGCGCCGGGAGCAGTGCCTGCCGATGCTCTTCATGACCCGAGCGATCGATCAACCGAGCGCAAAGCACGGCGGTGGTGACAAACGGCTCCAGCACCAGGCCACGGCCGAAGGACTCGAGCACGATGGAGGTTTCGGCGAAGGAACATTCGAGCCCGCCGACATCCTCGGGCAGGTTCAACGCCAGCCACCCCAGGTCAGCGAACTGTTGCCAGTGCTCACGGCTGAAGCCTTCACCTTGATTGGCCTGCTGGCGGCGTTCTTCAAAGCCGTATTCGTCCTTGATAAAACGCTCCACGCCATCGCGCAGCATCATTTGCTCATCAGAGAGATTGAAATCCATGGGGCGTCCTCAAAGACCGAATGCGAGTTTGGCGATAATGTTTTTCTGCACTTCTCGCGCCCCGCCGTAGATGGTGGCGGCCCGCTGGAAGAAGTACATGTTGCTGCGGCCCGGCACGTAGGCGGGCCACAGCTCGTCCGATTCATCGCCTGCTCGATGTTCATGCGCCTTGCGACCAGGACCATGGTCATAGAAGCGCAATGCCCGTGGCCCGAGCGCATCGATCTGCAACTCCGTGACCTGTTGCTGCAACTCTGAACCGCGGATCTTCAGGGTCGAAACCACGGCATCCAGGTTGTCCCTCATGTTTTCCTTGGCCAGGATTCGCAGCACGGACCACTCAAGCCCCAGGATGTCGGCTTCGATGGCCGCGACCCGACGGCTGAACGCCGGGGTGTCCAACAGCGCAACGCCATCGACGATTTCCGCCCGGGCGATATTCTTGGCCTTCTCAAGCTCGCGCTTGTTGAAATAGATGAAGGCGCTGGACGTCCGCTCCTTCTCCAGCAGGTACTTGGCGTAGGTCCAGCCCATGCCCGGCTCGCCGACCAATTGCTCCTTGGGCACCTTGACGTTTTCCAGGAACACTTCAGCCAGTCCGTCCCCGCCATCGATGGAGATGATGTTGCGCACGGTGATGCCCGGGCTCTTCATGTCGATCAGCAGAAAGGAAATGCCTCGTTGTGGCTTGACCGTGGTATCGGTGCGTACCAGGAAGAACCCCCAGTCCGAGATCTTCGCGTCACTGGTCCAGATTTTCTGGCCGTTGACGATGTAGTGAGTGCCCTCTTCGTTGAGCTCGGCACGGGTCCTGAGACTGGCCAGATCGGAACCGGAATTGGGCTCGGAAAAGCCCTGGCACCAGAACACATCGCCTCTGAGCAACGGCGGCAGGAACGTGTCCTGCTGCCACTTGTTGCCAAAAGCGATGACCACCGGCGCCATCATGTGGGTGCCTTGCCATCCGTAATCGAGGCCGTTGGCGTTAACCAGCTCTTCCAGGAAAATATGCTTGCGGATCGACGACCAATCCGTGCCGCCGAATTCCTTGGGCCAGTGCGGAGCACCCCAGCCACGGTCGTACAGGGTTCTTTGCCACTGGCGTAGCACGTCACGTGGTGGTGGGTGGGCGCCCTCGAAAGCGTTGCGGGCCACTTCAGGGCTGATGTTCTCTTTGAAGAATTCACGGACTTCCAGTCGAAACGCTTCATCTTCAGGGCTGAATTCGAAATGCATGGTAGAACCTCTATCAAATAGAACGTCCGGGGACGCAGGGCTCAATGTCCCTTGAAATCGGCTTTGCGCTTGTCCTTGAAGGCTTGTCGTCCTTCGCTGGCATCGGCGGAATTCACCGCGAGTGCGACCGCGTTCAACTCAAGTGCCAGGTAAGCTTCGAAACTGCCGGACGTCGCCCGAAACAGTTGCTTGGCCAGGCCAATCGAAAACGTCGGCCCGGCGGCCAGCTCCTCCGCCAGGGCCTGGGCGGTGGCCATCAGTTGTTCGTCTTCCACCACTTTGCTGGCCAGGCCCGCTTCGAAGGCCTCGCTGCCGGTCAACGTGCGGTTGAGGTACATGATTTCCTTGGCGCGGTATTCACCGCACCGACGCGCCAGCAAATGCAGCATGCCGCCCTCCGGAACGGTGGCGCGGGCGAGGAAGGCCGGAATGAATTTGGTCGTCTGCGACGCGATCAAATGGTCGGCGCACATCGCGAATGACCAGGCGATGCCCACCGTAGCCCCGCGTACCGCACAGACCACGGGCTTGTTCAGGTTGTAGAGCTTGAGCGAGACCTGCTGGAACGGCACCAGCGAGTTTCGGGCATGGCTGACGCTCATCTGCGCCGGGGCTGCGCCCGAGCCCTTGATATCGGCGCCGGCGCAGAAGGCCCGCCCCGCACCGGTGAACAGCAATGCGCGGATCTGCGGGTCACTCTCCACCCGATCGAGATGCTGGATCAGCAGTTCAAGCATCTGCGGCGTCAATGCGTTCAAGCTGTCCGGTCGATTCAGGGTCAGGGTCGCAACCCCACCGCTGACTGTCAGTTCGACATCCATCTGATATTCCCCTTGTTATTCTTCGCCACGGGCGTACAGCTTGATCATCCCATCACCGAACGGCTCGTCGCGGCGCTTGAGGGCATCCTTGAGTCCGAGGTCCTGCATGTCCTTCTTGAACTGCGTACGTCGCGGACCATCACACAAGTGGGCGCGCGAATCGTTCTCTACCGCCAGACGTTGCAGGGTCTTGGCCCCTGCGAGTTCCAGTCCGAGATTGACGATGCGCTTGTTCGCCGCCAGCAGGTCAGCGTCGACAAACGACAGACGCCGGGCCAACTCATCCACCGCGACGTCGAGTTCCTCCACCGACACGGCATCGAGCACCAGACCCAGCTTGGCGGCGTCGCGCCCCCAGAGCGAATCGCCGGTCAACAGCATCCGCTTGGCCCACTGCGGCCCCAGGTGGTAGAGCCACATGTGCGCCGGTGGCGAACCGTTGGCGCGGGTGGCGGGAAACCCGATCTTGGCGTTGTCGGCGGCAATGACCATGTCACAGGCCAGGGCCAGGTCGGTGCCCCCGGCCAGGCAGTTGCCCTGGACACGGGCAATGATCGGCTTGTGGATTTCGGAAAACAGGTTGACGGTTTCGTTCTGGCGCTCCATCGACCAACAGTCGTCGTCGAAGTTTTTCTGCGTGCCGCGATACTCCGTGGGGTCGGCTCCGTTCAGGTCACCATAGGTGGTCACCAGGTCGTAGCCGGCGCAGAAGTCTTTCCCGGCACCCTGCAGAATGATCGCGTTGACTGACTTCAAATCGTCAGCCTCCAACAGCGCCTGCTTCAATTCACGCAGGAGGATGTTGTTGATCGCATTGCGTTTTTCTGGACGGTTGAGGGTGATGCGCGCAATGCGTTCGGACACTTCGAGCGTGACGCATTCGCTGGATTGCAACCACTTGCCCATGTACTTTCCCCTTCGCCCTGTAAGCGTCAGATGGTGCTTTCGCGTTCGCGCAAAGCGACCTTGTTGATCTTGCCGGTGGCCATGCGCGGGAGCTCAGCGACGAACTCCACGACCTTCGGGCACTTGTAGCTGGCCAGTACCTGCTTGCAGTGTGCGATCAGCTCCACTTCGCTGAGCTCGGCACCCGGGGCACGGACGACGATGGCCTTGACCGCCTCGCCCCAGCGCTGATCGGCGATGCCGATCACCGCCGACTCCATCACCAAAGGGTGCAGCTCCAACGCCACTTCCACTTCGCGGCTGTAGATATTCTCGCCACCGGAAATAATCATGTCCTTCTTGCGGTCCACCAGGAACACGAAGCCCTGGTCATCCTGGTAACCCATGTCGCCCGTGCGGTACCAACCGTCACGCAACGCTTCGACGGTCGCCACGGAGTTGTTCCAGTAGGCGCTCAGTTGCGTTTCCGAACGCAGCAGGACTTCACCAGGCTCGCCGACAGGACAGTCCTGGTCCTGTTCATCGACGATGCGCAACTCGATGCCCGGGCAGGCGTGGCCGACCGACTCCAGGCGATGGATCTGCTCGGGTGTCCCGTAGGGATTGACTTCATGACGCTGCAACACACAGGCATTGCTCTCCGTCATGCCGTACTGGACGGAAAAGATCGGGCCGAGCAATTCAATGGCGCGCCTGAGCAGCGGGACAGGAATGGGCGCCGCCGCCGACACCACATGTTCGAGGCTGCTGAGATCGAAATCAGCCACGCCCGGCACGTCCAGTACAGCCTGAAGCATGGCGGCGACCAGGAAGGTGAAGGTCACCTTCTCTTCCTGCACCGCCTGCAACAGGGCCAACGGATCGAAGCCCTGATGAATGACCGTGGAGCCGCCGACCCAGGCCGCCGAGTTGACGAAGCCGACACCGCCGATATGGAATGCCGGCGTCGTTTGCAAGACACGCGTAGAGCCCTTGAATTCCGTCATCAAGGCGCAGCTATCAGCGGTCACGCACATGGCGCGGTGGGTGCGGACCACGCCTTTGGGTTTGCCCGTCGTACCGCTGGTGTACATCAGATAGGCGTAATCCTCTGCCGTGGAGCGAATGGGCGGCCCGTCCACCTGCCCGCTCGCCATTGCGCTTTCAAAGGACTCCGCCCAGTCAGGGCTGGCACCGATGCAGACGAAATGCTCGATACCGGGCAGCTCACCCCGCAACTGATCGACCAACTGGGCGTACTGCGACTCGAAGACCAGGACCTTGGGCGCGGCGTCCTGCAGGATGTACAACACTTCGCGCGGCGCCAGGCGAAAATTGACCGTCGCGGCGATGAACCCGGCCCACTCACAGGCACGGTAGGTTTCGTAGTACTCGACGCAGTTCATCGACAGAATGGCGACACGGTCCTGCCGACGCAGCCCCGAGTTATAGAAGTAGCTCGACAGGCGCCTGGCACGCTCCGCGAGCTGCCGGTTGGTGATTCTGCGGGACGCGGAAATGAACGCCTCCGCATCAGGGAAGTAGCGCGCATTTCGCTCGATCATCTCACCGAGTGTTTTCATCGAAATTCCGTCGTTATTGTCAGGTTTTATTGAACGGATCAGAGCGCCATCAGTCTTCCAACGCGTTGACGTCACCGAGTAACTGCGCCAGCTTTGCAGTGAACCGGGCGGCATCAGCGCCATTGACCACCCGATGGTCATAACTGAGGGACAGTGGCAGCGTCAGCCGCCACTCGATGCCATCGTCGGCGCCGCGGCGGGGTTTTTCCTGGGCCCGGGTCACGCCCAGGATCGCCACTTCAGGGGCATTGACGATGGGCGTGAACGAGGTCCCGCCAAAACTCCCCAGCGAACTGATGGTGAAACAGCCGCCGGACATCTCGGCCATGGATAAGCCTTTATCCCGGGCCTTGGTCGTAATGGCCTGCAACTCGGCGGCGATCTCGGCCACACTCTTGCGATCGCAGTCACGCAGCACCGGTACCAGCAATCCGAAACGGGTATCCACGGCCACGCCAATGTGGAAGTACTTCTTGAGCACCAGATGCTTGCCGCTGCCATCGAGCGACGCGTTGAATTGAGGATAGGCCTGGAGTGCCGCCACCGCCGCCTTGATCAGGTACGGCAACAATGTCAGCTTGACCGCCGGTTCATCCTGGTTGCGGGATTTGCGGCTCGCCTCCAGCTCGGTGATGTCGGCCTTGTCGTTGTGCGTCACGTGGGGGATCATCACCCAGTTGCGCGACATGTACTGCGCGGTCAACTTTTGTACCCTGGACAGCGGCTTGCTTTCGACCTCTCCAAACTCGCTGAAGTCGACCTGCGGCCACTGCGGCAGATCGCTGCCGAACGCCACGGGTTTCTCTGCATCTACCAACGTTTCACCGCTCATCGGACTTCCCCCTGTAGCGCCGGACCCGGCTTAGACGATTTCCGCCAGCAGCGCACCGACTTCATAGGTTTCGCCCGGCTGGGCAATGATTTTCAGCGTGCCGCTGACGGGTGCTTCAACTTCCTGCACCGACTTGTCACTTTCCAGGGCGTAGAGCGCCTCGCCTTCCTTGACGCTGGCGCCATCGTCCACCAGCCATTCGCTGATGGTGCCTTCATTCATGGAAAAACCGAGCTTGGGCATAAGAACTTGCGTAGTCATTGCGATGATTCCTGATGAACGATTATTTCAAAGTGGCGCGAATGGCGGTTTCGATCTGCTCGAGCCCGGGCACGTAGGCGTCCTCCAGCGGCTTGGCAAAGGGCACTGGCGAGAAATGCGATCCCACCCGTTGCACCGGTGCCTTTAGCTGCGCAAACAGTTCTTCATAGATCCGCGAGGCAATTTCAGCGCCCACCCCGAACGGCTTGACCGCTTCGTGGACGATCACCGCCCGGCCGGTCTTGGCCACCGAGGCGAGGATGGTGCTGGTGTCCATCGGCGCGATCGTACGCAGGTCGATCAGTTCTACCGAGATGCCTTCCTGCACCAGCTTGTTAACCACCGCACTGGCCTCCAGCACGCGCCGGCTGTAGGTGATCAGGGTGACGTCGGAACCCTCGCGCAGGACGTTGGCCTTGCCCAACGGAATTTTCTTGCCGCGCTCCGGCGCCTCGCCCGGCGTCCAGTACGTCGGCATGTTTTCGATAAAAAGCACAGGATCGTCGTCCTCAATAGCCGAGAGCATCAGTCCGTAGGCGTCAGCCGGGCTGGAAGGCGCAACCACCTTGATCCCTGCGGTGTGGGCAAACCACGCTTCGAGATAATCGGCGTGTTGACCGCCGGTACCAAAACCGGCGCCGGTCATGGTCCGGATAACCAGGGGAACGTGGGTTTGACCACCCGACATGAAACGCAACTTGGCCGCGTGGTTGACGATCATGTCCATCGCCACCGTGGTGAAGTTCATCAACATGATCTCGGCGACCGGCCGCATGCCGACGATCGAAGCGCCTATGGCGGCGCCGATGATGGCCTGCTCGGAAATCGGCGTGGAGCGCACGCGAGAGTCGCCGTACTTGGTCGACAGACCGCGGGTCACACCGACGATTCCGCCCTCTTCCTTGTCGCCCACGTCTTCGCCGAGAACGATGACGTTCGCATCGGCCGCCATGGCGTCATCCAGGGCCAGGTTGACCGCCTGGATCGTGTTCATCTTGGTATCTGCTTGCTGGTTCATGCGCTCACCTCATCCTTGTAGATATCGCGATTCAACTCAGCGACATCCGGATATGGGCTGGACAGTGTGAATTCGAGGGCTTCGTCGATATCCCGTTCGATGGCGGCTTCGAGCGTGGCCAGTTGGTCTTCGCTGGCATTGCCCGTCGCGATCAACCAGGCGCGGAACAGCGGCACCGGGTCCTTGGCGATCCAGGCGTCCTTTTCGCCCTTGTCCATGTACGCATCGACATCGCCGAACACATGCCCATGGAAACGGAAGGTCTTGGCTTCGATCAGCGTCGGGCCACCGCCATTGCGGGCGCGCTCGATCGCTTCCTTGGCACAGTTGTACATCGCCACGGGATCGTTCCCGTCCACCGTGACGCCAGGCATCGAGTAACTGGCGGCGCGCATCGAGATATTCGCCACCGAGGTGCTGTAGGCGTATTTGGTGTGTTCGCCGTAACCATTGTTCTGGCACACGAAGACCACCGGCAGCTTCCACACCGAGGCCAGGTTGAGCGACTCATGGAAGGCGCCGATGTTGCTCGCACCGTCACCGAAATAAGCCACCGCGACGCGCTTCTCGCCGCGGACCTGCGAGGCCAGGGCCAGGCCATTGGCAATCGGCATGGAGCTGCCGACGATACCGGTCGTCACCATCACGCCGGTGGCCGGATGCGTCACGTGCATCGGTCCGCCCTTGCCCTTGCAGGTGCCGGTGGCCCGCCCGCCGAGTTCAGCCCACAGATCTTTCAAGGGAATCCCCTTGGCGATCATGTCGTGCACGCCACGATAGATCGTGCAGATGTAGTCCTCGTCAGTCAGGTTGGCCGAGACCGCCGAAGGAATGACCTCTTGCCCACGGGGTGAGTAATAGGGCATCACCAGCTTGCCGGATTTGATGACGGCGCGGAAACGCTCATCGTTCTGTTTGATGCGAGTCATGCGCTGGTAGATGCCTACCAGCGTCCCACTGTCTGGAACTGCGCCTGTCATGATGTGAATCTCCGTTGAGACCTATGGATCCGGATTACCAGATTTTTTCCACACCCGCCGAGTGCTGCGCGGCGATGTAGGCAAAGGTAAACGATGCGGCAATGCTGGTTCCCGCGCCTGGATAGCAACGCCCGCTGACGCCGGCGGTCGAGTTGCCGGTGGCGTACAGCCCTTCGATGGCGCTGCCGTCCTCGCGCAGGACCCGGGCGAATTCATCGGTCACCAGTCCACCGGCGGTGCCCACGTCTCCGGGGTACATGCGCACGGCATAGAACGGCCCTTCTTCAATGCTGCCCAGGTTGGGGTTGGGCGTGACGGTCGGATCACCATGGCAGCGGTCGAACGCTCGCGAGCCGCGGCCATAATCGAGATCCACGCCGCTGCTGCAAAAACCATTGAAACGTTCGACCGTGGCGAGCAGCCCCGCGCGATCGATGCCGCATTTGGCTGCCAGTTCCTCGAGGCTGTCGGCCTTGATCATGTAGCCGCTGTCCAGCCACTGCTGTGGAACCTGCCCGGGCATCGCGTTGCCCCAGGGGTAGAACTTGCGCTGGCGGCTGTCCATCACGACCCAGGCCGGGACGGCTTTACCGGTTTCTGCCTGGCGACGGTACATGCGCTGGCCAATTTCCATATAGGCGCCGGCTTCGTCGCAGAAGCGCTGGCCGTCCTGATCCACCATCATCGAATAAGGCAGCGACAAGTCCAGGTGGTGCATGAACGGCAGCGGCACACCCTCGGCGGTCACTGCACCTTGCGGAAAGCTCTCATCAGGGCCGAGGGACGTCACCACCCACCAGGCCTCGTCCATGCAATCCACGGCTGCGCCCTGTTTGATCGCGGCCTGGATCACTTCGCCAGTGTCGCCAGGGTTGGCGTTGGTCCATTTCGCCGAAGACGGTTGCGGCTGGTACTGTTTGCGCATGTCGGCATTGCGCGAAAAGCCGCCGACATTGATCAGCACCCCGTCGCGGCCCTGGATGCGGATCGACTGACCGTTGCGCGTCGCCACGACACCGGTGACCCGACCGTCTTCGACCACCAGATCGGTGACCGGCGTATCCGTCCAGATCGGCAGCTTGTGACGCAAGGCGATCTGCAGCATGCGTCCCTGTATGGCCGCGCCACCGCCGAGCACTTCCTGGCCAAGTATTTTCTGCTTGAGCATGCGCAGGCCCAGTTGCATGGCTTTCTTTTTACCGGCCCAGGTTCGCTTCATCAGGAACAGCGTCGGAAACTCATCACTGGTGGCCGGGATGCCGGGCCCCAGATAACGCGACAGCTTGGCACTCCAGTCACCCAGCTCCTTGATGTTGAACAGCTTGGCGACCAGCGAGCGCCCCCGTGGCTCGCCTCCCGGCAGATCGTCGTAGTAGTCGGACCAACCATCGGCGTACTCGAATGCCATGCCCTTGCGCTCGAGGAAATCCACCATCATCGGCCCGGTCTTGAGGAACGCCTCACGACGGATCGGCGAAGTGCCCGGGCCGTCATAAGTCACGGCGCTGTCCAGATAAAGCCGGGCACGTTCGTAAGAGTCATCGACGCCATGACGCTTCATGACCGCGTTGTTAGGCACCCACCAGACGCCGCCGGAATAGCCGGTGGAGCCGCCGACCTTGTCGAGCTTTTCGATGATCAAGGCCTTCTTGCCCAGTTGCTGCGCGATCAGCGCAGCGCACATCGAGCCGCCACCGCTGCCGACGATCACCAGGTCATAGCTTTCCTGCCAATCGCTCATCGCGAGCTCTCCGTGGCATTCACGTACTCATGCAACACGCGGTGAAAGTTGGAGATCGCAGTTTCTTGCAGCGGATTGGTCCGTGCGCCGGCAAAGCCTCGGGATTTCATGCCCTGCTGGACCTGGCCCATGTTCGTGAAATCCTGGCTGAGGATCAGCCCGAAGGTCTCGACAGTATCTTTTTTCCAATCGTCCACACCGTGATAGAACTCGCGATTGAGCGCAGGCTCCTTGCCGGGGGCGTAACGCTTGAGCGACCAGATGTCGAAGATGCACGAATCGGGGTTGTCGCCATCCGGACGCGCCCGATAGAACAGCGCGCCGTCGGGGTACATCAGAAAGACCAGATTGGGGAACACGTGCCAGTCGGTCCCAGCCTTTGCCATCTGCTCGAAGGAAATGTCCGGCCAACCGGCTCCGTCGGCGAGCGCCGCTTCCCGCTGGAACTCCATGGCCTTGGCCAGCAGCATGAACTGATCCTGAGTCGGCTCGATTTCAGTCATCACCCGCTTGGTGGCTTCGTTGTCACGGTCAGTGGTAATGGCTTTCAACTGATCTTCCATCAGTTGATAGAACCGGAGCAGACCCGGGCGAATATCCTCAGGGATCGGTTTGCCCGTACGCGGTGAAGGCGTGCCGATCAAGCGCGTGGCCGTTGGGTAACCGAACATGCCGTGTTTGCCGAAGGCAAAACTGCGGGTGACGTCGTCACCCTGGCTGTCGAGGATCTGCGGGTGGGTGGCGGCGACGTGGTAGCCCTCGTTGAAGGCCTCCAGCGCCACCTTCCAGTTGCAGGGCAAGCGCACCGACTTGTACCAGCGGTAGCGCATTTTCTCGAATTCAAAACAGTCGGTGATCTCAGGAACCGGCGCCAGGTACTGAGCCAGGGGTTCGGCTTGCGGGTCCATGTTGATGAATACGAAGCCACCCCAGGTATCGACCTGCACTTCCTTGAGTGCCAGGTCATCCTTGGTCATGCTCGGGCAGCCGGCCCAGTCTTCTTCGTCGAGGATGCGCAGCAGGCTGCCATCCAGATTCCATTGCCAACCGTGGTAGGCGCAGTGGAATTTGCTCGCATGGCCACAGCCGCTGGTCAGGCGCCGGCCGCGATGTTGGCAGACATTGTAGTAAGCCTTGATTTTGTCGCCGGTCAGGCGCGTGACGATGATCGATTCGCCGATGACGTCGAAGGTGACGTAGTCGCCGACGTGGGGAATCTCTTCGAGACGGCAGGCCACTTGCCAGACCTTCGGCCACATACGCTCGTTTTCAAGTTGCAGGAACTTGGGCGAGATGTAAGGGCCCTGCGGTACGAAATCCAGTCTAATCGGCTGGGGAGCCGTTTCATGAACAGTCATCAGACATCCTCCGGTATCAGGCAAGGAACTGCCTTTTTTTTATTTTCGGTGCAGGACTATCAATTGAAACCGTCAAAATCCAATCCGACGGCGGTTTCAGTCAGTGCCAGTCATGACCGGACCCTAAAACCCATTACACATATTTCTGAACGACGTTCATAACTATAAACAGCGTGCAAAATGGTGTCAACGCTCTTGGCCGCTCGTCAACACCGTTGCGCAGCCTTGTCGAAGGCCCGGATCACACGCCGTAGAGCTGCCGCAGCACCAGCTTGTTGATCTTGCCGCTTGGCAAGCGTGGCAGTTCCTCGACCCAGGCGATGCTCGTCGGTTTCTTGTAGCGAGCGATCAACGTGGTTGAAAACTCAATCAGCTCAGCCTCACTAATCGACACACCGGGTTTCCTGACCACCACGGCCTTGACGGTCTCTCCCCACTTCTCATCCGGCACACCGATCACCGCCACATCCATCACGCCCGGATGGTGCATCAAGGCCTGCTCGACCTCCTGGGAATAAATGTTTTCGCCGCCGGAAATGATCATGTCTTTCTTGCGGTCGACCAGGAACAGGAAGCCCTCATCATCCATCCATGCCATGTCGCCGGTGCGCAGCCAGCCGTCGCGCAAGGCCTCGATGGTGGCCACGCTGTTGTTCCAGTAAAACGCCAGGTTCGCCGGCGAGCGGATCCAGATCTCGCCCGGCGTGCCGGTTGGACACGGCTGATCATGCTCATCGACGATGCGGATTTCGCAGTAGGTCATTGCCTGGCCGATGGAGCCCAGCCGGCGCAGTTCTTCCTCACTGCCCTGTAGCTTGTGCAGGTGACGCGGCAAGACCGTGCCGGAGGTTTCCGTCATGCCCCAGGAGTTGACGAATATCTGCCCCAACAACTCGACCCCGCGCTTGAGCACCGCCACCGGCATCGGCGCGGCGGCGTACAGAATCGTCTCCAGGCTGGACAGATCGAAATCGCGAATAGTGGGAAAATCGAGCACCTGCTGGAGAATCGTCGGAGCCATGTGCACCGTGACGATGCGCTCCCGCTCGATGGTCCGCAGCACCTCCAGCGGTTCGAACTTGCGGTGAAGCACCACACAGCCGGCCTGCCAGAACTCGGCGAGCATCATGGAAATGCCACCGGCATGGAACATCGGCATCATCACCAGGACCCTGCCGTTGATGCGCATGTCCATGGTCGCCGCTTGGTTTTGTGCCAGCGACAGGTCGCCACGCTGTGAGCGCGCGGCGCCTTTGGGGCGCCCCGTCGTGCCGCTGGTATAAATCAGATGGACAATATCGTCGGCCGTTGCAAGCATTCCCGGCCCTTGCGGGTCGCCTTCGGCCAACGCCTGCTCGTAGGGCCGCGCCCAGGGCGGGCAGTCGCCAATGCACAGATAGTGTTCGATGCCTGGCAGACTCTTGCGCAGGGAATCGACCGCCTCGGTGTATTGATCCTCGAACACCAGCACGTGGGGCGCGCTGTCGCTCAGGATGTATTGCAGCTCCGGCGTCGCCAGGCGGAAATTCACCGTGGCACAAATAAAGCCAGACAACTGGCACGCGGCGAAAACGTCGAAATACTCGTTGCAGTTCATTGCCAGGATCGCGACCCGGTCCTGGCGACGCATACCCAGCCGTTGCAAGCTCGACGCCAGGCGATGCCCCCGCTCGACCAGTTGGCGGTAGGTAATCCGGCGATCCTGATAAACCACCGCTTCCTGGTCTGGAAACAGGCGGGCATTGCGTACGAGCAACTCACCTATCGTGTTCAAGGCGACTCTCCAAAAATATGCCACTGCCTCGGCATTGAAAGCTTACGCCAAGGCGCTCGTCAGCTCGGGAACCGCTTCGAACAAATCGGCCACCAGCCCATAATCAGCGACCTGGAAAATCGGCGCATCCGCATCCTTGTTGATCGCCACGATCACCTTGGAATCCTTCATGCCCGCCAAATGCTGGATAGCACCGGAAATGCCCACCGCGACATAGAGCTGCGGAGCGACGATCTTGCCGGTCTGGCCCACCTGGTAATCGTTGGGCATGAAGCCGGCATCCACCGCCGCACGCGAAGCGCCGACGGCGCCGCCCAACTGGTCCGCCAGCGTTTCGAGCAGCTTGAAGTTTTCGCCACTGCCCATGCCACGTCCACCGGAAATGACAATCGGCGCCGCGGCCAGCTCAGGCCTGTCGGAGCGGGTCAGCTGCTGGCTGATGAATTCCGAGCGCGAGGCCGCCGCGACGACAGCGATGGACTCTACCGGCGCCTGGCCATTTTTCTCGGCGGCATCAAAACCGGTACTGCGCACCGTGAGCACAACGACAGGGTCTGCACACTGCACTGTCGCCAGCGCGTTGCCGGCATAAATCGGCTGGACAAAGGTATCGCTGGAGACCACCGCAATCACATCCGAAACCTGCGAACTGTCCAACAGCGCCGCCACCCGTGGCATGAAACTTTTGCCCTGGGCGTTGGCCGGCGTTACCAAGTGGGTGTAATCGCGGGCCAGCTCCAGTACTTGAGCCGCGAGACTCTCGGGCTCGCCCTGGGCATGAACGGCACCGTCAGCCTGCAAGACCTTGGCGACCCCGCTGATGGTCGCGGCCTCGGCAGCGACGCCTGCGCAAGCGCTTCCGGCCACCAGCACATGGACGTCGCCGCCCAGTTGCAGGGCCGCTGTGACGGTGTTGTAGGTAGCGCTCTTGAGCGCGGTATTGTCGTGTTCAGCAATTACCAGAACAGCCATGTCAAATCACCTTCGCTTCGTTACGCAGTTTATCGATCAGCGCCGCTACATCAGACACAATCACGCCACCCTTGCGCGCCGCAGGCTCAGCGACCTTGACGATATTGAGGCGCGGCGCCAGATCCACGGCCAGGTCGGTCGCGCTGAGGGTTTCGAGCGGTTTTTTCTTGGCTTTCATGATGTTCGGCAGCGATGCGTAGCGCGGGGTGTTCAACCGCAGGTCGGTGGTGATGACTGCAGGCAGCGTCAGCTTGCGGGTTTCCAGGCCGCCGTCGACTTCACGGGTGACCGTGGCATATTCGCTCGTCAGCTCGACTTTCGAGGCGAATGTCGCTTGTGGCCAACCCAACAGGGCGGCGGTCATCTGGCCCGTCTGGCAAGCGTCATCGTCAATGGCTTGCTTGCCCAGGATCAACAATTGCGGACGCTCTTTTTCGCAGACCGCCACGATGGCCTTGGCCACGCCCAAAGGCTGAACAGGCAGATCGGTTTCCACCAGAATCGCCCGGTCCCCGCCCAGGGCCAGCCCGGTGCGAAGCACATCCTGACAGGCCTGCGTCCCGATCGACACCAGCACGATCTCGCTCACGATCCCGCTCTCTTTGAGCTTGACCGCCTCTTCCACGGCAATTTCGTCAAAAGGGTTCATGGACATCTTCAGGCTGCTGAGATCGACACCCGAGCCGTCCGGCTTCACCCGAGGCTTGGCGTTGTAGTCGAGGACCCTCTTCACGGCGACGAGCACTTTCATTGCGGACCTACCGATTTCTTGAATGACGTTCAATATATTGAACTTCATGCTGATAGCTTGTCAATCCTGACATCGCCACATAAGGCTTGCCTGCACTCTTTTGTGGCGAGGGAGCTTGCTCCCGCTGGGCTGCGCAGCAGACCCAACCTTGAGGCCTCGGTGTATCTGGCAGAACGCATTCAACCGGCACGGGGGCGCTACGCACCCCAGCGGGAGCAAGCTCCCTCGCCACAAAAGCGCCAGGGCGGTAGATCGATCGAGACTAAAGGCCTGGATGCAGTAAGCGCTGACGATGAGGTTCGCCTGATTCACCCAATCCCCGTGGCGAGGGAGCTTGCTCCCGCTGGGCTGCGCAGCAGACCCAACCTTGACGTCTCGGTGTATCTGGCAGCACCCATTCAACCTGCATGGGGGCGCTGCGCACCCCAGCGGGAGCAAGCTCCCTCGCCACAACAAGCTCCCTCGCCACAAAAGCCGCGCTGGGCGGTAGGACAATCGAGAGTGAAGGCCTGGAGAGCTGGACCAGTGACCATACGTCCGCTCCCACTTGCCAGGTCTGAACTCTGTGCTATTTATATTTGTAAACATCGTTCACAAACCATTTTCTTTATGGCAGCATCGGTCACACGAAACACCCATACCTTCGCCGGTCGGTGTCTTGTCACGACAAGCGTCGGAGTTCTAATAACACTGCCCAGATGCAGGTAAATAAAGACATGAAAATAACAATAAGTTTGTGTTTTTTATTCCTCTCCCTGATCGCTCTCGCAACGATCACCAACGAACTCCACATTGCCGAGCGTCAGGCGGCTATGAACAGTTGCAAGATAACCCCCTACCAATGCCTGGCACCCGCGGCGGGCTTCGCGTCCCTGCATTGAAGCAAGCGGACTCTAGCGATCGATCGGCGCCATGACTGACCCTGCGGGTTCGCTTGCGGGGTGGGTTATGACTGGCGAGATGGATTTCAACGACGGGCGCAATGACACGTCAGCCTGCTGGCTGTGTGTCACCGCGTCGCCTGTGGCTTATGCCAGAAGTGCCCGCAAGGTGCTGACCAGCGCCAACGGCTGATCCAGCATGAGATGGTGGTAGGCATCCGGTAGCGTCACCGGTCCCCGGGCATTGGGCAACGAAGCCAGTACCTGGCCGACCCGCAACGCCCTCTCCCGGTCGAACACCACGCTGTGCTCGCCGCAAACCAGGTCCAGCGGCACCGTGATCGCTCGTAGCAGTGCCTCCCCGTCTCGTTCAAAAATCGCGTAAGGCAGGTCCGGATCGAACTTCCAGGTCCAGCCGTGCTCGGTTTCTTTTAACGAATGGCGGGCGATATACGCACGTGCCCAGTCATGCACGGGTTGCTCCGGCAGCAGCCGAAAGCGCTGGATCGCACTGTCGGCATCCGGATAAAAAGCCCCGCCGTACTGGCGCGGAATCGAAGGCCTGTCGCGGTCGATGAAGGCCACGTAGCTGTCGACGACAATGGCCTGCTCAATCAACTCTGGAAACCTGATGCACGCCCGCAGCACACGGGTTCCGCCGTAGCTATGACCGATCAGCGTAGCCTTCGCCAAACCCGCGTGCTCGATGACCGCCCGCAGCTCGTCGACGAAGGTTTCCGCGGTGTAGGTGGGTCGCCAATCGCTGTCGCCCATCCCACAGAAGTCCAGGGCGAAGACTCGATAGTCCGCGCAGAAGAACGGTGCGATGAAGTCCCACCAATGGGCATGGGCCCGGTAGCCATGGGCGAGCAGGATCGCGGGCTTATCTCGATCCTGCTCGTTCCAGGCCAGGTAGTGCACCCTGAATCCATCACACTTGGCATAGTGCGAGGTCGGCTTTTGCTCGACAGCCTGGCTGAACCAGGCCGGAGCCGCTTCGGACGGGAGGCTCACCTAGAGCATCTCGCTGTAACGCTCGACATGATGATCGCTGTCACCCCAGGTCATATCGATGCACGTCAGCCGCTTGAAATACCAGCCAATGGCAAGTTCATCGGTCATGCCCATACCGCCATGCAATTGCACCGCATGCTGGCCGATGAAGCGCCCTGCTCGCCCGATCAGTGCCTTGGCGGCGGAAACCGCCTTGCGTCGCTGCTCGGTCGGCCCATCCAAGGCTGACGCGGCGTACAAGGTGATGGAGCGAGACTGTTCGACATAGCCCAGCATGTCCGCCAGGCGATGTTGCAGCGACTGGAAGCTGCCAATCGGTTTGCCAAACTGCTTGCGGGTCTGCAAGTAATCCACGGTCAATTCGGTCAGTTTCGCCATGCAGCCCACCGCCTCGGCGCACAAGGCAAACAGACCACGGTCCACCGCCCACTCCAAGTCTTCAAAACCCTGATCGACCGGCCCCAGCAGCCCATCGGCCGAGACCTGGACATCCTGCAGTTCGATCTCGGCGACCCGTTGCCCGTCCAGGCCGGCAAAGCCGCGGATCGTCATGCCCGCCGCCGACGTCGGCACCAGGAACAGACTGATGCCGAACCGTTCACGCTGCGCCCCCGAGGTGCGGGCGGAAACGATCAGCCAATCGGCTGAGTCGCCATGGGCCACCACTGACTTGCGCCCATTCAGGCGATAGCCATCGCCGTTCCTGTGCGCCGAGGTCAGGACATCCGCCAGATCGAACCGGCCCTGGGGCTCAAGGGTCGCAAAGGCCGTGCGTAACGTGCCGGCAGCCAATTGCCCGAGCAGGTCACTCTTCTGGCCCTCATTCGCCAGCTTCTCGATCAATGCCGCACCGATCACCGCCGTGGGCACGAAGGGTTCGAGCAACAGTCCCCGACCGAACGCCTCCATGATCAACAAGGTCTCGACCGGTGACGCGCCCAGGCCGCCATACGCCTGCGGCACATTCAATGCCAGGAGCCCGGTGTCCGCCAGTGCGGTCCAGTTGTCAGTGGACCAGCCCCGGTCGCTCTCCGCCAGTTTGCGACGGTCTTCAAACCCGTACTCGCGCTCGATGAATCGGCCGACCATGTCGGTCAGCATTCGCTGCTCTTCGTTCAGAGAGAAGTCCATTGCGTTACCCTCACTACCGGTGCTGCCACGCCTTCATGCGCCATTGCGCAGGTTGGACAGGTCGTCGCTGATCCGCGGATTCAGAGGCCAAGCGTCAGCTTGGCGATGATGTTTTTCTGTACCTCGTTGGAGCCGCCGTAGATCGAGATCTTGCGCCAATCCAGGTAATGCGGCGCCAGGGCGTTGAGCAACTCGCCATTGGCGGTATCGGCCTGTGAATCGGGGTCCATCGCCTCGGCGGTGAACGGCACCGCATAGGGTCCGGCGCACTCCATGATCAGCTCGGTCAAGGTCTGCTGGATTTCCGAACCGCGGATTTTCAGCAACGACGCCTCGATCCCCTTGCCCTGCTGCTTCTGCTCCTGGTCGATCAATCGCAGCAGCGACCACTCATGGGCCAGCAACTCCATTTCAATGCGAACCACCTTGTCGCGAAAGCGCAGGTCCTCGATCAACGGCTTGCCGTTTTTGCTGACGCTGGCGGCGATTTCCTTCAGGCGGCGCATGAAGCGCTTGCAGTTGCCCAGCCCGGCGATGTTGGTGCGCTCATGGCCCAGCAGGTACTTGGCGATGTTCCAGCCGCGATGTTCCTCGCCCACCAGGTTCTCCACCGGCACCCGGACATTGTCGAAAAACACTTCGTTGACATCGTGCCCGCCGTCCAGGGTCTTGATGGGACGCACCTGGATGCCGGGGCTGTTCATGTCGATCAACAGGAAGGAAATACCCTCCTGCTGGCGTCCGGACGAATCCGTGCGGACCAGACAGAAAATCCAGTTGGCCCACTGTGCGAAGGAGGTCCAGATCTTCTGGCCAGTGACGTGGTAAAAGTCCCCGTCCCGCTCGGCCCGGCAGTTCAGGGCCGACAGGTCGGAGCCCGCGCCCGGCTCCGAGTACCCCTGGCACCACCAGTCCTCCATGCTCAGGATCCGCGGTAGGAAACGCTCCTGTTGGGCCGCCGTGCCGAATTTCTGCAAGACCGGGGCGACCATCGACAGGCCGAAGGGCATTTGCCGCGGGGCGCCGGCAAAGAAACATTCTTCGTCGAAAATATTGCGCTGGGCCGAATTCCAGCCGGCGCCACCGAACGCCACCGGCCAAGCCGGCGCGCCCCAGCCTTGCTCGGCGAGGATGCGCTGCCAGCGCACATAGTCCTCACGCGCCAGATGCTTGAAGTTGAGCACCCGGTCGCGGATGTCGGCCGGCAGATGCGTAGCAACGAAATCGCGTACGGCTTGGCGGAAGGCTTTTTCTTCCGGGCTTTCGCTAAGGTTCATGGGCGTGTCTCAATCCAGTTCGAGGAGGCCATTGTTGAGCACCACGGCATCGCGCGCGTCGATCCTGGCCCGCATGTGCCACTGGCCGTTGCTGCCTTCCCAGAACTGGAAGCGCAAGGTTTCACCCGGGTAGACCGGTGCGGTAAAGCGGGTGGCGATGCGTTTCAAACGCTGGGCATCGCCACCGGCGCAGGCACTGATCGCCGCGAACGCGGCCATGCCGTAAGTGGCCAGGCCGTGCAGGATCGGCTTGCTGAAGCCCGCCTTGGCAGCGATCTCGGGGTCGGCGTGCAAGGGATTCAAATCCCCGGACAGCCGATAGATCAGCGCCGCCTGCACCGGCGAGGTCAGCTCGAATTCGCGGTCCGGCGCGCGGTCCGGTACCCCTGGCAACCCCTGCGGAGGTTCGTCACTGACACCGGAGGACTCACTGTAGCCACCGTCGCCGCGCAGGAACGAAATCTGCCGGGTTTCGGCGATACGCTCGCCGCTGGCGGTGTCGATAATGTCGCGCACCAGCTCGACGATCGCGCCCTTGCCTGCGCCTTTGTCGCAGATCCGGCTGACCCGGGTCTTGCTGGTGACGGTGCCGCTCGCCGGCATGGGCTTGAACAGCCGGGTGTCTTGCTCACCGTGGACCAGCTTCAGGTAATCGATACCGGTCTCGGGATTGCGCATCCAGGATTTCGGCCAGGCGATGGCGGCTGCCAGGGTCGGCACCGCCTGCAGATCTTTCTCATAGGTGAAGCGCAGCTGGGTGGCATCCAGCGGATCACCACCGATCCCCAGGCCAAGGGCGTAGATAATACTGTCCCGCTCGGTCCAGGTCTGGGTGACCTCTTCGATGGGCCAGTGTCTGACTTTGTCGTAATTCAACATGTTGGAGTCCTCAAAGGCAGTACTGGCGTCTCAGATCGGGTCCCAGCTGTAGATCTCGTGGGTCTGTTGCAGCGGCAGGAAGCTGGCGCGCAGGGCAGGAATCGCGTGTTCGGCCACCGATTGTGCTGTCCAGCCGCCGTCACGGTGCACAGAGCGGGAAACCCGAGGCTGACTGACCAACATGATTTCATTGGAGCGCACGTAGAAAATCTGCCCGCTGACGTCCTTGGCCGCATCGCTGGCGAGGAACACCGCCAGTGGCGCCTGCTTGGAGGGGTGCATCATTTTTTCCATGCGCTCGGCTTGCAGCTTCTTCTCGGGGGTGTCGGTGGGAACGGCGCCGATCATGCGGCTCCAGGCCGCCGGCGAGATGCAGTTGGAGCGCACGCCGAAGGCGGCCATGTCCAGCGCGATGGCCTTGGACATGCCAACGATTCCCAGCTTGGCCGCCGCGTAGTTGACCTGCCCGACATTACCCACCAGGCCGGTGTTGGAGGTCATGTGGATGTAGGAACCGCCGTTCTGCTGACGAAAATGCGGGGCCGCTGCACGCGCCAGGAAGAACGAACCGTTGAGGTGGACGTTGAGCACCGCCAGCCATTCCTGTTCATCCATCTTGTGGAACATCCGGTCACGCAGGATCCCGGCATTGTTCACCACGACATCGATCCTGCCGAAGGTGTCCATGGCGGTTTGCACGATACGATGGGCCGAATCCCAACCCGCGACACTGTCCGTGCTGGCCACGGCCTCACCGCCCAAGGCTTTGATCTCGTCGACCACGCGTTGCGCAGGACCGGTGTCCGCGCCCTCGCCGTGCACCGAAGAGCCGAGGTCGTTGACCACCACCCGCGCGCCTTCAGCCGCCATCTCCAGGGCGATGGCCCGGCCGATGCCGTTACCGGCCCCACTGACGACTACGACTTTACCTTCCAGCATTGCTGTCATGTCTGCATCCTCTTGTCATTGTTTCAGCGCCGGGTGCAGCTCACCGGGACGCTATATTTTTTGATTTCGTCCAACCGTCAGGCGCTGGGCCCTTCACACGTCGTCCGGAAACTCGGGGCGGCGTTTCTCCATGAAACTGGCGATACCTTCCTTGTAGTCGGGCCCCTGGTTGGCGATTGGCATGTCCAACCCGGCACTCATGACGGCCTCATGGCAGGTCTGGAACGGCACTTCCCAGAGTTGTTGCTTCATCACGCGCATCGACCGCGGCGAGCAGTTCTCGGCCAGGTCACGGGCGTAGGCATATGTCTCTTCGACCAATTGGTCGGCCGGGATCGCCCGGTTGACCAGGCCCATGCGTTCGGCTTCGCGGCCCTTGATCTTGCGCCCCGAGAGCAACAGATCGAGGGCGTGGGCATGTCCGACGTGCCGTTCGAGAATCCAGGCCATACCGTATTCGGCCGTCAATCCGCGCCGGGCGAACGCGGTGGTGATGGTTGCGTCCTCGGCCGCGAAGCGGATGTCACAGAACAGCGCATGGATCAGGCCGATACCGACGGTGGCGCCGTTGAGCATGGCGATCACCGGCTTCGGGATGGCCGGGTAATAGGAACAGCGGGTCTGCCAATCCGCACGCTGGCGCATGTCGAAGGGGCGCGGCAGCTTGGTCATCAACTGGTGCGGATCGCCGCCGAAACTGTTGATGTCCCCACCGGCGCAAAATGCCTTGCCGGCACCGGTAAAGATGATCACCCGCACGCCCTTGTCGGACCCGGCCCGTTGCATGGCCTCGTACACTTCGGTGGCAACCGTATCGTTCCAGGTGTTGAGCAGCTCGGGACGGTTGATGGTGATGGTCGCAATGCGCTCCTTCACGTCGTACAGGATCGACTCGTACCCCTTGGATTCATCGACATTCGTTTCGATGGCCATACGCGACTCCGACTAAAAGGAACGTGGCAGACCGAGAATATGCTCGGCGACGTAGGACAGGATCAGGTTGGTCGAGATCGGCGCGACCTGATACAGCCGGGTCTCGCGGAACTTGCGTTCAACGTCGTACTCGCAGGCAAAGCCAAAACCACCGTGGGTCTGCAGACAGGCGTTGGCGGCTTTCCAGGACGAGGTCGCCGCCAGGTGCTTGGCCATGTTCGCCTCGGCGCCGCAGGGCTGGTGGTTGTCGAACAGTGAGCAGGCCTGGTAGCGCATCAGGTCGGCCGCGCGGATGTCCATGTAGGCTTCGGCGATCGGGAACTGGATCCCCTGGTTCTTGCCGATGGGTCGATCGAACACGATGCGGTCGTTGGCGTACTGGGTCGCGCGGTCGACGAACCAGTAGCCGTCGCCGATGCATTCCGCGGCGATCAGCGCCCGCTCGGCGTTCAGCCCATCGAGAATGTACTTGAAGCCCATGCCCTCCTCGCCGATGAGGTTTTCCTCGGGGATCTCCAGATCGTCGAAGAACAGCTCGTTGGTTTCATGGTTCACCATGTTCGGAATGGGCTGTACCGTCAGGCCATTGCCGATGGCGCTGTGCAGGTCGACGAGGAAGCACGACAGCCCTTCGGACTTCTTCTTGACCTCGGCCAGCGGCGTGGTCCGGGCCAGCAGAATCATCATGTCCGAATGCTGTACCCTGGAGATCCAGACCTTTTGCCCGTTGACCACATAGCGCCCGTCTTTCTTGACGGCCATGGTCTTGAGCTTGGTGGTATCGGTGCCGGTGGAAGGTTCAGTGACCGCCATCGACTGCAGGCGCAGTTCACCGCTGGCGATCTTCGGCAGGTAGAGGTTTTTCTGGGCCTCGGAGCCGTTTCGCAACAGCGTGTTCATGTTGTACATCTGGCCGTGGCAGAAACCGGAGTTACCACCGTTGCGGTTGATCTCCTCCATGATCACCGAGGCTTCGGTCAACCCCAGGCCTGAGCCACCGTACTGTTCGGGAATCAGGGCGGCCATCCAGCCGGCCTTGGTCAGCGCATCGACGAACGCTTCGGGATAGACCCGTTCATGATCGACCTTGCGCCAGTATTCATTGGGATACTCGGCGCACAGGTCGCGCAGCGAATCGCGCAGGTCGCGGTAGGGATCATTGGCATTGTGTTTCATCAATCGGTTCTCCGGAAAATCAGGCGTGCGCTGGGATCAAGCCGCCGTCGCGGGCCAGTTGGGCAAGGTGGTGATCGGTGTCGCCGAACATGAATTCGAGCATCGACAGACGCCGCATGTAATGCCCGATCTGGCATTCCTCGGTCACGCCGATGCCGCCGTGCAACTGCACCGCTTGCTGGGAGACAAAGCGCGCCGAGCGGCCGATCTGCACCTTGGCCGCCGACATGGCGCGGCGGCGCTCCAACGGGTCCGGATCGTTGACCATCATGCTGGCGTAGAGCGCCATGCTCCGGGCCTGCTCAGTCATCACCAGCATGTCGACGGCCTTGTGTTGCAGGGCCTGGAAGGAGCCGATGGCGACACCGAACTGCTTGCGCACCTTGAGGTAGTCGACGGTCAGGGCCTGGGCCTGCTCCATCGCGCCAACGGCTTCGGCGCACAGCGCGGCGATCGCCGCGTCGACGACCTGCTCGATGTGGCCAAACGCCTTGCCGGCTTCACCCAGCAACGCAGCGGCGCCAACCCGGACACTGTCCAGCGTGATATCGGCGGCGCGCAAACGATCCTGGGTCAGGTAACCACGGCGTGAGACACCGGAGGCCGTCGCGTCCACCAAGAACAAGGCGATGCCATCCTCGTCACGGCGGTTACCGCTGACGCGCGCGGAGACCAACAGTTTGTTGGCGCAATCGCCATGCAACACGAAACGCTTGGCACCGTCCAGGACCCACTCGTCGCCATCCTGGCGAGCAGTGGTTGCGACGTCGGCCAGGTGATAGCGGGCCTGGGCTTCGCTGTGGGCGAACGCCAGCAGCAGCTCACCGCCGATCAGCCCAGGCAACAAATCGCCCCGTTGCGCATCGCTGGCGGCGGTGCGCAGCAGGCCACCGGACAGCACCACCGTCGCCAGATAGGGTTCGAGCAGCAGCCCGCGCCCGATGGCCTCCATGACGATCTGGGTCTCCACCGGACCCGCACCGAAGCCACCGTCCTCTTCCGAGAACGGCAGACCGAGTAATCCCAGGTCGGCAAACTGCGCCCACAATCGACGGCTCCAGCCATCGGCCTGGACCTGGTAGCGAGCGCGCTGATCGAAAGCATATTGATCCAGGACCAGGCGATCGACTGCATCCTTGAGCATGCGCTGTTCTTCGTTGAGGTCGAAATTCATGCTTAAAGCCCCAGCAGCGTCTTGGCGAGAATATTGTGTTGGATCTCATTGGAACCGCCGACGATCGAGACATGGCGGACCCAGTAGTAATTCGGCGCGATGGTCAGTGCCCAGTCGTCGTCACTCGACTGTTCGCGCTCGCCGGTCACGAACGGCTGGTCGAATTCCATCGCGTCATAGCCGGCTACCTCCATCAACAGTTCAGTCGCGGCCTGCTGCAATTCCGAGCCCTTCATTTTCAGGATCGAACTGCGCGGATCCGGCGTATGGCCGTACTTGTCGCTGTCGGCAATCACCCGCATCTGGGTCATTTCCAGGGCCTTGAGCTCCACTTCGATGGCCGCGACGCGTTCGCGAAAGCGCGGCTCGTCCGCCAGGTAGCCATCGCCTACCAGCACCTGCTGCGCCAGTTGCTTGGCCCGTCGAACCCGAAACTTCGACAGCCCGACGCGGGCGATACCGCCACGCTCGCTGCCCAGCAGGAACTTCGCGACGTCCCAGCCCTTGTTCTCCTCACCGACCACGTTGCTGACCGGGACACGCACGTTGTCCAGGAACAGCTCATTGGTTTCGTGATGACCGTCGAGCGTAACGATCGGGCGCACGGTGATACCCGGCGTCTTCATGTCCATCAGCAGAAAGGTGATGCCCTGCTGCTTCTTGGCCGTAGGATCGGTTCGCACCAACAGGAAGCACCAGTCGGCGTGATGGGCCGTCGAGGTCCACATCTTCTGGCCATTGATGACGTAGTGGTCGCCATCGCGAACCGCCGAGGTGCGCAAGGAGGCCAGGTCGGAGCCCGAGCCTGGCTCGGAAAAGCCCTGGCAGAACCAGTAGTCCATGTTCGCCACCCGGGGCAGAAAGTGCTGCTTCTGCTCCTCGGTGCCGAAGGCGATCAGCACCGGGCCGATCATGTTCATGTTGAATGAGATCGGCTCGGGCGCCGGTGCCATGTGCAGCTCTTCCTTGAAGATGTACTGCTGGGTCGGGGTCCAGCCCTGGCCGCCCCATTCCGGAGCCCAGGCCGGTGCCGCCCAACCCTTGGCGTTGAGAATACGCACCCAGCCGACCATTTCCTCCTTGGAGAGGCGCTGGCCCAGTTCAACCTTGCGCCGAACCCCGGCCGGTACCGCGCTTGTGAGGAACGCCCGGACTTCGTCGCGAAAGGCCGTTTCCTCAACCGTAAAGCGTAAATCCATGGGAAAAATCCTCGTCAGTCAATGATGCCGCTGTCGCGCAGGGCGGCTATTTCGCCAGAACTGAACCAGGCGGCGAGCGCTGCGTTGGAGTTCTCGGGGGTAATCGGTTTCGGCGCGCTGGGGGTTGCCGGCGTACTGCGTGAAAAGCGCGGCGCCGGTGCCGGTTGCACGACGCCGTCAACGTCGATAAACGTACCGCGGGCCTTGAGGTGCGGATGTTCGGCGGCTTCCTTGAAACTCAGCACCCCCGCGGCGCAGGCATCGCTGGCTTCGAGCAGAGCGACCCACTCGTCACGGGTGCGGCACAGAAAGCGCTCGCCAAGGATCTTCTTCGCCTGGGGCCAGGCATCGCGGTCCATCTGCGCGCCGAGGCTGAGGGGATCGACATCCATCAGGCCCAGCAACTGCTCGTAGAACTTGCTTTCGATAGGCCCGATGCTGATGAACTTGCCGTCCTTGCAGGGATAGCAGTCATAGAACGGCGAGCCACTGTCGGTGATGTTGGTGCCGCGCCCTTCTTTCCAGATGCCGGCCGCGAGCATGCCGAAGAAGGTGGTCGCCAGGTGCGCGGCACCGTCGACGATGGCCGCATCGACCACTTGTCCTTTGCCGGACTGGCGGGCTTCCAGCACGCCGGCGAGGATCCCCAGCGCCAGGTACAGAGAGCCCCCGGCGTAGTCCCCCAGCAGATTGAGCGGGATGCTCGGCGGCTGGCCCTCGCGGCCGATCGCATCGAGCACGCCGGTCAGTGCCAGGTAATTGAGATCATGGCCGGCGTATTGCGCCATCGGGCCGGTCTGGCCCCAGCCGGTCATGCGCCCATAGACCAGCCTTGGGTTGCGTGCCAGACAATCGTCCGGCCCCAGGCCCAGACGCTCGGTGACACCGGGACGGAACCCCTCGATCAGCGCATCGGCCTGCTCGACCAGCTTGAGTACGGTTTCGACGCCCTGCGGATCCTTCAGGTCCACGGCGATCGCATAGCGGTTACGCAGCAGCGTGTTGTATTGCAACGGCCGCGCGATCCCCAGCTTGGCGGGTTCCTTGCGGTCGACCCGGATAACGGTGGCGCCCAGGTCGGCCAGCAGCATCGCGCACATCGGTCCGGGCCCGATACCCGCCAGCTCGACCACTTTGAATCCGGTCAGTGGGCCGGCCATGTTATTGACGCCCCTTGCCGCGCATGGCATCCCACTGCTCGTCCGACCAATCCTGCATGGCCCGGAAGGTGGGCCCGCCGACGCCTTGCATCCAGCGGCCACCGTCGATCACGATCATTTCGCCGGTGATATAGCCGGAGCCATCGCACGCCAGGTAGCTGTACAGGTCCGCCAGTTCCTGGTGCTCACCGAAACGGCGCAACGGCACGCCCTGGTCCTGGGGCTCGACCTGCGACCCCTTGGGGTACAACTGCTCCCAGGCGCCCGGCGTGGGAAACAGCCCCGGTGCGACACAGTTCAAGCGGATCCCCTTGGGCCCCCACTCCACCGCCAGGCTGCGGGTCATCGCCAACACCCCGGCCTTGGCCGCCGCGCTAGGCGCGGTGAACGCCGAGCCGGTCATGGTGGGTGTCGAGACGGTGCTGATCACGTTGCCGCGCCGGCCTTCGGCGATCCAGCGTTTGCCGGCGGCGATCGTGCAATAGAAGCTACCGTGCAAAACGATGTCCAACACCGCATCCACCGCCCGTGACGACAGGGTTTCAGTGCGGGCGATAAAGTTCGCGGCCGCGTTACACAGCAGCACGTCGAGAGGGCCATCGCGCCAGATCGTCTCCATCATCGCTTCAACCGATTCGGCGTCACGTACGTCGGCCTGGACGGTGCTCACCTTGACGCCTGGCATGGCCTCGCGGAACTCGCTTGCGGTCTGCTCCAATACATCCAGACGGCGCCCGGCGATGACCAGTTCGGCCCCCAGTTCCAGGTAGCGTTTACCGATGCTCTTGCCCAGGCCGGTACCACCGCCCGTGATGAGAATTTTCTTTCCGGCCAACAGGTTGCTTGCATACATGATTTTCAGTTTCCGCTAAAAGTCGGTTGGCGTTTTTCCATGAAGGCTGCGACAGCCTCCAGGTGATCCTCGGTCTGGCGCGTCAGTGGGTTGAGGTCCACTTCCCGGCGCCACGCCGCGTTGAGGGTGTTGCCGCCGTTGACCAGGCTGGCCTTGAGCAAGGCCACCGTCACCGGCGGGTACTGGGCGATCTGGGTGGCGCGGGCCACGGCGTGCTCCAGGGCCGCCCCCGGTTCGACCACTTGGTTGAACAGCCCGATGCGACCGGCTTCGACACCGTCGAAACTCGCGCCACTGAGCATCAGCTCGCGCGCCTTGCCGGCGCCGACTTTCTGCGGCAGCGTCCAGAGCACGCCGGTATCGGGGATCAAGCCCACCTTGACGAAGGAGCAGGACAACTTCGCCGTAGCGCTGCCGACCGCCAGGTCACAGGCGGCCGCAAGGGAAATGCCCGCGCCCACGCAGCTGCCCTCGACCGCGGCAATCACCGGTTTGGTGCCGCAATACATCAGCCGAAACAACCGGGTGCCGATGGCGATCCGCTCACGCATGGCCAACAAGGACGGGTCCACCGAGGTCATTTCGGACAAGTCGCCACCGGAACAGAAATTGCCTTGCGCACCGGTCAGGACAATCGCTCGGCTCTCGTTGTCGTCATGGAACAGCGTCTGGAACGTATCGAGCAAAGCCAGGCGCATCTTCAGGGAGAAGGCGTTGCGACGTTGCGGATAGTTCATGGTGACTATGGCCACCGCGCCCTGGCGGTGCACCTGGACGATGTCATCGTTCTCGCTCATGAACCTCTCCTCACTGCCCGGTGAATACGGGTGGGCGTTTCTCGATAAAAGCGTTGGCCGCTTCCAGATGGTCCTGCGATTGGCGCAACAATGGCTGGAAGTCGATTTCGGCGCGCAGTGAAGCCTCCATGTCATCGGCACCAAAGGTCAGCGCGGTCTTGATGAACGCCATGCCCAAGGGCGGTAGCTCGGCCAGTTGCTTGGCATAGGCAATGGCGGCGCTGAGTGCCTGTCCGGGCTCGACCACCAGATTGGCCAGGCCGATACGCCCGGCCTCGACGCCGTCGATCTCATGGGCCAGTGACAACAGCTCACGGGCCTTGCTCATGCCGATCTTCTTCGGCAGCGTCCAGAGAATCCCGGTGTCCGGAATCAGGCCTATGCGCAGGAACGCCGCACAAAAGCGCGCCGACGAAGCGGCGACCAGATAATCGGTGGCCACGGCCAGGGAAAGACCGGCGCCAAAGGCCACGCCTTCCACCGCCGAGATCACCGGTTTCGGCCCGCCGAGCATGTCGCGCACAACCTGACACGACTCGTTGAGGATTTCCCGACTCTGCAGCACCGTACGCTTGGTCATTTCCGAGATATCGGCGCCGGCGCTGAACTGCCCGCCCGCACCGGTCAACACAATGGCGCGGGACTCCGGATCAGCGACCAGCAAGTGGTGCATGGTCTCGCGCAGCGCCAGGCGCATCTGCCGGCCCAGAGCGTTGCGGCGCTCGGGATTGGCGATGGTGACGATGGCAACGGCCCCGTCGCGGCTGACCTGGATACGTTCATCGGCATGTTTGAGATTGAATGGGTTCATGTCCGCTGCTCCTTAATTGCCGACGAAGACCGCGGGGCGCTTTTCCATAAAGGCCTTGGTCGCCTCCAGATGGTCCTGGCTGCGGCGCAGAATCGGTTGCAGGTTGACTTCAGTCTCGATGGCCTGGTCCAGCGAATCGATGCCGCTGGCCAGGGCGGCCTTGAGATGGGCCATCGCCAGCGGCGGCATCTGCGCATAGCGATGGGCGACCGTCAGTGCGGCCTGCAGCGCCTGCCCCGGTTCGACCTGTTGGTTGGCGAAGCCGATATCGGCCGCCTCCTCGCCATTGAACTCCCGGGCGGTGAGCATCAGTTCACGGGCCTTGCCCGCGCCGACGCGCTGGCCCAAGGACCAGAACAGGCCGGTGTCGGGCATCAGGCCGACCTTGACGAACGCGCAGGCAAAACGGGCGTTGGCGGCGCAGACCACATAGTCGCTGGCCGCTGCGAGGGACACACCCGCGCCCATCGCCACGCCTTCGACCGCTGCCACGATGGTCTTGGGGCCTTCGACCATCAGCTTGAAAATGTCCAGCGGCAATTGGTTGCGCTCGCGGTACTCAAGGACCGTGCGCGTCTTCATTTCCGAAATGTCGCCACCGGCGCAGAACGTGCCATCGGCACCGGTCAGCACAATGGCGCGGCAGTCATCGTGATGCATCAACTGCGTCAGGGACTGGAGCAGGTCCTGGCGCATTTTCAGCGAGAACGCGTTACGCCGCTTCGGATAGTTGAGGGTGACAATCGCCACCGCCCCGTCACGGCTGATCTGGACGATATCGTCTTCCGGGGTTTGCGCGGTGGTACTCATAGGGTGTCCGCCGTTCCAAGAATAAGCGTGGCCTGGCTGGACAACACCCCACCATTACCGTGAGCGATCGCCAGTTTTGCCTCGGGTACCTGACGGGCGTCGCACTGTCCCATCAATTGTTGGGTGGCCTCGACCATGGTGAACAGTCCGTACATGCCGGGGTGAACGCACGACAGGCCGCCACCGTTGGTATTGACCGCCAGATGCCCACCCGGGGCGATCCCACCATTGGCGACGAAATTGCCGCCCTCGCCCTTCGGGCAGAAACCCAGGTCTTCAAGGAACAGAATCGGGTTGATAGTGAAGGCGTCATAGAGCATCACCACATCGATGTCGGCCGGCTTGACCCCGGCCATCTCATAGGCACGACGCCCGGATTCACGGGCGGCGGTCACGGTCAGGTCGGCCATCGACGCGATCTCGCGGTGACTGGTCGCAGAACCGGCGCCTAATACATAAGCAGGATTGGCCACCAGGTCGCGGGCGCGGTCGGCTCGCACCATCACCACCGCCGCCGCGCCGTCCGTCACCAGGCAGCAATCGCGCACGCTCAGGGGATCGGAAACCATGCGCGCATTGAGTACGTCCGAAATGCTCAGGTCATCGCGCATGTAGGCATCGGGATTGAGTTGCGCCCATTTGCGCGCCGCTACGGCCACCTCGGCCAGATGCTCGCGGGTCGTGCCGTATTGATGCATGTGGCGAGCGGCGGCCAACGCATAGGAAGAAACCGGGTTCATCGGTCGGTACGGGGTTTCCCAGGGAGACGGCCTGGAGGACTGGACCAGCTTTCCGGACGCGCTTTTCTGGTTACTGCCGTAGGCGATCAACGCGACGTCGATCTGCCCGGTCGCCAGGGCCATGGCGGCCGTGTGGGCGTAAATCTGGAAGGCCGAACCGCCGCTGCGGTTGTTGTCCGTGAACTTGGGGTGGATGCCCAGGTACTCAGCGAACGTCAGCCCCGACAGCATGTCGTCAGGCACGCAGACGAACAAACCATCGACATCGGCCGGCGTCAGGCCGACTTGTGCCAGGGCCCGGACACTGGCGCTGGCCGCCAGGTCCATCGAGGAAAGGCCCGGCGCTTCGCCCATGCCGTAGGTGGCTGCGGCAACGATTGCCGTTTGCCCGCGTAAACTGTTTTCCATAGGTTCCTGCCTTGTTTTTATGGCTGCAGGTAAATAGGAGTTACTTGAAAATATGAGCTACCTGATAGCTGGGTGCTCGATTGAAACGTGACGACGATCAGGCCGGCTCAAAGATCAATACCGCGACATCCGCTGCGTCCTTGACGATCCTGGCCCGGACTGCCTGGCCAATCTGCACGGCGTGAGGTTCGATACCTTCAACTCTAGCCATCATTCGCACGCCTTCATCCAGGTCGATCAACGCGACGTTGTAGTCAGGTGTTGGCGGACGTTGGCGAACCACGGTGGTGGAATACACCACGCCCCGCCCGCTGGCCGGCACCCATTCCAGGTCAGTGCTGCCGGTTCCAGGCTCGGCCACTCGCGGATAGAACACATACGAACCGCTCTGCCTGGCGCGTTGCAGCATGAACCGCCCTTCGGACAAATGGCGTTGGTACTCTGACTCAGGGAGCAATGCTTGCATGGGTATACCTATGTTCGCTGATGCGTTTTTATGAACGTCATTCGGAATGCTAAACGCTAGACCGATCATCGGTCAAGCATTCTGCGCCTCTGCCGCCTGGATCAACCATACACAATCAGAAACGGCGTTTCTATTTGTTAGCCCTTTAGCGATCCCGCGCCCCGCCCGGTCCCGCACTAAAAAACCGCCCCCTGTGGCGAGGGAGCTTGCTTCCGCTTGAGTGCAAAGCGCTCACAAAAATGGGGCTGCTACGCAGCCAGCGGGAGCAAGCTCCCTCGCCACGTTCAGTGATCCTTCAAGAACAGCATTGCACTTTCCCAAGCGACGCCTGCGTACCTTTCAGCGCATTTCTGTCGGCTCAAAGACCCGAGCCGGAATTTAATGCGCTTGACAGAAAAGCTGAACGCTGTTTACTTTTACGAACGTCGTTCAGAAAACCGCGCGCTTCTCTTGAATCGCCGGTACCTGAACGAACACGCGTCGATCAAACACGGCAACCCGCTTTGCCAAGCGAGACGCCGTATGCAGTGCAGACCTTTTTGGAGTCCAGGTAAACGTGAGCTATGAACTGACCGACGATCAGCGTGAGATTCAGGATCTTATCCGCCGGGTGGCACGCGAGAAGGTCGCGCCACGGGCAGATGAAATCGATCGCACCGGCGAATACCCCCATGACATGTTCGCCTTGCTCAAGGAACTTGGTCTTTTTGCCTTGCCGTTTCCCGCTGAATACGGCGGCACCGACAGCCTGCTGTCGGCCTGCATCGCCGTCGAGGAACTGGGCCGAGTCTGCTACAACACCGGTTACCTGCTGGTGGTCCAATGGACACCGTTTGGCGCGATCCTGGGCGGTGGTACCGAGGAGCAGAAGCAACGACTGCTGCCTGGCCTGGCGTCAGGTGACCTGCGCGGAGCCCTGTCGCTCACCGAGTCACAAAGCGGCTCGGACGTTTCCGGGATCAAGACCAGCGCCCGTCGCACCGAAGGCGGTTATGTGCTCAACGGCGCGAAAATCTGGTGCACCAACTCGCATATCGCCGATTTCATTCTGGTGGCTGCCAAAACCGTCGCTGAAGACGGTACGAAGCTTGGCATCAACCTGTTCATCGTCGACCGCAACACGCCAGGCCTGACCATCGGTGCCCCTGAGCACAAGATGGGTGCGCGCGGCGTTCCCGCCTGCCCGCTGTTCTTTGACGACGCTTTTGTCAGCGACAGCAACCGACTCGGTCCCGAGGGTGGCGAAGGCTTCAAGGTCGCGATGGAGGCCCTGAACACCAGCCGCCCGCTGATCGCCGCACGTGCCGTGGGGCTTGCCCAGGGCGCCATCGATCATTCGATCGACTACATCCAGAACCGCGTCGCCTTCAAGCAGAAGATCAGCGAATTCCAGGGCATCCGCTGGATGGTGGCGGACATGGTTGCGCAAACCGAAGCCGCTCGCCAACTGGTCTACCGCACTGCCTCGATGGTCGATGCCGGGATCAGTGGCCGTGAACTGGCCCCGATGGCAGCCATGTCGAAAATGTTCGCCTCGGACGTCGCCATGAAGGTCGCCACCGATGCGGTCCAGCTGTTCGGGGCCGCCGGTATCTCCAACGAATACCCGATCAATCGGTATTTCCGCGATGCCAAGGTGGTGCAGATCATCGAAGGCACCAACCAGATCCAGCGAAACATCATCGCCGACAGTGTCCTGGGCCGCGTGGCCCGACGGGATGCTTCATGACTTCGGTAAGCGCCGACGCCGCGCTTGCCATCGACCAACAAGAACTAGAAAAGGAAACAACCATGGAGCAGATCGAGACCGTAGGCCTGGGTATTCACTGGGAAGACTTGCCCGTCGGACGCAAATTCCAGACCGTAGGGCGAACGGTGACCGAAGCCGATGTCGTCAACTTCGTTTCAGTCACCGGCATGTTGGAAGTGCTGTTCACCAATGTCGAGTTCCTCAAGGAGCAATCGGCAATCAAGGGCCGGGTTGCCCCCGGTGCGCTGGTGTTCACCTTCGCCGAGGGTTTGCTGACCCAGGCCACGATGCAGGGCGTGGGCTTCGCGTTCCTGAACATGGAGCTGGACATCAAGGCCCCGGTGTTCGTTGGTGACACCATCCACGTTGAATGCGAGGTCATCGAATGCCGCGAAAGCGCCAACCGTCCCGGCCTGGGCCTGGTTCGCACGCGCAATCGGATCGTCAAGCAAGACGGCACGCTGGTACAGGTCTACACCCCGTTGCGCCTGGTTAAAGGCAAGCATTACAAAGGTAACTGACCATGGCCCAAGAGCAATTGGAGAAACCTACCGGCCCGCTGTCGGGCTTGCGGGTCATTGATCTGTCGATCAATGTGCTCGGTCCGGTGGCGACCCAGCTCCTTGGAGACATGGGGGCCGACATCATCAAGATCGAGCCGCCCACTGGCGATCAGAATCGTCAGAACGGCCCCGGCAAGAACCCCGGCATGGCGGTGTTCTACCTGATCATGAACCGCAACAAACGCAGTGTCGTGCTGGACCTCAAGCAGGAAGAATGCATGGAGGCCCTGCTCAAGCTGGTGGAAACCGCTGACGTACTGGTGCATAGCATGCGTCCAAGCGCGGCCAAGCGCCTGGGCATCTGCTACGAGAAAATCCGCCAGCGTAACCCGAAGATCATCTACGCCTTTGCGCCGGGTTATCGCGGCGATGGCCCCTTCAAGGACATGCCGGCCTTCGACGATGTGATCCAAGGCGAGAGCGGCCTGGCGGACATCAATCGCGGGCTCGACGGACAGCCACGTTACTTTCCGACCGTGATCGTCGACAAGTTCTGCGGCTACGTCCTGGCCTCCTCGATCAGCATGGCGCTGTTGCACCGCGAACGCACCGGCGAAGGCCAGCAGGTCCTGGTACCCATGCTCGAGACCATGCTGCAGTTCAATCTATTCGAGCACCTCTGGGAAGGCGCCCTGGGCTCCTCCAATGGCGAGGGACTCGGTTATAGCCGGATGTTCTCCAAGCATCGCCGGCCCTACGCCACGCTGGACGGCCATATCTGCCTGCTGGCGGTGAACGATGAACAGTGGCGCCGGGTGCTCACCGCCATTGGCAGGCCGGAACTGCTCGAGGATGCCCGTTTCTCGAAGATGACCGAACGGATGCGCAACATCAACGAGCTGTACGGGATTCTCAGCGATGCCATCGGCACCAAGTCCTCGGCCCAGTGGGAAAAAATCTTCGCTGACGCCGACGTTCCCCATGGTCAGGTGCGTGAACTCAACGAGCTGATGAAGGACGACTATCTGAAGGAAACCGGGTTCTTCCGAAAAGTTGTACATCCTACCGAAGGTGAGCTGGTGATGACCTCGATCCCGGTCCAGTTCTCCGCCTCCCCGGGCAACGTCCGGTACCTGCCGCCCAACCTGGGTGAACACAGCCTGGAGATTCTCGCCGAAGTCGGCTACAGCCCGGACGTCGCGGCACGGCTGTCTCGAACCACGCTTCGCAAACCGAGCGCCAGCGCCGCGCCTGTGCCGGAACCGATGCCCGTCGCGGCAGCGCCCAACACCGTCCAAGACTGAACCTGCGGCGCTGCCGCGAACCGACCGCTTATTGAAGGGATAGAACATGAAAGGTTTGAAAGACAAAGTCGTGCTGGTCACCGGTGGCGCCGGCGGCATCGGTAGCGCCATCTGCCGACGTTTTGCCGAAGCCGGCTCGACGGTGGTGGTGTTCGATCTCAACGGCGAGGCCGCCAACCGGCTCGCCGGCGAATTGGAAGCAGACGGGGGCCGGGCCAAGGGCTACACCGTCGATATTACCGACCACGATGGCGTCCACGCCGCCGTGGCGCGGGTCGAAGAAGAAGTCGGGCCGATCGATGTTCTCGTCAACAACGCCGGCTGGGACGTCGGCGCGTTCTTCCTCCAGACCGAAAAAGCGTTCTGGGACAAAGTCATCGCGATCAACCTGCATGGTCCGTTGAACATGCACCACGCCGTGCTCAAGCGCATGAGCGAACGCGGCCGGGGCCGGGTGGTGAACATTTCCTCGGACGCCGGCCGCGTCGGCTCGTCCATGGAAGCCGTCTACTCCGCGTGCAAGGGCGGGCTGATTGCGTTCAGCAAAACCATGGCCCGGGAAATGTCCCGCCAGCAGATCCCGGTCAACGTGGTGTGCCCAGGCCCCACCGCCACGCCGCTGCTGGACAACCTGGCCCAGGGGGAAAAAGGCGAAAAGATCAAGGCCGGCCTGGTCCGCGCCGTGCCCTTCGGCCGCATGGGCGAGCCCGAGGACATCGCCGGCATGGTGCTGTTTCTGTCCAGCGATGACGCAGCCTTCATTACCGGCCAGGTGATCAGCGTCTCCGGCGGCCTGACGATGGCCGGCTGACTCCACAACCTCTTACTCGGGAAACTGCCCATGGAATTCAAAGACATTCTCTACACAGAAGACAACGGCGTAGCGACCATCGCGATCAACCGCCCACAGGTCTATAACGCCTTCACGTCCAACACCTGCGAAGAGCTGATCCAGGCGTTCAGCAAGGCTGGCTACAGCAAGGATATCGGCGTGGTGGTCCTGACCGGTGTAGGCGACAAGGCCTTTTGCACCGGTAGCGACCAGTCGGGGGGCCGGCATGCCGGTCGCGGTGTGGTGGGCCTGCCGATCGAGGAACTGCAAAGCATCATCCGTGACATTCCCAAACCCGTGATCGCCCGCGTCAACGGCTATGCCATCGGCGGCGGCAACGTACTGGTCACCCTGTGCGACCTGGCGATCGCTTCTGAAACGGCGCAACTGGGCCAGGTCGGACCCAAGGTCGGCTCGGTCGACCCCGGCTTCGGCACCGCCCTGCTTGCCCGGCTTGCCGGCGACAAGCGCGCTCGGGAGATCTGGTATCTGTGCCGTCGCTACAGCGCGCAACAGGCGTTGGACTGGGGCCTGGTCAACGCGGTAGTGCCGGCTGACCAGCTGGACGCGGAAGTGAAGAAATGGTGCGACGAAATCCTGCTGATGAGCCCGACCGCCATCGCACTGGCCAAGCGCTCGTTCAACATGGACAACGAAAACATCCGTGGCATCGGCGCCTTCGCCATGCAGGCGCTGGCCATGTACTACGACACTGAAGAGTCCAAGGAAGGCGGCAACGCCTTCCGCGAAAAACGCAAACCCGAGTTCCGCAAATACGTGAAGTAAGCCTATGCGGTCTGCAGGGAGGGAGCGGCCTCTGCGCCCTTCCCTGCACCTAGACGTCTCAGGAAAACAATAATGACTACATTGCAGGAACACGGAGCAGGCAGCTCCAGGACTGTGCTGTTTTGGGCTGCGCTGGGCGCGGTGTTTCTCGCGACACAGCTGTACGTCTACGGGGCGTGGATTACCTCCGCCGATTTTCGCCCGACCCTTCGCGGCGGCGACCCGATTCCCATTTATTCGCAACTGGCGATGACCATTTACGAAGTCTTGAGCGTCGCCACGCTGGCGTTCGTGCTCGTCTGGTTCTTTCGCGGTATCCGCCAAACCGGAACCCTCGACAGCACCCGACTGATGATGATCGGTTGGTTGTCTGCGTACTGGCTTGACCCGTTCCTCAATTTCCTGCGCCCGATGTTCACCTATAACGCCTACGCCATTAACTACGGCTGCTGGTGTGAGTTCATTCCGGGCTGGCAATCGCCCAATGGATCGCGGATCGCCGAACCGCTGCTGATCGATGCGCCCTCCTATTTTTATGCATTTGCAGGCACGGCGCTGATCGGCCTGAAGTTCATGAAAAAATCCCAGGCCCGCTGGCCGGGTGTCGGTATCGCCGGCCTCACGCTGGCCGGTTTCGTCGGCGTCTGGCTGTCTATGGGCCTGCTCGACATCGTTGCCACCCGCTACCTGCACTTCGACGCCTGGCCCCTCGCCTTCCAGGGTTTTTCGTTCTGGGGTGGGCGTTTCTATCAGTTCCCGATCTACGAATTCCTGCTGTTTCCCTCGACCTTCATCGCCTGCGCATTCCTGTTACTGCATGCCGACGCGAATGGCCGGACCGCTATCGAGCGCGGGGTTGACCAACTGCCGGTCGCCCAGGGGCTGCGCACGCTGCTGCGAATCCTGGCGTTCATTGCCTTTTGCAATGTGCTCAATCTTGCTTACACATCGGCCATGGGCGTGCACGCGTTGTACGCCGATCCATGGCCCACGGACATGCCGAGCTGGCTCAGTAATGAGCAGAAATAAGAAGAGCGTGATCTTCACCCGCTGCGGGTGATCTCCGGCCGCCTGTTCCACGACTGGCGGCCTTTTTAATACACAGCATGCCGTGTCTTGTACGGCGTCTGAACCTGATTCCCGGAGGGCGAGCCATGTCCTACGCAGCACGTATCCATGAATTCGGCGGGCCGGATGTTTTCCGTTGGGAGCCCATCACCGTGGGTGAGCCGGGGCCCGGAAAAGTGCGCCTCAGGCACACGGCAATCGGCCTCAATTTTGTCGACGTCTATAACCGCCGGGGTCGATTCCCCATGCGGTTTCCGGCGGTCCTGGGCAATGAAGCGGCGGCCGTGATCGAGGCGGTAGGCCCGGGCGTCACGCAATTCCAGCCGGGGGACCGCGTCGCCTATGCGCCCTTCACCGGCAGCTACTGCGAACAACGCCTGATCTCCGCGGACAAACTCATCGCCCTGCCCGCCAACATAGACGACAGGACCGCCGCCGGCATGATGCTGGCCGGGATGACCGCCCAATACCTGCTGCGCCAACTGCACCCGGTCGAGGCCGGTGAAACGGTGTTGGTCCATGCCGCCGCAGGCAGTGTCGGCATGATCCTGTGCCAATGGGCTGCGGCCCTGGGTGCCCGGGTGATCGGCACCGTCTCGAACAGCGAAAAGGCGCAACTGGCCCGGGCTCACGGTTGCCATGAAGTGATCAACTACAGTGAAGAAAATGTGGCCCAGAGCGTTTCCCGGATAACCGCCGGTGAAGGCGTCAACGTCGTCTACGACGGCGTGGGCGCCGATACGTTTCGCGGTTCGCTCCAGTCACTCAAGCCACTGGGCCATCTGATCGTCTACGGACAGGCCTCGGGGCCGATCCCACCCTTTGATGTGCACGAACTGGCGGCTCTCGGTTCCCTCACGATCACGGTCGCCAGCCTGCAGAGCTTCATCCAGGACCTGGCGCTGATGCGCGGCATGGCGCGTGAGTTGTTCGAGGTGGTGAGCAGCGGGCAGGTCCGCATTCACATTGGCCAGACCTACCCCTTGAGCGAAGTGGGCCACGCTCACCGTGATCTCGAAGCCCGTATGACCCGCGGATCCACCTTGCTTCTTGTGTGAAAACGTTTGCCAGCCCTAACTTGCGAGGAAGCCACACATGTTCAACACCCGTATCACTGAGCTGTTCGGCATCGACTACCCGCTGATCATGGGCGGCATGCGCCACGTCGGCCGGGCCGAACTGGTGGCCGCGGTCGCCAACGCGGGCGGGCTGGGATTCCTCTCTGCCCATACCCTGCCCTCAGCCGAAGCCCTACGCGAGGAGATCGCCAAGGTCCGTGCGCTGACCGACAAGCCTTTCGGCATCAACCTGACCATCCTGCCGGGCCTGGGCGTCAAGCCCGAGGACTATGCCCAGGTGATCATCGACAGTGGCGTACGGGCTGCGGAAACCGCCGGTGGCAACCCGGCCCGCTTCATCGCCGCGTTCAACGAAGCAGGCATCAAGGTACTGCACAAATGCACCTCGGTGCGCTTCGCCCTCAAGGCCCAGCAACTGGGCGCCGACGCGGTGAGCATCACCGGTTTCGAGGCGGCCGGGCATCCGGGCGAAGACTACGTGCCGAGCCTGGTGTTGATTCCCGCGACCGTGGCCAGGCTGGAAATTCCGGTGGTGGCTTCAGGGGGCTTCGCCAATGGCCAGGGGCTGGTCGCGGCGCTGGCCTTGGGCGCCGAGGGCATCAGCATGGGCACCCGCTTCATGATGACGCGCGAGTCGATCATGCATGACGCCGTCAAGCAACGTTACTTGCAGGCCACCGAGCGCGATACGGATCTGGTGTGCCGCTCCATTGGCGACTCGACGCGAGTGCTCAAGAACGAACTGACGGCAAAAATCCTCGAACTGGAAAAAACCGGCGTCGGCCACGATGAGCTGCTTGCCCTGGCCAGCAGCCACCGCTGGGTGCGTGCCGCAAACGCCGGCGACCCGGATGACGGCGCCTTCGCCGCCGGTGTCGCGGTCGGACTGATCGACGACATCCCCAGTTGCGCTGAACTGGTCCAGCGGATCGTCGAGGACGCACGGCACATCGTCGGCGATCGCTTGAAGCACATTCTCGGTTGACCCGCTGGCGATGTGCGTTTCATCAGCACCCTGGCCCCATTTCACTTGTTCAATCCGCAGAAAAATGACAATAAGGAGAACGTTATGACCTCAAGCGTCAAGAGAAACTGGCTGATCACCGGCGTATCCAGTGGCTTCGGTCGGATCCTCGCCCAGGCCGCCCTGGCACGGGGCGACTCGGTGGCAGGAACCCTGCGCCACACCGAGCAGATCGCCGAGTTCGAAGCCCTGGCACCGGGTCGCGCCCACGGTATCTGCCTGGACGTCACCGATGCCGACCGGATCCCTCCAGCGGTTGCCGAGTCGCTGGTGGCACTGGGGCATATCGACATTCTCGTCAACAACGCCGGCTACGGACTGTTCGGAGCGATTGAAGAAGCCTCGCCGCGTGAGTTCGAGCGGGTGATGGACACCAACTTCACCGGCCCGCTGCGCCTGATCCAGGCGGTGCTGCCCCATATGCGCAGCCGCGGAAAAGGCAATATCATCAATTTCTCCTCCCTGGCCGGCGTCATCGGCATGCCGGGCGTGGGCCTGTACTGCTCGGCAAAATTCGCCCTGGAAGGCATGACCGAATCGTTGGCGGCAGAATTGGCGCCTTTCGGCATTGAAGTCACGCTGGTCGAACCGGGTGGTTTCCGCACCAACTTCGCCGGCAGCTCGCTGGCGATCGTGGCCGAGCCGATCGCCGCCTATGACTCGACCCCCGCCGGTAAAACCCGGCAGCACATCAGCGGCTACTACGGACGCGAACCGGGCGATCCGGTCAAGGGCATGCACGCCGTGCTGCAAATGCTCGATGCGCCCAAGGCACCGCTGCGCCTGGTACTAGGGGCCGATGCGGTCAAGGCAATCCGGGACAAACTGTCCCGTGTCACGGGCGAACTGGAGGCCTGGGAAAGCGTTTCCGTTGCGACGGCGTTCGATCCGGACTGAGCTGTCAGCTAAGAGCATGCCCTGTGGAAGCGGGCTTGCTTCCACAGTTGGACCTGTGTAGACCGGAGATATAGGTCGGCTGCAAGGCCGCCTCGCGAGCAGGCTCGCTCCCACAGGTGGATTGGGGTACGACCGAAAGAAATAGGTCGGCTTTGAGGCCGCCTTCGCGAGCAAGCTCGCTCCCACGTTGGATCGAGGTACAGCAGGAGCGACAGGTCGGCTGTCACACCGCCTCGCTTTTGCTCTGGCTTCTGCTCTGGCTTCTGCTCTGGCTTTTGCTCTGGCTTTTGCTCTGGCTTTTGCTCTGGCTTTTGCTCTGGCTTTTGATTTGGCTTTTGATCTTGGGCGCCCCGTTAACCACAAGGGCCGAACGCAGGCATTGCGTAGTGGGCATCCCGGCATGGATGCCGGGATAGCCGCGCAGGGCCCAGAGTGTGTAAAAACAGATCAAAACATCGTCGGCACGTAGTGCCGGCAGGTGTTGGCTAACGGATAAAACCTGAGCGCTCTCTTGTAGTTCCATGCGGGCCCTATAAGCGCTAGCAAAGCTTCGTCGCTTGATTAACAGGGCAAAACAGCAGGCTTTCAGCCCGCCAGCGCTTTCATCAGACCCGGCGCACCAAGGATTTTCATCACCCTTTTCCAATTGTAAGCGAGCACATTCAAGCTCATTTCGGTGCTCACTCCAGCCAGCCGCCGCGTCAGAAACTGCGCGGAGCCCATCCATTGTTTCAGCGTCCCGAAGGGATGCTCGACCGTTCGCTTGCGGATGCTCATCACCTGCGGCGCATTGTTCAGGCGGGCCTGCATTTGCTCCAGTACCGCCTCATGCTCCCAGCGCCGAATCTTTCGCTCTCTGGCCGGTGTGCATTGCGCCTTTAATGAGCAGGCTCGGCAGTTGGAGCTCCAGTAAACGTCCAGCTTCTTGCCCTTGTCGACGTAAAAGTTGCGCCAGGTCAGCACTTGCTTGGCGGGGCAGACGTACTCATCGTTGTCCGCGTCGTAAACAAACTCGTCATTGCCGAAGCGACCATCGAATTTGGCCCGCGAGCTCAGCGTTTTCGGCACATAAGCCTTGATCCCCGCCTCGTGACAGGCCAGGATTTCTCCGCTTTTGTAATACCCTCGGTCCGCCACCACTGACAACGATTCGATTTGCATCGCCTCACGGGCCTGCTTGGCCATCGAGCTAAGCTGGTCACGGTCGTGACCGACATTGGTCACCTCGTGCGCGACGATCAAATGGTGTTTGGTATCGACGGCTGTCTGCACGTTGTAACCCACGATGCCGTTACCGCTCGTCATCATCATCGAGCGTGCGTCCGGGTCGGTCAGCGAGATCTGTTTGTCCGGCGAGGCTTCAAGCTGTATTTCAATCGCCTGGAGCTCCTTCATCTGCTCCTTCAATTTGGCGATTTTCTCTTCCAGGCCGCCTTTGGGCCCTGAAGACGTAGGCTCTTCCCGATCAGCCTCATCCAGCGCCTTTAGATAACGGGCAATGCTGGATTCGATCTCTTGCATTCGGCGCTTTAGCTTGGCGCTGGTGAAATTGCGGTCGCGATGGTTCACCGCTTTGAATTTACTGCCATCGATGGCAACGAAATGTTCCGAGAAAAGCCCCAGTTGCTGACACAGCACGACGAACTGCCGACAGACGCCTCGAATGGCCTTTCCATTGTCCTTGCGGAAGTTGGCGATGGTCTTGAAATCCGGCATCAGGCGACCGGTCAGCCACATCAGCTCGACGTTGCGCTGCGCCTCGCGCTCCAGGCGCCGGCTTGACTGGATACGGTTGAGATAGCCATAGATGTAGATTTTCAGCATGACTGCAGGGTGGTAAGCCGGCCGGCCTGTTTCAGCGGGGACAGCGCTTTCGAAACCCAAGGTGATCAGGTCGAGTTCATCCACGAAGACATCGACAACGCGCACCGGATTGGTGTCGCTGACGTAATCGTCCAAGCTCTCGGGGAGCAAGGTAGTTTGACCTCGGTGTTCACCTTGGATGAAGCGTTTCATGGGCAGCCCTTGCGATGAAATCCTGGAGGAATCATAGCAAGGGTCGGCTTCGGGGTTTTGACACACTCTGGGCCATGGATGGCCCATCGCGGCGGGCCCACGGAGCAATGCCGGAGTGAGGGAACACCGAGCGTAAGCGAGGTGCCCAGTGGTGGGGCAAGAGCGTTTTGCTTACTTTTGCGCTTCTCAAAAGTAAGCCGCCGTAAG
>Ga0268255_10000168_pt1 | contig 52765 bp, 46 predicted proteins | sample AgamicOrMarz_FD_200256 | JGI IMG/M metagenome (GOLD analysis project Ga0268255, IMG submission 200256) | Agave microbial communities from Guanajuato, Mexico - Or.Ma.rz (v2) (version 3) | ecosystem: Host-associated > Plants > Phyllosphere > Phylloplane/Leaf | place: Guanajuato, Mexico...
ATTCAAAACAACATCATCTTAGCGCTGAAGATATTTACAAGACTTTGTTAGAACAAGGGGAAGATGTCGGTCTTGCGACAGTTTACCGTGTGTTAACACAATTTGAAGCTGCAGGTATCATTCAGCGCCATCATTTCGAAAATAATCATTCTGTTTTCGAAATTATGCAAGAAGATCATCACGATCATTTGGTTTGCCATAATTGCAACAAAGTTATTGAATTTACTAATGATATTATCGAGAAGGAACAGCATGCTGTAGCAGAGCAACATGGGTTTACTTTAACGGGTCACTCATTAAACCTCTACGGTTACTGTAACGAACCTGAATGTCAGGAAGTACTGCGCAAGAAATAATCGTTTTCACACAAAGAAAACAAATAAAAAAGGAAGGTTACGTTTAACCTTCCTTTTTTTATGAAGAAATTACTGTTTGTCGAAGGTTAAATGCTGATTTGTGCCTGCAATTTGATCAGGACCTTCTTCGGCAAGCTTAATTGTTAAACGTAAATCGTTTGGTGAGTCAGCATGTTTTAATGCATCTTTATAGGTAATTTGGCCTGACTTATAAAGATCAAAGAGCGCTTGGTCAAAGGTTTGCATACCAAGTTCACGTGAGCGTTTCATTAAATCTTTAATTTCATGAATTTCGCCTTTACGAATATAGTCTGAAATTAATGGTGAGTTAATTAGAATCTCAATTGCGGCACGGCGCGAGTTACCATCAGGCGTTGGAATAAGTTGCTGTGCAATCATGGCCTTTAAGTTAAGAGATAAATCCATGTAGAGCTGGCTGTGGCGATCACTTTCAAAGAAGTGAATAATACGATCAAGTGCTTGGTTGGCGTTGTTGGCGTGCATTGTGGCTAAGACCAAGTGACCCGTTTCGGCGAAGCCAATCGCATAGTCCATCACTTCACGCGTACGAATCTCACCAATCAAGATGACATCGGGTGCTTGTCGCAAAGTATTCTTTAAGGCAATTTCAAATGAATCAGTATCGATTCCAACTTCACGTTGGGTAATGATGCAGCCAGCATGTTCATGAATAAACTCGATGGGGTCTTCAATGGTAATGATGTGACCTTTAGAGTTATGGTTACGATAGCTAATCATTGAAGCCAGCGAGGTTGATTTACCTGTACCTGTTGCACCTACAAAAATAATGATACCGCGTTTGGTCATCGATAAATCTTTAAGTACAGGCGGTAACTGCAAGTCATCAATTGAAGGAATTTTAGTTTCAATTCGACGGAGTACCATACCTGGCATGTCACGTTGCTGAAAAGCACTCACACGAAAGCGGGCAGTTTTATCACGGTTCATAATGGCAAAGTTACATTCACGAGTGTCTGCAAATTCTTTGCGCTGTTTTTCACTCATGATGGAATGTAATAGTTGACCAATAATTTCACCTGAAAGACTATTTTTTGAAATGGGAACAATTTGCCCGTTAATCTTCATCGATGGTGCAACGCCATCTGTAATAAAGAGGTCGGATGATTTTTTTTCAACCATCAGGTTGAGCAGGTCATTAAAATCCATATTTATTCTCTAGTTATTTTTATAGGAATGATTCAGGCTGTTTAGCAGCAGTACGAGCCGTTTGTGGGCTGATTACACCGCGAGCGACTAAACCTTTTAAGCTTTGGTCGAGGGTGGTCATACCATGATTCGCACCAGTCTGAATGGCTGAGTACATTTGCGCGACTTTATTTTCACGAATTAAGTTACGAATGGCAGGAATACCAATCATGATTTCATGGGCTGCTACACGACCGCCGCCATTTTTTTTAAGCAGGGTTTGTGAAATAACAGCTTGTAAAGATTCAGAGAGCATGGCACGAACCATGTCTTTTTCTTCGGCTGGGAATACATCAATCACACGGTCAATGGTTTTCGCAGCAGAAGTGGTATGAAGCGTACCAAACACCAAATGACCTGTTTCGGCAGCAGTAAGCGCTAAACGAATCGTTTCAAGGTCACGCATCTCACCGACCAAAATAATATCTGGGTCTTCACGCAGTGCTGAACGTAGCGCTTCATTAAAACCGTGTGTATCACGATGCACTTCACGTTGGTTGATGAGACATTTCTTAGACTGGTGTACAAACTCGATAGGGTCTTCAACTGTTAAAATGTGGTCATAACGGTTTTCGTTAATGTAGTCCATCATCGCTGCAAGTGTGGTGGATTTACCTGAACCTGTTGGGCCTGTGACCAGTACAATGCCGCGTGGATAATCACAAATATCTTTAAAGATTTGACCGAGGCCTAAATCTTCCATGGTAAGTACTTTGGAAGGAATGGTACGAAACACTGCACCGGCACCACGGTTTTGATTAAATGCGTTAACACGGAAGCGTGCAACATTAGGCACTTCAAAAGAAAAGTCGGTTTCAAGTTTTTCTTCGTAGTCAAGACGCTGTTTATCATTCATGATGTCATAGACCAGACGGTGAACATCTTTATGATCTAGAGCTGGTAAGTTAATGCGACGAACCTCACCATCAACGCGAATCATTGGTGGCATGCCAGCAGACAAGTGTAAATCGGACGCGCCATTTTTCACAGAGAAGGCGAGTAGCTCTGTAATATCCATAATTTCCCCAAGTAAATCAAAATATGTCATTATTTTGTAGAATAATATACGGCTTTCACCGAGGCTTACCAACACCTCGCTTTAGGTGAAAAGCAAAAAAGTTTTTTGAAAATGAGAACCTTGTCAATGAATTACCTGCAAGATGCGCGGCAGCTCGTATTACAGCAAATCCAAACTGCTTGTGAGAATGCTCAACGTGCGCCTGAAACCGTGCAACTTTTAGCCGTATCAAAAACACATCCAAGTGAAAGTTTGCGTGAAATGTATGCAGCAGGGCAAAGAGCATTTGGCGAAAACTATTTGCAAGAAGCTTTAGATAAAATCGAAGCTTTACAGGATTTGGAAATTGAATGGCATTTTATTGGTCATGTTCAACGCAACAAGACTAAACATTTGGCCGAGAAATTTGATTGGGTACATGGTGTAGATCGTTTAATTATTGCTGAGCGGCTATCTAACCAACGTGGCGATGATCAATCTGCTCTGAATATTTGTTTGCAAGTGAATATTGATGGGCAAGACAGTAAAGATGGTTGTGCACCAGATGAAGTTGCCGAGCTGGTTGCCCAAATGAGTCAATTACCAAAAATCAAATTACGCGGTTTAATGGTCATTCCAGCCCCTGACAATACTTCCGCTTTTGCAGATGCTAAAGCCTTATTTGATGCGGTGAAAGAAAAGCATGCCCACCCAGAAGACTGGGATACTTTAAGTATGGGAATGTCGAGTGATTTAGAAGCTGCAATTGCTGCAGGATCAACGATGGTTCGTGTAGGAACAGCATTGTTTGGTGCTAGAGACTATTCGCAAAAAGGGTGATGTAAGCTTTATCTTACAGAAATTGCGGCCTTTTGCGGCTATGGCAGACAACGCTTTTTTCGTACTATGAACTCATCAGGAAACAGGATGTTTCTAAGAATAACAATAAACAGTGATGAATGGATGCATACAGGTACGACAGGAGTTATACCAACGCAGAATCTAAAAAAGCCCCGACAGGATGTCGGGGCTTTTTAGTTTTAACCTACCACTTCAATCGTACTTGCACCTGCACCGAGTGGTTTTACCTGAATTTGTACAGGAATACGCTCATGCATTTCTTGAATGTGTGAGATGAGAATGACCTGACGTCCTTGATTTTGCAGTTGATCTAAAGCATTCATGACCATATGCAAAGAAGAAGCATCCAAAGTACCAAAGCCTTCATCAATAAATAGCGATTCAATTTTCATTGAACCCGAAGCCATATTGGCAATCGCTAAAGACAAAGCAAGGGCAGTTAAGAATGACTCACCGCCAGACAAAGAGGCAACAGAGCGAGTTTCTCCATCCATATCGTGGTCAATAATGGCAAGGCTTAAGGACTGATCAAGACGTTTTAGCGTATAACGCTGAGACAGCATCGCCAGTTGCTGGTTGGCATGTTCTACTAAAATATCTAAATGATATTGCTGGGCGTAGTCGCGGAACTCTTTACCTTTAGCATCGCCAATCAAACCTGAAATTTTGCTCCAGCGATGTTCTTCTTGCTGAATATTCTGAATTTGCTCGGCATATTGTTGCTGCTTCGCAAGGTTTTGTTGATGTACTTCGAGCTTAAGTTTAAGCCGATCACGTACTTCAAGTTGTGCTTTAAGCTCTGCAATATTGTCTTGAATAAGGTTAACAAGCTTTTCATGTTCAATATCTGGCTGAGTTTGTAAGTGCTCACTCAATTGCTCTTGCATGGTTTTAAGTGCAGACGAGGCTTCACTTAATAAACGCTCGGCATGATTAAGTCGGTTGCGAATGTCTTGCTCTTGGGCTGAATTGATTTGCATGAGCGCCGTAAGATCATGTGGCTCAAAATCAGTATGGGCTTTTAGCCAGTTTTGAATTTGCCCATCAATTTGCTGCTGGTGCCCCGCAGTGTGTTGATGTTGATGCTTAAGCTGATCGAGCGCCTGTTTTTGCTGTTCAAAGTGCTGTCTGGTTTGTTCAAAACGTTGTTTAGCCTCGTGATACGCCGTTTGTTGTTGCTGACGTTTAGTGTCATGCTCAATTAACCACTCATGCGGTTTAATATCAGCGCGGCCCGTCATTTGCTGAATGAGTGACACTGCTTTTTCATTATTTTGTTGGCCTTTGAGCGTAATCTCTTGGAGATTTTGGTCAATCTCATCAATTTGCTTCGCCATTTGTTCAAGGTTGGCAACTAACATTTTAAGGTCTTGTTGCTGCTGTTCAAAACGCTGTGCAAGCTGTTCTTGTTGCTCAAGTTGCTTGGCGCGTGTATCAAGAGTAGTCCAAGTTTGCTTAGCTGTTTGGCTACTCGATTGCTGCCACGCTTGCTGTTCTGTTTCAGATAAGCACTCAACAATATGTTGAACCTGTTGTTGCCATTGCTGTGCAGTATTAATCAAGCTTTCATTACGCTGAATAAACTGAACGAGTTGATTGTGTTGTTTAATCGCTTGGACTAAACGCAAGTTTTCTGAGTCAAAAGAACTTATGGCAGTTTGTACGGTTTGTCTGAGTTCGTTGAGCGTTTGCAAGATCTGCTCAGGAGCTTGATTAAGCTCAATATGTAATTGATTGAGCTTAAACGTTTGCTCAAGCTCTTGCTGCAAGCTTGATTGTTTTGTTTGAAGTTGAGCTAGATATTTGTGAACTTGCTCAAGCTCAGCACGGCACTGGGTAAGTGCATGTTGCTGGGTTTGCCATGTATTAAATTTAGTTTGCTCTAGTGCAACAGCTTGCTGCTCTTGTTGTTGCTGCAAATCGAATAAAGCTTTAGAGACAGCACTGTCATTAACACGATAGGGATGATGTGTACTTCCGCATACTAAACACGCATCGCCTTCTTTAAGATTGGCTCGTAACTGCTCAATATTTTCAGTATGTAATAAACGCTGCCGTTGCAGGATGTGCTGTAACTTTTCACGCTCAGTTTTTGCTGTTTGGTATTCTTGTTCAGCTGACTGGCAAACGGTTTTAAGTTGCTGTTCTTGGGCTGAGACTTGAGTTTGTTTTTCAGTAAATTGCTGAAGCTCAGCATATAACTCATGATAAATTTTAACTTTCTGTTGAATCAGATCTAGCTGAGTGATTTGAGCGAGCTTTTGTTCTTTGTCTTTACGTTGCTGTTCAAGCTTTAACTCAATTTGTTCAACTGTGCCGAGTGAGGCTGTCAGTTGTTCAAGTTCACTTTTAGCTTCCGCTACCTTTTGGCGGGCAAGGGTAGGATTACCAAGCTGTTGTTCAATCGCTTCATAGTTTTGAATAAACTGCCCGAGCTGATGTAGATGTGCTGAGAGGCCTTTGTCTAATACAGCGTATTGTTGAGTATGGGTAAGCTGCTGTTGTAGATGAACTTGGTCTTGTTGAAGCTGTGCAATATGCTGCTGCACAATGTTTTGCTGTTGTTGCAATGGACCGAGTTTTTGCTCAAATACATTTTTCTTTTCTTTGCACTTTTTATATTCATCGGCAATAAAGGCACGTTCTTGAATGGACTGCCGAACTTGATTTAAAGCTTGTTGATGCTGTTGCTCAAAATCGAGCGTTTGTTTGAGCTCTTGTTCTGCAAGTTGATATTGTTTTTGTCCCGTTTCAAAAATTTGCACCAACTCATTAAACTTGCTTTGAGCTTGCTGAATTTGTGGCTCAAGTTGTTGTAGCGTTTGTAAATTTTGGGCTTGCTGAAAAACTTGTGGGCGTATTTCAGAGAAAACTTCGAGTCGTTTTAATTGCTCACGTTCACCAGCCAATTGTTGATGGTGATTTTGCTGGGTTTGAAAGTGTTGCTGTTTAGCTTGAACTTCTTGCTCAAGTTTCACTTTGCGTTCAAACCATTGTTGCTGTTTGTCTAAGATATTTTTTTGCTGTTCTAACTTTTGATGGTTTTGTTCAGCTTGCTGATATTGTGCAGTAAATGCAGCAATTTCTTCATCAGACAAAATTTCAATATGGCCTAAGAACTCTTCAAGCTGTTTACGCTGCTTTGCAATATCGGCAGTTTTACGAAAGGCCAATTCACCGATTTTGGCGAAAATGCTGGAGTTGGTCAGGTACTCGAGTAACTCACCGCGTTCGCTGTCTCGTGCTTTTAAAAACGCGGTCACTTCGGATTGGGCAAGCAATACCGCACGAGTGAACTGTTCAAAAGAAAGCTGGGTAATTTGCTTAACTTTTTCATCAACTGCTTTGGCTTTGTCGGCAAGTATGACACCATCGGTCAGGCATTTTAAATGGCGCTGCACACTTTGTAATTTGCCATTTGGGTTTTCACGTGCCCGTTTAATTTCCCAGCGTGCCAAATAGCGTTTTTGGTCTTGTGCGACAAAGCAAAGCTCAGCGAAACCATGTCCTGTACCACGGCGTAAGACAGTGAGTGGTGAATTGGTCAATAACTCGGAGCCATCGACATCTTTTAATTTACCATCGCTGTCTTTAAGGCGAGGAACCCGATTAAACAAAGCCAGACACATGGCATCTAAAATGGTCGACTTACCTGCGCCTGTTTTCCCTACAATTGCAATCAGACCAGCATGAGCCAGAGGTGCGCTTTCAAAATCAATAAAGTGTTCATCAGAAAGAGATGCCAGATTTTTTATTCGAATGGATAAAATTTTCATGACATATCCTTAAGGGGCTGCATCATTTTCAAGATGCTTTTGTGCTTCTTGTACTAGGCTTAGAAAATCTTTTAAGACCGCATCATCGGCGTTGTAACCTTGTTTTTCCCAGATATTTTGAAAGAGTTTTTCTGGTGTTGGTGGTTCAAGTGCGATTTGCTGAGTAGTATTTGAGTCGGTCGAGACTTTATTCACATATTGACGTGAAATACGTACTAAACGATAGCGGTCAGGTGGTAGGGCCGCTTCAAACTGCTGACGTAGATTCGGCTGTGGCGGCGTTAAGCTATAATATTCAATATCGACATATTCACGATGGTCAATATTTTCAATCACGCCATGAGGCAAGGCTTTAAGTTGTTGTAGCACTTCATTTAACTCACCACGAATGCGGTGCAATTGTATACAACGTGGAATCTCTACAGCTTCAAATTGCAAACGGCTGTCTGCCTCTTGAGTCGGGTCAATTTTGACCTCAACCACTTGGTGTTTATAGTTAATTTCACTAAAAGACAGTGGAATAGGCGAGCCACTATAACGAATGTGCGGCTGGCCTACTTTTTGTGGTTTATGTAAGTGCCCTAAAGCCACATAATCGACAGCATCTTCAAATAAAGTCGTTGAAAGTGCCTCTTCGTTACCAATAATGATTGGGCGTTCAGAGTCGGATGTTTCTCCACCTTGCATATGAGCATGCGACATCAAAATCAATGCTTGGTCTGGCGTTTTACGACATTTTGCTTCAGCAATGAGTTGTTGGTGCAAATAGGCAATCGCATTTTTGCTATTGGTGGTATGTTCATTAAAGCCTGTAATTTCGGCTGAGCGTAAAAAAGGTAGGGCAAGACACCACGCCACAATATCCTGATTTTGATTATAAATGGGTAAAAGTAGTCGATCGAGATCTAGAGTTTTATCTTCATTCCAGCGAACTACGCCCACGGTTTTTGCATTGTATTTTTCTAAAAGAGGTTCGACCTGTTCAATACGGTAGCCTGAATCATGGTTACCCGCAATCATGAGCGTTTGCATGTGGGGTGCAATGCGATGCGCATCTGCTAAAAATTGGTAGAGTTGTTTTTGTGCCTGAGAACCTGGGTTAATGACATCAAAAATATCGCCAGCAATGAGCAGGGCATGCGGTTGTTTTTCTTGGATTTGAGTGAGCAACCAGCTTAAAAATTGTTGGTGTTCATAGTGTCGTGAGTGATTATAAAAAAACTGCCCCAAATGCCAGTCAGAAGTATGTAGAAAATGTACGGACATAGAAACAGACATCAAGCCAAAATAAACACAGATACGTTAGCATAAATTGGCGGGAGATTTTATCAAGACATTTTAAAGTGCTCGTTATTTAAGCCTGCAGTAGAACTTAAATTATTTTTTCACTTTAAATACTGCTTTGTTACTATCAGGTCAAATCATAAACTCTGAGAACAAAATGACTATTCATAAATACCAAGTAAAAATACAGTGGGAAGGCAATACAGGTACAGGCACTTCATCTTATCGTTCATATAAACGAGACTTTAGTATTCAGCATCCTCAAAAAGCCACGATTCAAGGTTCATCAGACCCTGCCTATTTAGGCGATGTGACCAGATGGAACCCAGAAGATTTATTGGTTGCTTCGGCCTCTGCTTGCCATAAGCTTTGGTATTTACATTTATGTGCAGTCAATCATATTCACGTTGTGAGTTATGTCGATCACGCACTTGGCTTTATGGAAGATACAGATCCAGTTAAACGTGGTCACTTTACCCATATTATTTTAAGACCAGAAGTTATTTTAGAAAAAGGTGCTGACCAAGAGCTTGCTGCAAAATTACATGAAGAAGCGCATCATGAGTGCATGATTGCCAATTCGGTGAATTTCCCGATTACATGTGAAGCCAGCTTTAGTTTTGCTGAATAAACGATATGAAATAGCCACCGATAAAAAGGCGGTGGCTATAAATTAAAAATAAATAAAGTCGTTAAATAAAATCTTTAAGCTGCGTTTTCATCGGCTTGAAAAATACCAAAAACGTTATGGTCTAAATCGACAAAATAACCATGCCACGCGCGGCCGGGAATGGCGAATTTATCCATCGCCACAATACCACCTTGCGCTAAAATTTTGGCAGTAACTTCATCGAAGTTTTCGACTTGAACCGAGCAGGTAAATGCATTGGTGCCATATTCCATTGGCGGTGTTTGGGCAGGGCGTTTTAATAGTCCCCCCATAATTGAAGGTGTCTCTATGCGGTAATATTCAATCGGTAAGCTTTCATCGAGTTTAAATTGCCAACCGAACACAGCTTGATAAAACTGCGCATCGCGGGCAGGGTTTGAAGACTGGATTTCAAAATAGGCAATATTGTTCATATTATTTAAATCATTTTTATGGTGCAAAAAGTATACGCATGGCCTTCATGGTCGCGAAAGAACTATTGTGTATGTTGAGCGTAAAATAAATGAAAGTGCTAAAAAATAAAAACCGACGATTCGAGTGATGAGAGAATCGTCGGTCAAAAGCTTCATCAAGGGTTTCGGCTGCTAACAAAACCTAATCCGAAGGAAGGAAAGAGTCGTAATGAAAGGTCACCGAAACAATTTTGCGGATGCCGTGCAAAGGAAGTATTCGGTTGCTGCGACCTTATTACCCTATATAACGTCAAGAGATGAGGATTGGTTGACAGAAAAATGAAAAAAAATCGAAAAAAATTTATAATTATTTTTTGAACCCATAAATTAGGCAAAAATATGACCAAATTACGTTCTTACTTTCTCTGGTTTTTTGCTTTATGCATCGTGCTTACCTTAATTGTAGGTGTTGTTGCAGCACTATTACCAGCGAGTGTAGGCGGTATTTTAACAGCCGTTCCATATTTAGGCGCAATGATTTTTGTCTTATTTAAATTTTTAAAGAAAGAACGTCGTGCTCCAACTGTACAAGAAAAAAAGAAATTTACTTTAGGTTTTAGTCTGATTTTTTGGGGCTATAACTTGTGTGGTGTTTTATTTGGCCTATTTTTATTTGCCAGAAAAGACCCTGAGATTTTGCAAAACTTTATGCTTTACCTCAAACAGCCTCAGTTTTTAAGCATTATGGTGATCATGCTTTTAATGTTAGCTATTCCGCTTTATTTAATTACTTACTGGTTTTATGGCAAACAGGCACAGCGCATGGCTGACAAAATGTTTAACGTGCAATAGATCACTATGAAAACTCATACGTTTAAATATAAATGAGTCTTATACAATTAAATAAAACTTGAATCCTCAGCTTAGGAGGAAATATGAATAAGAATGTAGTAATTACGGGTGCCAGCGGTTTTATTGGCACGCATTTAATTAGGTTCCTACTACAAAAAAATTATAACGTGATTGCTGTGACACGGCAGGCTGGAAAGGAATCTGACCATCCAGCCTTGCAATGGGTGCAACAGTTTGAAGATATCTCGACCCGCCAAATTGACTATGTGGTGAATTTGGCCGGTGCAAATATTGGCGAAAAACGCTGGACCGAGTCACGTAAAAAACAACTCATTGAAAGCCGAGTAAACACGACCCGAAAACTGTATGCATGGCTCAAGCAGTCTGAAATTTTTCCACAAGTGATTGTGTCTGGTTCTGCGATTGGTTATTACGGGATTGATGACCAAGAAAAGTGGGCAGAGGTGTGCACCGAACAAAGCTCGCCACAGCCTATTTTTATGTCCGAGCTTTGCCAAGAGTGGGAACACGCAGCTTTAGCAGATCCTCAGCTAAATACTAAAATTATTCGCTTAGGCGTAGTGTTTGGGCAAGGCGGCGGCATCTTGCCTAAAATGTTGCTTCCGATTCGACTCAATTTAGTCGGTCAGATTGGACACGGGCGTCAGCCTGTGGTTTGGGTGCATATTGAAGATGTATTAAATGCTATCGAGTTTATATTTAAGCATCCTCAAACTGCTCAAATTCATAATGTCGTAGCGCCAGAAAATGTGGCCCAAAAAGCTTTTGTTGAACAAGCTGGCGTGGTACTCAATAAGCAACCACTATTGTCAGCACCAAGCACAGTTTTTCGCTGTTTGTTAGGGGAACAGTCGCAATTGATTTTAAATGGGCAGTACGTTAAACCTGCTGCCTTGCAAGCAGAAGGATTTGAGTTTGCTTATCCAAAATTAAAAATGGCTTTAGAGAATATACTCGCGTCAGGCTAAGATTTTATTTTGCAAACGCTCTGGTGAATATGCTTTGGCATCCACTAATGTCGGTTGACCCAGCATAAGCTGACGGAGCAATTGCGCAGAGCCTGCGCCCATGCATAAACCATTTCTAAAATGACCAAAGTTTGCCCATAGGTTGTCCATTTCAGGCATTTTGCCAATGTAGGGAACACCATTTGGTGAACTTGGTCTGAGCCCTGCCCAGCGCTGTACGATCGGGAAATCGGCCAGTTCAGGCACTATTTCTAAACATGCTTCTAAAATATTGTGCTGCGTAGTTTCGTCGGTAGAAGTATCAAAACCACGATGCGCCATGCTAGACCCACACACAATATGACCGTCCATACGTGGAATCAAATACATCACTCGATTCATACACATGGTTGGTAGCCAGTGAGCAGGGGTTTTAAATAGCAGCATTTGACCTTGAACAGGTTCGACTGGAATTTCGAGTTGTAATTGTGAGTTCCAGTAATGGCTCCAAGCGCCCGAAGTTATTACAAAATGATCTGCTGTATGTTTGCGACCATTCTCGGTTTGTAGAGCTTGTATAACATCGCCTTGTTGAATCAGTTTTTTAACAGCTGAGTGCTCAAAAAATTCAACATTTGGATGTTGTTTTAAATAGCTAATCAGGGAGTGTAATACACGTGGATTACGAATATTAGACAGTTCAGGGAAATAAATGGCTTCTTGGAACTGTTCGGAAATATGCGGGTTGACTTGTTCTAACGCATCTCGCTGTAAATATTCGCAGCGCTGCATCGGTTCTTGATGTTGTTCGGCGTAGGAAAGCCCGATATCAAAATCTTCTTCATCAAAAATCAGCATGCCTGTGTCATGAATTTCAAAATCAATCCCTGTAACAGGGTAGAGCTTTTGGTTCCATGCTTGATAAGAGGCTTTGCCAAATTGAGCAAGTTGGTTTACTGCATGCACATAGCGCCACGGGTACATCGGAGAGAGAATACCTCCGCCAGCCCAAGAGGCTGCTTGTCCCGCTTGTTGTTGATCAAAAATGCTGACCGTACAGCCTTGTTCAACCAACTCCAGCGCAGACATTAATCCACTTATGCCCGCGCCAATGATTGCAATATGCATGCAGTGTTATCCTTTCTCTGCGAACTTAGTTCATTTCCTTGAGTTTTTCGGCAGCAGTTTCTGCAAAGTAAGTCCAGATCCCGTCTGCACCAGCGCGGCGGCAGCACATGAGTGACTCTAAAATCACTGAGTCTGATAACCAGCCATTTTGAATCGCGCCCGCTAACATGGCGTATTCGCCACTCACTTGGTAAATGAAGGTTGGAATACCAAAGGTATCTTTCACTTCACGTACCACGTCCAGATATGGCATGCCTGGTTTTACAATCACCATGTCGGCGCCTTCTTGAATATCAAGTGCGATTTCATGTAACGCTTCGGCACGGTTGGCAAAGTCCATCTGGTAGTTGTATTTATTACCACCTTTTAGGTTGGATGCAGAGCCAACAGCATCACGGAACGGACCATAGAAGCTAGACGCATATTTTGCAGAGTAGGCCATGATGTTGGTGTAGATGTGACCATTGGCTTCTAAAGCCTGACGAATTGCGCCAATGCGGCCATCCATCATGTCACTTGGTGCAATTACTTCGGCACCTGCTTCGGCGTGACTTAAGGCTTGTTTAATCAAGCATTCTACAGTCTCGTCATTAAGCACATAGCCAGTTTCATCAATAATGCCGTCTTGACCATGCGTGGTGTATGGGTCGAGTGCACCATCAGTAATTAACACCATTTCTGGTAATTCTTTTTTAAGCAAACGGCAGGTGGTTTGTACTAAACCATCTTCATGCCATGCTGCTTCTGCGGTGAGGCTTTTGTCTTCTTGCGGGGTAACTGGAAAAAGAGCCAGTTTTGATACGCCTAATTCCAGAAGTCTTTCAGCTTTTTTCAGTAACAAATCTGCCGACAAACGCTGGATGTTAGGCATACTTGGAATATCTTGGGTTTGATTTTGTCCCGGTAATACAAATACTGGATAAATCAAGTGATTGGTAGTGAGCTGTGTTTCGCTGACCATCGCACGCAACTGGTCATTTTTACGGATACGGCGCATGCGAGTAGCTGGAAATGCAGGACGATTGAACGTATAAGTCATAACAATCTCGATGTTCGGTATTACACTAGGATAGGTTGGCGGATATTCCATTACTGTCAACCGACTGCTGTATTGTAGCCCCATAATGCTGGATTTGTACAAAATTATGGGTGTTTATCATGCTTTTAAATTGAGTCAGGGCGCTTTTTTTAGGGGTTAAAAAGCAGAAATTTTCATAAAAACTTTGAGATAAACATTAATTTAATTAGAACGAACGCATTAGTTATATTTTTTTATTCTCATATCATGAGGTTTTAGCGTTAAAATTAGCTCCTTTGACAATGCGGTATGTCTTGTTTATAGAAAAATAAAAACTCTATAACAAGGTGTAGTGCGAGATTGATGGCAAAGCCAACTCATCTTTAGGAACATACCATGACTGATGCACAAAGCAATGTACAAGAAACAGTGCCAACAACATCTGCCTCGGATGACAACAACCAAAACAAGCGAAAGAAATTTCTTGGTTTTTTTGCGCTGATTTTATTGATCGCCGCTATTTTATATGCAATCTGGGCATTATTTTTAAATCACTCGGTGAGTACGGATAATGCTTATGTCGGTGCAGAAACCGCGCAAATTACCTCAATGGTGAGCGGACAGGTCGCTCAGGTTGCTGTAAAAGATACCCAAACGGTACATCGTGGTGACGTGCTGGTTCGTATTGATGACCGTGATGCCAAAATTGCATTGGCTCAAGCTGAGGCGGAGCTTGCCAAAGCAAAACGCCAATACAAACAAACTGCGGCAAACAGTAGCTCTTTAAACTCTCAAGTTGTAGTTCGTGCTGATGAAATTAACAGTGCCAAAGCACAAGTTGCTCAAGCACAGGCCGACTATGACAAAGCTGCTTTAGAGCTTAACCGCCGTGCGCAACTTGCTGCCTCTGGTGCAGTGTCTAAAGAAGAACTCACTAAAGCACAAAGTGCTGTTGAAACAGCTAAAGCGGGGCTAGAGCTTGCCAAAGCTGGTTTAGCGCAAGCGTCTTCAAGCCGTAAAGCTGCTGAAAGTACCTTAGCTGCAAACGAAGCGTTAATTCAGGGTGTAAGCGAAACTTCGACTCCGGATGTACAAGTTGCACAAGCGCATGTTGAACAAGCTCAGCTTGATTTAGAGCGTACCGTGATTCGTGCACCAGTCGATGGTGTGGTTACGCGCCGTAATATTCAAGTCGGTCAACGTGTTGCGCCGGGCACGAGCATGATGATGATTGTGCCGCTTAACGATTTATATGTAGATGCGAACTTTAAAGAAAGTCAGTTGAAAAAAGTCCGTCCGGGTCAGGCTGTCACGCTAACTTCAGATTTATATGGTGATGACGTCGAATATCACGGCAAAGTGATGGGCTTCTCTGGTGGTACAGGCTCTGCCTTTGCCTTAATTCCGGCTCAAAACGCAACAGGTAACTGGATTAAAGTGGTTCAACGCTTACCGGTTCGTATTGCACTTGACCCGAAAGAACTTGCTGAACACCCACTGCGTGTTGGCTTGTCGATGGAAGCAAAAGTCGACCTATCTGCGAAGTAAACGCTTATGAAAACGCAAACACCTTTTGCCGAACTAAGCGGTGGCCGTTTATTACTGGCAGCGTTTGTTATTGCCTTGTCGAACTTTATGGTCGTGCTTGATACGACCATTGCCAACGTATCTGTACCGCATATTACCGGTAACCTTGCTGTTTCAAGTACACAAGGCACATGGGTTGTTACGTCGTATGCTGTTGCAGAAGCGATTTGTGTACCCTTAACGGGTTGGCTGGCAGGCCGCTTTGGAACTGTTCGGGTTTTTATTTTTGGCCTGATTGGTTTTACCATTTTTTCTTTCTTGTGCGGTCTAGCAAACTCGTTAGGCATGCTGGTGTTTTTCCGTATTGGACAAGGTCTATGCGGTGGCCCACTTATGCCGCTCAGTCAAACCTTGCTGATGCGTATTTTCCCTCAAGAAAAGCATGCACAGGCGATGGGACTATGGGCAATGACGACCGTCGTTGGGCCAATTTTAGGGCCAATTTTGGGTGGTCTGATTAGTGATAATCTGTCTTGGCACTGGATTTTCTTTATTAACTTACCTGTTGGGATTATTTGTGTTTTAGCAGCAATGCGCTTGTTAAGAGTAGCTGAAACAGAAACAATTTCTTTAAGAATCGATACAGTCGGTTTAGGTCTGTTAATTCTCTGGATTGGTGCGCTACAGCTCATGCTCGACTTAGGGCACGAACGCGACTGGTTTAATAGCACGAGCATTATCGTTTTAGGTTTAACTGCCGCCATTGGTTTTGTGGTGTTCCTCATATGGGAACTCACCGACAAACATCCCGTCGTGGACGTGAAAGTATTCCGGCATAGGGGCTTTGCAATCTCAGTGCTGGCGCTGTCACTTGGTTTTGGAGCCTTCTTTGGCAGCATTGTACTGATTCCGCAGTGGCTGCAAATGAACCTTTCCTATACCGCCACGTGGGCCGGATATTTAACCGCAACCATGGGCTTTGGTAGTTTGACCATGTCACCGATTGTGGCAAAGCTTTCGACCAAACATGACCCAAGGGCATTAGCGAGTTTCGGTTTGATTCTGCTCGGTGGTGTGACCTTAATGCGGGCATTCTGGACCACAGATGCCGACTTTATGGCACTGGCTTGGCCGCAAATCCTGCAAGGTTTTGCTGTGCCGTTCTTCTTTATTCCACTGTCCAACATTGCACTTGGTTCGGTACTCCAGCAAGAAATTGCATCTGCTGCGGGTCTCATGAACTTTTTAAGAACCATGGCAGGGGCGATTGGTGCTTCAATTGCAGTGACCGTGTGGGACGACCACGCCAAAGTTGCACGTAGCGAAATGGTGTCAAATCTAAACACAACCGAAGTTCAAAATAACCTGATGCAAAATGGTTTTTCGGCTGACTCGACGCTCGGAATTATTTCAAACCTCGTCGATAAAGAAGCCATTACCATGTCGGCAAACCATGTATTTTTACTGTTTGCGATGGTATTTGTCTTTGCGGGACTGGTGATTTGGCTATGTCCAAAACCCAAAGGAAATACAGGCGGCATGCCATCCCACTAAACACAAAAAAGCATCTTTTCGGAGGTGCTTTTTTTAGCGCTATTAAAAAATAGATGAGATCTGTAAATGGTAGATTTTGCCTGTATTTAGTTGAATAAAGCATGCCAGAATCGGGCAGATCAGTTATAAAAGCGTGTAATATCAAGCAAGGAGGCATAATACAGGGCACAGGATAAAACGCCCTCAAACATTTACTATTATAAAATCTTATTTTTATCAAAGATTAAAAAAACTTAATACCTGAAAACTAGAGAAGCTTGCATGGCAATTGCATGGATAGGCAAGCGTATATATTGGAGTTATCACGTGAATATAAAATATTCATTTTTGTTCAGTAGTTTATTAGCAGTCGGTTTATTACAAGGATGTGGAGATGATTCTTCAGATCAACCCAAGGATGACTCAAATACAACTCCGCCCAATTTAATTGTAGATAATGACCCGACCAGTTGTAGCAAACTGGCACAAGACGGTTCAAGCGTGGTGGTGGGCTCAAACCAAAATGGTGACCCAGCTGCGCCAGAAGGTGCATCGGGTTATAGACTTGGTAACACGGTTAAATATTCAGATAAATATATGGTGGTGGCAAACACGCCACTTGCGGTAAAAGCTGGTTGTGATGTTTTAAGAGCAGGCGGTAGTGCAGTCGATGCGGCGGTTGCGGTACAAGCAGTGCTTGGTTTGGTCGAGCCACAGTCGAGTACGATTGCTGGTAGTGGTTTTATGATGTATTACGATGCCAAAACCAAACAGGTCACGGCTTATGATGGTCGTGAAACCGCACCAGCCGCGGCTAACCCATATTATTTAATTCGCCAAAATATGGATGACCCAAATTCACCAGCACCTGTACCAAGTGCGCGCCGTAGTGGTCGCTCGATTGGTGTGCCGGGTGTGATGCGTTTACTTGAACAAGCACAAAAAGAACACGGCAAACTCAAGTGGAACCAGTTGTTTGATGAAGCCATTGATTTAGCTGACAACGGTTTCCGTATTCCGGGTCGTTTGGCAGATGCCATTGCAAGTAATGCAAATAGCTTGGCGCTCGATGCAAATGCAATGAAAACCTATTTCTATATAGATGGTTCACCACGTAAAGTCGGTGAAATCATGACCAATAAAGAATATGCAAAAACACTAGAAGCACTTGCTGTACAAGGGGCAAATGCATTGCACACAGGGCCGATTGCCCAAGCGATTGTGGCAAAAGCAGGGCAAACAGTCGGGGATGACCCAGCAAGAACTCCAATTACGCCAAGTTTGATGACCTTACAGGATTTATCAAACTATGAAGTGAAAAAGCGTACTCCAATTTGTACCACTTACCGTGATAGTTTCTATGTGTGTACCATGCCACCTCCATCGTCAGGGGGGATTGCAGTTGCGCAAACACTGGGTATTTTAGAAAACTTTGATATGTCGCTTTACCCACCTAAAAACCCTGAAAATGAAGGTGGTGTGCCCGATGTCATGGGCGTGCATTTAGTGTCTGAAGCAGAACGTTTGGCTTACGCTGACCGCGACAAATATGTGGCAGATACTGACTTTGTCGCTTTACCAGCGCAGGGCATTGCAAGCTTTATTGATAAAAACTACCTGAAACAACGTGCAGCACTGATTAACCCGAACCAAAGTATGGGCGTTGCGCCAGCAGGTAATTTCAACCCAGCTTCGGGTGTAGACACCACTGTTGAACACGGTACAACTCAGTTCACGATTGTAGATGCCTATGGCAATGTGGTTTCAATGACATCGACAGTTGAATCGAGCATGGGTTCATTCCACATGGTGGATGGTTTCTTGCTGTCAAACCAGTTAACTGACTTTAGCGCGAACCCTTATGACAGCACTGGGGCACTGGTTGCCAACCGTGTAGAAGGGGGCAAACGCCCACGTAGTACCATGGCGCCAACTTTAGTGTTTAAAGGCACTACGCCAGATGAGTTTTATATGGCAACAGGTTCACCAGGTGGCGGCACGATCATTCAATATGTAGTTAAAACTTTGGTGGGAGCATTGGACTGGAACTTAAATGCACAGCAGGCTACCTCGCTTGTAAACTTTGGCGCGACTAATAGCAAAAACACCAATGTGGATAGCTCGAATGTACAGCTTTCTTTAGTTGACCTAATTGAAGGTTTAAAAGCAAAAGGGCATGGCATATCGAACACTGCGCAAACCAGCGGTATTTCAACGATTATGAAAGTAAATATAAATAATCAAAGCAAATACGCAGGTGGGGTAGATCCACGCCGTGAAGGTATTGTGTTAGGCAATGGAGCCTTATAGACCACACTTTAAAAAAGCTGTCATTTTTGGCAGCTTTTTTTATGTGGCCCTTGAAAAAAACAAAAGGCTCTCCATTATGTAAATATGTTCATCAGTAGCAGACTGTTGATAAATTGCACAGCATTTTATTTTAGTTATGCTATGATGTTCAGACATTCATGGGGATGTTATTGGCTTCGACGCCGGTGATGAAACTCATAGATGCATGCCGAGAGCGCATTTTCTCTCGTAAATAAAATTTGCATTTTAATAGTCGCAAACGACGAAACTTACGCTCTAGCTGCCTAAGGGCAGTTTGTCCGCTTCCTAGAATACTTGTGGTTTAGGAACCCGACCGTAGCGCACGCACACAAGTCCGTATAGAGTCAAGCCTCGGGGCTTTATACCAAACTTAGAGGATCGCAACTTGTACCCTGTTCGTCGGGTCACAAGGTGTTAAAACAATAGACGATATCTAAGCATGTAGTATTCTCGAGCGTAATGCTGGCGGACGCGGGTTCAACTCCCGCCATCTCCACCAAAATTCGTGAAAAGCCCTGAAACGTAAGTTTCGGGGTTTTTTCTTTTTAAGATTTAAATTGTTAAATCATCTATGCGATGAAGAACGTTGATACGGTTGCAAAATATAATGATTGCAATTTCTAAATCATCTATGCGATGAGCAACAAGTTGAATGCATTTGGGCAGATGCTCGTACATTTCTAAATCATCTGGGCGATGAGAAACCAATACCTGTTTATGGTTGTGGCAACTGTTCATTTCTAAATCATCTACGCGATGAGCAACGAAGTAATGAAGTTTATTTCTGCTGCCAAAATTTTCTAAATCATCTGGGCGATGAGCAACCCAAGTGGTAATAAAGCTGAAATGACAATTGTTTTCTAAATCATCTATGCGATGAGCAACCCATTCGTAAACCAGGTGTAAAGGCATTAAGTTTTCTAAATCATCTATGCGATGAGCAACATCTGCTGTGTACCAACTGGCGGCAACTGGTCTTTCTAAATCATCTGGGCGATGAGCAACGCACAGGCAACAGCAGACAAAGGCATCAAGTTTTTCTAAATCATCTGGGCGATGAGCAACATTGTGGGGAATGAAACATCTAAATCAGTTGATTTTCTAAATCATCTACACGATGAGCAACTAACTTGTATAACGATACTCAATACCTTGTATTTTCTAAATCATCTACACGATGAGCAACATAGGTTAATTCATGGTAGATTTCCCCCTTCATTTCTAAATCATCTACACGATGAGCAACGTCGGCATGCTTACTGTTGCGGTGCTGATTTGTTTCTAAATCATCTATGCGATGAGCAACAAAGAAATCCATGACCTTTTAAAAGAGTTCAATTTCTAAATCATCTGAGCGATGACGAACATGACACCCACAGAAGTTGTTAAGGCTATCAATTTTTAAATCATCTGGGCGATGAACAACTGTCCGCGTTCAGGTTGAGGGGGTGAAGTGATTTTCTAAATCATCTATACGATGACGAACATGGAGAAGTTACCAAAATTTATGACTACAACTTTCTAAATCATCTACACGATGACGAACACGGGCACAACAGTCTACCCAAATGGTATAAATTTCTAAATCATCTGGGCGATGAACAACTATTTGCTACCAAAAATTTGAGCTGCCTTATATTTCTAAATCATCTATGCGATGAGTAACGTAATCATTTAAGAATTGAGGACACGATACAATTTCTAAATCATCTATGCGATGAGCAACATTATTGGGCTCTATTCCCTAACGATTACAACTTTTCTAAATCATCTAGACGATGACGAACGATATACTTTTCCTTAGAACCAGTGCGACCGGTTTCTAAATCATCTAGACGATGACGAACATTGCTGTGTACTGGAACATTGAAAAGTTTATTTTCTAAATCATCTGAGCGATGAGCAACGAAAAGCAGAGCTTGCAGATCTGAAAGTTAAATTTCTAAATCATCTGGGCGATGACGAACTTACTAGATGAGCAGGGCATGGCAGTTATTGATTTTTAAATCATCTATACGATGAAGAACCAAATTTTGAAGATGTGCAGGATGCAGGACTTTACCTCATTTCTAAATCATCTGAGCGATAAATAAATTAAGCCACTCTCGAGTGGTTTTTTATTGCGATTTCTAAATCATCTACAAGATGAGCAACAAGATGAATGAAGTTCTTTGAAAATAGTGCTTTTTCTAAATCATCTGTGCGATGAGCAACCAGTGGAAATTTAAATTAGTGTCAGACTTAATTTTCTAAATCATCTGTGCGATGAGATACAACTGGTCACTTGCTGTGTGTATAACTTGGTGTTTCTAAATCATCTGGGCGATGAACAACAATTCAATAATGTCTTCATTCATAAAGAATGATTTCTAAATCATCTACGCGATGAGCAACGGTTTAATGTAGTGATCGGTAAAGCGAATAATTTTCTAAATCATCTGAGCGATGATGAACTTCGATGTACTGTATGTGAAGCGTGGCGAGATTTTCTAAATCATCTATGCAATGAACAACCCCAAAGACCCAGCCTTGATTAGCGGTGCGGATTTCTAAATCATCTGGGCGATGAGCAACTCAATCAGGTGCGTCACGGTGTGGATATTGGCTTTCTAAATCATCTGTGCGATGAGTAACGGCACACGTATGCGACTATGCTTTTAATGGATTTTCTAAATCATCTGGGCGATGAGTAACATACCCCGCAAAGATCAATCTTATCAAGCAATTTTCTAAATCATCTGGGCGATGAGTAACCCAAAGTATCGTTAGTAAAACTTTTAGTTATTTTTTTAAATCATCTGGGCGATGACGAACGGAAACCTCAGCCAAAGCCTTGCAATGGTTGATTTCTAAATCATCTGGGCGATGACGAACTTGACTTGGACTAGTGCCATGTACTCGATTCGTTTCTAAATCATCTGGGCGATGACGAACAAGAAATGAACATTTTAAATCCAATTAAATTCTTTCTAAATCATCTGGGCGATGACGAACGTAATCGAATTTTCTGTAGCTGTTACCCGGTTTTTCTAAATCATCTGGGCGATGACGAACGTAATCGAATTTTCTGTAGCTGTTACCCGGTTTTTCTAAATCATCTGGGCGATGACGAACGTCTGCGGCACAAGCTTCTAAAATGATTGTAATTTCTAAATCATCTGGGCGATGACGAACTCTTGCAAGAATGCTTGATTGGCCTCGTGCATTTTCTAAATCATCTGGGCGATGAGCAACGGCGCAATGCACCAATTAATCGCTCTTTATCTTTTCTAAATCATCTGGGCGATGAGCAACATGCGCTGGCATGTGCCATAGCGCGGCGTCTATTTCTAAATCATCTGAGCAATGACGAACTGACAGAACTCTTCGTGGCATAAATTCTTTAATTTCTAAATCATCAATACGATGATGAACAAGCTAAGTGCCAGAGGCGTAGCAATAATTCATTTCTAAATCATCTACACGACGAGCAACACATCGATATGACCTAACCGCTGTCTTTAAGCTTTCTAAATCATCTGGGCGATGACGAACGAACACTGCTACAGCTTATGCGAACCCATTCTTTTCTAAATCATCTGGGCGATGACGAACGTTAACGCTTTAGCTTTCATGCCTCATGAAGTTTTCTAAATCATCTGGGCGATGACGAACATCTGCAACTGAAACTCTAATAGACTGATCAATTTCTAAATCATCTGGGCGATGAGTAACCAACCAGATATTAAACAGGTCAATATTAATTGTTTCTAAATCATCTGGGCGATGAGTAACATGCTCAACAACGAAAATCACGCCATTTTTAATTTCTAAATCATCTGGGCGATGAGTAACCGTTGATTGCTGCTTGTTTTTTAGTGATGCGATTTCTAAATCATCTGGGCGATGAGTAACTAGGAGCAAAGGTTGCACCCCACCCAGTCACATTTCTAAATCATCTGGGCGATGAGTAACATGTTAAATGGGCATATCGCACTTGGAAGGTTTTTCTAAATCATCTGGGCGATGAGTAACACACCTGAACGTAAAAGATTTTTCATTGAGGATTTCTAAATCATCTGGGCGATGAGTAACGGCTTAATTTCTATAAAGAAAGCTATGTTTTATTTCTAAATCATCTGGGCGATGAGTAACTAAAACAGTTTATTCAATCACTGTAGACGATCTTTCTAAATCATCTGGGCGATGAGTAACCTTTGGACAAGTTCCGCCCAGATTTCGAGTTCTTTCTAAATCATCTGGGCGATGAGTAACACCATGCCACACTTTTAGATGTCTCATCAACTTTTCTAAATCATCTGGGCGATGAGTAACTATCAGTATAGTCAGATGGAAGTGACTCATATTTTCTAAATCATCTGGGCGATGAGTAACACTTGTAGGTTATTTGAAAGGTTATGACACTTTTTCTAAATCATCTGGGCGATGACGAACTGTTGTAAAGATGCCTATTCCTGCCCCCAAAATTTCTAAATCATCTGGGCGATGACGAACGGGAGAAAAGAATAATGTGGGGTGTATTTTATTTTCTAAATCATCTGGGCGATGACGAACGTTTTTTAACTTGCTTTGTGTAACAAGCTCGCTTTCTAAATCATCTGGGCGATGACGAACCCGATCCAACTCGGTCACAAGGCGTAGTCTACTTTCTAAATCATCTGGGCGATGACGAACAGAAAGTAAAACAGTTTCGTGTTGCGATGCGTTTTCTAAATCATCTGGGCGATGACGAACATTAAGTTGGGGTTTGTTGGGTGATTAATTAATTTCTAAATCATCTGGGCGATGACGAACATGATTTAAAAAATAACGATCATCAATTTCATTTTCTAAATCATCTGGGCGATGACGAACGGTGACGATGTGTTTCTAATTCAGTAATTAAATTTCTAAATCATCTGGGCGATGACGAACATAATCATATAAGTATTATTATTTTGGTAATTTTTCTAAATCATCTGGGCGATGACGAACGGTTAAAGTCGATTTCAACGAGCTTTACGAATTTTCTAAATCATCTGGGCGATGACGAACACTACGCCTTGCGACCCCTGCGCACAGCTTCGTTTCTAAATCATCTGGGCGATGACGAACAGAATTAATTTCACCTTTTTTAAATTCCACTTTTTCTAAATCATCTGGGCGATGACGAACTATAAATGCCGCTGCTCCAGTACTCAAGATAATTTCTAAATCATCTGGGCGATGACGAACGGTCTTTTTCAAAGTCAAAAGTTGCAACACCATTTCTAAATCATCTGGGCGATGACGAACGCGCGCCCGTCGCTGAGGGCTCGCAAGCGATCTTTCTAAATCATCTGGGCGATGACGAACCCCGCAACGAAGCCAGAGATGATCGTAACGATTTTCTAAATCATCTGGGCGATGACGAACTTTACTCAAATATTAATGGATTAAAAATTCAGTTTCTAAATCATCTGGGCGATGACGAACCAAAATATACTGGTACTGGTGTACCAGAAGTCTTTCTAAATCATCTGGGCGATGACGAACTAAGAGATATAACTTTCTCCTCAACACCTTCATTTCTAAATCATCTGGGCGATGACGAACGTGATTTAGCTACGCCACTGGTCAAGTATTTGTTTCTAAATCATCTGGGCGATGACGAACTTGCATTCCAGATATCAAGATCATCCCATTTTTTTCTAAATCATCTGGGCGATGACGAACAGATAGAATCAAGCAAGATACCGCCACTTAATTTTCTAAATCATCTGGGCGATGACGAACAAGCTCTACTGCGCCTTCAGGACTAAAGGATATTTCTAAATCATCTGGGCGATGACGAACAGAAAGCAGGCTTTGACCACCTTAATGATGCTTTTCTAAATCATCTGGGCGATGACGAACATTTGATGCTGTGAGTTCCAAGTATGTCGGTTTTTCTAAATCATCTGGGCGATGACGAACTTATGACTTCGCAGCCATGCAAGTTTGAAGTTTTTCTAAATCATCTGGGCGATGACGAACACCAAGAACTGATTCAACAAAACCTTCGTTAATTTCTAAATCATCTGGGCGATGACGAACTACTTCAGGCGTTTGTTCCTCTGCATAATAGATTTCTAAATCATCTGGGCGATGACGAACGCCAGTCAAATTTGTTTACAGCCCCGCCGATTTTTCTAAATCATCTGGGCGATGACGAACCAAAACATGAAATACAAACTCGATAGCCTAGATTTCTAAATCATCTGGGCGATGACGAACTTCGGCTTCCCAAACCGCCAAGAAGGCGGAATTTTCTAAATCATCTGGGCGATGACGAACTTCTGGCGCGGTAGGTGGAATGAAGCGTTTAGTTTCTAAATCATCTGGGCGATGACGAACGATTTGGTGCCATTTCTAATTCAAACGGCTCATTTCTAAATCATCTGGGCGATGACGAACTTAAAGATTCTGAATAGGTCTGAATAAGTAGTTTTCTAAATCATCTGGGCGATGACGAACAGGCCATGAAAGAAACATTTTATTGCACCAATTTTCTAAATCATCTGGGCGATGACGAACTAGAGTTAAGTTAAAACAAAACTCTTAAAATCAATTATATAAGTTTTTAATGAGTGAAAATACTTCGTTATGACGTACTTGGATTAAATGTATGATTTTATTTAATTTTACTACATATGTCAGTAATGAAGCTAAACATGTAATCTAAAATATCTTGGTCTTGGCATGTTTCAATAAGCTGCATTCGGAATTCTTTTTGACTTAATCCTTTTGCTGCACATGTAAAAGCGAGTGGCATCACAAAAGCATCTTTCACTAGATCAGCTAAGTCAAAGACTAGACCTCCGCGACGTGTTTTACCGTGCAAAATAGGTAGGGCAAAACTAATTCCCATTCCATTTAAAGCAACCGCCGCATAGCCATAGGCAATATAGTTTCCATGATCGAGGTAGCTGTTGGCTATATCAGCGATTGTGTCGTGAGAATTTTTTCCTTCATCACGAATAAATTCAACTCCAAAGCCTTTAGCAAGTTGTTTGTATAGCGTTTTAGCCCAACGTCCTTCTGCTGCAAGTAATTCCTGTTGATTTTCGGAACGGTCAATATCTTGTTTAAACGTGTTTAAAGCATTTTCGTCAATATAAATACCAGATTGAATTAAATCAAAATTCTTTTTCCATGATTGTGAAACTAGAGCAATACGTTCAAGTAATAATATTTTTGCCATGAGTAAACGTGCGTCATCTTCTAACCATGCTCTCATCCAAATTTGCATATATTCAGTGGGGCGATATTCACTTTGGGGCGCTAAAAATGTTAGGTCTAATGATGAAAATAAAGGAGAACCACCAGAACCGCAAAAACCAACCATTACATTAGATTCCGCTAAACGTCTGGCAGCCGCATCTGTTAATGAACTGCCTTTGCCAAGGAGTAAAAAGGCTGTGTTTTTCTCTGGAATATTATAAAAATATTCCACAGGCTGTGAGTTCTCCGTCAAGTAAACAATTCGATCATCTTTTAAAACGACACGAACTTTTTCTAGATAAAAAACGCAGGCACGCTTTGAAAGCATAAGTGGGCGGCTGCGTTCTTGACGGAGTTGACTCATATTATATTTCCTTAAAAGACGGGTAGGGCAAAAGGACTTTCCTTACGGGCAAGCCCATAGCTATCGGGCAGCCCGTATCCCGCGTTTTCACTTTCCTGAACATCAATAATGACTGTAAAACCATGACCTGTACTGCTGACCACCTGAAAGAAGGGCATTCCTTTGGCAGTTTTTAAGCGTCTATCTCTTAAAGGTTCATTTTGATGAGAAAGCTTGGTACGTTCAGCTTTCAGGGTTGGAATACGAAACTTTCGATAACTTTTCCAACCAGAAATTTTTGCAGTAGGAACAGGAATTGCGGCACCTAAAACGGTATAGTCGCGAATTTTCCAGTGTCCTTTAATTGCCTCGATTAAATCAACTAACTCATCCTGTTTTTCTGCAAAAATTCGCAAAATATCAAAGTTAGGTTTAGCTGAACGACCATGCTTTTTCTCAAACTGTTCTTGCTTCGCTTTCAATTTATCGGATATCTCCAACGCAAGAGCGTAATGCGCAGGTAGTTTTCGAAATGCACCATGAATGACGGTGTAAATTTGATTACGAATATGACCAAGTTTTAAATCCGTATCATCTGATGATTCAATAACACGGATATCCAGATAGTAATTGGCATCCATCATTATTCACCCTCGGAGTACACGCCACCACGAATTAAACATGCAATCAGGAACATACCTTTTTCGCTGTTTACATCTAGTTCATCAATTTCTTTTAAAATATCGAATGCAGAAACTTTATCTTTACCTACGCGATAGAAAATCTGTCCCTCTAGGTTTGCACCGTTAGGTTCTACTGCAATTGGCTTTTCATCGTTTTCTTTAAATAGTGGATACCAAGTATCAATTGTTCTTAGTGCATTTCCAATTTTTTGGTCACGTAATGCAGCTTGACCCAGATATTGGTTGTCATTTGCTTTGTGGTCTGGTTTTTTCGGTGTTAATTGATATAGAGATCGAGAGAAACCTTTTGGTTTATCTTCTAAGTAATTTTGAGAAGGGAAAACTTCTACACCGCCCATTCCGAAGTCAACAATTGCTTCAATATGCAATGCAGCACTTGTGGATTCGCCAGTAATTCCTTTTAACAAAATATCTGCTAGTTTTTGTTCTTGTTCAGAGGGTTGATCAAAACTCTTAAGGTTGTAAGAAAGAGCATCAAAGCTAAATGTTTCAGGGTAGTCTTGAGCAGTCACTTGAATGGTAATACTTTCAGCGACAATACGGTTACGCCATAACCAGCGGCCATTCACGATATTACGTACATAACGACGCACAACTTCTTTTAGTCCATCGCTTTCTTTGGCGCGATTTACAAAATCTAAGAAAGCTTGGCGGAAATTATATTCTTCGGTTTTGTCAGCACCAGCTTTAGACGCACTTGCAAATAGTACATAGCTCAAGTCAATAAAACGGAAATCCCATTTCACCAAAAGTTTCGCTTTAGGTTGTAATTTTGCAGATTCGGTAAGCTGAATATTGGTGACTTCACGAGCAAGTGAGTTGCCTGTTGCAGCCCCTTTTTCTTTGTTTCCTGCTACGTTTTGAGTCCCTCGAATCCCGTGATACATCACGTGTAAAGGTTCTTGTTTACCATCTTCAAATAAATTAAAAAAAGCCCCATCACTCACCACTGTACCGCGTTGTAAAGAAAGGCTACCCGGTAATTTCTTAAAAATTGTCATGTGAAAAAATCCTTATGTTTAAAAGTGAGTTATGCATTAATGCAACTTTGTTTTAAAAGAAAAATGTCGTCTTGCGGCCAGTGGTAGGTCCACAATAATTTTTGCAAGTTATGCCAAGAGTCGTCCTCAGCCTCAGTATTTCTCCTTAGAATCTCACCTAAAGAAAAATACTGAACAATGCCGGTAAGCGGTTCTGCATAGGCATGGGCTGTAGTTTCCTGATCTTGTGCTTGGCGAATACCAGCTCGTTGGTCTGTGAGTGGCTCAAGTAGGGCGTACCCCAAATTAGTTGCCGATATCCAACTTAAATTTTGATCATTAAAGAACGTTCTAAGCGCATCTGCTTTTAATGCCAACAGTTGGGTAAATGCCTGAACTCGATTAATTTGTTTACGTTGCTGATACTCAATAAGCAAATCTTGTCGATCTAAAATGGCGAACCCAGTTTTGATTTTCTTTAGGGCTGTTTCTAGTTCATTTTCAGCATGTATCGTAATTTCTAAAAACTCGATAATTTGTCCGCCAGCAAAACGACTACGTTTCAGTATATTTGTTAGTTTTTCAGGACTAATCCGAGAGCTAGAAAATTTGATAACAAGGCTAAACTCTAAATGACAAGATGCGGTTGGTTGTAAAGACAACGCATATTTATTTTTAGAAGAATAGTCCTTTTTACCAATAAACACGGCACCACGACGTTGAGCAGGCGTAAAGCGCCCATAGGCTTGCCCACCTAAACGCTGTTGGTCATGATGAATATAAATAATGCCTTCTTCTTGAGTACCTAATTGTCTTGCTAAATGGTGTGCAAACATATTGGCTGCAAACAAAGGTACGCCACCTAATAAAACGCCATTGGTTTGCATATTTGCATTTTGTACTCGCATACGAGGAATAACGACATAACGACTCATCGAACAATCTCCCGTAAGCGGCGGGCGATATAACCTTCTGAATTGCTATCTAGGCTAATTGATACAGTTTCATTATTTATTTCTATATCAAACGTTTCATTGGTGATTTTTCTAGCCAGATAATCGGAAAATTTAATTCTCCAGTTATCATCTCTTAATTCTGGATCAATCAAACCTTGTAAAACAAACGAAAGACTCGGATGAACCCAGAAAGAAGGGCGCTCAATCTCCTCCATACTTGGTAGAATTGCTTCAGCTTCTTCTAAAATATTTTTTTGAAAAGTCGCTTGTCTTAAGACATCTTTAGCAAGGATGTTTAGGAAAATAATTTCCTGATCTCGAACATCTCGATTGGTAGAAGGAGCGAAGATCTCTAAATCATGCCAATTTTGAATGGTATTCGTCGCGGTGATAATAAGCTGGCGATTTAAAATTTCTGACCATTCTTTAATCGCTTCTTTTGCCCGTTTAGTTCCATTAAGCAGTTTTATCTTACGAGATAGTCTGATCGTAAATCCGTTATAGAAAATCGCTAAAGCTTGACGTACTTTTTCACTTGCTTGAGGAGCATCAACTGTAATAGGGCGTTGCATTGAACGAACAAGGCTTCCGACATTTTGTGGATTGGCTCCGCCTATGCCAAAAACAGCAGTTTGAATGCGGTTAAATTCACTGTCTTTTTCTTTGCGTAATTCATTTACAGCATCAACTTCTTGGTTCACCAGATAATTTACACCAGCAGCAGTAAGTGGGCTTACTGAAATGTATTCACCATTTTTTGGAATTAAAAGCTGGCGCATACGTATATCAATATTTTCTGTACCGGCTTGATACGGCTCATTAAAAATAGATGAAATGGATGGCTTGAGCTGTTCCACTTGTTGTTGAAACTCAGCTTCTTCTGAACTGATATCATTATCAATCATGGCAGCTTTTACGACTTTAAAAATAGAAGCCGTTTTACCTGCATTTGCCTGATAATCGGTTGGAATAAGGAAGTCTTCATTTAATAAAGTTCGAGCACTGAGATAGGGTAAATCAAGTGCTTGTTGTTTACTTAAACGAATCCCACCTTTTTCAATATTGGAATTAATCGTCTTTAAACTAAAGTGTACCGATTCTTCTAAAGCGTTTATAAAAATATCAGTTTGTGGTTCAGGCATTATCTTCCCCGTTTTTGTTATCTAGCCAATTTTTAACACATTATTTGAAAAATGAAAGTGTTGAAGAAACACTTGGCGTCATAAATTGTCGCCAAGTGTTTTGAACATTAAAGTGACTGGTAATTAATTTAAGTAAAGCCGACATTATTCATAAATATCGGCTTTAAATAGAGTTCTAGCTAGTATGACATGCATTACAGCAGTAATAACATCCGTTGATTCGAGCGTTAGGCCACCTTCTTCTTGCTGCTAAAACTGCGCTAAAGCAATTCAAATGTTCACCTAGATCTACTCTATTTTGAGGATATGGCATGAATGAGCAACCTGTTGTCAGGTTGTGAACTTCATAATCGCCATTTGCTTGAATATTTTGATTGATAATGAATTTAGACATAGTTCTTACCCTCCCCAGATCATAAGGATTGAAGGTAGCTCTACGCTCCGCTTTATAGCAGGATGAGACAAAATTTTGAAATGTTGTGCTATCATTTGGATAGTCCTTATTTAAGTAGTAATAGCTTTGAAAATGGACAAAAGCAGGTATGAAGTTTGGTCACGGAATACCTGCTTTTTTTATGCCTTTTCATAAATTAAAATATATTTGTCCAAAATCCTTGTCAAACATTATTTTTATTTAAATAAAATTTTACTATCAATCTTATCTAAGTATTAAGGGTAGTGATTTTTTTAAATGAATATTAAGTATTCCTGATTAAGATTTGTTATGATACAGTTCTTACATAGTTTACTATCGAATAGATAGTTGAGAAATTAATGCTTAGCATTGATTGATATGTGGTTTTGCCATCGCATAGATGGTTTAGAAGATAGGGCAATTCTGATCTTAAGTATTTATGTTAGCCACCATATAACGGATTTAGAAAGCCCTATTTTTCATTTTTCCTTCAAAAGTAATTTTGAAAGTTGTTCATCGCATAGATGATTTAGAAAATAACACGCAAGACATGCTTACATGCAATACCGTTATTCATCGCATAGATGATTTAGAAAAGACTCGAATCGAACTTAATACCATATCTAAAGTTATTCATCGCATAGATGATTTAGAAATTCACGGTTATTTACAACTTCACCGTCCAAATGTGTTATTCATCGCATAGATGATTTAGAAAATCTCAATCACTCACTTTGCAGTTTGGCGAAAGTTATTCATCGCCTAGATGATTTAGAAAAAAGCTCAGGCGGTGCCAGAGGGTTATGTACTATTGTTCATCGCCTAGATGATTTAGAAAACCGACTCCACGAGGCGTTTAAGCTCATCCATGTTCGTCATCGCCTAGATGATTTAAAAATTTTCCTTTCAAAATTTAAGACGTCGTATTTTGTCGTTAAAAGGCAGTATTAAGCTGATAAAAACTTTCTCTTTTTAAAACAAAAGATTATATTTTTATAACATTTAAACTTTAACAATAAACTATGCATGTCATTTTTATCTCTGCTTGTGAAAAAAGAGCTTTAAAGAAAACTCGAGCGATCTTGGATAGTTATGCTATTCGTACAGGACATTCGTCTTGGCAAGCACCAATGACAATGGAAGGCTTAAAAGAAATCCGAAGCGCATTAAAAAAAGTAGCCACCCGACAAACTGCGGTAGCTGCTTACATTAATTTTGGTGTACGAAGAATGAAGCTTGCATGGGTTGTCGGAGCAAAACATAAATTTGCACACGATGGTGCATACCCAGTTGCATCGATCAAAAAACAGCAAAAGTTATTGATGCTAGATGAATGGGTTAAAGCAAGTAGCTTGTTGGCAGGTGCAGCAGGGGACATGCATGATATTGGTAAGGCATCCCAACATTTTCAGAAAAAATTAAGTCCAGACATGGCAGGGCAGAAAATTAGAGATGACATTCGACATGAATGGCTGTCTTTAAAACTATTACAACAACTCAGAAAAAATGGGTGGGACTGGCAGCTGGCTTGGAAGAATTTAGGTAAAGGTTTAGATAAATTTACTTTAGGTGATCGACAAGAAATAGAACAGGGAATCCAAAATGAATTAGAAGCAGTCGATTATTTGGTTGTTACACATCATGGTTTATTAGGGGTGGAAGAAACTTTAAAAAATGATCCACTCGCATTACCTCACTATGAAAATCATGTCCGGACATTGGTTCCAAGCCGTGAACAAATGAGCTGTGCAGGTGAGTTGCCAGACTCTATTTTTAAAAGCCATCAAAAACGTATGCAGCGTTTAACTGCATTAATACCGAAACAAAAAACAGACCAGCTTTTGTACTGGAAAGCCTTAGCACTACATTCACGAGCAGCTCTGATTCATGCCGATCATATTGTCTCGGCACAACAGTATTCTTTGCAAAAACCTGAAAATGTATCGTTATTTGCAAATACCAAGCTTAAAACTATAGACCAAGACAAGAAAGCCAAATTACAAGATCAACCACTAGAATGGCATTTACACCAAGTGGGTGATCGGGCTTCACGCATCGCAGTTCAAATGATGACTGATTTGAGTTTATCTGGCCTATCTGAACAAACGGTTGAATACATTTGCCAGCCAACTACTCACCCACGTTTCCAATGGCAAAATATCGCAGCAAATGCATTGCAAAAAAATATACAGAAGCACCCTGAAACGCCAGCATTGGTATTCAATATTGCAGGGACGGGAAGTGGTAAAACGCGCATGAATTTGCGCGCTGCTTGTACTTTACGACCAGATGACCCAAGACTAGTGATTGCACTTAATTTGCGTTCTCTAACTTTGCAGACTGGGCATGCACTTAAAACGTCGATGAATCTATCGGACGATGAAATCGCCGTGATTATTGGGGACACTGTTACCCAGACTTTATTCGATCAAAGTAAAGAGAAAATTGAGTTCGTTGATGAAGATGAAAATCATCCAGAACCTATTTTTGATGCTTGGGGTGAGGACTGTGATTTACCTGAGTGGTTACATCCATTATTTACGGTTGAAAGAAATGGACGCAAAGTTTTAGATCAAAAGGAAACGACTATCCTTGCTTCGCCATTATTAGTTTCAACCATTGATTATCTGATTGCAGCGGGGGAGCCCCATAGACAAGGACATCATGTTAAGGCATTACTCAGAATTATGAGTAGTGACTTGATTTTAGATGAGGTGGATGGCTATGAACCTAAAGCATTGATCGCTGTTTTGCGCTTAGTCCAGTTAGCGGCAATGTATGGTCGAAATGTTATTTGTTCGTCAGCAACCTTATCACTTACAGTTGCCAAAACAATTCATCGGGCTTTTGAGTCGGGTATGCAGATGCGGGCAGCCCTTTATGGTACCGAGAAAAAAGCAATCATTGCGATTATTGATAATGAGCTTAAACCGCAGGTTTGGTTAGAACGATCAAATCAAAAATCAGAATTTAATACAAACTACCAAAAGCATTTAGATAATTTACAAGTTCACTTACTCTCTAAGCCTACTTATCGACTGGCTCAGTTGCTTTCGGTACCTGAAACTACAATTTTATCGTGGAAACAGTCGGTATTAGAAGCAGTGAAGCAACTTCATCAAGAGCATGCATGGAATTTTAAAAAGACCGAAAAGAAAATTTCTTTGGGGCTTATACGGGTTGCCAATATTAAACATGCAATTCGACTTGCCCAATTTTTATCAGATCATTTACCTGAGGCAAAAGTAGCTTGTTATCATGCGAATGATTGGCTGATCTCAAGATTTTATAAAGAGCAACGTTTAGATCAGCTTTTAACACGTCATAAAGACGGTAAAAAAAGAAAAACTGGTAATGAGCAGATCGAGCAAGATGATGAAATGATTGACCTCATTCAAAAATCTAATTCTCTAAATATTCCATTTATTGTGATTGCAACACCAGTGGAAGAAGTGGGGCGAGATCATGATTTTGATTGGGCTATCATTGATGCATCAAGTGTACAGTCAATTGTACAAACGGCTGGCCGAGTGAATCGTCATCGCTTAGAAAAAGTACAGCAACCCAATATTATGATTCCGCAGTGGAATTATCGTTATTGTGAACGACGTGATATTGAAAAACTTAAGCAACAAAGTAAGCAACGTCGCCCCGTATTTGTATACCCTGGCTATGAAGGATATGGTTCATCTGTAACATCAACTTATTCATCTCAAGACTTAAGCGAGCTTTTACCGTGGGATCAGCAATCCCAATTAGTTATTAACGCCCGACTGCGTTTTGATCAAGTAAATTGTTTATTTGCAAAACATGATGACCAACAAATAGGAAGTTTTTGCCAAAATTATTTTAATGATCAAGGGGAGCAGTTATTTTCTCGGTCGGATGTAGATGCAAGTATCATGACAGAGAATATTTATAATTTAACGCCGTTACGTGAACGTAATTATCAAGAAACCTATATGTTTGAGTGGACTGATACCTTGATTGTTAAAAAACAAGTTTATGGTTTTGATGAAAAAGCGACTAAAACTTTAAAATATCCAAAATATGGTTTGATATGGGACCAAGTGAAGTTCGAAGAAATTCCTGCTAAATCACAAGCATGGTTAGCTCTCGATCCACAACAAATGAAAGATTATTGTTATGAGTACCAAATTGCCAATGAGCAAGGCTGCCGTATATCTTTAACACCTTATAATAGAGATGAAGTACCTACGTGGTCTTATGATTATGGCTTTGGCGTGATGCAAAAATAAATTACTAAAAATAAGGTTTTCATACACAACGGAAGCTTAGTTTTTATATCGACTTAGAGTAGCCTTCCATCGCAGCTAATTTTATTTTATTTTTATAGTATTGCTATTTCTTCATTAGAATTTTGTTTCTTGATTTGTTAGAAATACCTCAAAATAATATTTAGGTTAAGTGAAATGACTTTTTTATCTTGTAAAGAAATTGATGAGCTCATGACAGAGCTAGGGTATACACAAACTAATACTCGTAAATATGCTCATGAATTTAAATTAAAAAATGGTCAATATGTTTATGTTAAGCAGTTGAAAGATAATCAAAAAAGAAAAAAACAACCTTCGAGGCTTATGATTCATCCATCTTTTCGGAAATTTAAAGAAGATTTAACAAAGCTAGAGAAAGTTGAATTTAGTTTTGAAGAAAAAGGAAATATGAATACAGCATTTGCTCGTTTTCCACAGTCTAGTGAGTCTGAGTGCGCCAACAATCCTACACGGCATGGAATAGGAGTTAACTTTAAAGATAAATTAGCACTAATTAATTTCCTAAAATTTATTGAAAGTAGTAAGTACTAAGAGCTCTAATGAGCTCTTTTTTATTTAGATATCGGCTCTTGAAGGATTGATCTTTCAATCGTTTCACCTTCTACTAAATATGGTTCGTTAATTAAAAGAAACTCTCTAAATATTTGATTTCCCCAAGGCCCCCGTGCTACAACAGAATTTTAGTTCTCTCTAGAAAAAGCCCCTGAATAATCATGGCCTTTTCTAGCTTAGATTAATTTTTTACATTCAATATCATTTAACGGTGAATCAGTTTTCATAATGATTTTTTCAATTTTCGGTTGAAGTACCAAAGCCTCTTTTGAAAGTTCTTTAGCTTTAGCTGATATCTCACTTCCGCTTTTTTCTTTAAGTTTTATATATTTTTCAATGTATTTATTACTTACACATAATGAATCTAATGCATCAATTGACATCTTACTTTTTTGACCCGAAGCCATTAAATCTAGATCATCATTAAGCTGTATGTCTAAAGAATCGTAAGTTGTATTGACTGCATACATTAAAAAAGTGGCATAACTTAGCAATTGATCATTAGTTTCAGTTACCTTGTTAGCTTCATTGTATGCTGCTTTATACAGGAACTTGGTGTAATAAAGCTGATTAAACTGAGCATAGAGAGATGCTTCATATGCTTGGGTTATATCTGCTTCAGTAATTCCATGTTTCTGAGGGCGGACTTGGCTACACGCTACCGTTAAAAGAGACAATAAAATAATACAAAGTTTAGATTTCATAATTTATTAACCATTTCCTATTCAGGCAAGGGGTTATATAACTAGATTCAGCTATAACTAATTTATATAGCTATTAAAAGCCCCTTTAAATTGGAGCTTTGTATGGTGATATTTGATAAATATTTTCAACTATTCACAAACTTGTTGAAAAGTTGCTAGAGATTTGTCTTTGCTATCTCTTAGCTTGATAATTTCATTTCTTGCTTCGTATAGTTGCTTAACACTTTTCTTGGTGTTTTCGGTGATATTGGCTTTATATCGCTCATCCATATTATTTATATAGTTTTGCATGTAGACGGTCAGCCAACAGACATCGTTGAGATCGGTATAGTCAAACTTATTTTTATCTAAGCCAGTTAACCAATTACCATACTCATCATTCAGTAGACTTTGTGCAGTTCTTACCTTTACAAAAGTATTTTTGAAAATAATTTCTTTTAGAGTTGGCTCTTGTTTTACGTCTTTATTGGCTTCCAAAATCAACTTTCTATTATCAGTAACGTAATTCTTAAAGTCCTTTTGAATAAATGTATCTACATCCTTTTTTTCAGATGCTTTACATTCATTGAAGCCAACCAAAAGAAGCGGTGCTAAAAATATTAATATTGTTTTCTTCATATTATTACTCGTGACTAGAAACTGCTGAGTGACGCTGTATTGTGCTCTTGGAAAATAAATTGCGATACAGTAGCATTATCATACGGATAACCAAATACTTTTTTAATATTCTCATTAATAGATATTGTCGATTATTAATATGAATAAGCTAAACTAATTAAAAGATATCTCTTAAAGGAGGAATCTTTCATAAAGAAATCTTCTATTGACATAAAGATGACTTACTCTGAAAATTTAAATAATTTTCTAAGATATTAACCCTATATAGTTACATATAACTTATTTTTTAGTTTAAGTAAGTTTTGATATTATCGTATTGAAAGTTAGAGCAGGAACTATAATGACAAGTCCTATTTTTTTACAAGACCTTCCTATTGAACAATTAGAAAAGCTTTCAAAAAATGATATTCAAAAGATTTCTAATGCTGAAAAACTCTATTGGAATAATAAACCTCATATTATTTACTACGTGGCTGTACATGGTGCTAAAACTCAGAACGATGGTTTAGTTAATGCATCTTCTACTAATATGAAAATTAAAGGATTATCTATTGCCCGTGTTGGAGATGAAGTTATTTATGCAGATGGCACAACCTCCAAAATCATCTCTGGTGCTGGTACAGCATGTATTGTTGATGGGTCACCAGTTGCTCTAGTGGGCAGCCGATTAGAAAATGGGGATGAAATTATTGAGAGTCCGAATAATACTATTGCGATTAGAATTTACAAAGATCAGGCCTTACCTCAAAACTTTTTGAGTCATGACTAATTTTTAAGGGGTAGGCTATGGCTAAAGGTTTTGCGATTCACAACGCTATTACTGATCATGGTGGAGTTGTTCCATCTACACAATCGAGAAGTTCTCAGATGGGAAACTTGTTTGTTAGAGCTGGTGATGGTCATATGTGCCCTAAATGCAGGTGCTGGTCTATAGTTATTAAAAGTCATGACCATGTGATTTTTGATGGTAAACCAGTGGCATATGTGGGTGATAAGCTATCATGTGGTGCAACGATTCAACCACAACAGTCTCATGTTGTAGGGGAAAGTGGTGGAGGGGGAGGATCCTCTTCTAATAATTCCAAAAGAACCCCTAAATTTGATGAACAACTTCAATTAGCTGACGATTCTAGCATTAACAGTCTTTTCAAATATATTGGTTACAAACTTCAAGTTGGTAGTAATTTGCATGAAGGTCTATTAGATAGTGAAGGTAAAACCCAACGAGTCACTTCAGAAAAAGCTGAAGAAATAACAAATATAGAGTTCTTTTTTAAAGAAAAAATTCCTTATTTTTATGAATTAGATCAGGACAAGTAGTGTGGGTATTAATATAAAAGCATCAACCAATAGTGTTGAAAATAGTGTGAAAAAAGTAATAACGTTACCTTCCCGTAATCTAACATCTGGTGAAATAGCTTTATCTAAGCTCGTTTTTAAAGATAGTATTAATTATTCTAAAGTTAAAATTTTTACTGGTGACTATTTACCTAACCAAGACCCAACAACATTCGTTACTCCAAACGGTAATATTTATGCACCGAGAGAAATTTATTTACCAGACTATAGTGCTTCAACAACTGATTTTAAAAAGGTTTTTTTACATGAAATGGGCCATGTATGGCAATATCAATCAGATGTGAATGTACTAGTTGTAGCGGGTTCAGTACATGCGTGTGCTTATTTTACTAAGAAAGATCCTTATCTCTACAACATACATGAACTAAAAAAATACAAGTCAGATTTCATGCCTAATTTAGTTGAACATCTACCTAAAAAATTATTGGATTACAACTTGGAATCTCAAGCAGAAATTTTAGCTGATTATTGGTTACTAAAATATACCAATAAACAAATTCAGTATATGAAAGTAGATAATATTAAGACCAATATTAAAGGTGCTTGGGCAACTATAGTACAAATTTATGAAGATAAAGTTAGACAAGCTATTCCATAACAAGGAAGTTATATGAAATTATTTAGCGCATTGATTATTTTATTTATCCCTTTTTTCGTTACTGGATGTACAAGTCACAATAGTATAAAAACTGATATTGTTGTTTCTAGTAATCAAGGAAATCTCTATTTTTCTTTTCCAAAAGATAAAAAAGTTTTGGTTTATCATTATGAAATTAATGACTATGAAAACTTTGAATCAGATGGCATAACTTATAAACGATTATTTGTTTCGAAAGAGATTAATAAGGAAATGAAAGAGATTATTTTTGAGAACTATAAATCAAAAAAAATTGTAGAAAATCACGCTTATTATATGTTGTTAGGTGAACAAGGATTAAATAAAACTGGTGTTGGATTCACTACAGTAGGTTTTTGTTTACATAAAGATAAAATTCTTACTAAGCAACAAAATGAAAATACTTCTGTATTTATTCAAAAATGCCATGATTTATGATGTAGATGCTTAACCGTAGCCCTAATATTTTGGGGATTACCTTAAAGGTAATTTCTATGAAATTATTGTATTTACTACTTTTTATTAGTAGTGCTGTTAGTGCTTCTCCTAGTTCAGCATTATATGTAAAAATTAAAAACAATAATGTGTGTGTATTTACAAAAGGAGGCTATGACAAAGCATATGAGAATCGGACCTTAATTTATATGGGGAAAGTAGATGGAATTAATACCTTTCATGATTCTTATTCAAAAACTTATTTGAATCTTAAAATGCCTATTATTGAAGAGAACTGTATTAAAATTAAGGCATCCGAATTTGAAGAGCCTTTTCCGTATGATGTTATCCTTGAAACAGACCAATCATATACGCAAAGAATTTGCGTAAATAGGACTGCTGAAGGAAAAACTGTATTATTAGATGCTAAAGCAGACCTTGAAAAAGGTATATATTGTGGCACTAACCAATATGATTACTCTAGCAATAGCCTTTGGACTAAATTAAAAAATCTCTATTATTGGTTAATTAATTTTTTAAATTAAAACGTTTTTAAAGAGATCATAGATGATTTTGGATACTATACATCTATTCAGTTTATAGCTCTTCATTTCCACAAGTGAAGAGTTTTTTATTCTCTAGTCTGACACACAATTGATAGAATCTAGTTCATTTCGAGTGGTCGAAATGGGAGACAGATACAATTGCACCAAACTCTCCTGTAAGCAGGCCCCCGTGCCACAACAGAACTTTAATTTTTTGCGCTGATTTAAAGTCATCCACCATTGCGACACAGAGATAAGGGAGCTAAGTCAAACGCTTAGCCCATGTCTTCTTTATCGCACCGCCGCATTACACTAAAAAAAGTAGGGGCAAAGTCCTGTGGGAGAGCAGGACTTTGCAAACTGACATGTTCTAGACGTTGCATGAGCTTAGGTGAATACACTTGTTCAAGCCGTTGGTAAATACAGTCGCAACTGGCTTGGGTGTGTCCACCAGACAGGCAAATTTTTTCAAACTCCTGCTGCGTGCGGAGGCCACAACCCGAAACGCTGTAATCGCCGATCATCAAGCCTAAAACCAAAATAGTTTTATAAAATTTCATATTATTCTCGTAATGATTGGGGATATATCAATGAGAAAAAATAAACCGCTATATTTAAATTTTAAAATCATTTTTAAAGGCAATAGTTAACCCGCCTATAAAAGCAATAAAATAAAATGATTTAAATTTTAAAATAAAAATAATTTATAAATTTAAAAAATAGATAATAGAAAACCTAAATTTTAAATAAATAAAATTACGAGAGAGGATAGGGGATTAATTTAAAAAAGGTCATGGTTAACTCCTGAAAATGATGGAGCTCTACCACCAAAAATCACCGTCAATTGATTATGGTGGTAGAACGAAAGGGGGTTAGCAGACTGGGATCCAAGGAACCAGCACGCGCGAGCGCGTCCCCCTCCCGTCCTACCGCAAAGAAAAGGGACGCAAGGGTCTAACGACTTATAGTTGAACTATAACCCGCCATGGATCTACGGTCTGCTAAAACCGACTGGCAATGTAGGCCAGCGGGACCATAATAATCATAAGTTTTTAACAGGTCAATTCAATTTAAATAAAATATTATAAAAATTTTAAATATAAATTTATATTTTAATTAAACTCAAAAGTTAATCTATTTAAAGCCATTAATTAATAAAAATAATAAAGCTAAACTAAACGTTTGGCCTGTGCTTAAAATGTATAGCGGTAATTAATAAATACACGATGCTGGTCCCAATCTTTCCGAGTTAAACCATTTATCTTTTCACCTAGGTTTGCATTTTCAAACTTCGACTCATAATGTAAAAATGAATAACGCACATCTAAGTTTTTCACCCACGGCAAGGCATAACTCACTGTAAAGTCAAAGTAACGCTCTTTACCCTCAATATCACTGCTGATGTTACTTTGGTGAGCACCAAAGCCATAAATATACTTCGCCTCGGTTTTTAAACCTTTCACATAGTCTTTCCAGTTATATTTCAGGCGAAGGGCAATGGCGGTTTCATCGTTATTGGTAAAGTCAGGGCCAATGGTCGCAGAGGTCGGAAATGGGTTGGTGCCGTGGTCTTGCGTTAAAACCGAGTTACGGGCGGAGTGCACGGCAAAGTTATCTTCAATCCAAAAACCATCAAACTTTGAAACGGCAATGCCGCCTTCAATATTATTTTTGGCCACATTTACATCGACAAAATAACCATTGCCACGGTTGTTAATATCTTGGCCTTTAACACAGTCCAGCTCGGTTTCGGCACCGCATTTAAACAGCTTGCCATCATCACGCGTGAAAAAAGCACCTGTGTTGAATGTCCATACAAGGCCATGTAGGGGCAATTTATATTGAGCAATCGCCCCATACTTTTTTAAATAATCTTTGCTATTTAAATATTCGGCATTCACGCTCCAGTTTTTGTATTGATACTTGGCACCAAGCAAACCGACATAATCAATGCGCTCGTCATTTTCAGTCACCAGTTTTTCAAATGAGTCCATGCTGCGCGGTTTCCAGCGGTCATAGTAAGCAATATAAGTCTGTAGCTGATCATTGAGTTGAAACTGCCCACTCGCACCCGAAAAAGTGTCAGGCACAGCGCGGTTATTGGTGCTTTTAAGCAACAGCGAGTCGTGCAACTGGCGACCTAATGTAATTTTGCCTTTGTCACCGAGTTTTGCTTTGATGTAGAGCTGCCCTAAAGTCGCAAAGTTTTGATCGAGCTTGCCGTTGTTTTCAACCTCTAAAAGTTGAGCGCTCGGCTTGCCAGAGTCAAATAACTTGGTGACTGCATAGAGTGAGCCATCTACTCCAAGCCAGTCCCACATGTAAGGTGACTGATAATTTAACTCAAGCCCTAAGGCACTTTGTTCATATTCACTCGACGAAGGCGAAGGGTTGGCAAGCGTGGGATGGGCAGTGCCTTCATCGTTCCAGTAACGGGTGTTAAGTTTTAATTCTAACTTGCCAAATTCTTGAGGAAGCTCTGCATACGCATTGCTCACGCTGCCTAAACCAATACAGCCCCATAGCAAATATTTATTCATTTTAAATTCCTTTTTTAAGCATGAATAAGCCCTTTGCCTAACGCTAAGGTTAGGCAAGCTTTTTATGAAATGGATGAATTAAGGAGAGAGTTTTTCGAGCACTTGGCCTTTGGTTTCAATGGCAAACAAGAATGTCACTAAGCCACCAATCAGCGCCACAACGGCAAGCACACTAAACACATATTGAATGCCGTAACCACCAACAACCAGACCGACCATAACAGGCCCAATTGCAGAGCCAGCACGTAGCCAAGCGGTACTAAAACCAATGCCCATCGCACGTAGGCGAGTAGGGTACAGTTCGGCAGCGTAAAGGTATAAAGAGAATGAAATGGTCTGCAAAATGGCATAGCTCAGCGTTGCTAAAATCACAACTTCCATCGCCGATTTTGCACCTAAAATCGAGAGGCTCATGAGTGGAATGATGGCTAAGAAAAACGCTGCACTGTACCAAGGGCGGCGACCGACTTTATCAATCATTAACGCACAAATAATAGAGGCAATTACACCCACACCCGACGTAATCCAGCCATAACCTAAACTGGTTTGAAGCGACAGGCCAAAGTGTTGTTTGTAGAGAGATGGCAGCCAAGTCACCATGGCATTGTTCACCATATACACGCAAAACCACATGCCCCATAGGGTAAAGGTACGTTTGCGGTAAATGCCACGGAACAGCTCACGCCAGTCGGTTTTTGCCATGCCTTGAGGGTTAATTTCTTTAACCACAGGTTCAGGCAAAGTTTTACCGCTTTTGATGGCACTGTCTTCAAAACTTTTGACGACTTGATCTGCTTCTTTAAAACGGCCTTTTGAAGCCAGCCAGCGTGGTGACTCAGGCAAGAAAAACCGTAAAGGAATGACCAGTAACGAAGGAATTAGGCCCACAATAAACATGACTTTCCAGCCGTAAATTGGCATCAGGAAAAATGCTGCCATGCCTGCAAACATTAGGCCAAGCGGGAATAAAACTTCATAGAGCAAGAAAAACTTACCACGCTTTTCTGCACCAATAAACTCGTTAATATAGGCACTCGCCACAGGCACTTCACCGCCTGTTCCCACACCTTGCAAGAATCGGAAAATTAACAGTGACATTCCGCTCCATGCAAACAGACAAGAAATGTCCATTGCCACAAACAGTAAAATGGTAAAAGACAGTACTTTTAAACGACCGACTTTTTCGGCAAGTGAACCAAAAAAGATGGCACCGACCAGTTGCCCGACATAGCCCGCAGCAATGATCGCACCGACATAGGCAGGCGTCAGGTGCCATTCAGTAATGAGTTGAGGTAAAGCAAAGGCAATTGCTAGAACAGTATAAGCGTCAAAAAAGGTCGCGATACCAATGGTAATTCGCATAAATTGCATTCGACCAGTGACGGGTAGCCGTTCAAGTCTTGCAATAATTTCCGCATTTTTTTGATGATGACTAATTTGTTCTACATCCGCTAGATTTGTCATCTTATATCTCCTTATCACTACATTCCTCGTAGTTTTGTTGTTCTATTTCGCACTACCTGTTCACCACAGTTTGCATGCTTTTTATTATTATTTTTAAGAGACATGCCCGATGTTTGGCCTCAGGCAGCGTACAGGAAAAAAAGGCTAGCGTACATGCTAGCCCGAATAGAATTTAAGCAACGGCTTGGGTTAAATCGACCTTGCCAATTCCGGCTTGACGCATCGCATCATGAATTTCTTGCTCAGCACCATCAGCGAGTGGAAGCAGTGGCGAACGCACAGTGGCATGGTCCAAAATTCCTCGAGCAACCAATGCATGTTTAAGCGCGACCGTACCTTCCATATGTGAACCACGGTGATAGACATTGCGAGTCACTGGTAATAATTGGTCGTGAATGGCACGAGCTTTAGCGTAATCTTTGGCTTTGCCTGCTTTAATCATTTCAATTAACAGTTCAGGGGCAATGTTGCCGTAGCCAACCAAAGCACCGTCTACATCAAACATGGTGTGAAGCAAATATTCATCGTGGCACGTCAACACTTGTAAGTCTGGGCGTTCACGGCGAATAATCGGAATTTCAACATCCCAACGGCGCATGTTACGCACACCATTTTTCATGGCAAACACACCTGGCTGTGCAGAAATATCGAGTAGGGTTTCTAGGTCGTAAGTGGCTTTAGTCGCATCTGGATATTGGAATAAAATAGATGGCAAACCACTTTCTTCATAAATTGCTTTATAGCGGTCTTGTGGTGCGCCTTTTTGATAGCCAAAACGCAACCAACCATGTGAAGGGTAAATCAAACCTGCCGAAGCACCCGCACTCACTGCACGTTTTGCTTCTTCTGCTGCAACCGAAGTACCTTCGAGCGTAATCCCTGCGATTACCGGAATTTTGTCATCTACTGATTTAACAAAGCTTTCGATGACCTGCATTTGTTCTTTTTGTGACAAGAATGTTCCTTCACCTGCATGCCCAAGAACAACCAAGCCCTTCACACCATCAATGCTGCCTAACCATGAACCTAAACGTTGAATCGCATCATGGTCTACTTGTCCGTCACGGGTAAAAGGAGTCACAGGTGCTGGGGTTAATCCACGTAAATCTAAACTCATAATCGTACTTCCTATACAGTGTAATTAAATATTCTCTGGTTCTTAATCTGACTTAAATCGTGTTGTAGAGAACATGATTGGAGTATAGAAATTGGTGAGCTATGTAGGAATTACCAATTCTTGAATTTCAGTTATACTGAAAATGTATGGCTCAAAATGCTGCCCATGACGGTTTAGGAAGAATCGATGAATTATGAATTATGGAAAATATTTTTAGACGCTGTGGAACTCGGTAGCCTAAGCAAAGTCGCGATGCTGCATAACACTAACCAACCGCAAATTAGTCGGCAAATGAACGAGCTTGAGGCGCAATGCGGTGGTCGTTTATTTAACCGAACCGGACGCGGTGTCGAACTCACCGATTTAGGCCAGCATTTACTTCCTAAAATTCGTTCGTGGTTAAACGTGACTGACCAACTTAATAATGAAATTTTGCACTCGACCGAAACCCCAATTGGTACGGTTCGCATTGCTAGTTTGCCGTCTACTTCACATCCGTTGTTATCGACCCTCTATAAAGTGCTTCAAGAAAAATATCCCTTAATTAAACTCTCGGTGCGTGAAGGGCAAGGCGTGCATTTAGAAAAATGGCTTGAAGATGGCAGCGTTGATTTAGCTATTCTCTATCGGTTTAACCCAACGCCTAAACAAGGCGATGTTTATCTTACCCAAGCGGATACCTATTTGGTCGGTTGCGAAGGAGATGCCCTCACTCAGGCAAATGAAGTCGACTTTAAAGAAGTAAGTGAGTTACCGCTGGTCACGTTTTGCAGGCCAAGTAACTGGCGCAATTTTTTAGACCATATGGCTTATGAAAATGGGGTAGAGCTGAACATTGTATTTGAGGCTGACTCGATTAGTTTACAAACCCATTTGGTTGCCGAATCTCGTATGTATACCATGCTGGGGCCGCAAGCGTTAAAGAAGGCCAGCCAATACACCTCAATTCAAGCTGCAAAAATCGTTAACCCCGCACTCAAGCGCTATATTTCTTTGTCTATTTCTAAACACGGCTATTTAACACCTGCGTGTAAGGCGGTAATGGAAGAAATTAGAAATCTTGCCGATTTGCTTTAAGGCACCGGTATGTTTAAGAACGGCACTGTTGCATAGTACGCATCATGGTTTTTACAAAGTCACGGGGTACTTCGGGGCTTTGTAAACTTAAACTTCCAAGTTTATTCATAAGCTTAGGAGAGTATTGGCGTTCTAAACGGTGATAAATACATGTGCAGCTTGTACGGCTATGTCCGGCAGCTATGCATTTTGAGTAAAAGTCACGGTGTGCATGACTTTTATAGCCAGCAGAGGCAACCGATACAAATAATAATCCACCCAAAAAAACTAAAAAATTATAAAAAGACATATTCCTTCTCGTCATTGTTGTTTTCTTTGTCAATCACTCAGCACTACAGTCATTTGTGCAAAATATTGGCGAAACTTGCGGCTTCATCATAGTCAGAACAGTTTTAGAGGTCAAATTGATTTGCGGATGAGAAGCGTTTAGTGTTTTAAAAGTAAACAATCCTTATTGTTGCTGTTTTGAAGACAGTGTTGCGACATTAAACACTCTATGTTTTTACATGCTTTTTTGTTTTTATAAACGCTTTAGTTTTGATTTGTTTTTAAATATTTAAAACATCTTTGTACTGAATTAATGACTTTAAAATAATAGGATGCAGCTTATGCCTGATACCTCAATGCAACAAGAGAAACAAAGTACTTGGGCCATATGTCGAGATCCAGTTTTGCTGACCATGGTGGGCGGGGCAATTGACACCATTGGCTTTATTGCATTGTTTGGTTTTTTTACCGCGCATGTGACGGGGAACTTAGTGTTGGCAGGCGCTGCATGGGTTAAAGGCGGCTCAGGTCTATGGATCAAGCTCGCCGCAATCCCGCTATTTATTTTGACAGTGGTGATTACTAAACTGTTAATTGACCGTAGTCAGGTCAAGCATAAAACGCTGTCTTATTTATTTTTATTTGAAGCCATTTTTCTATGTGCTTTTATGGTTGCAGGTCTTTATTTCGAGCCATTTAAAAATCCGGATGCATTAACAGTTGCAGTAACAGGCGGGCTGGGTTTAATTGCTTTGGCTATTCGTAATACTTCCAGCAAAACGCTCATTAAAAATATTAGCCCCAGTACCATGATGACCGGTAACACCACGCAGCTCGGGATTGATATTGCCAACTTACTTAAAAACAATAATGCAGCTAATCGGGCTAGTTTTCTAAAAAGCGCTAGTATTGTGATTGGCTTTGTCATTGGTGCTTTCTTGGGAGCGGTACTCTATGTCTATTTTGATTTTTGGAGTGTAGCGCCGTTTATCTTACCCATTTTGTATTTTTCATATTTAGCTTCACAGCAAAAGTTTAACCAAGCTTAATGAGAAAAAAGAATAAATTAGCCTGAATTAAAATGAGTTCAGGCTTTTTTCGCATTAAAGAAAAATGAAAGCTGAGACGAAATTGTTCGTTCACTGCTTTACAGGCATAATGACCAGATGGGGAATACATTCGATTAAGGAAGGCACAATGACAAAGTCTTACCATTATTTAGTGATAACAATAATGGCTTTGCTCAGTGGCTGTCAGGTTATTCATTTAAAAGAAAGTAATTTAAGCAATGCTTTAAAAAGTAAGAATGAAAGTATTTTGACCGATGGCACCTTAAGCCATCAAACCCAAAACTTACTGTATTTGGTCAAAAAAGACGAAAAGTCTTGTCTGCAAAATTTTGATGATTGTTTAAATAAAATTCAAAGTTTGTCTGAAAATAGCAGTCGAGAAGAACGCTATGCTGCGCTGAGTGAAATCTATTTAGCCAAGGCCTTAGATGTTGGGCGTAGCAGCCAGTGTAATGTCATTAATAAAAGTAGCAGTTGCCTTGAGCAAGAGTTAGCGCTGTTTGATAAAAGCTTGCGCTATAGTTATGTCTATTTATTTGACTCTGAAGAGTCGCCGTTCGATCGGGTATTTGACCATCGTCAAAATCAGGTGCGTATTTTTTATAACGTTGCCTTGTCGAAGCTCATGACCACGTATTTTAATCATTTAAATACACATCGTTTTCCACCGTTGCTGAAAGCAGACGGGCATGAGTACCACGTCAATTTTGACCATGCCGTAGATGTACAAAAAATTGAAGTCGATACTTTTCGCTCAAGCTATAACATGAACTTTTCTGGTTTTAATACCGTCAACCGTAAGGATGGTTTAGGCGCAGAGTTTATTGTCGGGCGTAAAGAAAATGATGTAAATCATGGCTTCATTTTAGACCCTGATGCTTTTTATGCTCACCAGAATAATCCGAACATACATTTACCACGCTTTTTTCCGGTCACGGCTATTGCTTACCCTAAACAAAAAGCCACAGCAGATCAGGTCATTGCAGGGGCAGAGTTAGAAATTGCCATGTTTGATCCATATCGACAAGACCGCGTAAAGGTTGAAGGTGTGGATTATCCGCTCACTGCCAACTATTCGGCGCCTTATGGGCTTTGGCTGTCGAAATATAATTTAGGTGCAGCAGGCTATTGGTCTTTAATTAATAAAGAAGCCAATTTGATCATGCCGCATTTATATATGCTGGAACCTTTTAACCCAAATAAGAAAATCATTGTGTTTATTCATGGTTTGGCGAGTAGCCCCGAGGCTTGGGTGAGTTTAACCAATGACATTATGGGCGATGCCGAATTAAGACAAAATTACCAAGTTTGGCAGGTGTTTTATTCAACCAATATGCCGATTTTTGAAAGTCGTTTTCAGATTTATTCTTTGCTGAATCAAGCTTTTCAAAACGTTGCCAAAGACAGCTATGCTGCACACGATGCCGTATTGGTTGGGCATAGTATGGGCGGAGTGATTAGCCGTTTACTAGTAAGCGATGCTGATGTTTCAGAGCAAGCCATACAAAAAATGAATGAAGCGCAGTTAAACCGTTTAAAAGAAAATCCGGTCATTCGGGAGCGCTTTCAGTTCAAAGCTTTACCTTATTTTAAGCGGGTTGTTTTTGTTTCTGCGCCGCATCATGGTACTGACTACGCTGACCGCTGGTTTACCCAAATTGCACGCCATGTTATTCGTTTGCCTGCTGACTTTTTTATTGCGGTCGAAATGAGAGATGAGAAAAATACCAAACTCAGAAAGGGCTTAATTGAAAACGGGGCAAGTAATTTAAGTCGTTTTTCTAACTTTATGCAGTTGACCCAAGCCATTCAGCCATCGTCACAAGTGGTCTATCACTCGATTATGGGCAATATTGATGGCACGACTGATAAGTTAAAAAGCAGCGATGGGATTGTGCCTTATCAAAGTTCGCATTTAGGTGGTGAACAGTCGGAGTTGATAATTAAGGGTGGACATTCGATTCAAACTAGCCCTGAGGCAATTTTAGAATTACGCCGTATTTTACGGTTGCACTTAAAGCAGTTTCAGTCTTCAAAATAGAAATTTTTGTTTTTAGAAAACCACTGCTGAACTGAGTCAACAGTGGTTGAAATAATTAATTAAGCTGATTTTGTTTGAGCGATTTTTTATGCTCAAAATAGCTGATTGAAAAAATAACCAGACCGACTAAATACAACACACCAGATAACAGTAGTAAGTCTAATCCTGCGGCATAGAGCAACCAAAGTGCATAGATTGAAGCAACGCTTGCAATCGCAATATGCGGCGTGCGTTTGTGGCGAATGGATTCTTTAAGATAAAAAGCCGACACCAGAAAATAAGGCAGTAAAATCATCACCGATGAAATCAATAAAAGCTGGGTGTAGTTTTTATTGAAAAAATATACGGCAATGAGTGAGCCTTGTACCACAAGCGTTGTTAGCCAAAGGGATGAAATAGGTACATTGTTCTGATTATTTTTTAAAAATAATTTAGGAAATGCACCATTTTTTGCAGCCAAAAATGGAATTTCAGTAGCAAATAACGTCCAGCTTAAATAAGACGATGCAACGGAAATAATCAGCCCGATGGTAATAATGATGGTACCCGGCAAGCCGATCAGTTGCTGCAAAATAGTAGCCATAGAAGGGTTGTGCATGCCAGCAAGCGCTTCACGACTGACTACACCGTAAGCCAATACCGTCACCATGACGTAAAAACTTAACGCCAGTAACACACCTAAAATGGTCGCTTTACCAATGTCATGACGTTTTTTTGCACGCGATGATAAAACCACTGCACCTTCAATACCGGTAAATACCCAAAGAGTAATGAGCATCAGGTCTTTTACTTGCTGCCAAAGCGGAACTTGCAAAGAAAAGTCATGTAGGTTGAGTTTGAACAAATCAAACTTAAAGGCAATAAAGGTAAAGAAGATAAAAACCACCATTGGAATGATTTTGGCAATGGTTGCCAGTAAATTCACAATTGCAGCTTCTTTAATGCCTCGGCTTACTAACCAGTGTACCAACCATACAAAAATGCTTGAACCAATCAGCGAGTAAAGCGTATTACCTTCACCAAAAATAATATGGTCTTTGCTGTCGGTAAACATGCCGACGCCGGAAAAGGCAATGACGACATAGCCGACAATACCAATGGTGGTACATAACCAATAGCCCCAAGCCGAGCAAAACCCAATCAGGTCGCCAAAGCCTTCGCGCGCATAGTTATAAATACCGCCATCTAGATCTGGTCGTTGGCGGGTTAAATGCAAAAGCGTGAGGGCCAAGAAAATAATGCCGACTCCGGTAATGAGCCATGCAACAAGAAGGGCAGAGCCGTTGGCAACCTGAGCCATATTTTGGGGAAGGCTAAATACGCCTGACCCCACCATAGAGCTAAATACCAGCGCTGTAAGCGACAACAATCCAATTTTGGCAGCAGACATGGTATTTATTCTTTAAAAAATTGAGAAAGTTCAGCAATGTGTTCTGGGCCAATACCGCAGCAACCGCCGATTAGGCTTGCACCTGCTTGCTGCCACTGTTTAGCAAAACCAAGATAAGCAGGCGCATCTAGGTCTTTACGAATTTCATCCAGACCATCGTTGGCAGTAGCACTTTCATCCTGTGGCGGGAAAGCGTTGGCATAGGCACCAATTTGTACAGACTCTGGAATAAGTCCTTTAATTTCATTAATTGCTTGCAAGATCACTTCAGGTTGGCAGCAGTTAAACAATACAGCTTTGGCATTTGATTGCTTGATGAAATCAGCTACTTGTTGCATGTTTTCGCCTGAACGAAGTAGTGCTTGTTCTTGTTTGATTTCATCTTGCAGCGTGAATGATACCCAATAGTCCTTACCATCTTGTGGCAATAACGCATGCACTGTTTCAACTTCTTTTAAGCATGACTGGGTTTCTGCTAACCAAAAATCTACTTCTGGCGCCAAGGTGTTAATGATGGGTTCAGCAAGATTTTTAGCTTGTTCAGGTTGGAACAAGTCCGCACGGTAAGAACCAAATAATGGGGGTAAGCAGCCAGCAATTTTGACATTTTTGCCGCTTTCTTTAACTGCATTTTTTGCTTGTTCAATCGCAACTTGAATTAAACGCACGCCGTCAGTTTCAAAGCGTTCTTGACCAATATGAAACGGTACAACAGCGTAGTTATTGGTGGTAATCACTTCTGAACCAGCGTTAATAAAATCGAGATGTACTTCTTTTACTGTTTCAGGGGCTTCAATGAGTGCGAGAGCAGACCATTCTGGTTGACGAAACGGAGCGCCACGGCGGGCCAATTCACGGCCTAAACCGCCATCTAAAATTTTCATAAATTACAACATAAAGGGGGAAACATAATTCAGCTAATCTAGCGTGTAGATGAATCGTGTTCAATCGCGAATATGCTCGATATATTTCTAAATAAATTAGATTGTTATGAATAATTTTTCTTAAGAGGAATTCTGTAAACGATGTTCAGTTTTACTGATGAACTTCATGTGAAAAAGAAAATATTTTTATTTAAAAATACAGAATAAAAAATGACTTTATAATGCGCCATATTGTTGCCAACTTTCACCCGTGTGCTGCGTTTTATAATAGGCTTTAAGTTGTTCGAGCTGTGTAAAGTGTATGCTACACCAAATCAATAAACTAAGTAATATTAGAATCTTAGATAGAACGCGAACTTTTTCTAGGCGAGCAAAAGCCAATAAAACAAAAAACAGGGCAGGTAAAAATATAAAGAATTGAACAGGGGAGAAAAATAGATGAGCCGTGCTGAAATATAACGCGGTAGCACTGATGAGCAGATTTAAAACAGAACATAGCTTTTGATATTTACCGAGCTTAAATGCATAAGCAGTGATGGTAAGTAATACGGCTGAGCTGACATAAATCGATGTACCGCCAATCATCCACATATAAAACCCGCTTAACAAAAGATAAGCCAACAGCAAAACAAGCATGAGCTTAAAACCAAATGACAAGAGGTGAGATGATGAGTTCAAAGGCGTCATAGCGAATCTAAATATCTCAAGTGAGGGCTTAAAAAACAAAAGGACGAATCGAAATTCATCCTTTTGGTATTTTACTTATACATCGTCAAACTTAGTTTGCTTTTGCAACTGGGGCAGCAGCAGTTTCATCGTTTGCAGCTTTGAACGGAGATGTATAGTTCAAGCCAAGCGTAGAACTTGTATATTGACGAACTTTGTCGAGTAACACAGGGTCTTTGCTTAAGTCTTGTTTATAAGACACTACAATCTCATGAAGCTTCTGGTTCCATTTACCTTCAGTTTGCTGAGGGAACGCTTTTTCAAGCAAGTTAAGCATGATGTATGGAGAAGTCGAAGCACCCGGAGACGCACCTAACAATGCAGTTACAGCACCATCTTTAGACGCAAAGATTTCTGTACCGAATTGAAGCGTTGCTGGTT
>Ga0268255_10000169_pt1 | contig 52733 bp, 49 predicted proteins | sample AgamicOrMarz_FD_200256 | JGI IMG/M metagenome (GOLD analysis project Ga0268255, IMG submission 200256) | Agave microbial communities from Guanajuato, Mexico - Or.Ma.rz (v2) (version 3) | ecosystem: Host-associated > Plants > Phyllosphere > Phylloplane/Leaf | place: Guanajuato, Mexico...
ATGATCGCTTTTAATCGCAGGCATTATAGAGTTACACCCCTGAACATGCAATCTTTTCCCGACTTTAGTCGGGGTTTTTCATGACAGGTGGTGCTGACGCTACAGTCAGCCTTTGTTTATTTTTTATGTTACTTTTGCGTACTTAATACACATTTATCAGTTTTTATTGCCAGTTTCTTCCATGCAGTGACGAAATCATCCTCATTATTCATGCTCTCGTCTACTGGCTGAAAAGTAATGTTACCTAATTTTTGATATTGATTCTTAGTGGTAAAACTTTCTGCCAATAAACACATCTGAGCTTTTGGTCGGCTATCATTAAGATACTTAATTTGAGCTGCTGTTGGCGCTACATGAGGATCATCTGTTAAAGCACCAGCGAATTTTAAGTTTAATGAACGCTCTAAATATTGATAGGCGTCATGATATGCCCAATATGGCTTACCATTACTTGAGCTATCATAGGCTTGTGCCGCCTGTAACATTTTACGAGCAAAGATATTGGCATTATTCCAGTACTTTGCCTTATTTTCAGGGTGTTGCTGAGAGCGCAAAGCAGCAATAAAGAAACCAATTCGAACTGCATTGTTGGGCTCTAACCATACATGAGTATCTACTGTATTAGGTAAAGCTGCACCACGTGTACTGCGCTGAGGCAAAACAGAAACGATGCCACTATCTAATAGCGCAATTGCCTTCTTATTATTACCCAACAACTTATTTAAAGGTGCTTCATGCGCTTTACCCAACCAAATCACCAAAGAAGCATCATTAATTGCTTTACGGTGTGCCGGAGTTAATTGTACATCATGTCCAGTTTGCCCTTTTAATAAGAGTTGTGGTTCTTCAACTCCCTGAGTAACTTCTTTTGCAATCAGATAAATCGGGTGCGTAGAAACCACCAAACCCTGACTCCACCCTAACGTACTCAAAAGAGAGAACATACTGAAAACAAAAAAACGGAACATGACAGACCATCAATTTAAATTAGCTCGAAGCATGTTATAATATAACAAAGTTACAAAAATACCTAAGATTAATCGAATGAAGCATCGCTTCATGCTAATATTCCGTTAAAAATTCGAGGTTATCCTTATGAGTTCCTGCTCGCATGAACATCATGATTCTTTGCATGGTGTGCATGATCACCACAATGTCGCAAGCCGTTTAGCTGAAGCAGAAAGTTTATGTTCTGCGACTGGTGCACGTCTTACACCTTTGCGCAAAGAAGTTCTGGAACTCATTTTAAATGCGTCAGGTCCAATGGGCGCCTATGACTTATTGGCACGTATAAAAAGTCAAACTGATCGCCCTGCTGCGCCTCCAACTGTATATAGAACTTTAGATTTCTTATTAGAAAAAGGGCTCATTCACCGCCTAACTTCTATTAATGCTTATATTCCTTGCTGCCACCCGCGTGAAGGCCACCAAGCAGCATTCTTAATTTGTACTGAATGTCATATGGTTAAAGAGGCCTCTTCCCAAGGTCTTACACACCAGCTTGACCAGCTTGCAGCTTCAGATGACTTTATGGCTCAACACAGCATTATTGAAATTTCGGGGAAATGCCAACAGTGCCGCACAACTCCTTAAATCCTGTATTAATTCAGCTTGAGCAGGTTTCTGTTCATCGTGATGATCGGGATATATTAAAAAAAGTTGATTTTTCCCTGCATCAGAATGAAATCGTGTCCTTAATTGGTCCTAATGGTGCAGGTAAATCAACACTAATTAAAGTTCTACTCGGTATTCTCCAGCCGAGTAGCGGGCGTGTGATCAATCATAAAAAACTTAAAATGGCTTATGTGCCACAAAAGTTTAACCCGTCACATAGCTTACCTTTGCGTGTTCAAGACCTACTAGACCTAGAAAAATGTACCCCTGCCCTGCGTCAGGAAATTATTCAAGACACAGGTATTTCAAAGTTACAACAATCAAAAGTACAACAACTTTCCGGTGGAGAGCGCCAACGAGTACTATTGGCTCGTGCTCTACTTCGCCAACCAGATATTTTAGTTCTTGATGAACCCATGCAAGGTCTAGACATTCAGTCAGAAGCAGAACTTTATGATTATGTCCGCAGTCTGCCAGAACGATATGGGTGTGCGATCTTAATTGTTTCTCATGACTTACAATGGGTTATGCAAGGAACACACCGTGTAGTGTGTTTAAATAAACATATTTGCTGTAGCGGGCTACCCGAGAATATCCAACAACACCCTGAATATCAGGCAATCTTTGGAACTCAAAGGGTCTTCTATCAACATCATCATGACCATTGTGCTCACGGGGATGCTGCACACCCGTGCCCTCATAATGACCGTCCTCACATTCACCCAGAACCGGAAGCTTAAGCCATGATGGAATGGTTACAATTATTGTTGCCCGCATGGATTATGGGAACCCTGCTGGTATTTTTGACCGCGCCTCTGGGTTGTTTAATGCTTTGGAGACGTATGTCTTTTTTTGCTGATACGATGGCGCACGGTACACTACTTGGGGTTGCTATTGCTGGAGCCTTAAGTCTTCCATTATGGCTTGGCGTTGCAGGTACGGCGGTTTTACTGGTAGGCGTTTTATGGGCTTTACATGACAATCGCTTACCCAATGATGCTCTACTAGCCTTATGTTCAGCGACCTTACTGTGTAGTGGCTTACTATTTATTCAACATGTTCCAAGTTTAAGACCAGAGCTTTTAAGTTATTTATTTGGCGACTTGCTCAGCATTGATTGGCCCGACTTACCCGTTTTCACTTTAATTATTGCGATATCACTCGTGATTCTTTACCGTTTTTGGCAGCCGCAAATACAGTTTGCAATTGATCCAGATATCGCAATTAGTGAAGGGGTGAATGCAAACTGGCAACGCCTTATTTTTATGCTGTTATTAGCTTTATTTACAGTTTTAGCTTTGCGTGCTGTAGGTTCTTTGCTAATGGGTGCATTACTCGTGATCCCCGCTTTAAGCGCTCGCCTATTGGCAAATTCGCCAAAGCAAATGGTGATTTGGGCATTTGTGTTAGCACAGCTCGGCGTTAGTGTCGGTTTATGGTCAAGTGCAGCACTCAATATCTCTACAGGCCTTAGTATTGTTTTATGTATGGCTTTGAGTTTTGCTGTTATTTTTATAACTCAAAAACTAAAAAATCAGACACAGGCGGCCTAGATTAGGACGCCTGATGAACTGTGCTTAATAATAAAGCCGCACAACTAAACATCACAGCAAAGCCTCGATTTAAATATTTTTGCTGCCTAGGGGACCGAAGTAATCTTAAAACCTTTGACGCCAATCCCGTATATCCCGCCATTACTATCAAATCAATCGTAATCATAGTGGCCGCCATAATTAGATACTGTATCCATTGAGGCTTACTCAAATCCAAAAACTGCGGCAACACAGCCAATAGAAACACGATCGCTTTAGGATTACTAATATTGATCACAAAACCATTCAATAGCAGAGCTAAAGCAGATTTATCTCTTTTTTCTTGTTGAATTTCTATATCTTTCACAGGTGCTGTCCACTGCGAATAAGCAAGATATAACAAATATGCCACACCGAACCATTTAACAAACTGAAAAGCTAAAGGAGTCGTTGCAAATAAGACCCCAACACCTGCTGCCACCACCATAATTTGAAGCAGCAAAGCAATTTGCATCCCTATCACATTCCAGTAACCATGTCTAAAGCCATAATTTAGACCACTCGACATTGAAGCAATAGCTCCAGCACCCGGAGAGATACTAATAACCCAACAGGCCAACATATAGGCAAACCAAACTTGCAAAGACATAGTAAAAATAGACAATAAAAGTGGAATTATACTGTTTTATAAAACGATATTGATGAGAATTCAAACAATAAAATCAAGAAATAGACTACTAACCGCTCTTCGCATCAGGCACAATAATTATAGCTCATACTAAATTATAATTGAGGAGATACCTTCCAATGACTGCTCAATCTGTCATTTTGCCGTTGCCATCAGATCATGCCCGTTTTATTGTTCTTCGTTTAAAAGACTTATCAATTGATGAATTAAAAGAACAAATTGAAGCGTTGTTTGAAACACGCGACCGTCTCATTACTCAGCATTCAGACGCGCAAATTAAAACAGCAGTCGCTTTTGGTCCAGAACTTTGGAAGCAACTTTACAGTCAATCTCCTGCTGGCTTTAAACAACTTGAACCAGAAAATGGCGCATTTAACATGCCAGTTGTACCAGCTGATGTGCTTATTCATATTGCCAGCATGCGTTCTGATATTTGTTTTGCATTAAGCCAAGCATTTTTTGAAGGTATTAAGGATAAAGTGGAAGTTCTTGATGAGCGTGTTTGCTTCCGTTATTTCGATGGCCGAGATATTACAGGCTTTATAGACGGTACAGAAAATCCTCAATTTCCAGATGACCGCGCAGAAACAGCTCTTCTACCCGAAGAGGCTGGTGTATTTGCTGATGGTAGTTTCATTTTCGCACAGCGCTATGCACACGACTTAGAAAAATGGAAAAAACTTAAAGTCGACGCTCAAGAAAATGTCATGGGCCGTACCAAGCTTGAATCTATTGAATTAGATGATGATGTTAAACCGGAAAATGCCCATGTCGCCCGCACTGTTGTTGAAGACGATGAAGGCGAAGAAATGGAGATCTTGCGTCATAGTCTGCCTTATGGCGACGGCAGAGGCGATCAAGGTTTATTTTTTATTGCCTACACCAAGGACCTGAACATTATTGATGCCATGTTAAAACGCATGTTCGGTACAAGTGGAGATGGTATTCACGACCGCTTATTGCATTTCGTGACCCCGCTTGATGGTGCTTACTATTTTGCACCTAGCGAAGAATTACTCGAAGAAATTTTAGAAGGATAAAATAAAAAAAGAGGAGCTTAAGCTCCTCTTTTTACATTCTCATTTTTAGAAAGGAATACGCTTATATTTGCGATATTCAGGTTTCCAGAATGATTGATCGATTTTTTGTTGTAGCAAATCATCACTAATCGTTACAGCTACACCATCAGCCATAGCGGCTTTCGCAACTTCAAATGCAATCACTTTAGAGACTTGCTGAATTTCACCTAAAGGTGGTAATAGATCAGCTTGTGGATCTTTCAGTAATGGTGAACAATTCGCTAAAGCACCACTTGAAGCCATTAACATATTTTCAGTAACCCGTTTAGCACCTGATGCCACTACACCTAAGCCAATGCCTGGGAAAATGTACGAGTTATTACACTGAGAAATATTATAAAGTTTGCCGTGATGATTAACAGGAGCAAACGGGCTACCAGTTGCAATTAATGCTCTACCTTCAGTCCACTCCACAATATCAGCCGGTACTGCTTCAACACGTGAAGTTGGATTAGACAATGGCATGACAATTGGGCGCTCACAGTTCGCCGCCATGGTCTTGATAATCTCTTCTGTGAACAGACCTGGTTGACCAGAAACCCCAATTAACACTGTAGGCTTAGCATTTTTTACAACATCAAGTAGTGAAATCACTTCTTCAATATTGCCCCACTGATCAACCACCTCAGCTTTTTGCGCTAACTTGCGTTGGAAATCTAATAGGTTTGGCTGATTTTCGGTAATCAAACCAAAGCGATCCACCATGTAAACACGTGCACGTGCTTCAGCGTCCGTCAAACCTTCAGCAACCATTTGCGCAACGATTTGCTCTGCAATACCGCATCCCGCAGAGCCCGCGCCTAAGAAAGCAATTTTTTGATCTTTTAATTGCTTGCCTGCTGCACGACTTGCAGCAATCAAACTACCTACGGATACCGCTGCTGTTCCTTGAATATCATCGTTAAAACAACAAATTTTATCGCGATATTTTTCTAAAAGTGGCATCGCATTTTTTTGTGCGAAATCTTCAAACTGAATTAATGCTTTTGGCCAACGACGCTTTACAGCTTCAATCACCATATCGACAAATGCATAATATTCATCACCACTAATACGTGGCTGACGCCAACCCATATAGATTGGGTCATTTAACAATTGTGGATTATTCGTCCCTACATCAATTGTGATTGGCAATGTATACGCTGGGCTAATTCCACCACAAGCGGTGTAGAGTGAAAGTTTCCCAATAGGAATACCCATGCCACCAATACCTTGGTCACCAAGACCTAAGATACGTTCACCATCAGTAATGACGATCACTTTTACATTATTTTTATTTACGTTTTGCAAAATATCATCAATCACATCACGATCTGGATATGAAATAAAAACACCACGATGACGACGATAGATATCAGAGAAGCGTTGACATGCCTCACCCACGGTTGGGGTATAAATAATCGGCATCATTTCTTCAAGATGATTTTCGATTAAATGATAGAACAAAGTTTCATTGGTATCTTGGATATTACGCAGATAGATGTGACGGTTAATATCGTCAGTAAAAGCGCAATACTGCTGATAAGAGCGCTGGCTCTGCTCTTCAATAGTTTCAATAATATGGGGGAGTAAACCGTGTAAGTTAAAGTTACTTCTTTCTTCTTCAGTGAAAGCCGAACCTTTATTTAAAAGGGGTAACTCTAAAAGTGTAAAACCTGCATATGGAATATAAAGGGGATGTTTACTTGGGTGTCCTGATATCATTGCCTATCTCATTTTCCAGCTTAGAGTAGAGAAAAACACGTTTTGTATGGTCTCTAAAACTCTTTGTGCGTATAAGCTTAAGCCTAATTCGTTCAAAATAGATATTTTAAACCGTGATGTTAAAATTAAACACTATTTAGTTAAAACATGTTTAAAAATAACCTATACAAATCATTGTCTTAATATCTTCTTATTTTTAAAAATTTCTTTTATTTACTCATTTTTAAAAGCCATAATTATATGATTTATTAGTAACAGGTATTTCTACAGGAAATAATCTTAAATTTAATACGTATTTTATAAATCAAAACCACCCAAAAGGTTTGTAATTCTTAATTTTCAGAATAATAAGGCTATTCACCAGCCAACATTCATTTAAAAAATAATCATCAGTAATTTGCAGAAAGAATTAGTGGAATAATAAATCCCCTCCCCTAAGTCATCGGAAATTTGCTATATTTAACGTTTTTCTGCGACATCTATTTTCGATTGATATGAATACGGCAATACAAGCAGCTCTCGACCATGCAGTGCAAACTCTTCAACAAGAAGGGGTGCTTCCTTCCGACTGGAAAAACACAAGCAACTTAACACGCACCAAAGACCGAAGCCATGGCGACTTTGCTTCTAATATTGCCATGATCGGTTCGAAAGCTGCTGGTATGAAACCACGTGATTTAGCTGAGAAAGTTCTAGCTGCATTACCAGAAGTGGCCGATATCAGTAAAGCTGAAATAGCAGGTCCCGGATTTATTAACTTCTTTTTAAATGCAGACCAGCGCTTTGCTATTCTTGACCAAATTCAGGCACAAAAAGAAATTTTTGGTCGTAGCCAAGCAAATGCAGCGAAAAAGATCCAAGTTGAATTTGTTTCTGCAAACCCAACGTCTAGTCTACATGTAGGTCATGGACGTGGTGCGGCATATGGTATGACTGTTGCTAATTTACTTGAAGCAACGGGTGCTAAAGTTGACCGTGAGTACTACGTGAATGATGCTGGCCGTCAAATGGATATTTTGGCGACTTCTACTTATTTACGTTATTTGGAATTACTTGGACAGAACCTTGTATTCCCTAAAAATGCATATCAAGGCGATTACGTTAAAGAAATCGCACAAGGTATTATTGATAAAGATGGCGATGCTTACGTTCGTGAAGCTGCGAATGTTTATAAAGATGTACCAGAAGATGTGCAATATGCTGAAGAACTAGATAGCGAAGGCAACAAAGTTGTGTTATCTGGTGATAAAGAAAAGCATATTGATGGCCTTATTGCCAACTCACAACAATTGTTAGGTGAAGGCTACCGCGTATTCCATCAAGCAGCACTTCATGCCATTTTAGATGATATTAAAGATGACCTTGCGGACTTTGGTGTAACATTCAATCAATGGTTTAGTGAAGCATCTCTTAGCGCGAAAATTGATGAAGCTTTAGAAACCCTAGATCAACGTGGCTTCCTTTATGAAAAAGATGGCAACATCTGGTTTAAATCGACTGAATTTGGCGATGAAAAAGACCGTGTTGTTAAGCGTCGTAATGGCCAAACCACTTACTTTGCATCTGACATTGCATACCACTTAAATAAATTACAACGTGGTTATACTGACCTTATCGATATTTGGGGTTCTGACCACCATGGCTATATTTCTCGCGTAAAAGCGGCAATTGATGCAATGGGTTATGACTCTAAAAAACTAACTGTACTTTTAGTTCAGTTCGTAAGTTTATGGCGTGGCGGCGAGATGGTTCAAATGTCATCTCGTTCAGGTCAGTTTGTGACTTTACGTGACTTACGTAAAGAAGTTGGCAATGACGCAGCTCGTTTCTACTATGTGATGCGTAAAAGTGAACAACACATTGACTTTGACCTCGACCTTGCTGTTTCACAAAGTAAAGACAATGCTGTGTACTATATTCAATATGCACATGCACGTATTTGCCGTATGTTAGAAAAAGCAGCAAGCACAGACTTACAATTTGATGTAAATACTGCTCGCCCACATGCAGCTCGCTTATCTCTTGATGCAGAAACCGAGATTCTTGCTAAACTGGCAGCTTACCCAGATGCGGTAGTACGTGCTGCAAATGCATATGAACCTCATCAGGTTGGTAACTACTTAAAAGAGTTAGCTGCACTGTTCCACGGTTGGTACAATGAACATAAAGTATTAAGCGATGATGCAGAGCTTACACAAGCCCGTTTATTACTTTCAATCAATGTACAACAAGTGTTGCGTAATGGTTTAGAATTACTTGGTGTATCTGCACCAGAATCTATGTAATAAATATATTGCATGACATCGATACAAAGGTCATGCAATATAGTAAGCGGTGGTTTGTACAGTTAAAATATCAGTACAAACCCCTGTTTTTAGCATCGTAAGACGAGAATCAAACTCGAATTAAAAAACAATCAAAATACAGAGGAATAATCCACGTGTTTGGCAAAACGCAACGCGGTGTATCTGAAAGACCTAATAAGCCTAAAAAGCCCCTAATTCCCAAATGGTTAGGGACACTTGTCGCTATTTTAGCGGTCTTATGTATCGCTGTAATGCTTATGCTTTGGAAACCTTGGCAACCTGTTCCTGCGAAAAATCAGATTACCTCTGAACATTATCAAGAAGAAGATACCAATAAAGACTATCGTTTCTACGATCTATTACCTCAGCAACAGGTTACTCCTATTCCTGAACAAGCAATCCCTGAAAGTAAAAATCAAGGCACTGCTATGATTGTTGAGGCACCAAGTACAACTCAACCCGCTGCTTCTGAAAGTGCAGGAATTGATAGTGATCAATCAGCGAATATTCCTCAGCAACCTACTTATATTTTACAAGTTCGTAGTTATAACGATCCTGATCAGGCCGATGCCCGCCGTGCAGAAATCATTTTAAATGGCTTATCTGCTGACGTAGTTAAAAGTACTGAAAATGGCCAAACATGGTATCGCGTTATTTCTGGACCTTATGATACTCAAGATGCCGCATTGGCTGCTCAGCAGACCTTACAACACAGTGGTATTGACTCCATTGTGATCAAACGTAAATAAAATGAAAATAAAAAGGAACAAATATTTGTTCCTTTTCTTTTAAATATCAGCGCAATTCCTTTCACTAGAACCAATCCCCTTTTGTTTCGCTTTTTGAAACGCGGGTCTTTGCTGAATACGATATAAAAAAGCTTGAATATGAGGATATTTACCCTGCAAGCGAGATTGTAAAGCTTCCAAAGGAAAGCTCATTTGAATATCAGCAAATGAAAAATCACCTGCGAAATATTCGTGCTCAGCCAAATAGTTTTCTAAAAAACTAATATGATCTTTCATACGAGGGCGAACAAAATTTGCCTTTACACCTTCTGTGATTTTTTTAGCTACCGGTTGAATTAACCATGGCACATGCTTGTTTACGCTATTCATGACCAAAGTCATCACCAATAACGGCATTAGTGAACCTTCTGCATAGTGCATCCAGTAAATATACTGCTGTAAATCTTGAGGTTCTGTAGGTTTAAACTGCTGTTTCTGATCATAATGCTGCTGCAGATATTCCAATATTACAGCAGATTCTGCGATGACTTGCTCATCATCAGTCAAAATTGGAGCTTTGCCTAATGGGTGAATACATTTCAATGTTTCTGGAGCAGAGTAGTTAGGTAAGCGTTGATAATAATGAATATCATAATTTAAGCCTAACTCTTCTAAAGCCCATAAAATTCGAAACGATCGCGAACATTCCAGGTGGTGCACACTAATCATGTTAATGCCTGCTTTTATTTTTCTTTTTACATAAAAAACAGCATGTGAACATGCTGTTTTATTCCATTTGTGGGATGGATATAAAATCATCCACCTCAACAAAATAGCATTTTTACGCTGTAACAAGCACAGTATGAATGTCTAAACTACGTAACAAAGTTTTAGTGACTGGGGTTTTACCACACACCAACAAGATTTTTTGTTGAAGTTCTTCATCGGGTAAGTCTTTAAAAACAATACGACGTTCAATATGTTCCTCATGCTCTCTATTGGTATGAAAATCGATTTCAACCCAAAACTCACCAAAATCATAACCCTTATGCTTTGCATACATTCTTAAAGTAATGAGCGTACAAGCGGCCAAACTTCCAGTGAGTAAATCATACGGCGCTGGACCTTGATCTTGTCCTTCCAACTTCTCTGGCTCATCACAAAAATATTGATGGCGACCACTCGTGATTTCACCCTTCCATTGTCCAGCAAGGGGCTTTGCTTTACTGCTTGCGATTACTGCTGTCATTTTGATGCTCTCATTTGATCTGGAAGAACAGGTGCTTCTAAACGCGCACCTACATAATCTGGAATTTCACCAAAACGCGCATCATGGTTAATCCATTGCTCACGGGCTTCTTTTAAATCATCCATTGTACGTGCAACAAAGTTCCACCATAGTAAAATTGGAGTTTCAAACGGTTCACCGCCAACCAAAAGAATACGATTGCCTTTTTTTACTTCGATCTCGATTTCACTAAGACCAGTATCTAAGACCACCATGTTGTCAGCAGTTAACTCGTGGCCATTCACATGGGCAACACCTTCAAGCACCATAAAACCGTATTCATAATTAGGGTTTAGTGGAATACGAGTTTTTGTATCTTGGGTAGCAATTAAATCGACACCAACTAACGGCGTATGTACCACAACTGGAGAAGTCGTTGCTAAATACTCACCTACAAGCACAGTAAATTCTAGACCATCTTTTTCAACTACAGGGAGTTCAGGGTAATGTTCAAATTTCGGATTTATATTGCGCTTATCATCCGGTAAGGCAATCCAGAGCTGCGCAGCGTGCATTTGAGTTTCTGTATCAGGCGCAACTTCTGTATGTGAAATTCCGTGTCCCGCTGTCATTAAGTTAACTTGCTTAGGACGAATGAGTTGTTTTGAACCTAAGCTATCGGTATGCATCATGGTGCCTTCAATCATCCACGTGAAGGTTTGCAAACCAATATGAGGATGCGGGCCAACATCTAAACCATCACCTGCTGGAAAAGTTACTGGACCCGCATGATCTAAGAAACACCACGCACCAATCATTCGTTTTTGACGGCTAGGTAAAGCTCGCTTAATGACTGTCCCCTGTCCAATTTCAGCAGAGCGAATTGGAAATTCTTGAATAAATTGATTGGCAAATTTCTCGCAATCCTTTGAATCAGAAATATCGTAATCATTATTATTGCTCATGATATTACTCTCTTTTACCTATGCTTTTGCAATGAGTTGTTCTAATGATCTTAACAATACACTCATTATTCAATATAGTCTTTTAGTAATACACAGGGTGTTATGAATGAAACAATCAAAGTTTTTAATTACAGAAAATTAATTTTCATCTTTAAAAGTTAAGTAATAAAAAAGGACGCTAATGCGTCCTTTTCTTTACCAACAAACAGAGGAAAATTATTCCCACTCAATTGTTGCTGGTGGTTTAGATGACACGTCGTATACAACACGTGATACATCTTTAATTTCATTCATAATACGCGTTGAGATTTTATCAACCAATTCGTATGGTAAATGTGCAAAACGAGCTGTCATAAAGTCAACTGTTTCAACTGCACGAAGTGCAATCACCCATGCGTAACGACGGCCATCACCTACCACACCAACTGACTTAACCGGTTGGAATACGGCAAATGCTTGAGCAGTTTTATCATACCAACCACTGTCGCGAAGCTCTTGCATGAAGATGTCATCAGCAAGACGAAGAATATCTGCATATTCTTTTTTCACTTCACCCAGAATACGAACGCCTAAACCAGGGCCCGGGAATGGATGACGGTAAATCATACTGTGTGGCAAGCCAAGTGTAGTACCTAATTTACGTACTTCATCTTTGAACAAGTCACGTAATGGCTCTACCAATTCAAATTCTAAATCGTCTGGTAAACCGCCCACGTTGTGGTGAGATTTAATAACGTGTGCTTTACCTTGTTTGCTTGCAGCAGATTCGATTACGTCTGGGTAAATCGTACCTTGCGCCAAGAATTTCACGCCATCAAGTTTACGTGCTTCTTCAGCAAAAACTTCAATAAACTCACGACCAATAATTTTACGTTTTTTCTCTGGATCAACTTCGCCGGCCAATGCAGTTAAGAAACGTTGTTCAGCATCTGCACGAATAACACGGATACCCATGTTTTCAGCAAACATTTGCATCACTTGGTCACCTTCGTTTAAACGAAGTAAACCGTTGTCAACGAATACACATGTTAACTGGTCGCCAATTGCTTTATGTAAAAGCGCAGCAACAACAGATGAGTCAACACCACCAGAAAGACCTAAAAGAACTTTTTCATCGCCGATTTGTTCACGTAATTGCTCTACGCGTAAATCAATGATGTGTTCAGGTGTCCAAAGTCCACCACATCCACAAATTTTATGAACGAAGTTTGCAAGTAACTCTTCACCTTTTGCCGTGTGCGTTACTTCTGGGTGGAATTGCACGCCATAGAAACGACGTGCTTCATCACTTACAGCAGCAACTGGACAACTTGGTGTGCTTGCAGTAATGCTAAAGCCCTCTGGAATCTGGCTAACTTTATCACCATGACTCATCCATACATGAAGTTGGTTTTCACGGTCTTGTAAGTTACCAATCAATTGGTCGCGTTTAACGATATCAACTTCAGCATAACCAAACTCATGCACAGTACCCGGCTCAACTTTACCGCCTAACTGTTCAGACATGGTTTGCAAGCCATAGCAAATACCCAATACTGGAACGCCTAGCTCAAACACCACTTGTGGTGCACGAGGGCTGCCTTCTTCATGCACACTCTCAGGTCCACCTGACAAAATAATGCCATTTGGCTTAAAAGCGCGAATGTCTTCTTCAGACATATCAAAAGCATACATTTCAGAGTAAACACCAGCTTCACGCACACGACGTGCAATGAGCTGACTATATTGAGAGCCGAAATCCAGAATCAGGATACGATCTTCAGTAATTTGAGTATTGGTAGTCATGACAAACCACTAAATGGCAAAAGAATTAAGCGCGCCATTTTAACATTTTTCACGCTTCGGCGCACCGCAAATCATCATATATCTTATTTTTTTCATTTCTGAATCATTTCTATAGTTGAATTCTTTGACATAAATTAATATTTACTTATATTTATCAAACATCTGGATTAGTCTTAAAAACTTCATACGTATTGATAAATTCATCACATTCTATGCAGCATCCCCATGAATTTGATGTTAAGATGACCCGATAAAACAGGCATTACCATGGAAAGGTAAATACCATAAGCGATATTTGTCTGTGCTTAAACAATTATCCATTTTTATGGCTTGTTGCCCCCTATCAAAATCAATAGAAATCTAAGGAACAACAATGCTTCAAACTATGATTGCAGATTTCCAGCAACATTTTTGGTTGTATATCTCTATTCCTTTTATGAGTGGTTTAATTGGCTATATCACCAAAGTGATTGCTATCCAGATGATGTTTTCGCCACTTGAATTTAAAGGTATTAAACCATTTTTGGGTTGGCAAGGTATTGTGCCTCGCAAAGCAGAGAAGATGGCAACTATCGCTGTTGAACTCATGACAGCCAAGCTCATTAAACCTGAAGAAATTTTTGCACGCCTAGATCCTAAACGTATTGCCAAAGAAATAGAAAAACCACTACTTGCGGCAGCTGAAGATATTACCCGCGACGTCGCTCAAGAATATCAGCCCGGTTTATGGGAAGGCATGCCAGAATTTGCTCGCCAAAGACTGATCCGTCGAGTGCAATCCAAAGCACCGGAGATTGTTGAACACATCATGAGTGAAGTACAACGTGATGTGAACCGATATTTTGATATTAAAAACCTAGTTATCAGCAACTTACTTAAAGATAAACGCCTACTCAACAATATTTTTAAACGTGTAGGAAAACAAGAATTTAAATTTTTCAGTAATGTTGGTTTTGTATTTGGTTTCGGTATTGGTGTGATTCAGATGCTGTGCTGGATTGTCACTCAAGGAAAGTATCCTTGGATGCTGCCAATGTTTGGTGGTTTTGTTGGTTTTTTCAGTGACTGGATCGCATTGCAAATGATGTTTAGACCGCTCTATCCTAAAAAGATCTTGGGTTACACATGGCAAGGGTTGTTTATTAAACGTCAAAATGAAGTTGCAGCTGACTATGCAGCTTTAATTTCCAAACAGCTTTTAACTTCACGTCATATGATGGAAGAGCTATTTTCCGGTACACATTCTGCGCGTGTTATTGATCTGGTTAACCGCCATGTCAAACAAGAAATTGATATGCAAGCTGGGGTGATTCGCCCGTTAGTTGTATATGCAATTGGTGGAGAAAAATATCAGAATATGAAATCGCAAGTTGCTGAGCGTATTATGCAACAGCTTCCAGAGACGATGAAATATGTAGAGTCTTATGCAGAAGATGCTATGAATATTCGCAGCACACTCATTGAACGTATGCAGAAATTAACACCTTCTGAATTTGAAGGGATGTTACGTCCTGCATTTAAAGAAGATGAGTGGGCCTTGATTGCAGTTGGTGCAGTGCTTGGTTTCGTGGTTGGAGAATTGCAAATCCAATTTATGCTCTAATTTTAAAAAATAAAGAAATAAAAAACCGGATGAATTGCTCATCCGGTTTTTATTTTGTCTTACGTCTTATTTTTCGATTGCATGATCTAAACTAATACGACCAGCACCATGAAGCATCAAAAAGAATAAACCGCCTGCCATAGCTAAGTTTTTCATAAAATGGATGCCATTGTTATATTGCGCCGCTGCATCAGCCCCACCTTGGTGAAACAAGAATGCTGTTAAAATACTGAAGATACCAAGTCCAAAGGCTGCAAAGCGTGCTTGGAAACCAAACAATAAGGCTAAACCACCACCAAACTCAACCAAGATAACTAATGGGAGAATTCCACCCGGAACACCCATGGCTTCCATATATCCTGCAGTTGCTGCATAACCCGTAATTTTCCCCCAACCTGCAACAAGGAAGATATAGGCGATAAGAAGACGCGCAACAAGGCTAATAAAACTGTCGGTGCCTGATTGCGTTACGATATTTTTGACCACTACATTTGGATTAAACATTTTGCCACCTTTATTTAAATGCTTATTTATTGATGAGCTCATTCTAGGTTTGGGACATTGATAATTAAATACTCAAAATCCATATATATCGTTGCACAAACAGGATGATCAATTTGTATATTTTTGATGTTTTATACTGACTTTCTATAGGCTCACTGCTAGGATTTGAGCACGGTTTACCACTTAAACATCTCATGGAACTTCTTGATTTTATTCTACACGTTGATCAGCATCTCGCCGAGTTTATTACAAATTACGGGACGTGGATTTATGGCATTTTATTTTTAATTATCTTTGTCGAAACCGGTTTAGTGGTCATGCCGTTTTTACCGGGCGATAGTTTGTTATTCGCAGCTGGTGCTTTAGCAGCCTCTACTGGTGCGATGGATCCATGGTTGTTGGGGACTCTACTCTTCATTGCTGCGGTTTTAGGCGATACGGTGAACTACCATATTGGGCGTTTTATCGGTCCGCGTGTGTTTGAAATGAATTCCAGATTTATTAATAAGCAACATTTAATTAAAACTCAAGAATTCTTTGCTCGTCATGGTGGTAAGACCATTATTTTTGCTCGTTTCGTTCCATTTGCTCGTACCTTTGCACCTTTTGTTGCTGGTGCCGGCAGTATGAACTATAAGTTTTTCTTAACTTATAATGTGATCGGAGCATTTTGTTGGGTCGCTTCTTTTGTGACGTTAGGGTATTTATTTGGAAATATGCCAATCGTTAAAGATAACTTCACCCATCTTATTTTTGGCATCATCATTATCAGCGTTTTACCGGGTATTATCGGCTTTATTCGTGAAAAACTAAAAAACCGAAAAGCCAACGTTTGAGATTGATTTAGAAGAAACGGAATACCACCGGAAGCATACATAAAATGAGTAACATAGCCGATCCTTTATATAAATGATCGGCTTTTATTTTTTGCATTGAACCTGTCAATAGAGCACGTCCAAAAATCATCCAGAAACTCGCCGCAGGAATAAGAGTTAAAGTAAAAGCGGCAAAAACCATAAGAAAATTTTCAGGCGAATTCCATGTTTCAGCTGGGAAAATACCTGCAGCAAATAGTAAAGATTTCGGATTTCTCAAAGTTGAGAAGAATAATTGACGTGGGCGAATGTTACGGTGAGTTTGACTAAATTGTTGTAAATGGTTGGTTTTCCATAAACGAAATGCCATCCAGAACACATATATCACACTTGTAATATGCAAAATGAGCAGTAGTGCAGGCCAAACTGGGGCTGCCAAATGAATGAATACAGCCCAAAAGCTAATACCATAGGCATAGCCTAACCATTCCATTGGAATAAGCCAAAATGCTTTAGTTAAACCTTGAAAATGAGCAGCGGTTGCAAGTAAAGCATTTGTCGGCCCCGGAATGAGCAAAACAGCCAACATTGCCAATACAAAAAACCAACTCTCAATCATAAAGTTTCCATAATATCCAAGATGGGGCCACCTTAAACGAAACAGGCGAAATATAGCAAGTTTATGAAGCTTTTTGATTACAGAAAACGTAGGTTTTTAGAAGCTTAAAAATGTATAACTGATTTATTTATATTGATTTTATTATGAAACATTTTGCTAAACTTTATTCATCACAATATGCTTTTATTAGCATATTGTGATATCAAATTGGCTATTAATTCGTCTTTTTCCGAACAATAATTGGACAATTCTTGAACTGAGCAGCCTGAACAATCGCTTCTTGTTGGCCTAAAACACGTGAAAGTTCGGTGTTTTTTGTTGAAGAAGATTGCCCCATATTTACAGAAATAGAAGGCCCGAATCCCCAACCGCCTCGTCCCCAGCCCCCCCCGAGTCCAAGACCAACACCCATACCAGTACTTTTTGGAGTTTGCACCCCATTGTCGATATATTGCTGAATACGGTTATATTCACTTTGTAACTGTGGGCAGCTCAAAGATTGATATTGTGTCGGAGACACATAAGTCGGTTTTACCGTTGTAGCACATGCGCCAAGGAGTAAAGTGGCTGCCACCAAAGGCGCAATATATAAGCCTTTCATCATTTTTCTCTTATCGTTTTGGCTCAATCTCACCAAATAATGTCTCATAAGCCTGAGTCAATTTATGTTCTGGTGCCAAATGGGCCAAAGGTAAATTTTTCTGATGCGATTCTTTCATTAAAATCGAAGGCGGTAACATGCTATTGAGCACAGGCAACCCTTCATCTTTTAACTGCTGAACCACTTCCCGAGGTAATTTTGCTTGGGATTGGAATTGATTCACCACAATTCCCTCAATTTCCAAGCGATCATTATGATCATCTTGCGTTTCGAGAACATTTTCAATCAATGTTTGTAACGCACGCTTTGAAAAAACATCACAATCGAAAGGAATGAGTACCTTATCTGCCGCAATGAGTGCAGACAAAGTAAAGAAGTTAAATGCTGGTGGCGTATCTATATAGATACGGTCATATCGTCCAACTAAGTTTTGGATCGAATCACGTAATTTATAAATTTTATGTTTACTTTCAAGTGCATGCTCAAGCGCACCAAGTGTAGGGCTAGCTGGAAGCACATCTAATTTTGCAAAAGGAGTTGAATGTACAAAACTGTCGAGATCTTTATTTCGTGGGGCTTTTAAAATTGAACCTAGCGCATTACCGATTAGACCTTTTTGTTGATTGTTCCCCAACACATCTTCAAAAAAGTTTTCGATATTCGGTTCTAAAATTGATTTTTCAGCAGAATAGGTCGCTTCATCGCCTAAGAGATACTGACTAGAGTTGGCTTGAGGATCAAGGTCAATCACCAATGTCCTTAAACCATGTTTGGCGCTAATTGCAGCCAAATTTACAGTAATACTTGATTTCCCTACACCGCCTTTTTGGTTAAACACCACACGAGTTAACATTTTTCCCTCTGCATATTTTTTTTACTGTATGCAGTTTAACCTAGAGCTTAATCAAAAAGGCAAAGAATGTAGAACAATTAAGCAAAAACAGGTTTCACAATCACTAAAATAATAATAGCAATAAATGCAATCGCACTAATGATCAAACCTGCACGGCGCTGTGCCAATAAAAGAGTGTCATCTTTTTTAAAGGCTTTCATGAGAGAAGATAACAGCACTAAAAATAAAATAATTTTAGCGTAAAACCATGGCTGTACTTGAAAGTCCTTCATGACCAATAAAATTGCACCCGTAATAAAAACTACGGTAAACGACAAATGTTGTAAGGCAACTAATACTTTACGCCCTGCTGGATTGGGCTGTTCGCCTTGCACACCTATAAACAGTGTAGAAGCGCGCAAAACAAACACCATAAGTGCGGCAGCTACCGCAGTCATATGAATAATTTTAGTGAGTAAATGTGCATCCATGGAATTAACCCTTAACTTTTAGGTGCATGTGCACATTCTGGGCTAGCAGGTGCTTGACCTTGCCATTCACTTGGCAAGTAGGCATGAATTGCTAAAGCATGAATTTGGCCAGGATTCATTAAGTCTGAAGCTAAGGCATAAACCTTCTGATGACGTTGAACCAAACGTAACCCATTAAATTCATCGCTCACTATAATCACTTTAAAATGAGATTCTTTACCGGGAAAATAACCACCATGCCCTGCGGACTCATTGATGACTTCTAAATGGCTAGGGGCAAGGTTTTGTAACCGTTCAATCAACTGTTGTTCAAGGCTCATAGCTTTTCCTTTTACGATTATTCGTATATTTGAACCTAGTATACCCTGTCTACACATAAACAAAAGTTGCTCTTGTATGCTTTGGCTACAAACAAAATGTCTATTTATTCGGCAACTTAACAATAAAAATACCCCTAAATACTCATTTCTGTTTTTATTTTATGCAATCAGCATAATTATTTGCATAAAGTTGTTGACCCATGTTTCGCTTAATGTATTATAAGCGGCACGCGGGAATAGCTCAGTTGGTAGAGCATAACCTTGCCAAGGTTGGGGTCGCGAGTTCGAGTCTCGTTTCCCGCTCCAAATTGGTTTTTTTTGAGAAAGTTTTCGTAAAAACTGCTTATATATGCGGGAATAGCTCAGTTGGTAGAGCATAACCTTGCCAAGGTTGGGGTCGCGAGTTCGAGTCTCGTTTCCCGCTCCAAATTTAAAAAGCCCTAGTCGAAAGACTGGGGCTTTTTTCTTTTCATTGATTTATAATTTTTACGTTCTATCTATTTACATGATCCATTGTAGGGAAATAGCTCCTGACCAGATGAAATTTCGTAGTAACCTTAAAATGAAATAAATATAAATCTAGACTTGGGCACGATCAGACATTAGGAAGCGGTAGTGCTGTTGTATTTCATCAGAACAGGTGCGAGATAGTCAGAAACCGCATCTACATGTGTAACGTGTGGATTATGTCCTGCGCCAGCGATAGTATGTATTGGGATATCTGAGCTTATTGTGGTAACAATTGGATCTTTATCTCCCACAATGATTTCAACTTTAGAACTAAGTTCGTTTAACAAAGCTGTCTGAGTTGCTCGCTGCTGCGGCAAACTAATACGGTACATATACTCACTAATATGCTTGGCTACCGACACTCGACGTAATGAATCCATCGCATAACCAACAGACGGATTTTGTTGTCCACCTGGATGTAGGTCTTTAGCAATCATATCTTTTGGCACAAAACGGAAAATCAGATTAGATATGGCTTGTATCTGAAACATTTTAGCGGCCTGTGCTTGAACAAAATAAGGCGATATGAGGATAAGACGTGCAACTTTATCTGGATATTTCTTTGTAAGATTCAACGCAAAAAGACATCCTAACGAGTGTGCAATAACAACACTATTTGGCGCTAAAAGCTTTGCAGCGGCATCAATAAATTGATGGTTGTTGTCTTCAATCATCTCATAACTGCCTGAACGCCCAAGTCCCGGCAGGTCCATCATAGCGACCTGTTCGTATGTGATTTTATTTATGATTGGAGACCAGCATGCACTATCAAATGGAATCCCATGTAAAAATAATGCAGAAGATTTTTCCGAAACAACTGTTTGTTTAGTATAGATTTCTTTCCAATATTGGTTTTGATAGCTGAAATGACTAGGTGTTGGTACTTGCATATGACCAAAGCGTGTAAGCACCAAACGATCAATCCAACCAGAAAAATAAGGAGTGATATTGATCAGGTCCGCAATACCCATTTTCGCTGCTATCGCCTCTGCCCCAGCAACATGATAGTGCTCGGTAGAAATGAAAGAGAGTTGCTCTTTAGAACCACCAAGCAACACTTCTGGCAATCTCTCTAATAGACCTTTGGGTACTTGTAAATGTGGTGTGCTGACTCCCAAATGCTCGGCAGCTAGGTGAACGAGACGATGAAATTTCGGCGTCGCAGGATCAAGTAACATATACTCCTGAGCAATAGTCTCAGGATAAGACATCGTTCGGATCAGAAAGCTCACGATATACTGCATATTGCATAGTGGCAGGAATGTGTCACGACCACCTGGCAATGCCAGCAGACGCCCCTGATAGAGCTTATCAATCATGTCAGCAATACCGATATATTGCATATCACCATAGTTATAAAAACCATCAATGACTGTCGCTGGATTTATTGCAGTCCATGGTACATTTAAACGCTTACAGGCTTCAATGAAAGCTTGATAACCCAAAATTTTTGAAGCTTCATAGCCACCATGTTTGCAATACAACTCATCAGCCGATTCTTGCGGCGGAGCAGCCACACGATACCCACCAATCCAGATAAATCGCTCAAGCTGTGTTAATGTTGCAGCCCATTCAATCAAAGCAAGCCCTGACTTAACATTCGTACGCTCAGCTTCAGCTTTACTAATGCCCCAATTAAATGATGCAGCCAGATGATAAATCACATGGATCTTTGTCTGAGCATCTGCTAGCAAAGAGTCCAGCTTAAAGTCACGGTTTAAATCATATTCGACAAATGAAATAGACGGATCGACCAGCCCTTCTGCTGCAATGAAACCTAACAGCTTATCTTTCTTGGTTGCGACATTACGCAGTGCAGCAATCACCTGATGACCTTCACGCAGAAGCTCAACGATTAATCTACTACCAATAAAACCCGCTGCACCTGTTACTAATATGGTCTTCCGTGAAAAATTATCTTTTTTTGCGTTATTTAAATTATCCATAAATCACCTTATTAGGGACTATAACAAGGGGGGCTTGATATTGAATTCGCATATTAATCTATATATTTCAGAGATTGAATTCCATCAGTTTTCTGTCCTAAATACTCAGAAGCTGTTTTATTTTTATTCAAATAGTTTATGATCACCCCAAGTTGCAATACTACTATCTATACCTATTAAAATCATAATTTCCCTAATTAATCATACTCAACCTTCAAATTAGGTTATTCTTCAATTAAAGTACTAGCTATCTATTTTAATAAAAATAAATTCAAATTTTATTTTATGTACTAATATCTTTTATTACACCTGTAAATATTTACAGGTTGATTTATATTTATCAAAAAACTACTTTATAGCCTTTTTCTTGATTATTTCTATAATTCTATAAAATCCCTAACATCACTGCCCGGATAGCAGCTGAAATTTTATTATTCACATTCAGCTTCTGCATTGAATTTACGAGATGAAAATTTACTGTTCTTTCAGTCACTCCAAGTATCTGAGCAATCTCTCCTGACGTTTTACCTTCAGCTGTCCAACGTAGTACTTCTTTTTCACGATTGGTTAAATAAAGATTAAACTGAGCAAATTCTGTGGCATTCATAATTTTAGCAATACTAGAATGCACTGTTTGAGACAGCCAATACATATTTATAGATTGAGATTTCTGCTCTTTTTCTGATAACTCCTCAACGGATCTTGCTAACGTTAACATCCCACGCGTACCGATAAAATCACGGCTTGATTGTGCCCAGCCAAAATTTAAATTATAAGAACGCGCATCTTCCCAGAAATCTTTTTGTGCTTGTGTCTTCGCAGATTGGCTCGACCAGACAAGTGGTTGAAGTGACATCATACAATGTTGTACGGTTGGATCTATCCTCACATACTGCCATTCCATATAACGCTTCTGCCATGCTTCTGGATAATTATTCAACATAATTGTTTTTGGTTCAGCAATTGATAAGGGTGATTGCATACCATAAGCACAATATTCAAATCCGAGCTTTAAAGCTGTAGACTCAACAATCTCAAATAACTGATATTCACTTTTTACAGTCAATGATGCTGATAATAAATCTTCTTGCCAATTTTCCATTTCCCCTCATTAGACCTCATTCATAAATTATCTTTCACAGTCTTTCATTATAAATTTATATACTATTAATAGTATTTTAACCTGAGGAAATTTTTAATTTATAGGGATACTATACGTGATAATTATACTAGAATATTTTTAATTTTAAATAATATAACTTATTTAAAAATATAAGCCTATTAACAAGAAAACTCACACCAAAGACAGGCATGAGTTTCAATATTTTCATTAAAAAAACAACAATGATTCTAAAAAATATTAACTTATATTAATCGATCTTGGTTTTCAAATTTAAATTTGATTTTTTATAATAAGCTTCATCCGTTTTATAACTCCAATCGCGTGGCATAAATGAGGTCGATATAATTGCAACCACTGCCATACTTCCAATATAAAGCATAATTAAGTATGGATTGCCTTGTCCAACACTCAATAATTTAGTCGCAATCATCGGTGCTAAACCGCCACCTAATACGCCAGCCAACTGTACCGAAATTGAAATTCCACTATAACGAATTTCCGCAGGAAATTGACGGGCAAAAAGCTGAGCTTGTGGTGCGTACATAATGGGAAAGACCACGCCAATTGCTAAAACAATTGCTGTCCAGACTAACACAGGGTCTTTTGTGTTGAGCATGGTGAAAAATGGATAGCAGTAAAGTGCCAATATGCACAGCCCAAACATAAACATATTGCGTTGGCCAACTTTATCTGACAAATGTCCACATAACGGTGTCATAAATAGAATGACTACTGCACCGCAAATGGTAGCAAACAAAATGTCTTGACGTGCGATGCCAAGTTGCGCAGTGGTATAAGCCAAGGTAAAGGTTGAGGCAATATAGAACCATGCGTTTTCGGCAGCGCGGGCCAAAATAATGGTGATGAGTTGCTTCGGATGGTTTTTAAAAACCTGTAAAGCAGGAACTTTAACTTCTTCGGACTGCTGTTTTATTTTTTCAAAATCTGGTGATTCAGGCACTTTCACTCGAATGTACCAACCTACTGCTAGTAAAATAATGCTGGCAAGAAATGGTAGACGCCACCCCCAACTAAATAGAGCTTGTTCAGGTAATAACGATACCAATCCTAGTGCAATTGAGGCCAGCATTAAACCGCCGCCGGTACTAGCTTGAGGCAAACTTCCCCAGAACCCTTTACCGCCTTCAGGTGCATGTTCAACAGCCATAAGCACAGCACCGCCCCATTCACCGCCCATTGCCATCCCTTGAATAAATCGCAAGACAACTAAACAAATTGCAGCCCAGTAACCAATTGACTCGTAAGTTGGTAATAAGCCAATCAGTACCGTTGGGATCCCCATGAGCATTAGGGTCAGCAGCAACATCGATTTACGGCCAATCTTGTCACCAAAATGACCAAAGACTAGCCCTCCTAAAGGTCGCCCAATAAACCCCACTGCATAGGTTGCAAATGCAGCAAGCACACCTGTAAGGGCATCCAGATTTGGGAAAAATAATTTATTAAAAATCAGTGCCGCTGCCGCGCCGTAAATAAAAAAGTCATACCACTCAATGGTGGTGCCGACCATGCTTGAGATGCCTGCTAATCGATGTGACGACTTTTTAGTATTTGAACCGTTTCCATGTACTGTTTGCATCGTAATTTCCTTTTTCAGATTTTCTTGTTTTGTCTTTTTTATGCTTATGACCAGTCCTGACCATAAGCATTTTCAGGTCACGCTTTATCTCCTTAAGCTTTTTATGTTTTTGTAATACGGTTTAGCTCAATTTTTCTAAAATTTGCTCTAGCTCCGGATTACGTTCTTGCCACTGTGGTTGTTTATCTTTATCGACAATGAGTGCACGAACACCTTCAATAAAGTCACCATGCTCAAACCAGATGTCCTGTAAATCACGTTCAAGCTGCATACACTGCGGTAAAGAAAGCCCACGGCCTAAATGTTGCAGTTTCAAACTGGTTTGTTTGGCAATAAATGAGCGCTGCTGCAAAATGCTGAGCATCTTGCTTGCCCAAGTTTTTAAGCTTTCATCTTGTTCATTTTCAAGACTTTGCTCGATTTCATCTAAATGCTGATATCCGAAGTGTTTACGAATACCTTCTGCCAATTGTTTGAGTTCACTTTCAGCAGGACGAGTAATAAATCGGGTAATGATGCGTTCAATTCCCTCTTTGCTTAAACTTGGTGCTTCAACGAGAGCATCTTGCAAAGCTTGTAACTGCTCGCTTGGCACATGGTAGTCAATTAAATCGAGGTAAAGTGCATCACTACTGCTGATCTGCTCCCCCGTAATGGCCATATAAACGCCGATATCATCAAGACGAGACAGGAAATGTGTTGCACCAACGTCTGGGAAGAAACCAATCGCTGTTTCAGGCATGGCAAATCTAGACTTTTCGCTGCTTACCACAATGTGACAAGCCTGAGCCAAGCCAAAACCACCACCTAATACATAGCCATCAAGCACAACAATGACTGGCTTTGCATATTCACGCAGTACATTCAGCATTTTATATTCGGCACTAAAATAGCCTTTGTAGTCGGCCGTGCCATTTTTATAACTGTCATAGAGATAGCGAATATCACCACCTGCACAGAAGGCTTTTGGGCTATTTGATTTGATTAAAACTGCCTGAATAGCAGCATCATTTCGCCACAGTTCCAATTGGGCACCAATACTTTTAATCATATCTAGCGACAATGCATTGAGATGAGTCACACGGTCTAAGGTAATCACGCCGAGCTTACCTTGTCGCTCAATCATTAAGTGATTTTCTGTATTCATTTTATTGATCTCTTATTGATTTTTAAAATTTGGCGTTCGTTTTTCAACGAATGCCTGCATTCCTTCTTTTTGGTCAAATGTTGCAAATATTGAATGGAACATACGTCTTTCAAAACGTAAGCCTTCTGTGAGGTTTACTTCAAAAGCTCGGTTAATGGTTTCTTTAAGCATCATGTTTGCAGTTAAAGATCGTGCCGCAATTTTTTCAGCTGCTTGCAAGGTTTGTTCAAGTAATTCTTCTTTGCTAAACACACGTGCAACCAAACCACTTTGCTCTGCTTCTACAGCGCCCATTTGACGAGCGGTAAAACACATTTCCATCGCTTTGGCTTTACCAATTGCATGGGTTAAGCGCTGTGTGCCACCAATACCTGGAATTACGCCTAAAGTCACTTCAGGCAAACCAAACTTGGCGTTGTCAGCACAATAGATAAAGTCACACATGAGTGCCAATTCACAGCCGCCACCTAACGCATAGCCGCTGACAGCTGCAATTAAAGGTTTACGGCGCTGTGCAATACGGTCTGCAAGATGGAAAAAGTCATCAAAATAAATATCAGGGAATGCCAAATCAGCCATTTCTTTAATGTCGGCCCCTGCGGCAAAGGCCTTTTCAGAACCTGCCAATACCATACAACCAATTTCGCGGTCTTTTTCGAGCTGATCTAATGCCTGATTAATTTCACTAATTAATTCACTGTTTAAAGCATTAAGCGCTTGAGGGCGATTTAGTGTAATCAGTCCAACCCCATTACGCTTTTCTAATAAAATACTTTGCCACTGCATTATTTATTCCTTGTTCTAGTTTTATAGACTACGTGCAATCACTAAACGTTGAATATCACTGGTGCCTTCGTAAATTTGACAAATACGGGCATCACGATAGATACGCTCAATTGGGAAGTCTCTCAGGTAGCCATAGCCACCAAACACTTGTAACGCGCTCGAGCACACCCGCTCAGTCATTTCTGAAGCAAATAGCTTGGCCATTGAAGCTTCATTCAAACACGGTTGTCCTGCTTCTTTTAAACGTGCAGCGTAGTGAACCAGTTGTCTTGCTGCTTCAATTTCAGTTGCCATACTGGCAAGGCGAAATGCGATGGTTTGATGCTCAAAAATTGGTTTTCCAAAAGTAATACGCTCTTTGGCATAACGGGTTGCTTCTTCGAGCGCCGCACGTGCTAAACCGACTGCTTGTGCAGCAATACCAATACGTCCGCCCTCTAAATTGGCAAGAGCAATTTTCAGACCTTCGCCTTCTTTACCTAGCATTAAGCTTTTATGAATACGCACATCGGTCAGCGCGATCTGACACGTATCTGAAGCATGCAGACCGAGTTTTTCTTCAACACGAATTACTTCGTAACCTGGTGTTTCGCGTGGGACTAAAAATGCACTAATACCCTTTTTGCCTGCACTTGGGTCGGTTACTGCAAACACAATAATCACGCCTGCATTATCACCCGAGGTAATAAACTGCTTGGCACCATTTAAAATGTAATCATCTCCATCTTTTACTACACGGGTCTTAATGGCTGCTGCATCTGAACCTGTATGCGGTTCGGTTAAAGCAAAAGCACCGATCATTTCACCTTGTGCTAAAGGTTTTAAAAAACGCTCTTTTTGCTCATCGGTACCAAACTTCAAAATAGGTACACAACCAACCGAGTTATGTACACTCATGATGGTCGAGGTTGCGCCATCGGCTGCGGCAACTTCTTCAAGCGCCAGTACATACGCCAAGTTACCTGTATCTGAACCACCCCATTGCTCTGAAACAAGCATTCCCATAAAACCGAGTTGACCCATTTGAGCCAATGTGTCTTTCGGGAATGTTCCGTCTCGGTCCCAATCACTGGCATTGGGTTTGATTTGTTCTTGAGCGAAACTTTTCGCCATATCACGAATGAGTAATTGTTCTTCGGTAAATTGCATTGTTATTTCCTTTACCCTGCTTTAGCTTGTTGTTTAGCAATTTCTTGATTACGCAATAAAAAGCGCTGAATTTTGCCACTTGGAGTTTTAGGTAATTCACTCACAAATTCAACTAAACGTGGGTAAGCATGTGCAGAAAGTCGTTTTTTTACAAATTGGCTAAGTTGTTCAGCAAGTGCCTCTGAAGGTTGCGCATCTGCAGCTAAAATCACGAATGCCTTAACTACTTCGGTGCGGTCTGGGTCAGGTACACCAATCACTGCTGCTTCAACCACCGCTTCATGTTCGAGTAAAGCACTCTCTACATCGAACGGACCAATGCGGTAACCCGATGTGGTGATTACATCATCACTACGACCAACAAAGCTCATGCTGCCATCAGCATGAAGCTCGGCAGTATCACCAGTTAAATAGTAATGACCAACGAAAGGTGATTTACGGCTCTCTTTATAGCCGCCAAACCACATCATTGGAGACTGGCTAATATCAACTGCTAAAATTCCTGGTGTGTCGGCTGGAAGCTCTTCACCTTGTTCATTGACAATCGCAACACGGTAGCCCGGGCTTGGGAAACCTGCTGAACCGGCATGAATTTCATGTTTTAAACCATGATGATTACACACCACCATGCCCACTTCAGTTTGCCCATAGTGGTCATAAATCGGAGCATCAAGCACTTGTTTAAACCAGCGAATTACTTCTGGGTTGAGTGGCTCGCCTGCACTACTCACCACACGGAACTGACCTTTTAACGGCGCCATTTGTGCTGGGTCAGCTGCCATCATCATGCGATAAGCCGTAGGCGCACCTGCCAAGTTGTTAATTTTATAATCTTTCACAATTTGGCATAAACTATCTGTGCTGAAACCACCTTCATAGAACAAGGTAGCGTGACCCAAGAATAACGGTCCAGTAATCGCATAGTACAGACCATAAGCCCAGCCCGGATCGGCAATATTCCAGAAAGAGTCATCTTCGGTTAACCCAATGGCATCTTGCATATATCGCCCAAAAGCAATCAATGCTTTTAATGGAACTTCCAATGGTTTGGCAGGCCCTGTAGTACCTGAAGTAAACATGAGTAAAAATGGATCTTGGATGCTACGCATGACCAGATCACATTGATCGGACTGCTGCTTCACTTCATTCCAGAAATTAAAATCACCTGCTTTGAGCGGAGTACCTTGTGCATCGGCCACCGTCACAATTGCAGGGCAATTTTCAATTTCATCAAGCTTGCTACGGTTGCCCATGTCGGTCACCACCAGCTTACTTTGTGCAAGCTGAATCCGGTGCTCAATCGCCTTTGGACCAAACGCAGTAAAGAGTGGTTGATAAACTGCACCAATTCGCCAAGCTGCAAAAATAGTCACGATCAGTTCAGGTGTTCTTGGTAATAGCCCTGAAATACGGTCACCCGCTTTTACACCTTGTGATTTTAAGAAGTTTGCAAACTGACTCGACCATTCTTTTAATTCACGGAAGGTATATTGCTCTTTTCGGCCATCTTTTCCTTGCCAATACAGCGCAATTTTGTCGCTATCTGCGTGTCGATCACAGCATTCATAACAAGCATTTAAGGCATCAAGTGAACCTGATAACATTTTTTTTGCAGTACTTTCCAAATCGAAAGCCTGTGCAGCATTTTGATAATCCATCATATCTTTTCCCTCAGTCCGGATTTGTTGTTATTCACGACAGAGTTTAATGTGTTTAAAGCCATCCTTTGGCTTTGTCGTTATGCCTCTTGTGGCAGGTATTGCTGAATAATGCTCGAAAAATCAAGATTAGCATTACCGCGCATGCACATTTGCTGATAGAGCTGCTGTACCATGCCACCTAATACAACTGGCTGTTTGACTTGGCCCGCGGCCTCTACAGCGAGTCCTAAATCTTTTAGCATCAGCTGAGTGGCAAAACCGTCTTGGTAACCTCGAGATGCTGGCGCATTTTCATTAATATGCGGCCATGGGTTACATACGTCCGAGCTCCAGCATCGACCGCTTGAGGTGTTAATGACGCCTGCTAATGCTTGTGGGTCGATACCTAACTTCACGCCCAGCGCCATACCTTCTGCGACAGCAGCCATTGAAATACCTAAAATCAGGTTATTGCAGATTTTGGCAATTTGACCTGCACCGACATCACCACAATGAACAATATTTTTGCCCATGTGACTAAGCACAGGTTTTACTTCATTAAAGGTTTGATCATCGGCACCCACCATGAAGGTTAAGGTTCCTGCTTGAGCACCAATAGTTCCACCTGAGACTGGTGCATCACAGATTTTAATGTTTTTGCTATGTGCAACAGCGGCAATATCTTTAATGGTTTGAGGGTCAATGGTACTGCTATCAATGCATAAGCTACCTGCTTTTAGCACTTCTAAAACACCATTTTCACCCAAGTAAACTTCTTTAACATGCTTGGCCGCAGGCAACATAGTAATGACCACATCAGCTTGTTTCGCTGCTGCCTGCGGGCTGTCGCATACTACACCACCTGCCTCGGCAAAGTGCTGAATCGCGACTTCACTGAGGTCATAACCATAAACTTTGATTCCGGCTTTGAGTAGGTTTTGGGCCATTCTGCCGCCCATATTTCCTAGACCGATAAAGGCGATATTCATCCGTGATCCCCTTAACGTAAACTAATAGTTGTGTTTACACTGCCAACTTCATTGCTATCTTCAAACCAGCGACTGGTAATCGTTTTGGTCTGAGTATAGAACTGCACAGCTTGTTTGCCGTATGGTCCCAAATCACCCAGTTTAGAGCCTCTTGAACCGGTAAAACTAAAGAAAGGTACTGGCACAGGAATTGGAATGTTGATACCGACTTGACCAATATCAATCAGGTTTTGGAAAGTACGCGCAATGGCGCCGCTTTGTGTAAATAGACCTACACCGTTACCAAATGGGTTGGCATTGATAAGAGCAATAGCTTCATCAAGTGTGTCTACACAAATAATAGAAAGAACAGGGCCGAAGATTTCTTCTTTATAAATACGCATATCGGTATTTACGCCACTAAAAATCGTCGCGCCGACAAAGTTACCAGACTCATAGCCTTGTACTTGAACATCACGACCATCGAGCAGCAGTTCTGCACCTTGCTCTACACCGCTATTAATCAAGTCAAGCACTCGCGCTTTAGCACGTTTTGAAATCACTGGCCCAATGTCAGTATTTGGCTCATGGCCTGCGTTTACTTTTAAGGTTTTCGCTTTTTCAACTAACTCTTGAATCCACTGTTTGCTGTCGCCAACCATGACTGCAACAGACAATGCCATACAACGTTGCCCAGCCGCACCAAACGCTGCACCGACTAAAGCATTTAATGTTTGTTCTTTATTGGCATCAGGCATGACAACTACATGGTTTTTTGCGCCCATCATCGACTGCACGCGTTTACCATGTTGTCCTGCAAGGTTATAAACATGTGTGCCAACCGCAGTTGAACCTACAAATGAAATTGCTTTAATGTCTTTATGAGTACACAAGCGATCAACCACTTCTTTACCGCCATGCACAACGTTGAGCACACCTGCTGGAATACCTGCTTGAATCGCAAGTTCAACCAGCATCATGGTTGATAACGGATCTTGTTCTGATGGTTTTAAAACGAAGGTATTGCCACATACGATTGCCATTGGGAACATCCAAAGCGGAATCATGGCCGGGAAATTGAACGGCGTAATACCCGCACATACACCCAAAGGTTGTTGCAAAGTATACGTGTCTACACCACGCGCGACACCTTCAACATATTCACCCATTTGTAAGGTACCGATCGAACAAGCATGTTCAACGACTTCTAAACCACGTTGAATATCACCCTCAGCATCTGCCAAGGTTTTGCCTTGTTCAGCCGTTAGTACTTGCGCAATTTCTTTCATGTTGGCACGGATCAAGTCTTGTAGCTTGAGCATGATGCGCATGCGTGCCTGAATTGGGGTCTGACGCCAAGAAGCAAAAGCATCTTGTGCAGCTTGAATAGCAGCGTCAACTTCTTTAACCGTTGCAAATGGTACACGACCAATCACTTCCTGAGTTGCAGGGTTAATAATGTCTTGCCATTCCTGTGTTTCAGACTCGATAAAATTTCCGTTAATGAGTAATTTAGCGGTTTCCAATTCGATTTTTTGGATTGTGTTCATAACCTCTCCGTAGGCCATATTTTTATTGTGTTCAATTATTAGAAAATACTTTTTGATCGTATTTTCTTTATTCCAGTTTCAATTGAGACTAGCAAAGAAAACTTTGACCACCAACGGAAATTCATGCACGATTGTTGTGCAAATATGCACAAGGATCACAACAAAAATGAAAGTGGATTGGGATCATCTACATTTTTTCCTGGTTTTAGCTCGGACTAAAACCCTAACCAATGCTGCGCGGATTATTGGTGTCGAGCACAGTACGGTGGCTAGACGGATTCAGGCACTAGAACTTGCTTTGGGTACAACGTTGTTTAAACGTGAAGCGACGGGTTATGAGTTGACACTCGAAGGAATGGCACTTGTTCCTCGAGTTGAGCAAATGGAACAAGCTTTCTTACAAATTGAAAAACCACATCAACCTTTGCAAGGCCGTGTGCGAATTGGCACACCTGAAGGTTTTGGTACTGCGTTTTTGGCCCGTTTACTGGCTGAGTTCTCTATTCAATCTCCACTGCTCACCATCGATCTGATTCCAGTACCGAAAATGATTAAGCTTTCACACCGTGAGGCAGATATTGTGGTGTCGATTGATCGTCCTACGTCTGGCCCTTACATCATTACGCGGTTATCAGACTACTGCTTAAAAATTTATGGCAGCCAAAACTATCTGGCGCAAAACCCACCCATTCGTGGTTTAGAAGATTTAACCCAACACCGTTTTGTGAATTATATTGATGATCTGGTATATAGCCCTGAACTGTACTGTCTAGAACGGCTACCTTTAAAACTGAATGCCAACTTCCGTAGCAGCAGTATTTTGGCTCAACAAATTGCCGTGAGCGCTGGTGCAGGGCTTGCGATTTTGCCCAAATTTCTAGCAGATGATAAGCCTGAACTAGAAGAAGTATTAGAACAGCAAGTTCGCTTTACCCATACTTTCTGGATGCTGACCTTTGTTGATTTACAACATGAACCGCGCATTAAGTTAGTTTGGGATTATTTACGCAAACAAGCCGATAAATACCAACATTTGTTAGTTGATTAAATATTAAATAAAAAAGCCAATCACTGATGATTGGCTTTTTTGAAACTATGAAACATTAATCAAAAGTTTCTTGACCTAATTTTCTTATACGTGGCTTATAGAACACAAAATAAGTTACGCTTAAAACCACCAACCATAGTGGACTCACATATACCGCTTTTAATGTATCTGGCTCGAGTGCCAAAATCACCAAGGTAAACAAGAAGAATGCGATAACAACGTATGCCATCAACACACCACCCGGCATTTTAAAGGTTGATGCGGCATGAAGTTCAGGACGAGTTTTACGATAACGTAAATAACACGCCATGATTAAAATCCACACACTAATGAATAGAATCACACAAAGTGAACTTGCCAGAGTAAATGCTTCCATCGTGTTTGGAACAAAGTACTGAAGCACTGCCCCACCCATAATGAAAATACATGAGAAGATTAAGCCGTTCGATGGCACTGCACGTTTTGATAAACGTCCCAATGCGCTCGGCGCTTGACCGTCTTTTGATAAACCAAATAGCATACGGCTCGTTGAAAACACGCCGCTATTCATTGAAGACATGACTGAAGATAGCACCACCAAGTTCATGATGATGGCTGAAATCGGAATACCTGCATTTAAGAACAACTCAACAAACGGACTTTTATCTGCACGGATGTGATTCCAAGGTGTCACTGACATGACGACAAAAAGTGCCAACACATAGAATAGGATAATACGTACCGGAATCGCGTTAATTGCTTTCGGTAAGTTGGTTTGTGGATCTTTCGTTTCAGCAGCAGTTGTACCAATCAGTTCAACACCAATAAAGGCAAACACGGCAATCTGGAAACCTGCCAAAAATCCGCTTACACCTTTTGGAAATATGCCGCCATGTGACCAGACATTACTGATGCTCACAACGTCACCGTGAGGGGCTTGGAAATGAGTGAGGATCATGTAGCCACCCACGCCAATCAAGCCAATAATCGCCAAGATCTTAATCAGTGCAAACCAGAATTCAACTTCACCAAATAGCTTTACTGTAAGCAGGTTCAGCCCTAAAACGAATAGTACACAGCCTGCACTAATCATGGCCTGTTGCATGGGTGAGAAACTGGCACCTTCGGGTAGCCAGAAACTTAAATAGTTAATAACCGCTGAAAGGTCTGCAATACCCACCAGTACCCAGCCTAACCAATAGGTCCAGCCGATATAATAACCAGCCCATGGGCCAATCAAGTCATACGCCATATCGACAAATGACTTGTAATGTAAGTTAGCAAGTAATAATTCACCTAATGCACGCATTAGAAAAAAGAACATCCCGCCAATTAACATGTAAATCACGAGAATTGAAGGACCTGCGAGGGAGATGGTTTTGCCCGAGCCCATAAATAGGCCTGTTCCAATTGCACCGCCAATTGCAATCAATTGTAAGTGGCGATTACTTAATTTCCGTTGTAAATGATCAGGGGAGCTTGCCTCATCAGAATGATGAACCATTGTCATATTAGAAGTCCTTTTTATATTTTGCTTAATTTAAATCAGCAACCTATAGGGAGAAAAACGAACCATATATCGTGGGTTGCTGAGTCTATACCTCAGGACAAGATGTTCAAGTATATTTTTCCCTTAATTGATAAATCGTTTGTCCTGATTTTTTTAAGTCACATTATTTATGTAGTGCCTTCACGGCAATTTTAATTAACCAATCTGGATTTCCAGATTAGCCGAAGTGTAGCATGCGATCATGCTAGATGTACTTTTCCAACACCCTCAAAATTGCTCTATTGATCCAAAAATAAACAATATTATTCCGATAAAAAACACAATAAAAACAAAAAAAGCCAATCATAATGGATTGGCTTTTTAATAAAACTTAATGATCGTTGACGAGTTCACGTCCTAGTTTTTTCATCCGTGGTTTATACAACACATGATAGGTAACACCTAAAATGACTAACCATACTGGACTGACATATAACGCCTTTAAAGTATCTGGTTCTAGCGCCAAGATGACTAAAGTGAAAAGCATAAATGCCAAAACAACATAACTCATCCAAACGCCGCCCGGCATTTTGAAAGTCGATTTTTCATGTAATTCAGGACGTAATTTACGATAGCGTAAATAGCACACCATGATGAGACTCCAGACACTAATGAATAGAATCACACAAAGTGAACTTGCCAAGGTAAATGCTTCCATCGTGTTAGGAACAAAGTACTGAAGCACTGCCCCGCCCATAATAAAAATACATGAGAAGATTAAGCCGTTCGACGGAACTGCACGTTTTGATAAGCGACCAAATGCTCCCGGTGCCTGACCATCTTTTGATAAACCGAACAGCATACGACTGGTTGAAAACACGCCGCTGTTCATTGAAGACATGACTGAAGATAGCACCACCAAGTTCATGATGATTGCAGAAACAGGAATACCCGCATTTAAGAACAACTCAACAAACGGACTTTTGTCTGCACGAATATGATCCCAAGGCGTTACTGACATCACAATAAAAAGTGCGAGCACATAGAACAAAATAATACGTACCGGAATCGCGTTAATTGCTTTCGGTAAGTTCTTTTGGGGATCTTTGGTTTCAGCAGCAGTAGTACCCACCAGTTCAACCCCGACAAAGGCAAACACGGCAATCTGGAATCCTGCTAAGAAACCTTCCGTACCTTTCGGGAATAAACCGCCATGCGACCAAACGTTACTAAAACTTGCTACAGCACCTTGTGGAGCTTGGAAATGGCTGAAAATCATATAGCCACCCACACCAATTAGGCCAATAATGGCCAAAATCTTAATGAGTGCAAACCAGAATTCGATTTCACCAAATAGGCGTACTGTCAGTAGGTTAAGACCCATCACAAACAATACACAGCCTGCACTAATCATGGCCTGCTGTATTGGAGAGAAGCTTGTCCCATCTGGCAACCAGAAGGACAAATAGTTAATGACTGCTGAAAGGTCCGCAATACCGACTAGCACCCAGCCTAACCAATAAGTCCAGCCCAAATAATAACCAGCCCAAGGACCGATCAGGTCATGAGCCATATCAACAAAAGATTTATAATGCAGATTTGCAAGGAGCAACTCGCCCATTGCACGCATTAAGAAAAAGAACATGCCTCCAATAATCATATAGATTAAAAGAATTGAAGGACCTGCGAGGGAGATAGTTTTGCCCGAACCCATAAATAGGCCGGTTCCAATTGCACCGCCAATAGCAATCAGTTGTAAATGACGGTTAGACAGTTTTCGTTGCAGATGATCAGGAGAATTTTCTGTATCTGAATGACGAGCCGTTGTCATATTAAAATTCCTTTTTGAATTCCTTTGTTAAGATCAGCAACCTACGGCGAAAATTGAACCGTATGCCATAGGCCACTGAATCTGTTCACCAAAAATGACTGGTTAAACCGTATCTATCTTCCTTCTGTTAGATACATCATCATTTTTGGAGTAAAAACGAATTACTTTTGTGCTGCCGTCACGGCAATTTCAATGAGCCAGTCCGGATTGACCAAATCGGCCTGAATTGTGGCACGTGATGGAGCAACACACCCTTTTAACCAGTCAACCCAAATTGCATTTACGGTTGAAAAGTCAGAAAGATTTTTCAAATAGAGCTGTGCAGAGAGCAAACGAGATTTGTCGGTATTGGCTAATGCCAATAGTTCATCAATCGTTGCAAGAATTTCACGAGTTTGGCCTGCCACGTCTTGCTCGGTATTTTTAGGGACCTGACCTGACAGATAAACCACTTTGTTAAAAACAGTCACGGCACTCATGACTTCGTTAGTATTGATCTTTTGTATATCTGAATTCGACATTCGGATTTCCTTATACCTGATTAATAAATTGAACACGGGCGGTGACAGCACACATCAGTTCATAGCCCACCGTACCGGAAGAAACTGCGACATCATCAATAGGCAAAACGACACCCGTACTTGATTGGCCCCAGAGCACGACTTCACTGCCGACGTTGGCATTCTCAATACCCGTTAAATCGACTGCCAACATATCCATGCTGACACGGCCAATTGTGCGAGTGCGAACAGAGTCCACTAAAACAGGCGTTCCTGTTGGAGAAATACGTTGATAACCATCGGCATAGCCGCAAGCCACAATCCCAATTGTCATGGGCTGCTCTGCGACAAAGTTTGAGCCATAACCTACGCTTTCATTCGGTTCTAAATGTTGAACAGAAATAATTTCACTGCGTAAGCTCATGGTCGGTTGTAAGCCCCAATCCGCAATACTATGCGTCGGGTAGTCTGGCGAGCTGCCATAGAGCATGATGCCGCTACGTGCATAGTCTGATTTGAGCTGGTCTTGGTAACGCAGAATTGCCGCGCTATTACTTACCGACCTTTCACCCGGTAAATCTTTAATAATTTCTTCAAATGCAGTAATTTGATAATCGATACCCTTCTGGCCGAAACGATCGCCATCTGCATCCGAAAAATGCATCATGTGCGTAATCTTGGTCACGTTCGCCAAATTGTTTAAACGTTCCCAAGCCTGAACATAGTGCTGTGGTTTAAAACCGAGACGGTTCATACCACTGTTCATTTTTAGGCAAACATCAAATTGAGCAGGATAAGGATGCTTTTCAACCCACTCGATTTGCGCTTCACTATGAATGGTGAAACTGAGTTGATATTGCACACAATCAAATAGATCTTGAGGAGAGAAAATCCCTTCGAGCAACAAGATCGGACCTGTCCAACCTAGAGCACGAATTCGTTTTGCTTCATCAAGATCAAGTAAGGCAAAGCCATCTGCTGCTTTAAATGCCTCATAAACACGTTCAATTCCGTGTCCATAAGCATTGGCTTTTACAACGGCAAAGACCTTACTGTTTGGCATAGCCTTGCGTACCACCGCCAAGTTATTTTGCAAGGCCTGACGGTGGATCACTGCGGTAATAGGACGAGGCATGATTACTTTCCTAACGTCCGTTATGCAGCATGCGCGTGTGAATAACGCTGGATTGAAAGCCCATCGGTACTGATATCAGTCTTATGATTCAATACGATGTCACTGATTAATTTTCCTGAACCACATGCCATGGTCCAACCTAAAGTACCGTGACCTGTATTCAAGAACAGATTTTTAAAGCGAGTCGCACCAATAATTGGAGTACTGTCAGGCGTCATTGGACGCAAACCAGTCCAGAAAGATGCCTGTGCCATATCGCCGCCTGGGAACAAGTCCTGAGTGACCATTTGCAAGGTTGCACGGCGATCTTCATTTAAACCTAAATTGAAACCGCTTAACTCTGCCATACCGCCTACGCGAATACGTTGGTCGAAACGAGTAATCGCAATTTTGTAGGTTTCATCAAGCACTGTAGATTGCGGAGCAAAAGCAGGGTCAACAATTGGAATCGTCAACGAATAACCTTTCACAGGATATACAGGCAACTGTAGATCAAGTGGTTTCAAGAAATCACGTGAATAGCTACCAAACGCTAGGACATAACGATCTGCAGTTAAGACCTTACCATTGACCTGAACGCCTTTAATTTGATCGCCTTCAACAATCAATTTTTCTACGTTTTGGTTGAATTGGAAGTTAACACCCAACTCTTTGGCAATTTGAGCTAAAGCATTGGTAAATAAATAACAGTCACCTGTCTCGTCATTTGGTAAATGCAAACCACCAACGAGTTTATCTTGCGCATTTGCCAACGCTGGTTCTACACGACCAAGTTCGTTGCCATTTAATAATTCATAGCTTACGCCGCACTCTTCAAGCACGCTAATGTCGCGTTGAACCGCTTCCATTTGTGCTTCTTTGCGGAATAACTGTAACGTGCCTTTAGCACGGTTTTCGTAGTTAATACCTGTATCTTTTCTGAGTTCACGTAAACAATCACGGCTATATTCAGCCACGCGCATCATACGTTCTTTGTTCACAGCATAACTTTGTGGATTACAGTTTTTCAGCATTTGCGCCATCCACTGTAACTGCCACATGCTGCCATCTAAATTAATGGCAAGCGGTGCATGGTGTTGGAACATCCACTTCACAGCTTTAAAAGGAATTCCTGGTGCTGCCCAAGGGGTCGAATACCCAGGCGAAATTTGCCCTGCGTTACCAAAACTTGTCTCTTCAGCAGGACCTGACTGGCGATCGAGAACAGTAACCTCAGCTCCTTGTTGAGCTAGATAATAGGCACTTGCCACTCCAATAACGCCGCTACCTAAAACAATTACGCGCATTTCCATTCCCTCACGCACACCAGTTTATTTCACTAGTATATTTCTGCTTCAATAGTTTATTTCACTGTTTTTCAGGGTATAATCTAGGTAAATTTATGTTTTTCTCGCGAGAATTTTAAAAAAAGAGGAAATATCTATGCGCCCCTTAGATCGTATAGATCGCATGATTCTGGACATTTTGCAGCGTGAAGGACGAATTGCGATTAGCGAATTGGCATCGAGAGTCAACCTGTCTACCACCCCTTGTTCAGAGCGTGTAAAACGCCTTGAGCGCGATGGCATTATCATGGGTTATTACGCCCGTCTAAACCCAGCTTACGTAGACCGTAACCTGCTAGTCTTTTTAGAAATTAAATTATCTGCCAAATCTGGCGATGTATTTGATCAAGTCGCTAGAGACTTAGTTGAGATTCCTGAAGTACTCGAATGTCACCTCATTTCAGGCGAATTTGACTATCTTGTAAAAGCTCGCTTAAAAGAAATGAGTGCATACCGCCGTTTATTAGGAGATCTATTAAAAAAACTTCCCGCTTCGGCATCTTCACACAGTTATGTCGTCATGGAAGAAGTGAAAGAAACTCTATATTTAGATGTGAGTAAATAAAGCGAGCATTATTGAACTCGCTTTACTCACGTTTTAAAAATTAGAAATATTTTAAAATCGAAATATGTTTATTTTGATGTTTAAATTTCGAGAACCATTTAACCGCTGGATAGAGGGCGAAAGACAGCGCAATCGTAATTAGCCACAGCATCCACACATGATTGACCGACAAATAGTTTCCGTAGTTAGCTCCCCACATATTTAGTGCAAACACATAGATCAATTTCAAAACATATAAGTGCAATAAATAAAAAAACATAGGCACTGAACCAAACACCACCAATGGTTTTAAAAACGAGTATTGCTGCATTCGCTCAAAAGCAACCAACACAATCAAACCGATCCCAACATTTAACAAAATAAACAGTAAAGATGGTGGATACTTGGTGAGGTTAAAAAAGCTCATTAATGTTAGTTGTAATGACTCAAAATGTTGCCACGGCTGGTCACCATAGACATTGATAAAACGTAGTAAAACAAACAACCCAATACTTGCTAAACCAAGGCTGAGTAAAGCGCTGGTTCTTTGCTTTGCAGTATATTTTGAACTAAAGAACTGACCTAAAACGTAACCTAATAAAATCACCCCAATCCAAGGCAAAACAGGATAGCTTGTACGCAGTTTTGTGCCCGCAAACTCAAGCCAGCCACGGTCATGTAAAACGAACCATATATTTTGCAATATACCTTGTGAGAAGTGCACTGAATCTAGCAGGTTGTGCCCAAAAATAATGACCAACGCTATACCTGCAAGAATTGGCAAAGGCAAACTTACACAGCAAGCTAACACCACCATGCTAATACCTATCGCCCAAATCACCTGTAAATAAATGACTTCAGGTGGAAAAGTCGCTGTCCACGCAAAGTTCACAAGGGTAAGCTCTAGCACAATCAAAAATAAGCCACGTTTTAATAGAAAAGCACGCGTTTGCTGTAAATCTTGTTTTTTTGATTGAAATAAAAAAGCGGAAATTCCGGTTAAAAGTACAAAAACCGGAGCGCAAATATGTGCCAATAATCGACTGCCAAATAAAGCCGGTTCTGTTACTGTTACGTCCATTGGGTCGGTAACTTGTTTATGTAAATAGAAAGTTTCTCTTACATGGTCGAGCAACATAATGATGATGACCAGACCACGCAATGCATCAATCGACTGTAAACGTTCAATATTCTTTTCTATAGACATAGCGGTAATCAACAAAATAATGTAACGTTATACTATTACATTTAATTCCTTTTGTCTTTTATGGCTGATTATTTATGCGACACAAATTAGGATTGTTGTCTTCGTTAGGTCTATCATTTATATCGACACTCACTTGGGGAGAAGAAACATCAACGGTACTGGAGACCATACGTGTTCAGGCTGAAAGCACCCGAGAAGATGTGAGCCAAAATAGCTCGGCGACTAAATTTACTCACGATGTTTTAGATGTCCCTTTTAACCGTGCTTATCTTTCTAAACAAATAATGGAACAACAAGACGTTCAACGGATTGATGACGCATTAAGCTTGGTGAGCGGAGTTTTTCATCAAAATAGTTTTGGTGGTGGCTTTTGGGATAACTATTCTTTCCGTGGTTTTAGTACCGATCCCAATTTAGGTGCGGCTATGATCCGTAACGGCTTGAGTGTCAACCGAGGGATTAGCGCTCCAAAAGATGTAGTGAACATTGAATCTTTAGAGTTTTTAAAAGGGCCTATGGCGGCTTTATATGGCCGCGGCGAAACAGGTGGTTTGCTTAACCTCAACAGTAAAAAACCACAGTGGGAAAGCGAAAGTGAAGTTAACCTACGTGCCAATACCCAAGAACAATATCGAATTAGTCTAGAGCATACCGCGCCTATTAACGATGAACTGGCTTATCGTTTAGCAGTGGCTCACGAAGATAATCAAAGCTTTCGTGATCATGTCAGCAGTGAACGCTGGTTCTTTTCACCACAGCTCACATGGAAAATTTCAGATCAGACACAACTCGACTTTGACAGTGAATTTACAGAACACAAAGGAACCTTTGACCGTGGTGTAAGCACAGTCAATCACCAGTTTGTGATGGACCCAAAAACCTTTACAGGTGAACCTGACGATGGCGATTTGAAAATAAAAGATTACTTTTACCAATTACGTCTTAGTCACGAGTTTAACCCTGACTGGAAACTAAACAGTGCGGTCAGTTATAAAGATGCACAAATGGTCGGCTTTACAACCGAACCTCGTCGTATGCAAGCCGATGGCCGCACTCTAGAGCGCCAACGCCGCTATCGTGATTATACAAGTGAAGATGTGCTGGCTCAGACCGAGTTACTTGGCAAGGTTGATACGTCTTGGGCTCGCCATGAAATTTTACTTTCAACCGAGCTTGGTCAACTCGACTACAAACAAAACCAACTTCGTCGTAACCACAGCACAGGCTCATCAAACACAATTGATATTTACCAACCTGAATATGGCAAATATTTACCAAACTTAGCACCGTTTACTAACACCAAAGAACAGCAGCGTTACTTTGCGCTTAATGTACAAGATCAGATCTTCTTTAATGATCAATGGAGTGTGCTTTTCGGCAACCGTTTTGATCAGGTCGAACAAGATTTTAAAAATCACCTGACTCAGACTGAAAGCAACCAGACCCTTCATCAAAATAGTCCGCGTTTCGGAGTAAATTTTAAAGCTTCTGAGCAATGGGCTTTTTATACAAACTATGGCCGCTCATTTGCCATGAATAGTGGTATGAACCGAAATGGTCAGACTTTTGCTCCTGAAAAAGGCGAAAGCTATGAAGTCGGTACCAAATATAAAATGAATGATCAAAGTGTGCTGAGTCTCGCTTTGTTTAAAATGAAAAAACGAAATGTACTGACAACTGATCCAATCGACAGTAACTTTCAAACCGCAGCAGGTGAAGTCAGTAGTAAAGGGCTTGAGTTTGACTTAAATAGCCAGATCAATGACCGCTGGTTCGTCAATGCCAACTATAGTTATACCGATGCTCAAATCGAAAAAGACCAAGACTTGGCAAAAGGCGCTCGTCTGAGCAATGTTCCAAAACATCAAGGCGCTGTAAGTACTAATTATGAATTTCTACAAGAAGGTCCGAGAAAAGCAGGTGTAGGAGCTAACCTCACCTATGTTGGCGAGCGCAGCGGACATAACCTTGATAATGGCTTTAATTTACCAAGCTATACCCTCGTAAACTTAAATGGCTACTATGCCCCATCTGACCGTTTGCGCTATCAGCTAAACGTAAACAATCTGTTTGATAAAACTTACTATGTTTCAAGCTATAGCGATTTATGGGTTCAACCAGGTGAACCACTTAATGCTTCAATCTCGGCACAATGGAAGTTTTAATTCATCCATAAATAAAAAAGCCCGAATTATTTTCGGGCTTTTCATTAAAACATACCATTTTCATTGATGAGGGGGTCGGGCTGTACTTGACCGATATCCCAAAACTCAGCAATTTTGCCCTTTTCAAAACGACAAATATGAACCACGGCCAAGGTGGTTAAGCCGTTCATTTGCATTTCAAGTTTTGAATGCACAGCAACCAAATCGCCCTCTTCAATGACATGTTGAACATCAAAGACTTTGTTAGGAGTTTCAATTGCACTTTCACGCATACCTTCCTTCAAAGAAGTCGCATCATCTGCATAATAAGGATTGTGATGCTTGAAGTTCGGCGCAGTGTAATTGCTATAGGCTTCATCAACTTCACCAGCTGCGGCAAGCTCTAAAAACCGTACTGCAATTTGTTTTTGAGATAAGTTCATATTTATCTCCTACTCTTTATTTTAGACCTTACTGCAACAGGTCATCTTCGTCATCGCCTTCCTCGAAGACATAAGCCATACAGCCCCATCCATCATATTCACCTTGAAATTTCTCAGCGATACTGGCAAACCATTGCTCTAAATCAACAATATCTGAGTACTCAGGTTCCATGTTGACAAAGATGGTAATCACCCATTCATTTGGCTCAACAGAATCATCTTGGAAAAGTGAAACTTTTTGTTCTTGATAAAGCAGATAGAGCGCGCATTGCTCTGCATTTTTCTGATCTTGAAAAGCAATAGAAAATTCAATTTCATGCAGCTCGGTTAAATCATCCCCATCTTCAGCCATTTGCCAAAGTACGTTGCCGTTATCGTCATCTGGAAATTGTTCGTAGTCACGAGTCATAAAGTGATCCTTGTTGTTGTCGCAGTATTAATATTATTCGACATCAAGAATACCCGACTTTTATTGCAATTTGGGTATATATTCCGTTCCCAATTGCATCAAATTAATTTTTTTAATTGTATAAATTTTAAAAAGGCACTTGCGACTCAATCACCACATCTGTTCCTTTCAAAGGATGTTGGAAAGTCAAATATGCAGCATGTAATGCCATGCGATTTAAGTGAAAACGTTTAGGTTCAGGGTGATAAAGCTTGTCACCCATAATCGGATGGCCAATATGCATCATGTGCACGCGTAGCTGATGCGAACGCCCTGTTACCGGTTCAAGCAATACTCGACTTTGATCTGTTTGAACGTCATAAACCAAAGGCTGAAACAAGGTTTTAGCGTGTTTACCTAATTCAAAATGTACAATTTGTCTTGGGCGATTTTCCCAGTCGGTAATGAGCGGAACTTCAACGCTTCCCTCTTGTGCGACTTGGCCTTGTACCAAAGCAATATAGTGTTTTTTGACTGTTCTGGCCTGAAACATTTTACTTACCGCAACTTCTGCATCACGATGCTTGGCAAACATAAGCAAGCCTGATGTCGCCATATCTAAACGATGAGTGACCTTAGCCAAAGGGAACTTTTCCAGCACCCGTAAATAAGCACTGTCATGATGTTCAGGTAAACGACCCATGACCGACAACAGGCCCGCAGGTTTATCAACCACAATTAAATCGTCATCTTCAAATAAAATTGAAAGCGGATCTTGTGGTGGAGCGTAAACAAAGTTGTCGTTTAAAGGCATGGTCGTAGAAACAGCAAAGGAGCATGGCGGCAAATCATAAAGAAATTTCAGACCTACCGCAAAATAATCTATAGCGCTCTACTCATGTTCCACGTGAAACTCGGAAAATCTTTATCGCTTTTTATTCATTTCAGCTAAAAGATCGAGCTGAATTTCTTGAATATGCGCAAGCCTTTCCCACTGATGCGATAAAAGATGGTCCATTTTTTCATGCAAGTGGCGAATTTCAAGCTCAGCTTTTAAATTAATTTGATAATCATGTTGGGAACGCAGCCGATCTTTGGCTTCTTGACGATTTTGGCTCATCATAATAATAGGCGCTTGAATTGCAGCTAAACATGACAACACTAAATTCAGCAAAATAAAGGGATAAGGATCGACGGGGCGGACTACCATCACGACTGTATTTAAAATAATCCATCCCGTTAAAAATAGAGCAAAGCAAATCAGGAAAGCCCAACTACCACCAAAGGTTGCGATCTTATCTGCTAATTTTTCCCCAAACGTCCATTTTTGATCAAAGTCGGATTCGGTATTTCGGCTAATTAATTCATGGCGTTGCATACTACCAATGACTTCATTTTCTAAATTAGAGAGTTCGCCCTTTTCTGAACGTAATAGAGACTGCACATATTTAATTCGATAATCTGCCAGATCTGCCCGACAAATAAAGCTTAAGTAATTCCAATCTGGATAATCTTTTAAAATTTCATCACTGATCACATTACGAATAACTTCACCAGACACCAGATCTTTTAAGGGAAAGCTTTTTCCACAAACGGCGCATTGCCGACACTGATTTTTATTCTCCATATTATTCAGCTCGTTATTATGATAATAAGATTATTATATAAACAATTTTGGCTGATCACATCGTAAATAAGAATAGTAATCTAGCCTAAAATCTGTAAAGGCGTTGGTACTATTTTTCGAGAGGCAGACATCACAGGCTTCATATGATGAGATTTGAATGTCAGGTGGTAGCGCAGAAAGATAAGGCTTATATATGAATTATATTCTTATAAAGTATCGTTTTTATTATGGAGAATTTTTTAGGGTGTCAAGGGAAAACATCTATGGTTTACTTCAACAATCATAACTTTGTAAGTTATAACCTTGTGCCTATAAACTTTTGATCTATAGCGTCCTAAGCCGAATCGAGACCTTTTGGGTGAGTACACACTAACGTTATACGTTTTGGTGCATGCTACTCTTTTCGATCCCTATCACACCCTTGAGATATAGTTTAGCCAGCACCCTGCGGGATTGTTTTTCTAAGAAAAGCGAATTTTTATTATTTTTGGGAATTTTTACGCCATTAGGCAAATTTAAAAGAATATATTCCCATTTACCTATAATTAGTTAAATTTAAATTCCACTTTATTTGTATTTTTCGGTTTATTTTACCAAATCATCAACTATTTTTATTAGCAGTACATCAGGATATAAAAAGTAACTCACCCTTCACTTTCATAGCCATGAAGGGCAAAAATCTTTTATGAAGAAATAAAACCATGTTTATGGGCAAGGTAAACGATAGATAACGCGATAAGGGCAAAAACTAGCATAAACCATGGAAAAGAAGCCGCGCCAAAACTTTCAAGCAAGCCCCCACCCACCATACCACCGAATGCGATCGCAAGATTAAATACCGTGACCAACATCGACTGTGCCAGATCCGCTTCGTGACCCGCAGTATTTGCCAAGGCTGTTTGTAATAAGGTCGGAGCCCCACCAAAAGTGACTCCCCATAACACTACACTTGTGACCACGACAAAACTTGAAGAACTATAAACCGCTAATAGTACTGTTGCGATTGCAAAGATAAATAAGCTTATAAGTGTTATTTTTCTTAATGAACGGTCGATGAACATCCCCGTAAGCAAAATACCCACTATAGAAGAAATGCCGAACATAAAAAGAATGGTCTCAACTTTGTATGCCTGCCCTGTCGAGGCCAAAAATGGTGAAATATAAGTATAAAGAATGTTATGAGCCAGCATCCAAAGAAAAACAACGAATAAAATGGTTCTAATGCCTGGCATTAAAAGAACTTTTAAAATGGGCAATCTTTTTTGTGCTGACTGTCCCGCAAAATCAGGAATACTAAAACGAATCCAGACGAATAAAATCAATGCCAATAAAGACATAATCCAAAATACGCCACGCCACTCAAACAGTGTTCCTAACCATGCACCCAAAGGAACACCAATCGCCAAAGCAATTGGCTGCCCAACCCCAGCAATTGCCAAAGCTCGTCCTTGATACGATGCTGACACCATGCGTCTTACATAACCTGCTAAAAGCCCCCAAATAACACCCGCTGCCATCCCTGCAATAAAACGAGCAATCAAAGTCAAAATATAATCATTTGATAAAGCAGTAACTGCATTAAATAAAAGTAAACCCGCCATAGCACTGAGTAACAAGGGTCTTCGATTCCAACTACGAGTAAGACTAATCAGAGGTATTGCGGCTAAAACCGAACCTAAGGCATATACTGCTATTAACTGACCTGCGTAAGCTTCTGAAATATGTAGCCCTTGACTGATTTGGGGCAACAGCCCTGCTGGCATAGTTTCTGTCATGATCGTTAGAAAGCCTGCAACTGTAAAAGCCAACAGTTTCCAAATCGGTAATTGAGCAGAGAATTCATCAGTTAACTGAGGAGATGTTTCATCACACTTAATATTCATAAAGGTTTTCTCTCAAATTCGCTTGCAGCGTTCTTAATCTGCTCTGTATAGCTACAAGCTTGTTTAATAACGTTAGGATGGGAAGACATTTGTTCTCCGTGTAAACTAAAAATCACATTCTGGAATGATCATTCCAATTTAAGTTAAATAAAAACCTTAACTATTCAGCTCAACAATAGTTAAGGTTTAAATTAGTTTTATAAAACGTTTAAAGCAATTTCGACCACATCCATTAAACATTTTTTTCTTTGTTCAAGCGGACTACCTTTCCCTAAAACACGTAAACCTTGAATAGTATTTACAAAGAAACTCGCTAATGCACATGGGTTTTGGTTAGAAGAAATTTCACCAGATTGTTGAGCCTTAATTAACAAATTCTCTAAAGCATGCTGTATTTTCTGTAAATTACTTATAACGAATTTGGAAACATCTTCGTCATGTCCGGCCAGTTCCAAACAGGCATTTGCGATAAGGCAACCTTTATGCTCTGAATCATTCAGCTCATCTTCAACAATATTAAGAAGTAATTGCCTAATAAGTACTTTTGGAGAACCTGAACCAGACAACAACTCCACATTATTAAGTGTGGTTAAAAGCTCATAGCGTTGTAATGCTTTTTGATAAAGCCCTTGTTTACTCTGAAAGGTACTATAAAGACTACTTCTAGATAAGCCCGTACCATCAACCAAGTCTTGAACTGAAGTTGCAGCATAACCACGACGCCAAAAAACCTGCATTGCAGCATCAGCAATTTCATCAGTTTCAAATTCTTTGGTTCGCATAATTAGACTTAACAGGAACGATCGTTCCAGTTAATTTAGGCTAGGAAGATAGAGAAGTCAAATTAAAAAATTAATCAGATGATTTAATTAGAATTTGTAGATTGATGTTATTTATAAAAACTATTTCATTAGTAACCGCTTAGCCGATTCAATAATCATTGCTCTACGCTTTTCATGAGGATTATCAATATCCTCGATCGGGGTAAACATTCTGGCAACTTGAGGCAACATAAACCAACTATTTGCAAGTGCTAATACTAAAAAAGCCAGATAGCTTGCTTCAATTTCATCAGTTATCTTTCCTTGGTCTTGTTCTTTTTTAATCGCTTGGATTTTATAACTATAGTTTTCACGACGACTACGTTCATTTGGTACTTCTTCTGATGAATAGATCAGTCCTTCCCAAAGTAATAAACGACTTAGCTCAGGATGTGCATAATGATAGTCATAGGCACGGCCTGCGTATTCAGCAATATCTTCTTCTGCAAATGATTTAAGGGGTACAGATTGCGCAACTTTTATTAACTCATTACTTAAAACAACGTCGAATAACTCTCTTTTTGCTCCAAAATAATTATAAATACGCTCTTTGTTAACACCTGCAATCTTTGCAATTTTATCAACAGTGGTGCCATCTGGACCATGCAAAGCAAACTCACTAATTGCAGCTTTCAAGATTTTTTGTTTTGTTCCTTCAGTATCCCACGACATAATTATTTTTCACTTGCATATATTATTAAAACATATTATAAAATATTTCCAACCAAATAGTTGGTTTTTTGGAACTTTATAATGAACAACAATATTATAATTTTTGGCTATGGAACAGGTATATCCAAAGCCGTAGCACATAAGTTTGGTAAAGAAGGCTATAAAATCGGGTTAGTGGCAAGAAATGCTGAAAAACTCGAAAAGGCCATTCTAGAACTTAAAACACACGGCATAGAAGCCTATGCTTTTACATGTGATTTAGCAGTTCTTGAAGATATACCAAATCTTGTAAAACGTATTAAAGACCACTTCGGAGAGATTAAAAATATTCATTGGAATGCTTTTCATGACATTGAAGGCAACATCTTAGAAACCAATCCGCTAGACCTCACCCAAAGCTTCCATATTCGTGTTTCAAGCTATATTGCTACGGTACAAGCGTGCCTACCAGATTTAGAAAAGAATCACGGTAGTATTTTATCGACAAACGGAATTTTCGCGTTCGATGCAGTAGGCATCGATTTAGTTGCCAAAGAATATTCATCTTTAGCAATTGCTGCAGCTGCTCAATATAAAACCACCAATTTACTTGCTCACAGTCTCGCTGACTCAAATGTTTATGTGAGCCAAGTGATTGTGAATGGTTTCGTTGATGGGACATCTGGAGCACAAGATAAGACCTACACGGTACATCCACAAACGATTGCGGAACAGTTTTGGTGCTTACACCAACATAAACAAGAAACTGTCTCTCTTTGTGGAGAAGCAATTCAAGCTGCCTAAAATAATTCCTTATCTAGAACTATTTAATAAATTTCAAATTATTTATTAAATAACAAACATTAAAATATTTCTAATATAGAGAAAACTATGAAAGTCCTTCATATCAACTCATCAACTCGTGGTGAGAATAGTCAGTCTTTGCTTATTGCTGAACAGGTGATTACTCAACTTAAAAGGAAGCATACTGATTTAATTATTGATGAATTCAATCTTTTTGAAGATGATCTACCTGCGTTCGATAAAAATGCTGTAGGTGCCAAAATGGCATTATTTACAGGACAAGATTCAAACTCTAAAGAAAAAGAAGCATGGACAAAAATTAAAGAAGTTTACGATCGCTTTGCATCTGCTGATATCTATGTATTTAACGTTCCTCTTTGGAACAACAACATTCCTTACATATTAAAACAGTTTATTGATGTCGTAACTCAGCCAGGCTGGGCGTTTGGTTTTGATCCATCTACAGGTTATATAGGATTGTTAAATGATAAAAAAGCATATGTCGTGATTGCTAGTGGTGTGTATTACCAAGGTATTTCTAATAACTTCGGTTCTGACTTCGCAACACCTTATCTTAATGACTGGTTAAAGTTTATTGGTGTAAGTGATATTGAGAATATTCATATTTCACCTACAGTAGTGAATACAGATTATGAGAAAACAAAGCAAGATGTGATGAGTAATATCGAGAAACTGATCGCCTAAGATTATGGATAGCAAAATAAATTATGCAGTTGCTATTTGTGAGCCAGTAGAACTTGAGCATCCAGATTCGTTTATGGATGTTCAAATTCCTTATCCAGAAGCACTGCCTCACGATGTTATTGTTAAAGTTCAAGCAATTTCAATTAACCCTGCCGATACGCGTGCGCGACGTAGAAAAACGAAAGATAACCAAACTACAGTTCTAGGATGGGATGTTGCAGGAACAATCGTTGAAATTGGTTCTAAAGTCTCTGGAAAATTCAAAATTGGAGATACGGTTTATTATGCAGGTGATATCAATCGATCTGGGGGGAATTGTGCTTACCATGCAATTGATTCAAGATTAATTGCCTACGTGCCTCAGAGTATTTCTATAGAAGATGCCGCTGCTCTACCATTGGTATCGTTAACCGCGTGGGAAGCACTATTTGAAAGGCTATCAGTCCAAATTAGTAAAAACCATGTAGATCATCTTTTAGAAGATGATGAAAGCCAACCAAAATCTTTGTTGGTGATCGGTGGTGCCGGCGGCGTGGGTTCGATGGCAATTCAACTTGCTAAACTTGTACCGCAGTTAACTGTTATCGCTACTACCTCACGGCAAGAAACGAGTGATTGGTGTAGAAAATTGGGAGCCGACCATATTATAGATCACACTCAAGACATCACTACTCAATTAGCCCAATTGGGTTACTCTGAGGTCGACTATGTCTTGATCTGTAACTCACCAGATTCATATTTTGACCAATTATCTAATATGACTCGGCCATTTGGAAAAATTTGCAGTATTGTGCCCTTTTCTCATCCACAAGATTTCAATCTATTGATGAAAAAGAGTTTATCATTTCATTGGGAACTTATGTTCACTCGATCCAGTTTCCAAACCCCAGATATGACAAAACAGTCTGAAATTTTAGGTCATATTGCAAAGCTAATTGATCAAAATATTATTATTTCACCAAGACTTACATCTCTACATCCTATTAATGCTAAAACCATCAAACAAGCACATCTGTTGATTGAGTCAAATAAGACGATTGGTAAAATTGTCGTAGTGAGTGAGTAGTAAAATTAGAAGAAGCTTAAGAAAGTATGCTTCTTCTATATTTCTAAGTAATAAGAGAAGTCCCTGCCTTATTAAGATAAGTTTAGAGTCTTTGAAAAAACTATTGTTCTTCCCATACAATTGGAAATTTTTCCGATTTAGAGACATTACCAATCATTGCAGAGAAAACTGCTTGGCATTCTAAATTAATTTTTTTAACTGAACTTATATCTATAGGCTCGCAGCTTCTATTATCATTATTTGAGCAAAATTCTACAGATACATCAATTTGGTTAATTTCAAATCTATCGATATCCGCATCTAGTGTTTGCTGAGGATCAATCATATTTTCACAAATGAACTTTTTTGATGATGATTTTTTTATTTTATTTAAAACTTTCTTACCTTCAATTTTTATAGAAAAATTTAATTTTTCATTGCTTTTCATAATATGATCTATTGTGAAATTTGAAATTTTTTCACTGCATCCAGTTAAAAAAATTAGCCCTGATAGGTAAAGAATTTTTTTCATTTAAAACTCTATTGGAAATTGGATTTTCTTATAGCTTCTTTTGATATTAAAATATTATCTGCCACAACTTTACTGCTTTGTAATAAGCCACCAAAGACTACTCTACACGACATATTGCTAGTTAATAATTTTTCTAACTGGTTCTTATCGATACATACATTCATTGATTCATCTTCGCAAACGTTGAAGTATCCAGATGAGGTATATTTTCCATTTTTTAACTTTTCTCCCTCAACTGAAATTGCTCCTATCACAAAGTAATTTTTAATATTATCACACTTAAAATGTGAATATTTATAATTCCCGTTTTGATAAACATTCTTTAAATCATCAGTTGTTTCTAAATTAAATTTAAAAATATCACCACTCATACCATCCATATGAGAATAAGTTAAATTCTTAAGGGCCATATCCTTAAAATTTTCTTTCTCATTTTTGGCTAAAGGATTACAACCTGACAATAAAATCGATAAAATAATTAAAAAATATTTATGCATCTATTCATTCTACAATAATTAATTTATATTTCTTATTTAGCTCATCACTACCACGGCCATAAAACTCTGTTGAAATATTTATTGTATATTCTCCTTTATGTTTGGGAATACCTTTAATTGAAAAGTCATTAAAACCGCTAGTGTCATTGTTCGGTTGAATTTTTAATCCTAAATCATCAGGCATATCAGTATCTATTTCAAAATACTTATCCACTACTTTGCCGCCACTAATTTTTATATTCTGGGAATATGCTTCATTGACATGAGCTACAGCGAGTTCCTTTGGTTGTACATCATAGTTG
>Ga0268255_10000170_pt1 | contig 52593 bp, 55 predicted proteins | sample AgamicOrMarz_FD_200256 | JGI IMG/M metagenome (GOLD analysis project Ga0268255, IMG submission 200256) | Agave microbial communities from Guanajuato, Mexico - Or.Ma.rz (v2) (version 3) | ecosystem: Host-associated > Plants > Phyllosphere > Phylloplane/Leaf | place: Guanajuato, Mexico...
GAACTGGATGAACTGTTTTGGCGCGCTCGCACGCGAAAGCGGCCAAAGACGTGTTCCCTTGCCACCCGCCATGATTACCGGAATGATCTTGTCAGTCATGCTTGCCCCGCCTTGTGCCGTTCTGTGTAATGTCAATGCTGTCGAAGTGATAATTAAACCTGAAGTTTATGGCACGATATGTGATGCGCTTTTTGATCTTAGAAAAGAAAAGCCCTCCGAAGCATCGGAGGACCGTTAATATCACGTATCGTGGCTAAGGCCTTTTATCTCGCAGAAAGAAGGATGTCGCTATCGAACGACTTCATTTCTTTGTAACCAAGCTCGGACGATAAGCGTGCCAATACTGTCCGCTCCTCATCATTTGAGACTTCCATAAGGATCAGCGGTTTGCTTTTCGATATTAAATCCCACCCACCCTTGATTACACCAGCGCCATGACCTTCGACGTCGATCTTTAGGAAATCGACATGATCAATATCGCAGTCATCAAGACGTAGGATGTCGACGTCACCTTCATTATCTTCGATAAGCGAATTACCACCGCTATTGCTGATGCGATGACCACCATTACGGGCTTTCATCGCCATCTCGCCAGCTCCGGCTTGGTGCAAGATGACAACGTCTGAAAGGCCATTAATTTCCACATTCCGCTTTAAAACCCCGAAGATTGGCGGATTTGGCTCGAAAGCATGGATAGATGATGCCTTCATGATCACACCGAAAAATACAGTATGATTGCCAATGTTCGCCCCCACATCCACGATGGAAGGATTGGGTGGAAGGAGGTTGCTTGTCTCGATGAAGCGAAGGGGCTTAGGTTGATAAAATGCGGAGGTTCTAATGATGTCTCTTTGGAGCGAATCCGACGCGCCATTCGGCAGAAAGAACTGAGCCTTCACGCCTCGATGTGCGATGGTGAAAATCTTGGTGGGGCTTTCAGCGTGCGAGGCAATCGCAACAGCCAAGGAATTTTGATATCGAAAAAAAGTGGTCAGCTTTTCTTCAACGATCTGGCTTACTCGCTCGTTGACAATTCTTTCAACCTCTTTCGAGGACACGCTGGGCTTGTCCTTTACTCGTTTCTTTAGCGTTGCCAGTTCCTTCAGTAACGCCTTATGCCTGCTAGAAAAAAAATCGAACACGCCTACGCCCCTCGTTGCGAATTATTCTCCGATCGAACCAGCTATCGCTTTGTAAATCAATCGCGCAACCAAAATACACAAATCTAGGCGTTTTAAGAGCCGCAGATGAGCAACATCCCCAGTTCACTTGCGACCATTTCGATCTTCTAAATTGACAGCAATTGCTCTAGGTCTCTCATCTCGTCCGCGCTCAACAGGAGGTCGATATTGGGCATTAAAGAATTAATCAGCGGTCTCGAGGGGGCGCGGGAACCGTCACGATTTTTGGATAGGCAAATCGTTCAGCTTATGGGGTGGCAGAAGGCTAAGGGCCCTCTAGGGGGAGATGGCCGGGAAACGGTGCGTTGGGTACCGCCAGGCGCAAGTAGGCCGAGAAGATGCCCGTTGTACACTTCCGATTTGCAAGATGCCTACCGGCTAGCGCTACAGGTTGACCCTGAGCATGTTGGAGCGCTCGTCAAGGAGGGCGATAGTTTCAGGAGCCAAATAGAAGGTGGACCCGTCTGTTACGGTTCAAATCCGGCTTTAGCGCTTTGCATAGCTGCATTAAAGTTCAAGCATTCGATTCCCTGACGCGATAAGCCCGGCGTTGTGTACCAAGGAGGCAGCGGGACGAATCCCGCTGGAAACGATTGTAGTCACCCTAGCAGCCTTCCGAACGCGTGCTCAAAGTCTGATCTAAAGAGATGCGAAACGCGATAGGCTTCATCTTGCGAAAGCTGCATTTTGCTGCGTGCATCTTCGGTGGCGCTTAGGAAGGACTGCACGGCGTCCTTCAAACTCGAAGAATCGTCGATTGAGACTACGAGCGTACTCTCTGGTAACGATTTCTTCGCGACTGCATTCGCGAGCACCGGCCGCCCGGCGATAAGGCTCTCTACGATTTTGAAATTCAGTCCTCCTTGGCGGATAACAGGGCACAGCGTTGCGTCAACCGCTGCGTAGAAATGCCGAAGTGAGGGGACAACACCTAGTGGGATTAGTCCTTTGGTTTTCTTCTTAGATTTCGCCACGTGCTTGCATATGTTGCCAGCCACCATGAGCTTTGCGTCCGGTCGCTGAGAAAGAATTACAGGCCAGATGTTGTCGATAATAAAGTCAATGGACTCACGGTTGGCGATCATATTGGTTCCTATGAAACCAAAGGCAAGTGCTCCGCTTCTCTCTGTCTTGATCGGACTTAGCCAAGAGAAACTAGGGTGAAGCAGTTGAGATTTCTCAGCATAGCCTGCGAGCTTCAGTTCCTCGAGATCACCTTGGGAGATCGCAATCAGAGCGTCGGCGGCTTTGAAGCGGTCCAGTTCGGCATCCATGTCTTGTTTTGCTGACTTCTGGTCATTATGCCCGTCTCCGGTACCGTCGCGGATATAACTAATATCATGGCAATCTACGATGCATCGTGCTCCACCAGTCAGCCGCTTTACGTCCTTTGGCATAGTCCACGTGTGAGAGAAAAGAACTACTTTTGCAGTTTCACAATGCTTCACCAAGAACTCTTTATATGACCTGCTCTCTGTAAGCCTGGTTCGGACGGAGAAGCGCTTTGCTTCAACTGCTGAAGGTTTTAGCCTCAGCAGCTTCTGAAACTTGTCCGTCAAAGGGGAGTGCTTTGTTCCCAAAGCATGTAGATCCGCGGAAAATTGGCGAAAGAAACCGATGTATTCCGGACTATGCGAAAGGGAAAAATCACCGATCCTCACTTTCCAGCCACGGCGGATAAACTCAAGAAATAAGGAAAGCGCACGTTGCCTTGATCCGTTCACCGTTGGTAGCATTAAGCCCGGATATATGAAGACTGCTTCCTTGGCGGGGCTAATCGAGAACTCTCGTTGAAAAGGATAGGACTGAATCCGATCATCATCGAGAACGGTGAAGCGTGGCAACGAAGATGCCATTATCGTCGGCAGTACATGCTCCAAGGCCTTCTCGAATGCTCCAGCTCGCAGGACGACATCCGTTATTTTCTGAGAGCCTGAAAAAATTTCAAATGCCGCCAATCCTGCAGGATTCAAATCAAAAGCGCTAAGTCTCATCCCTTCAGGAGGAGCTGCCTCCATGACGCCAATATAAGCGATGAGCTCCCCGCCATAGTGAATATTAAGGCACGAAAATTCAGCTTCTGACAGAGCTTCGTCAGGTGAAAACACAACTATCAATTTATAATTTCCCTCGCAGGTCCACCTACGACACTGTCGCGCTGGACGCTGATGTATCGGCAAATATCAGCGACATCGATCCGTTGTTTTTCTTTGGGATCATAATAAACGGAGGATGCTATGTAAGCCCAATAGAATATGTCCTCTATCCGCCTGTTTTTGTTTCGCCAATCCAGCTTAAGCCGGTCATTTGTTCGGCCCCATCCGGCATAGAAGGGCGCGCCGTAAGTGTTAACTTTTACCCCACCGATCAGTGCTTCGAATCCCATTCCAGATGTAACGACTGACACTTCGTCCACGCAATCGAACAGCGCGTAGGGGTTGCTTTCGCCATCATGGATCAGAATATTGGGATGATCCAAGAGCCCACCCAATATCTCTCTGCTGAAATACGATCCCTTTCCTCCTATAGTGCCGTCTGGATGCCTTTTAAGAACAACCAGTGCGTCATCATCTCGCATTACAGCGTCCATCACCATTTGTCGGAAGGAATCTTCCGTCCCAAGGCCGCTTGGCACGGATTGGTCCCCAAGGCGCTGATCCACCAAAAGCACCTTTTTCCGCGCGGCGTTTGCCCATTTGGGCGCGACATCTGGGGCGTGGTTGTATTTGCTTATGCGTTTTGACTTTATCTCAGCGAGGGCGGCTTGGCTCTGTGTTAGCTGGGTCGGTGATATCTTCCAATCCGATGCCAGCATCGCCTCGATGCGCGACCAGCGTCGGGCATCGTAATAAGGATTCATATCGTCGATTAAGAAAGAGAGGCCAGGGTTTCCTCCAAGCCCGATTTCGACAGAACGAATAAACCCGTCTTCAATGAAGAAAAGCGGGCCTCCCACTGCCGAGGCATTCTTGTATAGATTGAGGTTGCGTCCGCTCTCACTTGCACCCCACTGCAGAAAAGCGAAGGCGGGTGCCAAATTTGCAAACGATGAACCTCCTGCTGTTACGCGGTCTTTGGCGTCAAACGCGGGCAACAAATACTTCTGATACCCTTCCTGCACGATTTGATTCTCCTTGCTTGCCGTGAGAGCCAACGGAGCATTCAAAGAGCCGGCAAGAAGACGGCTTCGATAGTGATTCCCTATGTCGCGACCACTATCCCACGTACCCAAATTCGACACCCAGTTGTGGAGGGCTTGCCGATTGGCAACGCCGTGCTCGAAACGCCGGATGTTATTGAGATATCTTTGACTCAGCTCTAGCGCACGCGCCAGATAGCTCACATCGGTATCGTCCTCAAACTCTTCTGCAAGCGTCGGCCTCGCCAAAATAGTGCGCTTAGTTGTTAGGAGCATTTCGATAAGGTGAGTGGCGGAGAGCTTACCTCTCATCAACGACACAAACCTGCTCTTTGAAATGCTTTTTGCAACTGTCTGGAGAATTTCCTCCTCGACAGAGTTGTCAAAAATCACCAAGGATTTTCGCCGCTTATTTGCGTCTTCCACGGCGCGTGAGAGGATGTCGTTCCAGATATTTGCATCGATCAAGCTGGGATGCCGTATCAAGACAAAGGCACCGTCATCAACGGGCAGGCCGGCAAGAAAGCAAACGTTTCTGATTGCGATCAGCGAGTTTCCATTTGCGCGCTCGCCAAGCAAAGGAAGCCAATCGCAATAGGTGGAAAAAACAAGGGGGCCTCGATGAGAGGCGTCCGCAGTTAATGCTGCCTTGTTGGCAAGGCTGTCGACCTCAACGATGCCTACCTCAAGTGCGATACAAACCTTCTGAACAATTCTCTCAAGCCAGCCTTTCTCGCTCGCGATCACAAAAATAGGAGTTTTTCCGCTCTCCGTGCAGGCGGAAATGATCTGGATAACGGCAAGTCGGAGCGCGTTCGGCTCTGCCTGTATTTTCCTCTTGTCCAATTTCCCCGAGAAAAGACTTCGAAACCTCAGGTGGGAAAATGCGCTAAGGTCGCTGTTACTCTGTTTCTCAAATTCCTCCCAAAATTCACTCATCGGTGAATTTAGAAGCGATATTGCAAGCAGGTCTTCATCAGCGCGAGCAATTCTAGCCAAATAATCGGGCGCCAGAATCGCCGAAAGCTTGGGGTAAAGCCGAGGTGCATCTCGCCCACCTTGCATACGCCTAATGATGCCTGAAATTGCGTTCGGGATATGGCGAATGATTTTCAGGGGCATTTGTGTCTACCGTTTTGGACCGACACGCAGGTTCTATGCGAGCCGTTGGATTTAGCAATCAAAACTCGTCTGAACAATCATATAGCCGCGCACAATGTCAATGTCGCCCAAATCGATTTGGCAGCGATGGATGCTCCGATCTCGAAAGGCATACTAGCATTAATTATCTGTTTTTGTTTATATAAAGTCCGATCGCCAGGAAATTTGTTGCACCGAAAATCTGGCCTAACCATACGGTATGGCATCATTGATGCTGGTTAACGGCTCGAAATCGTCTGGCACACGCTCGGGTTGGCAAATCGTGCCTCGGAGCGTCCGGTTGATTTTCTTCGAGAAACGTAGTTCAGATGATCGAAATTGCGTTGTTGAGGATGAGTATGTTTGGTCTTGGCGGTAGGCGGCACAGCGAACTTTTGGCTGAGATTACCAGTTTGCGAAAAGAGATACAGTTGCTGCGTGAAGAACGAGCAGCAGAGAATCTCCCGCGTCAGATAAAATCGCTAAGAAATAAAATCGTAAGTCCGGAGGAGATAGAGGGCATAGTCAGCGATCGGATCAAGAAATCATTTAGATTTAGCGATAGCCTTGCCATAGCGCTCGCAACGCATTCGGAAAGCTTAGATAATATATTTACGATATATTACGCGCAAATCGGCTGTCGATTCTTCCTTCCAAACGGTCGATCGGATCATGTTCAGCGGGAAATCATTCGAACTTCTGATTTTTACGAAACGAAAACACTGTCTTTTTTGCGAAATTCGGGTTTGATTCCATCCGCTCCCGCCGTTGTCGATGTTGGAGCGAACATAGGAAATCATAGCGTATTTTTTGGAAAGATAATGAATGCATCAAGCATAGTTTCTTTCGAGCCAAATCCGCCGGTATTTTCCATATTATCTCGTAATATTGAGCTGAACGACCTTTCCAAGATTACGCAATTATATTGCGCTGCTGCGGGAAATGCGGCCACGAAGGCTAGAAGCGCCGGACATAAACTCAATAATCTAGGAGAAAACTCGATCGTAGAGGATGAAGCAGGGGATATCGACATCCTACGTTTGGACGACCTGAACCTGTCCGTTGTCCACTTCCTAAAGATCGACGTCGAAGGTTATGGTTCAACGGTTGTAGATGGTGCTTCTCGCTTGATTTCCACACACCGGCCGACGATTCTTATGGAAGTAAGCTCCAACGCCGAAAGGGACGCGGTGCAGCGATTGCAGAACGAGTCTGGATATCGAGTACATTCGGATTTTGGAAGAGACCTTATACTGACTGCGCATTGACAGGTCTGGCGCACCTGTTCAACCAGTGGTGCCTTTTCTTGGAGACCGGCAGAAGCTATGGGCGCTGTCTTGATAGAACGAGCTCAGTCGCACTGATCACATGCCAGATGAGCTTCCATTCTGCAGATTATCGTGCTGCGCCTTCATGAGTAAAGCAGCTATGCATAGTGCTAGAGAGGGGGATGCGGCCTTCGCAATATACTTTAGCTGGCTGACACGGACGCTCGCTGCATGTGGTTCCCATGCACAAGCAATTACGTTGCCGAAAGCAAACCTATCGGCCAGCTCATAGGCTGCCTGCATATTGGTCGTGTAGGGCGGAGGGGAGTTTGCTTCGGAGGCGAGTTGATCTCCGCGCGGAGTGTGATTGATTGAACCGATGGCCTCGGCGACTCGTGCATCGAGATTTTCCGAGCCTACAGGAGCATCCTGAAGACTTTTTATTAGTTCTATCACCGCAGATTTTCCTTCTTCTATTATTTGTGGCTCCTCCTATGGCTTCCCTTTGAATTTGCTAACATCAAAGGAAAAGCCTCCGCTCACATCCATGATCGCTCTTGAGGTGTGACAGACCTTTCTAACCGTTATCGGCATGATGTAGTTAACCAGCCATCTACGCCCTTAGCCCGAGTATGCCATAGCCGATTTAGTGGTGAAATGTTGTCGTTTTTTCGCAAGTTGCCGGATGGTTCCGAAAGAAAGTTTTAAGCGCATAACTTTGAGCCGCTCAGGCGAGCTGCGAGGAGGTCCAACCTCAGTAACCATCCGATTAATTAGAGTTTCGATCGATTATGGCTGCCTTGGATCTTGGGTTTGATGGAAGATGGATATCTCTTGGCGATACCTTGTGAAGTGAATTGGATGCTCTGCTGTTTCAGCCTTTTTCAGCCAGATGGGTTTGAGGCAGGCGGCGAAATCAGCAGGAACCAGATCATTGACTGGTCGCTTGCCGATCTTGGAGAACGTTTACTATCAAGGCGTCCGGAATCTTACTCCCACACCGCCACCGTTGTTGGGGATAAACTCAAGCCCCGCCTCTTCAAAAGCGCTTTTGATACGATTGTAGGTGCCTTCTCGAAGCTCCTCTCCTCGTTCAAAGCGCACGACGGTTTGCGTTGAGACCTCCGCCTTTCTGGCTAGGTCAATTACGCCCCAACCGAGCGCGGTTCGCGCCATCTTACATTGAATGGCGTTCATATCACCATTCTATGGTGATTTTTGTTGCCTATCATAGTTTGTTCCTGTACACCTGCTTCGTCATTTAACGGTCGGACAGCGTGTTCGAGCACGCCATCCGACCTGACCAAACCCTAGCTGTCTGGAGCTCGGATCATGGCTGATTCTGAGAATAGCAGAACTTTGCCTGCAATCACGTGCAGAAACCCTTTACAAACAACAGAGTGGTTTCTGGCCAGGAATATCGCGGATCAGGAACGCCGGGTTCCCGGCATCCGCGACGTTGTTTTGATAAGGTGGAAAGCCTGGATGCTTGCTTTCCGGGAGCTCGGCCATCGAAGTTGCGAGCAGCAGGAACTCGAGAGCACGGTGTTGGCCATGGTTCCCGCTGCAAGAGTGGAGATCCAACTTGCCGATCACGGCGGGGTGGCTGTTGTGTCCACCATCAAAGAAATTCAGGACAAGCTTCGAGGCGTAAATTTCGCTGATGCGCGTGCAAATGCGGCAGCCGAATTGCTTGCCAAGCGACGGCGGTGGGATGCCGCAGACCTATCGGTCGGTTACAGCCGAGCCAAGCGAGCGGAAAGCAAAGCGTCGATCGTTGAGGAGCAATTGGCGGCGGAGCTGTCGGAAGCGCCGGCAATGTCGACTGTCGCTGCCGCTGCAAAGCTGCATTGTATCTTGAAACGTGGGGCACCGCGGTCTGATAGCGAGGAATTTCCCTGGCCGCAGCTCAGTGCGATGCTAGTCGATCTCCTTGCGATGAACGGTGTATTCTCCCTCCCCGGTCGTGATCGCTGATCTAGGTCGCCCGTTAATAGTCCGAAGTTCGATTTCGTCGGCAGTCGCGTCGTTCACATTCGCTTTCTCTAAACCGAGGCTGGTCGAACGCTCGTGAAAATTAAGCGAAATTTCCGCTTTTCATGCTTATCGCGTTATGCAATGTAGAGTATACCACTACAGAGTATGCAATTCATAATTAGGAATTCCTAACCAGCGGCGCCATTGGAGCGTGTCGCGGAAAGGATGGTGTGTGCGTCGAGACAACTCCTCGTCGCATTGAAGGAATGCTGAATAAACCAAAAAAGAAGGGAACGACGTAATGCAATTCATCCGTAAATTCCGGTCGCCTTTGCTGGCGCTAGCAATCGCGACCGTATTCTCCCCCGGTCTTGCGGCAACGACGGCGATGGCGGAGGAGTTGCGCATCGGGACACAGCTGAAGCTGATGACGCTAGATCCGCATTATGCCGATCTCAACGAGAACAACGCGCTTCTCGCCCATATATATGAGCGCCTGGTCAGGCAAGACGAGCATCTCTCTCCCCAGCCTGCTCTCGCCGTCTCCTGGAAGCGGCTCGCCCCAACGAAATGGGAATTCAAGCTGCGCGAAGGCGTGAGGTTTCATGATGGCTCTGCCTTCACAGCCCAGGACGTCATCTACTCGATTGAGAGAGTCCGGGACTTTTTGAAGCCCCCGAGCGGCGGCTTCCAGTCCTACACCAAGCCGATCAAGTCTGTGATCGCTCCCGATCCGATGACCGTCGTCATCGAAACCGATGGAGAAGCCCCTACCCTTCCTCTTCAGATGACGACCCTGTTCATCCTGCCGCACAAGACAAATGGTTTCGTGACGACCGAAGAACTGAATACGGGCGTGCGGCCGAACGGCACAGGTCCCTACAAATTTGCGGGCTGGCAGTCCGGCGAGCGGCTGACACTTGCCAGCAACCCCGACTATTGGGGCGAGCCGCCAGCATGGTCCGATGTCACGTTCCGCGTGATTGAAAACCCGGCTGCCCGCGTAGCGGCGCTCACAACGGGTGACGTCGATCTGGCCGACTACATCCCTGCCCGCGATGTCGAAAATCTCAAGCAACGCAACATCAAGATCGAGAGCACCAGCGCATCGCGGTCGAACTTCCTGCAATTCGATATCGCGAGCGAAACGCATCCGGGCATCACCGACAAGTCCGGCAAAACAATTGCCAATCCCTTCCGTGACAGCCGCGTCCGTCAGGCTTTGACGATGGCAACCGATCGTCCGTTCATAACCGAAAAAATCCTATCTGGTTACGGCACGGCTGCTTCCCAGATTTTCCCACCGGGTCTTTCAGGAACGTCGGACAAGCTCAAGGTCACGCCGCCGGACTATGATGGCGCAAGAGCACTGCTTATAGAGGCCGGCTACCCGAATGGGTTCAACGTGGTGCTGGCCGGGCCTGGCGGCCGCTATCCCGGTGACGCGGAATCGCTCCAGTCCGTTGCCCAAAACTGGGCTCGTATCGGCGTCACGGTACAGCCTGTCGTTTCGCCGTTCTCCGTTTTCATGACCAAGCGCTCAAGTGGCGAGTATCCTCTCTGGTATGGCGGCTGCTCTGGAGAAGCTGTCACACTTTGCCTCGATGGCGTCCTCGCATCCCAAAACGAAGCGCTGGGCACCGGGTCGCTGAACTACGGTCGTTATGAAAACAAGACCTTCGACCAGATGCTGACCAAAGCCAAGGCGATGGAGGAAGGACCTGGCCGCAGCGAGGCACTCGCCAGCGCGACGGAATTCGTCATGGCCGACTATCCCACTATTCCGCTCTATCACTTCCATCTGATCGTCGGGCATAGCCAGAAGGTTGGTTCCTACACCGTCCACCCGCGTGGTTGGACAATGGCCATGCAGGCCGCCCCACCGACCGAGTGAGGTCGACACCATGATATCAGCAATCATTGGAAGGCTTTCACAAGCCTTCCTCCTCCTCCTTGTCATGTCCGTAATCGGCTTCATCGGCATTCACAGCGTCGGCAACCCGGTTTTCAATCTTGTCAACGCCGAAACCGCTACTCCTGAGGATATCAGGAGAGCGACCGTGGCTCTCGGATTGGATCAGCCGGTCTGGCATCAGTATTTCCGGTTCATCGGCAATGTCCTCACAGGTAATTTCGGGACCTCCTACATCTATCACCTGCCGGCATTCCAGCTGGTGATGGGCAAGCTCCCCGCAACCCTCGAGCTCGCAATCGTTGCTATGATGATCGCTGCGCCGACAGGGATACTCTTGGGTCTGCTCGCCGGTCGCCGCAAGGACAGGCCGGTGGATCGCGCCATCCTTCGCCTGAGCGTGGTCGCGCTCAGCATACCGTCCTTCTGGCTAAGCATGATGCTCATCCTGATCGGGGCCATCCTGACGGGCTGGTTCCCGTCAGGCGGCCGGGGGCCAACAGGGGCTCTCCTCGGAACCGAGTGGAGCTTCCTGACGCTTGATGGGCTCAGACAACTGACGCTTCCGGCGTTGGCACTTGCTCTTCCCAACATTGCGCTCATCGCACGGCTGACGCGGTCCGGAACGATCGAGGTGGAAACCCAGGACTTCACACGGTTTTGCCAGGCGAAGGGTCTCTCGCCCCGCCGCATCCTGTTCAGGCATACACTGCCAAACATCAGCGTTCCGATTGTCACGATCATCGGCATGCAGTTCGGTGGAATGCTGGCCTTTGCCGTGGTGGTGGAGTCGATCTTCAACTGGCCAGGCGTCGGAAAACTGCTGATCGACTCGATTCAGCTTCTCGACCGCCCGGTCGTCATGGCGACCCTCACCTTCATCTCCATCGCCTTTGTCGCCCTCAACGCACTCGTGGACCTGTTTTATGTCGTTCTCGATCCGCGAACGCGCCGCAGTGCCTGAAAGGTATCCCTATGAAAACCGATACAATGCGGACATTCTGGAAACGCTCCGGCCGATCCGGCGTCAGCCTGCCGCTGCTGATATTGATGGCCTATGTCCTGCTGGCAGTCGCGGCATCTCTTATCGCTCCTCAAAATCCCTATGACCCGTTGCAGATATACGCCTGGGAGGCCTCGTCTTCTCCGGGAACCGCTGGCAGTGGTGGTTACACGTACCTGCTCGGAACCGACGGACTGGGACGCGACATATTCAGCACCGTCCTTTATGGATTGCGGATAAGCCTCTTCGTTGCCTTCACCAGTACGGCACTCGCAGCTCTTATCGGAGTGACTGCCGGAGTAACAGCAGCCTATACAGGCAAGTGGGGCGACGCCTTGATCATGCGGATCGTCGATCTGCAGCTCAGCCTGCCGACCATCCTTGTTGCCCTCATCGCCATCGTTACGCTCGGGCCGGGTATCGACCGCATCATCTTGGCGCTCGTGATCGTACAATGGGCTACCTACGCTCGCGTGACACGCGGCGTCGCGATGAGCGAGGCAGCCAAGTCATACCTGGATGCAGCGCGCCTCCTGCGTCTGCCAACCCGACGTATCATCTTTCGCCATCTTCTTCCGAACAGCATTGCTCCCGCAATCACCCTCGTCCCGATCGAACTCGGTCATGCCGTAGCGCTGGAAGCAACGCTTTCGTTTCTCGGCCTCGGTGTGCCGATCGACAAGCCGTCCCTCGGCTCCGCCGTCGCTAACGGGTTTCAGTATCTGCTTACAGGACAATACTGGATCAGCCTCTTTCCCGGTCTGGCTCTGTTCGGCCTCATCGCAAGCATCAATTTCGTCGGCGAGAATGTGCGCCGGCGGCTCGATCCAAGGAGCCGTTGATATGGAACAGCAACACCACCACGAACCCCTCCTCGTTGTAGACAACCTCACCCTCAAACATCAGGGCGCCGCGGCGACCACGACCATCCTACGCGATGTCAGTCTCGAGTTGCGACGAGGTGAGATACTTGGACTGTTTGGCGAGTCCGGGGCCGGAAAATCGACGCTCGGCAATGCGGTCCTCGGTCTGCTCGCACCCGGATTTAGCCAGACCGGCGGAAGCATTCTGTTTGAAGGACTTGCGCTCAATGAATTGAGCGACAAGCAGCGGATGGAGTTGAGGGGGCGCCGGATCTCGGCGATTTTCCAGGATCACACAGCCTCCCTCGACCCGCTGATGAGTGTCGGATCTCAAATCGTCGAAACGATACGGGCACTGGACGACGGCCTGACATCGCGGCAGGCGAAGAGTCGTGCGCTCGAACTCATGCAGCGCGTGGGGATCCCCGATCCCGCCGCACGCTTCCGTCACTACCCCCACCAGTTTTCCGGTGGTCAGCGGCAGCGTATCGTCATCGCCATCGCATTGGCCGGCAGGCCGGATATCATCGTTGCGGATGAACCAACCTCTGCTCTCGACGCGACCGTCCAGAAGCAGATCCTTGCCCTGTTGCGAAACCTCACTGACGAGACAGAGGTCTCGGTGATGCTCGTTACGCACGATATGGGCGTGATCTCGGAGATCGCCGACAGGGTCATTGTAATGCGTCACGGCAAGGTCGTCGAACAGGGTGCAACATCCTCCATTCTCGACATGCCCGCCGAGGTGTATACGAAGGATCTTCTCGCTGCGGTTCCGCGTCTGCGTCTCCCTCAAGCCAGCTCCCCAACCAACGACGTGCCTCGTTCGGCCGATCCTCAAGCCAACATCGTGCCACAGACTAAGCTTGATCAGAACCCGATATTGCGCGTGAAGGACGTAACCAAGACTTATGCCGGTCGCAGTTTCCCCTGGCTTCGGCGCGGCCCACAATCTCCTGCCCTTCGGGATGTCGCCATCGAACTTGTGCGCGGCTCCATAACGGGCATCGTGGGGGAGAGCGGCAGCGGCAAGAGCACGATAGGACGCATTGTTGCCGGGTTGGAAACAGCAGGCCGAGGATCACTCGACCTTAATGGCAGGCAGTTCGATATCTCTCTCGCCGGAAAGAAAAATGGGCTGCTCGGTCAGGTTCAGATGATCTTTCAGGACCCGGCGATGTCTCTCAATCCGCGCATGTCGATTGGTGCCGCCCTGGAGGAAAGCGTCTGGTTCGGAAGCCGGGGATCACCATCGGATCGACAGGATGTCGGAGAGATGATGGATCGCCTAGGGCTTCCAAGATCGCTGCTGCTGAGTTTTCCGCATCAGCTTTCGGGAGGCCAGAAACAGAGAGTGTGCATTGCCCGAGCACTTCTGGCCAATCCCAGCATCATCGTTGCTGATGAGCCGACCTCGGCGCTCGACGTTTCGGTCCAGGCGGACATCGTGAGGCTGCTGAAGGAAACGGTCAGCGAGCGAGGTGTCTCGATGCTGTTCATCTCACATGACCTCGCACTCGTGCAGGACCTTTGCAGCGAAATCTACATTTTCAGGGACGGTGTCGTCGAGGATGCCGGCAGTGCCGACTTCATCTTTTCCAAATCTCAAAATCCATACACGCGACGTCTCATCGACGCACGACCCGGCCGGTTCACGCACTGACGGAAGGTCGTTCGCCGATCCGATGCCATGAATATTCAATGATCATTTCAGCAGGTTTCACGCCTGATTGCCACGCAGGAAAAGCCCAATCATGTCCAATATCTTCACGGTTGCCGTAACCGGCCAATCCCTCATCAAGCACGACATTCGCACTGTTCAGACGCCGGGGTTCAACGGCGTACGCGAGGCGCTCGGGAAATCCGACTTCGCGTTCACCAATTTTGAAAGCACCATATTCGGCAGCCACGGCGGATGGCCGCTTAAGGGCTCGTTTTTCGGCGCCAGCCAACCCGTCGTACTCGATACCCTTCAATCGCTTGGCATCCACGGTCTTTCCCTCTCGAACAATCACGCCTTCGACCTTGGCTCGCCCGGGATCCTGTCAACGCTTGAAGAAGTCGAACGTCGCGGCTTTCTGCATGCCGGCATCGGCCGGAACCAGACGGCTGCAGCTCGCTCCGGCAAGGGCTCGTTCAGCGGTCGCAAAGTTGCTCTCGTCGCGATGGATGGTGGCCCTGGCCCAGACTTCATGTATGCCTCGGACGCATCCGCAGGCCGGCCTGAACGGCCGGGTGTCAATCGCCTGAAACTAACCCAGATCATCGATGTGGATGATGAGGCGTTCCAACAGATTGCTGCCATCCGGGACAAAGTCGGCTATACGACGATGGACCTCGGCAATGACAGCCAGCCTGACGACAAACCGATTGTCGATGAACTGACAGAGATCGCGCTTGCTCGGGGCCTTTACAGACGCTCAGAGGGATTCGCCCGAAACGTCAGGATGGATCAGGAGGATCTCGCACGGAACCTTGCCGCGATCACCGCTGCGGCAGAAGACGGATGCCACGCCATCGCCTATCTCCATCATCACCATTGGGCCTCGGACTGGTACCAGGTACCAGGCTGGGTCGGATCGGTCGCGAAGCGTTGCATTGACGCCGGCGCCACCATGTTTGTCAGCCATGGTGCTCCGGTTCTTCAGCCGGTCGAGATCTACAAGGGCAAGCCGATTTTCTACAGCCTTGGCAACTTCATCTTCCACCTTCGGCCGGGAAAGTCCAAATGGACCGCTCGCGAAATCTGGGAGAGCGTGATCGGGCTCTGCTTTTTCGACGAGAACGGATCCCTGACCGGAATGGAGTTTCATCCGGTCGTCATCGGTGGCAGCGAAGGACTGAAGCAGGAAGCGCTCGATCAACGCATTGCCCCCGAAATCGCCATCGGCGAAGACGCCCAGAGGATCCTGCGACGGTTTCAGAGCCAGTGCGCATTGCTCGGCACGCAGATCAGGATCTCGGATGATGCAGCGTTCTACGATGTTGCGCGATAAAGTGTATCGGCGGGTCGGGTGGACCGCTTCCCACGCCGGACTGTCGGTACGTGTCCGCCAGATCGGTTACCGTGCTTTCAACAGGTCGGCGGCTTCGACATTGAGGATCCGTGCCAGGCTGTCAACCATATCGATCGTTGCCGAATACTGGCACCGTTCCAGCGAACTGACATAGGTTCGATGGATGTCGGCCCGGTGTGCGAGCTCTTCCTGTGAAAGGCCTTGCTTCAGCCGAGTGTCACGCAAATTCGCAGCGAATATTTCTCTGATGTCCATGGCCGGATTCATGCGCTGCGACGCGCATTCATCTACAGAGTATACTCTGCATTTCTGGGCAGTTCGTGCGGGGCTCAGGTCTGCAGACTCGCTGGTTGCCCATTCAGGAGGCGTGATACATCGTGCCATCGATCACATTGCCGCGTGCACGATCCATAGATCAATTCTGTCCATGTCCGATCAGTCTTCGAATCGACGTAGCATTGCAATCAATTCGTCATTCTCGCGGCGCAGTTTGTCGACCAGGAGCCCTTTCAGGCGGCGGTTCTCCAGCTCAAGCGCCGACAAAACATCGCGTTCGTCGAATGAGATGGCGGCTGCCCTCATCGCAGCCGACGCTCTTGGGGCGCGCTGTGCCCGCTTCTTTGCGGTTCTCGCCAGGCGCTGCTTCCGAACTTTCTCCGGCTTTTTCGAAGCCGGGACACTCTCCGCTGCCTCGATCACCGGCGCAATCGGCTCCACCACGGGACAGGCTTCCCGCAAGGCTGCAACCGGAGGCACTTCCGTCAGCACAGGCTCCGGCTGGGGCGTGATCGCGGACTCCACTGCGAGTGGGGTTTCGGACGGCTGGCGCGCTGCAATTGTTGCCGGCATGTCGTCGGCGACGGCTTCGGACAGCGCACGTAAATCCGTATTGCCCCAAATCGACTTCGCGGTTTCTCGTGGCTGCCTGCGATTTGATTTGTATTCGACGACAAAATTGCGTTGAGGGCGATTGGTTGGGTTTTTCAAGAGGCTTTCCCGCGTGCCATGTCCAGGCAATGCTTCTAAATTCGTATTATATGGTGACGCTCAATAACACAAAGCGCCTGTCATGCCTGTCCCGTTTCAGATTCTATTTACAGGGACACGCTGCTTCATGCAAACCTTCGAGAAATAGTCTCTTCGATCACTCCAGCGCGCTCCCCAGCACGGGCATCCTACGTAAAATCCGCCCGATGAGCTCACCCGATCTCCGCTCGGAGACAGCTTGAGTGCAGGTTCAGTCTTCTACCTTGCCGCATGCGGACGGATATTCCCGCAGCCCATGCCAGCCTCTACGACATGCGCGGCACGATAAATGCTGAATTCATCAAAATTGCGTCCGACGATCTGAACGGAGAGCGGAAAACCATCGGCATTCAGGCCGGCTGAAACGCTCATCGCCGGCGAGCCAGTGAGGTTGAAGGGCGCATTGGCAGATGGCGTTCCGTTTACCAGCGAGTTTCTGGCGACATCCTTCATTCGTGGTGCAACGCTGAGGGCACCGACTACAAGCAGGAGATCAACGAAGCGGAAGACTTCCGCCAGCTCGTGGACAAGCTCTCCCCTGCGCCGGCAAGCCTGAACGTAATCGACCGCAGTGAGCAGATAGCCGGGGAGAAAGCGCTCCACCGAAAACGGCCCATACTGCTCGATGTTGTGCCTCAAATCGTATTCATGAATGGCGGCGGCTTCGCCATACATGATGATCCGTTGCGCTGCGAAATAGTGACGTAGCGGTGACAACCTAACCTCAACGGTTTCGGCGCCCGCGTCCTTCATCAGAAGTGCTGCTGTCTCGAAGGCCGAGATACACTCGTTCGAGAAGCGGTCCTGTTCCTCTTCGTGAAAGTGTCGCACGAGACCTATTTTCATGCCTTGAAGGCCAAGTGCTGGGGCTTGCGACCATGGCTGTGGGGCAATCTCGACTGACGACGGATCCTCGGGATCGAAACCTGCAAGCGCCTCGAGCGCGATCGCATTGTCCTCGACCGTCCACGTCATCGGCCCGACCGTGTCCAGCGAAAAGGCCTGCGGTGTAATGCCGCGACGGCTTAACCGACCATAGGTCGGCTTCATTCCGGCAATCCCGCAATAGGCAGACGGTGTTCGAATCGATCCGCCAGTATCGGTTCCGACAGCCAGTGGCACAGCTCCCGCCGATACGGCAGACGCAGACCCACTGGATGAACCTCCTGTAAATCGTTCGATATCCCAGGGCTTGCGTGCAGGTCCAAAGGGTAGGCTGAAATCCGGGCCACCCATCGCAAATTCCTGCGTCTCATTCTTGCCCATGTAGATGCCCCCTGCGGCGCGCAATCGCTGAACAACCGCAGAGTCCGTTTTGGCAACCTCATTGATCGTCAGCCGCGAGCCGTTGGTGGTCGCCACCCCTTCAACATCGATAATGTCTTTTACCGCGAATGGGATTCCGTGCATGCGCCCCTTGTAGAGGCCACGCGACATCTCGGCCTCGGAGGATCGAGCCTCGATCCGGGCACGTTCAGCATCAATAGTGCTGAAGCAGTGGAGCGTCGGATTGAGCCTGCAGGCACGGTCCAGATAATGGTCGAGAACATCGACCGGCGATAATTTGCGTTGACCGATGAGCCGGGATATCGCTGACAGGCCAAGCTCCCAAATTTCGGGCATCATTCGTCCCCCGTTTCGCGGCGAGTTTCGGTTTTGGCGAAAGCGGAGGCGCCGGCATGAGGTGATGCTGGAACCTGGAACAGGTGTGCCGGCTCGGCCGCTCGGTTTCGGGGAATCCGCAACGACTCCGCCAGTTCGCGCAGGCGTCCGTACGATCGGAGTGCGGCTTCAAACTGCGCCTGGTTCAGCGACAATCCAGCGCGTTCAACGAGTGCTGCGAAGTCCTCACTCGTGATCCTGTCAATTTGCATTGATTCTGCCTTTCGCGGTACGCACGGATGTGTCCGATCCCAGCGGCCCAATGTGAGCTTGCTGTACGGTTCGGTTGCCTGCGGATTAAAGTCGTAGTTCGCGCCATAGACACGAGGTCTGATCCGATCGCGAGGAAGAGGATACTCTGTGGAATGCAGTACGTGTCACCCATATGCTCTACCTATGGTCGAGGTGATTTCTCCGACCTCAAATTCACATCCCGCTCAATAAATCGCACGGCATCGCCGATCACTTGCCTGGCCGCGCGGCGTAGGGAGGATAGCCATGGATCAAAGCCTTCTTTCCTGGTCTCTTGGGAGGCTGGAGGATGTCGATCGCATAGAGGAGATGACACCGGTCCTTGGTGAACTTGCCAGCGTCTACGAATTCAACCACATGACGTTCGTAATTGCCCGTCTCCGAGGAACCTCGGACAACTATCCTTTCTATTGCACGACCTATCCTTCTGAATGGACCTCTTCGTATTCAGCCCATAACTTCGTCTCGATCGATCCGGTGATGCGTGCATTTCCCTCGGCATTGTTGCCGATCGATTGGGCTACTTTGGACTGGCGTTCGGCAGAAGCGGAGCGGTTTCGCCTCGAGGCTTTATCTTACGACATCGGCCCAAACGGCCTCTCGGTCCCTGTTCGAGGACCGAGAGGTGCTCAAAGCCTGCTTTCCGCTTCATCTGCGGTCGATGGTACGGAGTGGTTTAAGTTCCGCGATCACCGTACTCACGACATGCTGGTCTTGTCCCATTATCTCTACGAGAAAATCCTGCGCATCAGCGGATTTATCCAACACGACCGCCCTCATCATTTGTCAAAGCGCGAGCGCGAATGCCTCTGCTATCTAGCGAACGGTTCCATCGCAAAGCAAACAGCAATGTATCTGCAAATTTCAGAGAGCGCCGTGAGGCTATATCTCCAATCTGCCAGAAGAAAACTCGGGGTTCGTACGAGCCACCACGCGGTCGCGAAAGCCATCATCCTTGAGATCATCTCCGCAGACAGCGAGCGCTGATAAAATCCGTGCCTCACTCGAAATCGTCAATCTGTTGATTTCGATAGGTTGTCGAAAGCAGCGTCTCAGGCACGATGCGCCACGGCCATGGTCACGACGACCTCCAGTTATGCCTATGAAGCCGGCCTTTTGAAAATTCGTTAAGCCAAACTTCATTATTGTGACAGTTTATCATATTTTATACAGGCGGTTTCATAGCGGCCATTCTCCCAATCGAAACTATTCAATCAAGGAACAATGACTACCGAATTTCACTCGAAAACACTTCTAGCAGCGTCAGTGCGAATATGCGAAGCTACTGAATTAACTGACGCTTTGATTGCTTTACAAAAAATCTACGACATTGATTTTACGACCTATCATCTCGCACACACGATTTCCGACATTGTCGATACGCCTTTCGTCCGTACGACCTATCAGGACGCCTGGGTCGCTCGCTACCTCCTACGCGGCTATGTCCGGGTCGATCCGGTCATTCAGGAGGGGCTTGTCCGGCAGCTACCGTTCGACTGGCGTGAGATTGCGGTCAAAGACAGCGCTGTTCGAGCGTTTATGCTCGATGCTCGAAAACACGGCGTTGCGCAGAATGGTTTTTCCATTCCAATCATCGACAAGTCACGGCGCGCGCTGTTGACCCTCAATTCAGGCGTTGACGGCCCAGCTTGGACTAGAAGGATAACGCGATATCGAAGTGAATGGATTGAAGTCGCGCAGCTAATTCACCGCAAAGCCGTTCTACAATTATACGGCACTCGCGATCCTATACTTCTCCTTAGCCAGCGCGAGCTCGAGTGCCTCCATTGGGCCGCTCTCGGAAACGATGCCACGGGTATTTCAACAATCCTCAACCTGTCGCAGCATACCGTCAAAACTTACCTGAAATCCGCTCGTTATAAGCTCGGCTGCATCACCTTGGCCGCAGCGACCACCAAAGCCAGACATCTTCGTCTCATCCATCCGTATGGCAATACCCCCATATGAGGGAACGCATAGAAGGATATTTTTCGTCTCCGGGAGCAGCTCCATGCTGCAGTGCACCAAGCACTGGAGATAAAGATGTACCTCCTCATTCAAGCACATCAATATGACAGGTATCCGGATCTGCTCGACCAATCCTTCCGGCTGAGAAAGCGTGTTTTCGCTGACCAATTGGGATGGTCGGTCTCCGTCGTCGGCGACTATGAAAGAGATATCTATGATGATCTCAACCCAGCCTATTTCATGTGGTGCGATGACGACGCGCTCACGCTGTACGGCTGCGTGCGGCTGATGCCGACCACTGGACCGACGCTCCTTTACGACGTGTTCAGAAGTACCTTCCCAAATGCTTGTGATCTTGTGGCGCCATCAATCTGGGAAGGGACGCGAATGTGCATTGATGACGTGGCGATTTCCCACGATATGCCTGATCTGAAACCCGAGAGGGCCTTCTGTTTGCTGCTCGTCGCGCTTTGCGAAGTCGCGATGACAAACGGCATCGATACCCTCGTGTCGAATTACGAACCTCACATGCGACGTCTTTACAGGCGGGCGGGCGCAGAGCTCGAGGAGCTCGGACGCGCAGATGGGTATGGCCGACTTCCCGTCTGCTGCGGGGTCTTCGAGGTTTCGGCCAGGATCCTGTCGAAGATGAGAGCGGCTTTACACGTGACACAGCCGCTAAGCGGTTATCGACAGTCCATTCCGGAACCAAGTACACCAACTCGCGTGGCACGTTTGCCGTTTGTCGACCATCGGCATCAGCTCTATCTCGAAAGCGTGAAAGTGGTGGGCACGGCTAAAGGAGACAAACCACTTTCTCAATGGAAGCAAGGCTGATGCCTCCAGTGATTAGTGTCGCACCCTCGCCCATTGAACGCCGCGAATTTGAATGCCGGGGATGACCGATGGGCAGACCCTACAGTGCGGTCTTGGCGAGGCGGCAGTCATGTCATTCGGCGAGCTATCATGGAGGCGAACCAAACCCGCTCTCATGTGATGGCGTTCTAGGCTCAGGGCCGGATCTTCCACGTTCAACCCGCAAGGGGTCGGCAGCCATGCTGCGGCCGCTTGGCCTCGCCAGCGCGGTGATCGCCCCCGTCCACAGCCTCTTGAAAAGCCATCGAGCGGGAATTTGCCCGCTTGCAATCGGAGCCTCTCAGATGTCATACGATCTTGTCTTGCACAATCCCAAGCTTTCCAGCTTTCCCGCGACCTGAGGGTCCCGGTTACCGTCTTTGAAGTTGACGGTGAATATAGCGTGCTGCCCTCCGACGAAATCGACGCAAGCGACGACCTCGACATCGTGCATGAATTTTTCCCTTCGCCAGCTGATTGAGCCGGCCGTGGCCGTTAAGGCCAGTGTGGTACCGCTTGCGAGCAGGCGCCCGCAAGGGAGGCTTCCCCTCGGTTGGAGTGTGAAGAACCCCATTTTGGGGAACAGCCTGCTGCGCCCTTGCAGGCTTTCCTTTTCGCGGTGGACCAGAAGTGCCCCGCATATTGCGGATAAATTGAGGTGAGAGGACCGATCTTAGTGTGATCGGATAAGGAATGGACAGAAAAGAGATAGAAGAATTGCGGGAGCGTGTTTCATGCGTCGCTGTGCTTGAGACGGCGGGATTTGCGATCGACGCCAAGGAAAGCACAAGGCGCGCGGTCAAATACCGACGGGCATCGGAAATCGTCATCTTGACCCATGAGGGGCAAGGATGGTTCGATCCGCTTGGCGATGCGAAGGGCGATGTGTTTGCACTCGTCTCTCATCTCGAGAGCGTCGGGTTTCCGCAAGCGTTGGAGCATGTGGCCAGCCTCAGCGGATTTCGATCCGCTTCGCCCGTATGGCAGACTGGACCTAAAAAAGTGGCGATAGTGCCAGTGTTCCAACGATGGCTAGCACGGAGCAGTCCTGCACCGGCGTCCGGCGTTTGGCGCTATCTAAACAGGGATCGTTGTCTGCCAGATGATATTCTTCGACAAGCCATCCGACAGAATCTTCTTCGCGAAGGACCGTCCGACAGCATGTGGGCCGCTCACACCGACGACACGGGCACGGTCACCGGCTGGGAGGAGCGTGGGCCCGACTGGCGCGGTTTTTCGAGCGGCGGCACCAAGGTGCTGTTCCGATTTGGCCCTGCTGCCGGGTTGCGGATCTGCGTGACAGAGGCCGCAATCGATGCGCTGAGCCTCGCGGCAATCGAGGGTCTTCGGGACGGTACGATCTATCTCAGCACCGGTGGCGGCTGGTCGCCAAATACCGAAACTTCGCTTCGACATCTGTTGCGTCAGCCCTCTGCGCAACTCATCGCGGCGACAGATGCCAACTCGCAGGGTGAGACTTTTGCGGATCGCTTGCGCGCCCTCACTGACGAACTGGATCGAGACTGGCTGCGCCTGCGTCCAACTGCAGACGACTGGAATGAGGTTCTGAAGCAAAGAGGTGGGTGAAAACAGGAGGTGGAAGGAGGCCTGCCGCATGCGCGCCGGCCGCATCAAGGGAGGCTTCGCCCGGCTAGTGCCGGCGCTTGACCCGCCCGGACACGAGAGCGGCCGAGCGGGACGGGTGATGAAGGACTGAAGAGACGGGTACGACGACAGGACACCACCCGCTTCGGTGCCTGAACCCTGGAAATCGACGGGGCCTGCTACATCTACCTGCTCGATATCCTGCCGCCGCTGTGGATGCGTGGCCGATCTTTGCCATGCGTGAGTTCATGACCGGGTCGATGACCTCGATCTTTTACGCTATCCATATAGACGGCGCTCTCCGTCACTTCCATGCCTATTGCGACCTTTCCGATGCCACTTCCGTGGAGATAATGCGTACGGCGATTATCGCACGCCAAAGTCCGGCGGTCCGGTAATGCGCCGCGAGGAGTGCCTCGAGCATATCTGGAGCACGACCGCTGGCCGAGGCCGATGCAGGGTCATCGCACAGTGATGCTCTATCGCGGCAAGGAAGGCAGCTTCCTCAAGCTTCTCAACGCGCTGAGCGCCGCCAAGCTGCAGGTGCATCTGCGCCGCCTGCCCTCAGACCTGGCCACCTGAGCCAAATCTGATCCTCAACAAATCTGCGCCGCGGCTGGCGAAGCACAGCGTCGATTGGTGTCTAATCAAACGCGCACCGGTGGCCTCTTGCAGTTCGCCGCCGAACTGGATGCCAAACTCAAACAGCTGCGGGACGACGAAGATAAACTGGCTGCGGAGGTATTCACCGAGGCTAATGCAGCCAGGGCCGCACCGGCTGCATAGCTGCGCTGCACAATAAATGGATGCGGCGCGATCAAAAAAGGATCATAACGCCGGGAGCTGATGCACATTGCGACCTCCCAGTCGCGCAGCAGCTGTTCCCCTCTGGAGGTTCAAGATCTCCACACTTCATGGGCCGCGTTCTCCGCAGGCCCATTTTTTATGCCTCGCTCGGCTCGTTCGGCATTGCCAGGCGCGTTCTGCCAACACGGCTCCTCCAACTGCCGCGCCGCTCGGCGGCCTGGAGCGCCAGTAGGTCCAGATATCGCTCGCGCATTTCCTTGAACTCGATATCCCCTCGGATCCAGTCACTCAGCAAGGCGATGAAGGCTGGATCCTGATCGATCGGAGCGCCTCGGGCTGCTGCGCGGTCGATGGCGCGTTGCGCGATTGCTTTGCGGGTCTCGGGATCAGCGACCATATGGACCTCAGCTTCTGTTTGGCATGGGCCGCGACCTCTAGCAGGCACTTCCGCATGACGCGACTTGAAATCCTCCTTCGTCAACAATATCTGACGATCACTTCCCGATGAAACGACGTCCTGCTCGCGGCAATCGCCGCGGCGTTCGACATTGTGCCGGGACACAGAGAAAGGCGCTTCCCTGATGGGTCGAGCGCCTTTTTCCTATTTGTGACGGCGGCAACTGATCTGTTGCATCTTGACCGGGATCGCATCGAAGATGAGATTTGCGCATAAAAAATCATGGGAACACATGCCATTCTATCTTGTAACGCAGACATTGCTGGTCGAAGCCGAAAATGAACATGACGCCGCTGAGACGGGAGCTGCCCAGCTCCGCTCCGGCGCGAAAATCACCGTCTCCGTGACGTCCGATGAAACCACGATAACGCATATCACTGTCGCTGCGACAGGCGACGGGCAGCCGCCTGTCTTGCACCCGATTGTGGAAGCCGCTGAGCAACCACACGTCGCTCAATCGGAAGCCGTCCTCGTCACGCCAACTGATAGGAAACTCATATTGAGGCGCATGATGGCGGATGCGGTTGCGCTTTTGAGACCGCGAACTTAGTCCGTTCGACCCTTTACGGCGCTTGCTGTTATCCTAGCCTGTCCGAGTGTCGACGCGTCGTATGCCAGCGCTGACGGCGGCCGCGGCATAATGTGCCTTCTTGTGCTCGTACATCAGAAAATCGGCACGCCTCACGACGGATTCCATCGCTTCTCCGGTCTCGCTGGTCGCGACCCCGTAAGACATGCTGAGCGGCATGGTAGAGTAGAACTGATTATTGATGTTCAGTAGTTCCATGATCGTTTCCACCATCGCCCCAGCGGTTTTGGCGTCTGCACCTGGCAAGAGGACTGCAAACTCGTCGCCGCCTATGCGGCAGGCATGGTTCGGCGCAGATACGGCGCCGTTGAGGATCTCGCCGAACCGGCGCAACAGACCGTCGCCGGCATCGTGCCCGAGTTGATCATTGGCATCCTTCAGGCCGTTGAGATCGATCACGATCGCCGAGACCGGACGTAGCGACTTGCGCTCCAGCCGGTTCATCTCATCCGCATAGAATGCGCGGTTATAGAGCTTGGTCAGAACATCGTGCTTGCCGAGATATTCGAGATAGGCCTCCGCTTTCTTGCGCGCGGTGATGTCGGCGAGTGCCACCTGAACTCGCGACCAGTCGCGCTCGTGGCCGGGAAACACGGAAAAGTGCAGCAAAATATGTCGCTGGGAGCCATCGAGCGCGTAATTGATCACTTCACGATGGTGAAAAAGATTGCCATTCCAGAGCTCCATTAGCTGTTCGCGGAATGGCTTTTCCATATCGTCTCGGAAGACTTCGCCGAGGCGCTGCAGGAGATCTGACCGGTCTTTTGCGCAGAACAGGTCGAGCGTCGCCTGGTTGACATCAATCACCCTGATCTCGCTCATGCATTGGCGCACAAACTCCGGATGAACGTCCATGAATGTGCGGAAATCGCTGATACCGCGATCACGTATGTCCTCGATCAGCGCCCGGATGCGGCTGAAATCCTCGATCCACAGTGACACGGGTGAATGCTCGAAGACGCCCTCTGCCTGGCGACGTTGCTCGGCTTCGGCGCGGCGGGCATCTTCGCGGTCAGTAATGTCTTCGGTCGTCAGAAGCAGCCGGTCGAGTGTCCGTTCATAACCGGGTAGCACGGCGCCACGCAGCTGGATATCCAGCCGCCGCCCAGCGATCGTGTAATTCACCGTCGTGCTCGTAAATGTTTGTGCGCCATCGAAAAGTGCTGCAAGCTCGTTGATATGGGTGTCCAGCATATCGTCGCGGAAGACGGAGGCGATATTAGCTGTCAGATGATCGAGGCTTTCAGCCTCGAATAATTCCAGCGTCTTGGAATTGACGTCGAGAACCCGGATGCGGGTTGAGCAGGCGATGACCCGGTCGCGATTCTCGCGCAGGAAGGCCCTGATATCAACGACGCCGTCTGCGCGCCAATCATCGAATAGTGCCTTCACCCCGCTGAAATCCTCGATCCACATGGCAATCGGCGCGAGGTTGAAAATGTCGGAATCAAAAACAGCGGTCATGAAGAGTGCCTAAGAGAAGACTGATACAGCCGGACCTACGTGTCCGGAAAGGCCACCTTATGGGCAAGAGGTAAACCGCTGCTTGCCTACACGCTTATTAAGTGAGGTGTGAAGGTGAATGAGGAAAGAACCCGATCGCCGATCGTTCCTCCTGCCGCCGCTTTCTCTCAACTGCCGCCTACGCGATCCCGGCCGCTCGTCGTTCGCAGGGCTCAAGAGCCCCGCTTGTCCGGCGCAGCAGCGATGCTCGGCCGCAGTTGCGGCAGTCCGGCCGCCCGGCGGTCCGGGGGGGCCTCGAGAAAAATGAAGACAGGAAGGGCTGGCAAGGTGCCGGTCCCAAGCCTCAAAAGGACACATCACATGCAGATCATGAAGGCTTACCCGCGCGCTTTGAAGGAAAACCCCGACCGCATGCGCCAGTCTAAGTCGTCACCGCAGGCAGACGTGCTAATGCTGGCGACGATCAAACCCGTGGGCATCGTCCATGTCCATCCAGCCTTCCCCAGATCGGCGGCTTTGGAGCGTCGCGCCTGGGTTTGCGGGATGGTTGCGTTCGACAATGAACGGCTTGGTCTGCTGCGGCATTTGTCCTCCTGGCTGCGATTCTCGGTTGCAACGATATCCCACAGATCGTTGCGGGCAAGCGGGGCTCTGTTTGCGATGAGCGTATCTTTCTCGAAGAGGCAAGCAATGACGATGGTTCTATGGGGCATGATCGTGACTGCCACTCTTAGTTATGGCAAATGCGGCGGAACGCCATTGTCAGATCCCTTCACGTCAGAGCCTCGGGCAACCCATCTGCGGGCTCGATGAGGCATGTCTGACCGGAGATCGGCTGCGCCTCGATCGTCTTCCCGCAACGAGAACGTTCAGATTTCTTGCCCCGGAGCCTTACTGGCTCCTCCTTTCCCACCAACAAATTTGCACCTTGCCGTCCTCCATTTCATTGCGGCCTTATCAGGTGCGGTCCGATCGTCACCGGTCTTTCGACAGCCATCGAGGCCGCGATGGGCGCGGCCCGATACACAAGAAAGGAATATGACAATGGCTACCATCGGCACCTTCACCTCTTCCGAAAATGGCTTCACCGGCTCCATTCGCACTCTCGCCCTCAACGTCAAGGCCCGCATCGCCCGGGTCGAAAACCCCTCCGACAAGGGCCCGCAGTTCCGCGTCTACGCCGGTAGTGTTGAACTCGGCGCCGCCTGGCAGAAAACCTCCGAGCAGGGCCGCGACTACCTCTCGGTCAAGCTCGACGATCCGAGCTTCCCGGCTCCGATCTACGCAACGCTCGCTGAGGTCGAAGGTGAAGATGGCCTTCATCTCATCTGGTCCCGCTCGAACCGGGACTGATCGACATCATGAGGCTCCGCCACCAGCGGGGCCTTCTTCGCGACCGAAAAGCCAAAGCCGGACCTGGTATCGAGCCATGTCCCGCTTTTTCGGGTGGGGAAGCTGCTCAGAATGCGTGATGGTACAATCGTCACTGCCTGCGTCAGAGAATGAACGGTTTCCCCAATTTGCTCCAGCCCCCCCTGACGGACCTTCTTCGCAAACCGTCTCCCCCGCTCGCCGGCTTTGCCGGTCGCTTGCGAGATGATCTACGAACTAGCAATCCAGATCGAAGAACTCCGGACTGAGCTGCGCAACGCTGAAAACGGTGCGGAACGCCGTCAGATCCAGGCCGAGCTCGAAATCGCTCAGGCAGAGCTGATTGTCGCGGGCGCCGAGGTGGACGGCTTTGCAGAAAGCGAGCCGTCTTTCTGAGGCGGTTTCCATCGTCCGTCGTCTTCGAAATCGAGCTGCCGCACTATTCCAATCGATCCCATTTCATCGGCATTGGGAATGATGCGGATCGTGCGTCCTGCCGCAACCTGATACCGGCAGAATTTACCTTGGCCTTTGGCTCCTCGCGCAGGATATGTGAACACCCCCTTCGTCAAGCCTTTTCACAATCACAAATCGCATTCTGCAATAGCCTCGTCTGCCGTCACATTCGCCTCGCAAGCTTCCCAGTATCGCATCGCTGCCTCCCGTCCTTTATCCAGTTCGATCAGCAGCCTGCGACGAGACGTCCGCGGTGGTGGTGCTCTTCTGGAACCGGTTTTCTCCGACGCAGGATCTCATGTCAGCGCGGCGGAACCAGATCGCGCGCCCGCAGCGCAGCGGCGCGTTGCCCGCCGTAAAGACAATCTGCTCGTCGGCACGCATGCGCAGCACCTCGTGCGGCTGGATCAGTGGCCTCGACGCCAGTTGCTTGGATCGCGTGCGAGAGGATCCGCGCGCCTGGAAACCGTGGCTGACCTGATCGATCTCGACCGTGGTCGTGCCGCAGCGCCGCGAAATGTAATCCGCGGTCTCTGGATCGTTGATCGCAGCGAACGAGATCCAGCTGGCACTCTCGAACCATTTGCTCGCCGCGTCCCGACCGCCATAGGTTTCGCGCAACTGGCCGATCGACTGATAGATCATCGTCAGGCTGATGCCGTACTTGCGGCCAGCGTCTCGCGCCGTCTCCAGGATCCGCATGTAGCCAAGGCGCGCCACCTCATCGAGGAGGAAGAGCGCCCTGCCCTGCATCGCGCCATCGCGATTGTAGATCGCGTTGAGGAACGAGCCGATGATCACTCTTGCAAGCCCGGCATGCGTCTCCAGCGTCTTCAGGTCGATATTGATGAAGACGTCGGTCTGACCGTCTGCCAGCGCGTCAGTCGAAAAGCTCGATCCTGAGACAAGCGCGCCGTAGTTCGCGTAGCTCAGCCAATGGGTTTCCTTGATCGCATTCGCATAGACGCCGGAAAAAGTCTCAGGCGTCATGTTGACGAACGCGGCGACATTTTCCTTCACGAAATCCGATTCCGAATTGTCATAGATCTCCTGCAACCGCGCCCGCAATTTCGGCTCGGGCTCCGAGAGATTGGCGCGGACCTGCCGCAGCGTCTGATCCTTTTCGGCCGTGTGCCCGGACAGGCAAACATCTGCGATCATCGCCGTTAGCAGATGAAGGCCGGAGGCTCGAAAGAAGTCGTCGCGGACACCCGTGGCGCGGCCGCTGTCGCTCATGATCCAGGAGGCGATGGCCGCGATATCCTCTTCCTTCGTCCCGCCGTTCCGGCCGATCCAATCCAGCACGTTGAAGCCCGATTGCGGGTTCTTCGGGTCGAGCACGACGACGCGACGGCCTGCCTTGCGCCGGTGTCCGCTCACCATCGGCGCTACTTCGTTCGAGGGGTCGAGGACGACCAGCATCCCGCCCCATTTCAGCGCCGTCGGTATGGTCACCGACGTCGTCTTGAAGCCGCCGGAGCCGGCAAAGACGACACCATGCGATGAGCCGAAGGATCCGTCGAAGCACAGGAGCGGCGACTTGCCGCCGCTGCCCCAACTCGTGGGATCGTCTGATCGAAATGCCAGAGCCGCGACATTGTCACGATCGACGCGATACTTTTCGCCGATGACCATTCCGCCGGCTCCGGAAAACAGCTTCTCCGCCTCCGGCATCTTCATCCAGTCGGCCTCGCCATGGAGTGAGCGCTTCCCACGCATCCGCTTCGGCTCATCCCGTGCAAAGGCAGCATTGCCCTTCACGGCGACCCTGAGCGCGAACGCCCCGGCGACGACGGCCGCTCCACTTCCGATCACCGTAGAGGGGTCGGTATAGGAGAGCAGATTTCGGCCGGCTGGCAACTGTCCGATTAATCCGGCAAGCCTTGTTCCTTCCCGGATGAACGCGATAGCCAGCACGCCAAGAGTGCCGCCGGCCACGCCCCAACCAGCCGCCTTGATGCTCCGCGACCCTTGTGCGGAAAACAGGATGGTGACGCCTGATGCGGCGGCGAGCACATAGGGCGCCACCAGTCCAATCCGACCGAGCGTCAGCCTGGCTTGCTCCGATTTGCCAAATGCTGCCAGCCAGTTTTCGATACCAGGAAAGACCAGGCAAATCGTTGCCATAAGCACGACCGGCATGATGACAAGCACGATTCTACTGATCGTCATGGCCGAAGGCCTTCGCACCGATCGCCAGCAGCCGATCCCGTTCCTCGCCGTCCGCTTTCACGCGCAAGGCGCCGTCGATTAGAAGACCCAGCAACAGCGCGCGCTTCTCGAAGCGCAGACCGGCCTTGACGATCAGTCCGCCGAGCTCGATTTTCTCGCGGGTGTCCTTCCTGCGGGCTTCGGTGATACTGGTCCGGGTCATCCGCTCAAGCCTCCTGAGATTGGCCCGCAGCCTGGACAGCCCTGACCGCCGTCTTCGCGCAACTGCCCCCTGCTTTGCTGCCGTTCCGAAACCGATTGGTGATTTCCTCGAAGGCCGATTGAAGCTCACTTGCCTCGACCTCGAAATTTCCGAGGCCCGCCTTCAGAGCAATGCGCCCGATCCGCTCGGCATCTCGCGTTTCGGCTTGCTTCAGTTCTTCCTGAAGTCGAGCGAGTTCCTCGCGAAGTTTTGCTGTTGGCTTCTTCATGTAGGCGATCTCCTGTCGTCGCTACGGGATGATGAGGTCCAACGGTCCCTCAATTTTCTCCCGCTCGAAAGGTGCAAATTTGCACCTCGCCAAAGCGCCAGCTTTTGGCGAATGATCCCGCCGTTTCGAAGAAGCGGATCCAAGGGCGCAATTATACGTCGCTGGCGCGACGTGCTCGAAGAGCGGCCTGGCGGGGCCGCCGTTATCTTCGAACCAATTGAAATCGTTTGCCAAAAGGAAATATTACCTCGTGGCCGTCCCGCATTTCTCAGTCAGCATCGTTGCGCGAGGCTCCGGCCGCAGCGCGGTCCTGTCTGCGGCGTATCGGCATTGCGCGAAAATGGATTTCGAGCGGGAAGCAAGAACAATCGACTATCGCGCCAAGCAGGGTCTCTTGCATGAGGAGTTCGTGATCCCGGAAGATGCGCCCGACTGGTTGCGGGCGATGGTGGCTGAGCGGTCCGTCTCAGGGGCGTCCGAGGCCTTCTGGAACAGGGTGGAGGCGTTCGAGAAGCGGTCCGACGCCCAGCTTGCAAAGGACGTCACCATAGCCCTGCCAATCGAGCTGTCGGCCGAGCAGAATATCGCGTTGGTTAGGGATTTCGTTGAGCGGCATACCAAGGCGAACGGCATGGTGGCCGACTGGGTCTATCACGACGCGCCGGGCAATCCGCATATCCATCTGATGACGACGTTGCGACCGCTGACCGAGGATGGTTTTGGGGCGAAGAAGGTCGCAGTCCTCGCCCCCGATGGAAGGCCGCAGCGCAACGATGCCGGCAAGATCGTCTATGAGACTTGGGCCGGTGGTACAGAGGATTTCAACGCCTTTCGCGAGGGATGGTTTGCCTGCCAGAACCGACATCTTGCGCTCGCTGGATTGGACATCCGCGTGGACAGTCGTTCTTTCGAAAAGCAGGGGATCGCGCTAGAACCGACTATTCATGTCGGCGTTGGCGCGACGGCGATCGAGCGGAAGGCAGATGGCGCGGGGGAGGCCGCATCCGCCGCTGCGGTAAAGCTCGATCGGATCGAGCTTCAGGAAGAGCGCCGCGAAGAGAATGCCCGTCGCATCCAGCGGGATCCTGGCCTCGTCATCGATCTCATCACGCGCGAAAGAAGCGTTTTCGACGAGCGCGACATCGCCAAGGTCCTGCACCGCTATATCGACAATCCGGCCCTGTTTCGAGATCTGATGGCGCGGGTTCTGCAACACCCTGATGCGCTGCGGCTGGACAAAGAGCGGATCTTGTTTTCGACGGGTGCCTGGTCCCCGGCCAAGTACACTACTCACGAGCTCATCCGCATCGAAGCTGAGATGGCGAACAGGGCGCTATGGCTCGGTCGACAGCAGGCGCATCACGTTGCGAGCCGTGTTCTCGCCCAGACCTTTGAACGGCATGATCGTCTCTCGGACGAGCAGAAATCGGCCATCGAGCATATCTCGGGAAATCGTCGGATCGCTGCGGTCGTTGGCCGCGCTGGCGCCGGCAAGACGACCATGATGAAGGCCGCCCGGGAAGCTTGGGAAGCGGCCGGCTATCGCGTCGTCGGTGCCGCGCTTGCCGGCAAGGCCGCCGAAGGCCTGGAGAAGGAAGCGGGCATAGTGTCCCGCACGCTGGCGGCCTGGGAGCTGCGCTGGGATCAGGACCGTGACCGTCTCGACGAGAAGACCGTCATGGTCCTGGACGAGGCCGGCATGGTCTCCTCACGGCAGATGGCGCGCTTGGTCGAAGCTGCGACACTATCAGGTGCAAAACTGGTCCTGGTCGGCGATCCTGATCAGCTTCAGCCGATCGAAGCGGGTGCTGCCTTCCGCGCGATTTCCGAGCGGATCGGCTATTCAGAACTCGAGACTGTCTACCGGCAGCACGAGCAGTGGATGCGCAATGCCTCGCTCGAGCTTGCCCGTGGAAACGTATCGGATGCGCTCTCCGCCTACGAGAGCAAGGGCATGGTGCGAAACGGTTGGACTCGGGACGATGCCATCACGATGTTGATCGACGACTGGGACCGCGAATACGACCCAGCCAAGTCCTCCCTGATCCTTGCCCATCGCCGTATCGACGTCAGGATGCTGAACGATCTGGCACGCAGCAAGCTCGTCGAGCGCGGCCTCGTTGAGCCCGGCCATGCGTTCAAGACGGAAGATGGATTGCGTCAGTTTGCGGCAGGAGACCAGATCGTCTTTCTGAAGAATGAAGGATCGCTCGGTGTCAAGAATGGCATGCTGGCGCGTGTCGTTGAAGCGCAGCCAGGCCGCATCACCGCTGAGATCGGTAATGGCGGTGACCGGCGTCATGTCGTCGTCGAACAGCGCTTCTATACCAATGTCGACCATGGCTATGCCACGACCGTTCACAAAAGCCAGGGCGCCACCGTCGACCGAGTGAAAGTGCTGGCATCGAGAACGCTGGACCGGCATCTTTCCTATGTCGCGATGACCCGCCATCGCGAGACGGCCGAGCTCTATGTCGGGCTGGAAGAGTTCGCCCAGCGGCGCGGCGGCGTGTTGATGGACCATGGCGAAGCGCCCTACGAGCACAAGCAAGGCAACCGGGCCAGCTACTATGTCACGCTCAACTTTGTCGACGGTCAGGAACGCACGGTCTGGGGCGTCGATCTCGCGCGGGCGATGCATGAATCGAGAGCCGAGATTGGAGATCGCATCGGTCTTAAGCATATCGGATCGGAGCGCGTTACGCTGCCTGATGGCACCGAGGCGGATCGCAATTCCTGGAAGGTCGTGCCCGTCTCGGAACTCGCGATGGCGCGCGTGCATGAACGGCTGTCTCGTGACGGCTCCAAGGAAACGACGCTCGATTATCAGCACGCCTCTGCCTATCGCGGAGCACTCCGGTTTGCCGACACGCGTGGCCTGCATCTGATGAACGTCGGGCGTACCCTGCTGCGCGATCGGCTGCAGTGGACCATCCATCAGAAGGACAAATTGACCGATCTCGTTTCGCGGCTCGCTGCCATCGCGAGCCGTCTCGGATTGGGTCCAGGTTCTGCCAGCGAAATCCACACCCGCGGCGCATCCGAAACCCGAAGCCAGACCAACTCTGTCATACACGAGGAAAGGAAGCCCATGGTTGCTGGCATCAGCACATTTGCAAAATCGATCGAAAAATCCGTCGAGGACAAGGTCTCCGCCGATCCCGCCTTGAACAGGCAATGGCAGGAGGTCTCGGCCCGCTTCCACCTCGTTTATGCCGATCCGCAGGCGGCGTTCAATGCGCTCAATGTCGACGCCATGGTTGTCAATTCCGAAACTGCGCAGACAACAATCATGACGATTTACAAGCAGCCGGAAACCTTTGGCGCGTTAAAGGGCAAGACTGGTCTATTCGCCGGCAAGGCCGAAAGTCAGGCGCGCGAGACGGCGCTTGTGAATGTTCCGGCTTTGGCCCGTGACCTCGACGGCTATCTGCGGAAGCGGGCTGAAGCCGAGCGTCGCTACGAGGCCGAAGAGCGCGCAGATCGCTTGAAGGTCTCGATCGATATTCCGGCGCTGTCCGGTGCGGCCAAGCAGATCCTCGAAAAGGTGCGTGATGCTATCGACCGCAACGACCTTCCCTCCGGATTGGAATATGCGCTTTCCGACAAAATGGTGAAGGCAGAGCTGGAGGGATTTGCCAGAGCCGTCTCCGAGCGTTTTGGGGAAAGGTCGTTCCTGCCGCTCGCTGCGAAGGAGGCAGATGGCAAGGTGTTCGAGAAGCTTTCCACCGGCATGGCGCTGGCCCAGAAGGCCGAACTGGAGTCAGCATGGAACACGATGCGGACGGTGCAGCAATTATCTGCCCATGAGCGAACCGTGACCGCCCTCAAGCAGGCCGAGACCATGCGCCAAACGAAGACCGCGGGACTCTCCCTGAAATGAGCACCGAAACATTGTACAAGCGTCGTCCCAAGAGCGCAGGCCGACCTGTGGCTTTCATCCTGCTGGGCGCCTTGCTCTGCCTCACGGCGGTCCTGGCGGCAGGCTTCGGTGCTGGCATTAGGATCAACACGACACCGAGCGAGCCGCTCGGGCTCTGGCGCATCGTGCAGATCAATCGCCCGGTCGAGATCGGCGATCTCGTCTTTGTCTGCATGCCTGACAGCACCGAGCGTGAGGAGGGAAAATCGCGTGGCTATCTGAGATGGGGAATTTGCCCTGGCGGGACCGGGCCGCTGATAAAGGAAGTCGTTGCGATGGCTGGACAACAAGTTGCAATCGACACGAGCGTATCGATCGATGGTGTAAGGTTGGACCGCTCCCTACTCGTCAAACGTGATGGTCTCGGCCGGCCGCTACGCCCCTATCTCGGTGGGATCGTGCCGGCGGGACGGGTCTTTCTCCACTCTCCTTTCGAAGGCTCATGGGACAGTCGGTATTTTGGCCCGGTTCCGGTTTCGGGAATACTCGGACGCGCGCGCGAGGTGCTGACCTATGCGCCCTGATCGGTGGAAGACAGCGGTCCTCATAGCATGCGCGGTTGCAACTGGCTGGGTTGGATGGAGCGGCAATCTGTCCCTTCTGCCGGTTTCAGTGGCCTTCCCGTATCTGTGGTCACGCGCGCCAAGTCGGGCTTCGGCGGCGCTCTTGTCCGCGGGGTATTTCCTGGCAGCCTCGCGGGGATTGCCGTTGGGTGTCGCGGCCTTCTACCAATCCGATATTTGGCCAGGATTAATCTTGTGGCTGGTGGCGTCGAGCGGGTTTGTCTTCGTCCAATCTGTGCTCTGGACGGGTCGACAAGGTGGTCGAAGCGGTCTGGCCTATCTCATCGCCATGATCCTCATGGCTTCGCCTCCATTCGGAGTTCTCGGCTGGGCTCATCCAATCACCGCTGCAGGCGTCGTCTTTGCCGGCTGGGGTTGGGTGGGGCTGATAGGGATGGCAGCCGGCCTCTCGGTCATGGCGACGCGGTTTTGGCCGACTGCAGCCCTCACCTTCGCAGGTTGCTGGCTGTGGTCCGCCGCATTCTGGACGCAGCCTCAGATAGGGCGCGAATGGCGGGGCATCGACCTCCAATTGGGGGCCAGAATGGGCCGTGAAGCAGGACTCGCCTATCAGCATGATCTTCTTGCAACGATCGTTCGAAGCGAGACCCCGAACCGGTTCGTCGTCCTGCCGGAAAGCGCTCTTGGCTTTTGGACGCCGACCGTCGCGACCGTGTGGCAGGCCAATGCTGTGAAGGGCCGCATGACTGTTGTCGCCGGGGCCGCCGTCGTCAACGAAACGGGATACGACAACGTTCTCGTCCGGATCACAGGCCAGCGCGCCGAGGTCGTCTACCGCGAGCGAATGCCGGTGCCGGGCGCGATGTGGCAGCCTTGGCGACAGCTGGCCGGCGAGAGCGGTGGTGCGCGCGCACATTTCTTCGCGAACCCTGTAGTCGAAATAGCCGGGAAGAAGATCGCCCCCCTGATTTGCTACGAGCAGCTCATCGTGTGGCCCATCCTCCAATCCATGCTGCATCACCCTGACATGGTCCTAGCCGTAGGAAACGGCTGGTGGACGACGGGCACATCCATAGTCGAAATCCAGCGCACGAGCGTCGTGGCCTGGGCTCGCCTTTTCTACAAGCCTTTCGTGATGTCCTTCAACACCTGACGGAGAGAGAAAAATGTACGCTGCCTTGACGAACGATTGCCTTGACGCAGCATTGCCCCCTGCCATAATCGAGCAGTTCGTTGCATCCGCCGGCTCAGACGATCCTTTGGCCATAACAATCAAGCAAGGGGGGCGCCTTGTCCTGATCCCGAAGCAGCGAACGCCCGAAGAGGCGCTGAGCACTGTAAGGGACTATGTGGGGCGCGCAGCGGTTAGAGTCGGGGTAACCCAGCTCCCCGCCGGAATAGGACTGAACGACCCGTCTCAACTGCAGCCGGGTATTTTTGACCGCTGTGAGAATATGCGCATTGGGACCGCCCTGTTCGCGAAAGTCGCCCGGATCGTGACCAAGTGGTATGGCCGCCCAACTAACATGGAGCTTCTTCCTCAAATGATGGATGACGCGATCTATGCCTGGAGAACAGGAGAGTTTGAAGGACAGAATGTTTTCAAGACCGAAGATCCGGGCGGTCCTACGTTTTTCTTCAATGGATCCGGGGAAGTTCAGCCGATGGCGCTTATCAACGAACCGACGCGCCGCGACGAGAGGGAGAAAAACACTGACCCCAAAGACGCTGCAACTACAGGCATCCGCATCGATCTGTCGCGCATCGGTGGGCAGTAACGATGTCGATATTGGGAGCGAGGCCGAAATGACACGAAAATGCTCTAACGGATGCGTCGACACATTCGAATCATCATGGGGCAGTTTGCTTACAGAGCTTGTCGGATCTCTTGTCATCTTCCGCATCGCCAATCGCGTCGAAATGGCCTTTCAACAAGCGGTAGCTGGTCTGGACGAGGGCTATTACTTGCGCGTGATCAGATCAAGGCGATTACCACCATTGACGATCGCGCCCAGAACGTACGGCTCGCTGTAAGTCCACTGGCGGCTTTATAACTCGGGCCGATCGACCCGTTGTTGTAGGCGGTTCTTCCTGAAGTAGGTACCCGAACCAGGCCACTCGTGGCCTTCAGAAACGGCCTGTTTGACCCATGGGTGAGATAGACAATGGGTATAATCTGTTTGCAATTCGACCAACTCACGTTAAAATATGATATTTAGTCCGATATGTTTATGAAGTTTGCGATCTAGTATGCCCCATATTTTCGGCGATCACCGTCCGATCGCGCTGTAGCTTTATGCTTCCCTCTGAGAATTAGAGTCGATCGCGGGGCTTAAAGAGATGAGGAATCATTGATGGCCCGGTGGGTTGAAAAGCTTTTGGACATTAACGCGATAGCTCGTGATCAAAAGACGCTGAAATCGGCGCTTGCAGAACTCGCAGATAGGTTCGACTGTTCTGGATATGCTTTCGTCTACTTGCAACCCGGTCAGGCTTATGGAATCTCGAACTATCACCCCGAGTGGCAAGCGCGATATCGCGACAAAGGTTTTCAACTGCTCGATCCGGTGATGACGCAAGCGCGGCGCCTCATGCGCGCATTTTCATGGTCTGGTGACGCGCTGCGAAGTTCCCTATCCGCCAAGGAGCGGGGCTTCTTTTCTGACGCTTCCGATTATGACATCAGATCGGGTGTCTCCATCCCGATCGCCGCGCCGAACGGGGCAATCTCCATGCTGACTTTTGCATCTTCTAAACCAAAGCCGGTCATGGAGCGAGACATCAATGCAATTGCAGCGGCTTCTGCTGTCGGGCAATTGCATGCTCATATTGAGCATTTGCGGGTAAGGCCGACCACTGAGGAACAGGTTTATCTGACCCCTAAGGAGGCCACTTACCTTCGGTGGATCGAGCTTGGTAAGACCGTCGACGAGACGGCCGACCTCGAACAGGTGAAGTACAGCACGGTCCGCATCACCCTGGACGGTGCCAAGGAACGTTACAACCTAACCAACAATACGCAGTTGGTAGGACTGGCGATCCGGCGTGGCCTTATATGATTTGCGTAATCAAACCTTTTGAGGGCCGGCCCAGAATTTTCAAAAGCGTCGTCAATGCGGACATCTGCGCGTGCATTTCGATCGTTGCCTGAAGGTAGGCTAGATGTTCATTGCTACCGGCTGCAGCACCTAATCTCTCCTCGGTAGGAAGCGCCTCAAATAGGGCTTCCGCTTTCTCTAAAAGATTGCGATGAGTTTTCATCGCTAGGGTAGTCAAATGTTCTACCACAGGCTCCGGCAAGCCTGCGAGAAGACCCACGAGGGGTCTGAGCTCGACGTCGGTGTATTTACCATTGGTTTCACCGGACAAGGACGCTCCTCCCAAAAAAGACAATGCGCGGTACGCCCCCGCATTGTTCCTGACGCCTGGCGATCGGGGAGCTGTAACCGAGCATACTCAGCCATGGACCTTTAGTTCCAAGGAACCTGGACATACGTCCACGGCTCCCCGACCATAAGTCGAGGAATTCGGCACCCTGACGGCGGACACCAGATCAGTATGCTTCGGGTTACAAAGCCCGGAGACAGCGCGTACTGCCTGCCTCGCAGGTGCTTATAGCGGTTGGCTTTTGAATCTTCCACTGCAGTTTTGTAGATGTGCTGCGAAGCCCCTCGATAACTTGCGCTGAGCAATGGATCGCAGAAAAGTGTGGTCAGAGGGCGAGGTATACCATCCCTGTTGATATGTACGCCTGAATGACGTACATTTTAGAGCAGTTTCACGGCTGGGGGATCCATGCATTCATCCAACGATATCACTGCCGACATCGATGAACCGAGCAACGCCCGGATGAACTTCCGCACCAAGCCGCGCATCAAGGATGCGATCCACCGGGCAGCGGCATTGTCTGGCATGGACGTCTCTGCCTTCACGATGAATGCGGCGTACAAGTTTGCTATCGAAACGATCGCTGCTCACGAGGCGACCATCCTCAAGTCTGCAGATCATGCGGCGTTTTTTGCAGCCCTCGACAACCCGGCTGCTCCTACAGATGCGTTGAAGAACGTCTTCAAACGTCACCGCGAGACTATCGATTCACGCTGATGCTGGAGAATGCAGAACCTACTTTCATCATTGAGCCGCTCGACCCGTCGAAGCACGATCGAGCGGCTTTCTCATGCGGCGTGCCTCAGGTCGACAACTTCATCAAGAAGACGGCTAACATACTAACCATGGCAGATAACCTCCGTGTCTGGATCATGACCGAGGATGGGACCTCCATCATCGGCTTTTATGCCATCAACGCCCATTCGATCGACTACCAGGATCTTCCAGAAAAGTTCGCTCGTAATCGGCCAGGACACGGATTCATCCCTGCAGCCTATATCTCAATGATCGGCCGTGATGAGAGATTCAGGGGCGGCGGACATGGAGGTGTTCTTCTTGCCGATTGCTTGCAGCGCATAGCGCCGGTCGCTGACCAGATCGGCACGGCAATCACTGTGCTTGACGTTTTGGATTGTGGCGATGCTGAAAGAACAAGGCGACGCATGGAGCTGTACGCTGGGTACGGTTTCTTACCGTTTCCTTCGAAGCCAATGCGTATGTTTTTGCCTGTCGCGACGATAAAGCAGTTGCTCGGCTGAGTCTTCTCTACTCATCGGGTATAAAAGCCTGGGAAAATGATATCCTGGTCAACAAGTACATTGAACCTGTAGCCTGGTCTGATCGTGATCGTCGGCTGCACGCCGAGGTTTTTCGAAATCGTCTGTTCCGCAACTCGCCCAAAGGTCTCGGCAAAGTTCCGGCGCGCTGCGTCAGAGGCCGTATCTTGTGTGGCCAGCGTCGAGCTCTGGGGCATCGACATGTCGATGCCGGTTCCGATCAAGGCGATCATTGCTGCGGATCCGAACGTCCTCAGGTAGTGATTGTCGACCTTGTCCGTAAAGCCGCCATAGCCTTCAGAGTCCGTGCCAGCCATCCCACCTATCTGCAAGGTCGAGCCATTCGGGAAGATGATGTCCGTCCAGACAACTAGGGTGCGGCTTTGGCCGAAAGAGACCTTGCTATCGTAGCGGCCGAACAGCTTCGTCCCCTGTGGAACCAGCAGAACATGGCCCGTAGAACTGTCGTAGACGTTTTGGCTGACCTGCGCAGTGATATGGCCGGGCAGATCGGAATTGATCCCTGAAATCAGCGTGGCGGGAATCACGGAGCCGCGCTTGAGTTCATAGCGCGATTGCTGTGGTACAACCTGATCGGGCAAATAGCCGAGATCCTTGATGTCGGCATTGAAAAAGTCTTCCTTCGAAGCCTGGCCATTCTGATCGCCGCCTGCTCCCACCGCGCCCGCACGCAACGCCGCGGCGTAAAGGTCGGATGCTTCACCAGCCGGCTGCGCCCCCTGTTGACGGGTCGCCGCACCGGCGGTTCCAGCCCCCTTGGCTTCGACATCTGAAATATCGACTTTCAGGGGTGAGTCGAGCGCGGCACCTTTGGCCTGGAGACTTGCCATTCGCTGTCTTTGCTGCTCGCGCGCGATCTGTTCCCGTTGTTCGCGCAGCATGCGTGCGTTCCATTCTTCATCGGATTCCGTCTGCGGGCGCCGCGCCTGTTGCGGTTCTTGCCTCGCTTCCGGCTGCTTCTCCTGCACAATAACGGGCGTGGTCGTGACCGGGGTGGGTTGGAAGGCTGATGGATAGTCTCGGTCCCCGATGATGCCGTCCTTCACGCCGCGCTTCATTTGCTCGGCGAAATTGGACGCTGGAGCGTTCGTGCCGCCATCTTGCGGAGCCTGCTGCCCAAACCGGTATCCGCGCGAGGAAAGGCCGTAGACAAGAACGGCAAGGAAAAGCACCGCTATGCCAATCCCGATGAAAAAGGGCATGCGGTTAAGGCGCTTCATCCCCGTGTCGTCGGACGAAGGATTGGAATTACCAAGTTGCAGCGATTGGACCATGAGCCTCCTCCTTCGTCAGTTACGCTTCATGAGAGAAAGAGGGCTCGCAGGGACTGCGACGCCGTTGGTGATGGAATAGGCGCGGCCGAGTTCAAGAGTATCTGTCGAGAGGCGTGCCAACACCTGTCCGTCCAGGCTAGCAAGCGAATAGGCAATCTCCACCGGTTTCGCAGCATCCTTGGCGGATCCAAACTTCTCATCCGAGATGACCGAATAGCCCCAGCCCTTCAGGGCGGCCTCCAGCGCGACGGCAAAATCGGACGTATCCTTGTGCAATTTGATGGGCGTTGCGGTCGATCCCGCCTGTTCGGCGAAACGGCCGGCCATATCGCCGGCGATTGCGCTTGCCGCCGGCCCTGCGATTTCGGGCGGCGCAGCGCTAGTGGTCAGGCCATCGGACGCCGTCTGGCAGCCGGTCAATCCCATTGCTATCGCGAGCGGAAGGAGAAAGCGGGTCCGCATCGTCTACCCTCCCCGCCGAATGGTGATCTTCTGCTGTTTCCAGCCAACGCCGGAGATGAGGACGGCCTTGTCGATATTGTAGTCGACGATCATCATGTTGTTCTTCATTCGGTAGTTGACGATCCGGTTCTGGCCTCCGGAGACGACGAAGAGCACGGGTGCGTCCTGACCGGAAATCGCTCGCGGGAACTGGATGTATGTCTTCTGGCCATCCGAATAGACCCGGCTCGGGCGCCAGGGTGCGCTGCCACTCAAGGAATAGGAAAAAGCGAGCTGCTCTGGAGGCACGCCTCCTCCTGGCCCGGTCATCGCATGGATCCGGCCATTGATGTCCGAGAGTTTTGTCGCAGCGTCTTCCGGATATTCGAAACCGATGCGCGCCATGTACTGGCTCGGGTGGGACTTGAGCTGGATGTGATATGTCCTGCGCGACGTCGTCACCACCATCGAGGTGACGAGGCCCGGCTCCGACGGTTTCACGATGAGATGAATCGCCTGCCCGCCGGCCGCCCCGGAGGTTGCCGGTTCGACTTTCCAGCGGACTGTATCGCCGACCAGGACGTCGCGGACTATCTCGCCCCCTTGCAGTTCGATATCGCAGACTTGCAAGGGCGAGCAGACCACCGAGGGCTGCGTCTCGCCGAAGAGAAAAATGACCTTACCGTCGGGACCGCGTGTTACAAGGCCGGCTTGCCCACGCCATTTTCCTGAAAGTGTCGTGCCTTTCACCTCATTCCTGTTCAGGCTTTGCGACCGGACCGGTTCTGCCATTGTGAGCACCGCCGCGCCTAGCAACAGAAGGCCGGCGACCGCGTTTGAAGTTTTCGTCCCCATTTCCATTCCCTGCTCCTACAGTTGCGCGGTCCAATCGAAATCGGTCACATAGACGCCGATCGGATTGAGCCGGATCGTTGCTTCGTCTTGCGGTGAGGTGATCGAGACGGTTGCGATACCGCGAAAGCGGCGGGTTGCCGTTTCCTTTCCCTTCCGATCTCGCTCATACTCGGTCCAATCGATCTGATAGGTCTGATTGGACAGCGCCACGATATTGTTGACTTCGATCGCCACGGTCGCGTTGACCGCCTTCTCGAATGGTGAGTTCCCCCGAAACCAGGCATTGATCTTCTGGGTGGAGGGATCGGATGTGCGAAGCAGGGCGTAGGTCCGGTCGATATACTGCTTCTGCACGACTGCATCCGGCGTTATCGATCGAAAGCTCGAGATGAAATTGCCAAGCGTGGCGCGAACAACGCGGGTATCGGCATATTCGATCTGCTGCGGGAAGCCGCCCGAAACGGTGTTGCCGAGTTTGTCCACTTCAACGATGTAAGGGACAAGCCTCACCTGGGTGCTCAGATAGAGCGCATAGCTGAAGCCGATCACGGCCATGCCGAGACTCAATATGCCGACGGCCCGCCAGGCGGAGGCAGCCCTCACATAGGAGCCATATCGTTCCGACCACTCCTGCCGTGCGGCAAGATACGGGTTATCCGGTGCGCGCGTCGCTGCCATTATGACCATCCTGTTTTAGAGAATCTATTTGTCCGGGCGCTCTGGTGGCGTCGGTGATGAGGATGACTTGCCACGCGCCTGATCAAGTTTTGCGTTGGCCAACCCCAGGATCGAACCTGCATAGGCCCCAGGAGATCCGATCGCCTTCTCCTTGGCTGCGGATCCCGCCGCCGATGCTCCGGCTCCGAAGCTTGCCCCCATGCCACGAAGGGCGGCTCCAGCAACCGACGATCCCCCTGCCCTCGCCGATTGCGCGGCTGAGAAGCCGGCGCCCACCGCGCCAGCCGCGAGAAACGCACCGCCGGCCGCAAACGACGCGGCCTGTCCGCCATGTCGAATGCTTTCCATGCCGCCGGAAACCGACGCACCCTGAACGATGCCCTGTATGATGTTGGGGACATACATCGCGACAATGAAGACGACGACCGCGATACCAGCGATCGCTAACGCTGTCTGGAATTGATCACCGATGTCAGTTCGATTTGCTAGTCCAATCAGGACCTCGGAGCCGATCCGAGAAATCATGACCAGCGCCATCAATTTCATACCGACTGAGAACGCATAAATCAGGTAGCGGATAGCAAAATCCTTCGTGAAGGATGATCCACCCAAACCAAGCATGATCATCCCGGCGAGCAGGCCGAGATACATTTCGACCATCACAGACACGAAGATCGCGGCAACGAGCGAAAATGCCATTACCGTCACGATCATCGCAAGCGCCGCTGAAATTGCGAGTGCATTGTCCTCGAACAGGCCAAACTGCACCTTCTCGGACATCTTGGTCGCAACGGCCAAACCCGCGTTGAACACATCGGCTGGCGACGCCGAGCCTCCACCAGCGCCGATCTGAAACAGGCTATCAACGACCGCCTTCGCGAAACTCGGACCCTGCGCGAGAATGAAAGCGAAGAAGCCCACGAACATGATGCGCCGGACCAATTCGGCAAACCAACTGTCGAGGGAGGCGGCCTGAATGGCCAACCATACCGCCGCTATACCGATCTCGATCCCCGCGAGGATCCAGAAGAGCGATATCGCCGCATCCGTGACAGTCGTCTCCCATCCTTTGGCGGCAGTAGTGATCTCGCTCTGAAGAGCGGTTAGGATCGATCCCTCCTGTGCGAGCGCGGGCTGAACCGCTAACATCATGACTACGACAAGCCCGGCAATGCGCCTGATCCTTTGAAGCTTAGACGTCATGCGATCACCACTCGACCTTCATCTTCTCGCCGCCCGACGTTGGGTACTCCTTCCTCGGCGCGTAGAACTTTTTGCGCCGTTCTTGTGCCGTGTGTCTCTCAGAAGCCAGCATCCAGAGCCCTGCTCCGCCGAGGGAGACGATATCGGCTGCTATAGCTATGATCAGTTTCCCTCTCACCATTCCACCTTCATTTTTTCACCGCCGGATGTTGAGGGTGCTGTCGCTTTGAAGAATTCTTCACGGCGTGCCTGGGCCAGATCCTTGTCAGTCTGTTCGCTTTGCAGCCAGGTCCCCATCAGCGTGGTCTGCTGCGAGACGATGCCTCGCAGCTTCTGCATCTGGGCAACTTGCTGAGCGGCAATCTGGTGACCGACCTGCAGCGCCTTCATCTGGCCATCTGCCGACTGCGACATCGAGCGTAGCTCGCTCATCGTGTCTTCTTCGCTATCGAACTGTTCGGCCGTCAGGCTCGCGGCCTTCAGCGTGCTGGCGATCGTGTCGCGGTTGGTATTCGACCAGGTCTGATAGGTAGATGAGAAAGTATCTGCGTTTGGCAAACTGGTTTTGAGATCCGCATAACTCTTAAAGCGTTGCTTCAAGAGGTCATCGGCATTGCCCATCGAAAATGCGATGCCTTGCCCCTGATTGACGAGATTTCGCAATCGGTTCAGATCGCCTTCGACGTGGCCCCAGAAATGGCTCGGCAGCTGCGCCGTGTTTTGCAGCATATTCCCGTAGATGTTGAGCTGATTCTGGATTTGCTCGGCAAGCTGCGTGATTTGGGTGATCTGGTTTTCGATTTGGGTGCCGGACTGGCCGACCAACGAGATGAGCTCACCGTTGTTGAGAAGCTGCGTCCACTCTGTTGCCTGGCCCGTGGCCGCTCCGGCGAATGATGTGGCGGGCGTAAATGCCATGCCGAACGCGATGGCGATCGACATGATTGTTCGCCCTGCCATAGGTGACTGGTTTCGGTTATCCATGGTAAGTGATCCCCCTTTCGATAAGCCACTTCCCTGGCCATTCTGGCCCGTGGGCGGATTGCAGTGCCCGAATGCGGGCGAGGTCGGATTTTCCCGAAGCGCCGACGAATGACAGCGTGACCGGGCCGAGCGCCATATCGAACAGGCGCCGCCCATCCGGGGAGGTCACGTAATAATCGCGCTTGGGGATGGCGTTCGCGACAATCTCGATCTGTCGCTCGTTGAAGCCGATCCGCTCATAGAATTCTCTCGTGCCGGTCTCACGTGCAGCCCCGTTGGGAAGGCAGATCTTCGTCGGGCATGACTCCTTCAGAACGTCAATGATCCCCGAGCGCTCGGCATCCGAAATCGATTGCGTCGCGAGAATGACGGCGCAGTTCGCCTTACGCAGGACCTTCAGCCATTCCCGAATCTTGTCGCGGAAAACCGGGTGGCCGAGCATGAGCCAGGCTTCATCGAGAACGATGAGGCTCGGACGCCCGTCGAGACGCTTTTCGATGCGACGAAACAGATAAGTCAGGACGGGCACTAGGTTGCGCTCGCCCATGTTCATCAATTGCTCTATCTCGAAGCACTGGAAACGGCCGAGCGTCAGGCCGTCGGATTCAGCGTCGAGAAGCTGGCCCATCGGGCCATCAACCGTATAGTGATGGAGGGCATCCTTGATCTCACGCATCTGGACCCCGCTGACGAAGTCGGACAGTGAACGACCGGGCGCAGAAGCCATCAGGGCGATCTGCCTCGAGATCGCATTGCGGTGATCCGGTGTGATCGTCACGCCCTGCAGGGCGACCAAGGTCTCGACCCACTCGGACGCCCAGGCTCGGTCGCCGTCAGTCGAAAGTTCCGAAAGCGGGAAGAAGGCGAGGTTCGCCCCCTCCCCCATATCGCCACCGATCTCGTAATGGTCGCCGCCGGCAGCCAGCGTCAGCGGCAGCATGGAATTTCCCTTGTCGAAGGCGAAAATCTGGGCGTTCTCGTACCGGCAAAACTGAGCCGCAGTCAGGGCCAGCAAAGTCGATTTTCCCGAACCGGTCGGCCCGAAGATCAGCGTGTGGCCGACGTCGTCTACATGCAGGTTCAACCGAAATGGCGTTGAGCCGGAAGCCACCTGCATGAGCGGCGGCGCATCCGGCGGATAGAAGGGGCAAGTGGCCGTTGGACTGCCCGACCAGACAGAATTGAGTGGGACGAGATCAGCGAGATTACGCGTATTGATCAACGGCTCTCGAATATTGCAGTACCAGTTTCCAGGCAGGCTTCCGAGAAATGCATCGGTCGCATTCAGCGTCTCAATCCGGGCGCCAAATCCCTCGGCCTGGATCAAACGACGGACAGCTTCGGCTTTCTCCTGAAGGATTGCGCGGTTTTCGTCGAACAGGATGATGACAGGCGTGTAGTAGCCATAGGCGACAAGCTGCGATGATGCCTCGGCAATTGCATCCTCGGTCTCCGCCACCATCGACATGGCATCCTGATCGACGGATCGGGATTGCGTCTGAAACAGCTGATCGAAAAACGGCCGAACTTTCTGTTGCCACTTCTTGCGGGTCCGCTCAAGACGCTGCTTGGCCTCTTCAGCATCGAGGAAGATGAAGCGAGACGACCAGCGATAGGTGAGCGGCATGAGGTTGAGGCTATTGAGAATACCTGGCCAGCTCTCGGCCGGAAGGCCGTCGATCGCGATCACGCCGAGAAATCTGCTTTCGATGCGTGGCGTCAGGCCATGCTCCAGTTCGGCAGTCGCCAGCCAGTCGAGATACATGGGGATTTCCGGCAGCCGCACCGGATGGTTCTCGCCGGTGATCGCGAAGCGGATGAATTGAAAGAGCTCGTCATAGCGCGCGATACGTTGACCGCCTCTCTCGCCTGCTTCACGGGTCTGCATTCGCTGCACCGAGACGACGTTGCCTAGATACTGCTCGATCTCGCGGATTGAGCGCCAGAAGGTTTCCAGCACTGTTTCCGCATAGCTAGCCGTCCGGCTTTCGGTGTCGGAATAGATGTATCTCGTGAGACCACTGCGGCGTCTCTCCGGCGGCCGGTAAGTCAGGATCAGGGCATGCCGGCTTTCGAAGTGGCCCTGCTCGCGTCCAAAATGCCTGCGGCGTTCATCATCGATCATCGCGGTAACAGCGTCTGGAAAGTAACTCCGATCAGACGAAGGATAGTCGATGGTCGGAACGCGCACGGCTTCCACCTGAATCATCCAGCCGGACCCGAGGCGGGAGAGAATGGCGTTGATCTGCCGGGACAGTTCGTTGCGCTCGAAGTCGGTCGCGCTCTCCGAATCCGGACCGGCGAAATACCACCCGGCCATCAGGCTCCCGTCCTTCAAAAGCAGGATGCCGTTATCGACCAGGCCGGCATATGGGACGAGATCGGCGAAGGACGGGCCGGTCGATCGAAAGGCGCGCAGTGCCACCATCTTGGAAACCTCAGTAGCTTCGCCAGGGGGAGGATGTCGGCAGGTAGTGCGCGCGGTAGCGCATGTGGCGCACATATACCTGCCGCATCACCGGGTCGGATTTCGCCATCATCCGCAGCGCGCCAACAACGACGATCCAGATCGCAACACCGAAAAGGGCAGAATAAAGCGTGAGCACCACGAAGATCAGGATCACCGAGGCGAGCCCCGCCAAGAGCACCAGTTCTCGATCCGCTCCCATCAAAAGGTTCGGGCGCGAGAGCGCGCGATGAATGCGATTGCGATGGAGCGCGGAGCCGGCGTCAGCCATTGGCCCTCTCCTCTCTCGTTGGCTCCGATCCAAGTGGCGGGTTCGTTTGGTCGGCGACTGTAGAAATCCCGATCGATGCACCGGTCGCCCCGAAGAGACCGACAATTGTCGTTGCGCCGAGCAGGATGCCGGCAACGAGCACTACATACATGAGGCGCCGCGCGAAATCGTTGAGCTCGCCGCCGAATATCAACATGCCGCCGGCGATCGCAACGGCGGCAAGTGCGATATAGCCGGCAACCGGGCCAGTGATTGATTCCTGGATCTGCTGGAGCGGTCCTTCCCATGGCAGACTGCCGCCCGAGCTGGCAAGCGCCGGCCCGACGATCGATGCGCCGAAGATGGCTGCGAGAATTCCCAAACGGAGCAGACGATTATGCGGCATGGCTGTCCTCATCGATTTGTGGATAATGTTCAGTCTGGTAGCGGGAACCGGTGAAGCCCTCGACATGAAGGACTTCCCTCACACGCCGTCCGCGGCCGGCGCGCTCAATCGAGATCACCAGATCGACCGCTTCACCGATGACAGCTTGCATCGACTGTTGGCTCGCCTCGGCGGTCAGTTGCTCAAGGCGGCGCAGCGCTGACATCGCCGTGTTGGAATGGATTGTCGTCACACCGCCCGGGTGGCCGGTGTTCCAGGCCTTGAGTAACGTGAGAGCGGCCCCATCGCGCACCTCCCCGACAATGATCCGGTCAGGACGCAAGCGCATCGTGCTCTTGAGAAGCCTAGCCATATCGATGGCGTCGCTCGTATGGAGGCTGACGGCATTTTCCGCTGTGGACTGGATTTCGGTAGTGTCCTCAAGGATGACCATACGGTCATCGGGCGCCGATTTGACAACTTCGGCGATGACAGCGTTCGCGAGCGTCGTCTTCCCGGACCCTGTACCGCCGGCGATGACGATGTTGAGCCGATTGGCGATAGCGCTTCGGATGATTGAACGCTGTGCTTCCGTCATGATGCCTGTGGTGACGTAATCGTCGAGCGGAATCAGGTGCGACGCGCGCCGCCGGATGGTGAAAGTGGGAGAGTTGACGACGGGAGGAAGGAGCCCCTCGAAACGGTGGCCACCCATAGGAAGCTCACCGGAGATGATGGGGCGCTCGCCATCGGCCTCGGATTGCAGAGAGTGAGCAACGGAGCCGATCACCGTTTCCGCGGCTGCCGGCTCCATCTTGCCCGCCGGGGCGACACCGTGCCCGAGCCGTTCGATGAACAGCTTGCCATCGGGATTGAGCATGATCTCGACGACGGTTGGGTCGTCGAGGGCAACACATAAGCGCTCACCAAGCGCGTTCTGCAGTTTCCGGACAAGGCGGTAGTGCGATTGAAGCATTGATGAGATCGTCCCCTCGTTTGAATATGCGTGGAGACAAACCGTGGGCAGGCGGTGTTGTCGAGGTGCAAATTTGCACCTCGCGAGTTGGGAGGGCTACCAATGTTGCCGCAATTCTATCGCCCTAGAAGTGCAATCAAGCGTCAAAGTCGTTTTAACGAAGCTGCCCGATGCTGCCAAGCAAGAGCCTAATTTCTAAAGGATTTATTGACACTTGGTGGAGCTGCAATGATTGCATTAAGTTATCGTTAACCAAAAATCTCTCGCTCGCCGTTAGAAATCAGAGCTTAGTGCCAATGGCGAAACTTTACAGGTTTTGCGGAAAATATCGCCACTGGTAGGGAATGGATTTTGGGATGGCGAAGAGCGCCGTAAAAGCAGCACCGGCAATAGAAGGTCAGACGGCCTTGATGGAGAGGCACGCCGACGCGTTGCCTACGCAATTGCAAGCCCATCACCTCAAGGTCTTTCCGCCAACTGCTGAAAAAGGCATTCGCTCCTTCGGTCCATCAGAGGCTGCTAAACTCCTCGAAATTGGGGAAACGTATCTCCGCCAAACTGCTACTGAGATGCCAGAGCTAAATGTTAGCGTGAGCCCGGGTGGTCAACGGCATTCAATATCGAGGATGTTCATGAGATCCGTAACCACCTTGACCAGGTTGGCCGAGGCAACCGGCGTTATCTGCTGCATCGCCGAGATGGCGAGCAGCTTCAAGTTGTTTCCGTCATGAATTTCAAAGGTGGCTCTGGAAAGACCACCACATCCGCGCATCTTGCATAGTATCTTGCGATGCGCGGCTGTCGAGCCCTCGCGATCGACCTGGATCCTCAAGCAAGCCTATCCGCGCTTTTCGGAAGCCAGCCGGGAAACTGACATTGGACCAAACGAGACGCTGTATGGTGCTATCCGCTGCGATGACGAGCAGGTGCCAATAGAACAGGTTGTCAGGTGTACATATATTCCGGATCTCCACCTAATCCCTGGCAATCTCGAACTCATGGAGTTTGAACATGATACGCCACGCGCTTTGATGACGCGCAAAGAGGGCGATACACTGTTCGACCAAGCCACGTGATAAAGGATATTGCCGACAGTTATGATGTGGTCGTAATCGATTTCCCGCCTCAGCTGGGATATCTTACGCTTTCGGCTTTGACAGCCGCAACCTCGATTCTCGTCACCGTCCACCCGCAGATGCTTGATGTAATGTCGATGAACCAGTTTTTAGCGATGACATTGAATCTTTTGCGCGAGATTGAGAATGCAGGTGCGCAATTCAATTTCAATTGGATGCGCTACCTCGTAACACGCTTTGAACCAAGCGATGGTCCGCAGAATCAGATGGTAGGTTACCTGCGGTCTATTTTTAAAGAGAACGTGTTGAACTTTCCAATGTTGAAGACAACCGCCGTTTCTGATGCTGGCCTCACCAACCAAACGCTGTACGAAGTGGACCGAGGTCAGTTCAGTCGGTCTACCCACGACCGCGCCCATGAGGCGATGAATGCAGTTAACGATTAAATCAAAGGTCTAATCAAGAAAGCGTGGGGTAGGTCTGCATGAGCCGCAAGCACATCCTTGGCGTAACAACAGACAACGCAGTTACACACGTAACGGACAGCCGTGCCGCAAGACCTCGCGCGATGCCGCTCCTTGGAGTTGCACGTAAGGAGCGCGATCCTGCGACCAAGTTAACGGCAAACATTGGCAATGCGCTTCGCGAACAGAACGACCGTTTGGGACGTGCAGAAGATATTGAGCGTCGGCTCTCGGAAGGCCAAACGGTTGTCGATCTGGACGCGGGAACAATTGAGCCATCGTTCGTTCAAGAACGTATGTCAGGGGACATATCCGGCTTACTCGCGTCCATCAAGGATCAGGGGCAGCAGGTGCCCATCCTGGTTAGACCGCATCCTGATCAACCAGGTCGCTCTCAAGTAGCATTCGGCCATCGCCGTCTTCGTGTCCTTGCGGAACTTGGTTTGCCAGTCAAGGCTATCGTTCGCGAACTGAGCGCTGAACAGCTTGTGGTCGCTCAAGGACAAGAGAACAACGAGCGGGAAGATCTTAGCTTTATTGAGAAGGCTCGCTTTGCACACCAACTGAATAAGCAATTTCCTCGAGAAATCGTGATTGCCGCGATGTCGGTCGATAAGAGCAACGTCTCAAAGATGCTTCTTCTCGTCAATTGTGTCCCCGAGATTGAGCCAGTCAAAAAAGCTGACAAGTGGAAGATCTTTCGCGACACGTCGGTCCCCTACGAAAAGCTTGGCTTCAGTCCAGCAGCCCCGCTGTTCTCGATGCTCTCTTAAGTTTCTACCCGGAAAATGAACTCCGACACGATGCACAGATGATCGTCTTTCCATCGAATATCCAATTGTGCCTTCGAGCTCACAGAATGGCGCCATTTGCGGCGCTGGTTGAAGCCGGACTAATCATTCGCAGAGATAGCCCCAACGGCAAGCGGTATGCCCGTAGGGACAGAAGCGGCGATATTGAAACGCGCTTTCGGTTTCGACCTGTTCCCCCCTGCTCTCTCGTTCCGAGGAGCTGGCGTTTTTTTCCCAAGAAGTTGCCGCGGAACGTGAAGCGTTCCAGAGAGCAAGAAAGCCTCACGATAAGCCGGCGTGATTGCCGAAAGCTCATAAGCGCGGCTCTGGAGGAGGGCGCATAAGGCGACTGGGCGGGGATAGAAGACGCATACCTATCGCTGGTCTCCAAGATTCCTCGATCGCCAATCTTAGCGGATCTGCTTGATCTTCGTGATGAGTTGGATCTGCTCCGTGAAGAGGTAGTCAACAGATTGAAAATTCGCATAAAAGCAGAAAATTGTAGCAGCAATGATGCTCTTGGTGAGCAGCACACACAGAATTCAAAACCAGAATCTACAATTGAATTTGAACCAACCTCCGAGAAAGAGCAGGGAGCGAAAACTGTGCCTGACAAGCTCAGGCAGACATGTTCTCACCGCTCGCATTGCTAGCTTTCGTTCGTGCACTGCAACGTTTAAAAATCAGTGCAGGATCTGGCTGAGGAAGAGTTTGGTGCGCTCGTGCTGCGGATTGTCGAAGAACTCGGCCGGCGAGTTCTGCTCGACGATCTGGCCCTGGTCCATGAAGATGACGCGGTTTGCGACCTGGCGGGCAAAACCCATCTCATGGGTCACGCACAGCATGGTCATGCCTTCTTCGGCAAGCGAGACCATGGTGTCGAGCACTTCCTTGACCATTTCCGGGTCGAGCGCCGAGGTCGGTTCGTCGAACAGCATGATCTTCGGCTTCATGCAGAGCGCGC
>Ga0268255_10000172_pt1 | contig 52297 bp, 41 predicted proteins | sample AgamicOrMarz_FD_200256 | JGI IMG/M metagenome (GOLD analysis project Ga0268255, IMG submission 200256) | Agave microbial communities from Guanajuato, Mexico - Or.Ma.rz (v2) (version 3) | ecosystem: Host-associated > Plants > Phyllosphere > Phylloplane/Leaf | place: Guanajuato, Mexico...
CTTATTCAATTTTAAGTTACTTTGTTTGCTTAGATTGTTGCTTTTAAAAGGTATATTGTGTGAAATCTGTACTCGTCATTTTAAGCCAAGCCAATTTAACCAGTCTTCAAATCAATGAAAGCCTTTCCGCTACTATGGTTTTAGCAACCTTTGGCTCACCAGTCAAAGTATTATTGAAAGATGCGGCTCTTAGTCTTTTGCAAAATGATTTGAGCTTTGATCAGTTTGCTCAGGCTTTTAAAGTGGCTTCAAATATGGTCGAAAGTTTTGAGTTCTACGACTTGAGCCCCATTCTGATTGAAAGTAGAAATCAGCAACATCCTCTTGTACAAAAAACCGAGCAAGAGATTAAATTTGTTCAGTTGAATGCTGAATTTATTCAATCTTTTGATCATGTTCTATATTGGTAGATGAAGGTGTAAGTTTAATGAATCCATCAACTCTTTATCTTGTGCAATCTTCTTACCACGCTACGCCTAAGATTATTGATGAGTTAAGTCATCTTTTTCAGGCAGGTGACCAGATTGTTTTTATGGGTGATTCCGTTGCGCACCTTTCTGCTGAAATGATTCGATCATTTGAATCTGTTTCATGTTTAAGCATCGAAAAAGACTTACTTGATACAGATACTTTAGCTCAGATTAATGTATTAGATTATGATCAATTTACGGATCTGATTTTGACGTTTAATCGCTGTATTTCTCTTAAATAATATATTTAGGCTGGTTTCATGAATTTAGAATTAGACCAAGATGGTCATTTGGTTGATTACACAATCTGGAATCCCGAAGTTGCACAAGAACTTGCCAAATCGCTTGATCTTGAACTCACCGATTGGCATTTTGAAGTTTTAGCAGCTGTACGTCAGTTTTATCAACAGTTTGGACATTCTCCAGCAACTCGCCCACTGATTAAATTTTTAATGAAAACGGTCAGTCCAGAGATTAATAATGCAGTTTTACAGCAACAATTTAATACTGGTTTAGTTGCCCGTCATTTAAGTCGTTTGGCGGGGATCCCTAAACCAGCAAATTGTTTATAAAGTTAGGTAAATTTTTTAGCAGCAGCCACACATAAAACAGTTGCTGCTGTAACCACTAACATTGACCAACTTACTTGTTCGTGTAACAAGACCGCAGCAATACCTAGTCCCATTAGAGGCTGTAACAGTTGTAGTTGGCTAATCGCAGCAATTCCTCCTTGAGCAAGTCCTTTGTACCAAAAGAAAAAGCCAATGAGCATACTAAATAAAGACACATAAATAAGGCCAACTAAAGCTGACGTAGACACGCTCTGAAATGAAGCTGGCATATAAAAAACTGTCAGAAACAGCATAAAAGGTAAAGACAAAATAAGCGCCCAACAAATGACCTGCCACCCACCTATTTTGCGCGAAAGTACGCCACCCTCAGCATAGCCAAAGCCACAAAAAATAATTGCCATCAACATATAAAAGTCACCCATCCCAAGTGATGTATCACCAGAAATGAAAAACATATAAGCGAAGACAACCGCACTCCCCAAGACTGCAAATATCCAGAAAAATTGATTTGGTTTTTCGCCTCCTCTCAATACAGCAAATATTGCTGTTGCAAGCGGTAAAAGGCTAACAAAAACGATTGAATGAGCTGCATTCATGTACTGTAGGGCAAGTGCTGTAAATAGTGGAAAACCTATCACCACACCTAAAGCAACGATGGCAAGAGGCCACCAATCCTGCTTGGCAGGTTTCTTTTGTTTTAAAACTAATATCAGAATAAGACCTAAAATCCCGGCAATTGCCGCACGTGCTGCAGTTAAAAAACCGGGATCGAAACCCATTACAGCTACACGTGTTGCTGGCAATGAACCCGCAAAAATAGCTACGCCAATAAAACCATTTACCCAGCCATTCATAAACCTATTCATAATTTTCTCCGTCACTATACGAAGAATTTAAGCTGTGCTAAGGTGATTAAACCAGATACAAAGCAGTACAATTTAAAAGAACTGTTATGTACGACTAACCAGTACAGTTGGGATTTGAAGTCAGTGAATCAGAGCAAAACAAAAATTGAAATTGTTATTTCAGAGATTGAGCAACAAATCAAAAATCGGTCTTTAATACCTGGAGCACGCTTACCTTCTGTTCGTAAGTTAGCGAATGATCTTGGCTTTTCTGTATCAACGGTTGTAGAAGCATATGAACGATTAATTGCTTTAGGCAAAATCGAATCAAGAACTGGATCTGGTTTTTATATTGTTGGTCCGCTCGCACCTTTAGCTTTAAGTGAATTAGGCCCCAAATTAGATCGCTCAGTCGATCCATTATGGATTTCACGTCAATCTTTGGAAGCAAAAGTAGATGTTTTTAAGCCCGGCTGCGGTTGGCTACCCGATGACTGGATGCCATTAGACAGTATTCGTAAAGCATTAAGATCTGCTGCAAGAAGCCCAGATGATTGCTTGATGAGTTATTCAACACCGTTAGGATTACCCGCTCTACGTGACTTACTGGCAAGACGCGCTCAAGCAAAAGGGATAAACGCAAACCTTAATCAGGTACTTTTAACAGACTCAGGGACTCAAGCGATTGATCTGGTTTGCCGATTTTTATTAAAGCCCGATGATGTCGTTTTGATTGATGACCCTTGTTATTTCAACTTTCATGCATTACTTAAAGTTCATCAAGTCAAAGTGATTGGTATTCCCTACACATCAACAGGCCCTGACTTAGAGGCATTTAAAGAAGCAATTGAGACTTATAACCCACGTCTTTATATCACCAACTCAGGAATTCATAATCCAACTGGAGCAGTACTTTCTCTTTCTACGGCGCATCAATTATTAAAGTTGATTGAACAATCAAATTTGATTGTTGTTGAGGATGATATTTTTTCAGATTTTGAATATAGCCCTGCTCCTCGGCTTGCTGCTTTGGATAATCTTTCACGTGTAATCTTTATTGGAAGTTTTTCTAAAACGTTATCAGCATCTATTCGCTGTGGTTATATTATTGCTAAACCAGAATGGATTGATCAGCTCACTGACCTGAAAATTGCCACCAGTTTTTCTCACAATGGAGTATCGGCTGAAGTTTTATTAAGTGCTTTAACAGATGGATCTTACCGTAAACATATAGAACTACTAAAGGTTCGTTTAACCAAAGCGATGCACGATACTATTACTAAACTTGAACCATTGGATATAAAGCCATGGATTAAGCCTCAAGCGGGAATTTTTGTTTGGTGTCATTTACCAGAGGGAGTTGAAGCTTCAGAAATTGCAAAATATTGTATTAACCATCAAGTTATTCTTGCACCAGGAAACGCGTTTAGCCAAGCTCCCAATGCTGGTCAATTCATCCGCTTTAATGTAACCCAGTCAAATCATGACCACATCTATAAGACTCTGGCTGATGCGATTCAACAAGAGTCTTCATGATTGGTAATAAGAAAAATTAAGCTTGTTTCTGTTTTTGCTGCATATATGCAAAATATCCCGGCCCAGCTGAAACCTGAACTTGTTTTGCATGTAAAGGTTCACGGCAAACCGAACATACCATGACTGGTTCAAACTTATGACCACAAGTTTTATGACGATATTCTAAAGGTTTACCTAAACCTTGATCCATCCATTTATCTGCCCAATTTGCCATAGATAAGATAATTGGATAAAGCTCAAAACCTTTATCAGTCAATTTATATTCAAAGCGTTCCTGACGGTCAAAATAAGGAGCTTTGACTAAAATTTCATATTCAACCAAACGCTTTAAACGATCCGAAAGGACATGACGAGTTACGCCTAATGACTTTTGAAAATCGTCAAAACGACGTATTCCCATAAAAGCATTACGTAATATTAGCATCGTCCATCGATCGCCAATCACTGATAGCATACGAGCAACCGAACAAGGTTGATCACCGATGTCGTCCCATTTCATCTTTATGCGTTCCTCGATATTTCCTAGCCTAATGGCCCTATTATTTATACCCTAAACCACTTACCACGATTTATGCAAGATTCATTATAAAAATAACTTCTTATCAATTTTATAAAAGAATTATCATTATAAAAAAATAGAAAGTTATTATATAAATTTGCTTAACAAATATAACTCACACACTTGTATAGTGAGTTATATTTATCATTAGTTATGCTTAGTTTGAAATAAATACGCCTTTCAATATATAACCCGCTTCCAACTTTACATTTGCCGGAATTCGAACTAGACAATTGGCTTGCATTAAATTACTGAGCATGTGCGATTGCTGTTTTGCCAAACTTTTAACTTTGAGCTGTCCATTGTCAAAATAAGCATGCATCCGTAAAAAACGTTCACGCGCATCTTCTTTTAAATCATGATCTAAAATTGCACTAAACCACTCTGGCCCATTTTGATTCCCCTGCAAAGTGTCGAGCAATACTTTACCGTAAACCTGCATAGAGACATAAACCGCAGCAGGATTGCCCGGTAATCCCAACAAATAACAACGGTGATCTTTTTCAGGGTGAGAATATTCAGCAAAAAAGAGTGGCTTACCCGGCTTTTGTTTTACTTTCCAAAAGATCTGTTCAAAACCCGCTTCAAAAGCGCATGGTCGAACAAAGTCATAATCACCTACTGACACTCCACCTGTAGTTATGATGACATTATGACTATCTTTTAATCGGTCGAAATATTGTGTGACCTGTGTTGCCTCATCTGCCACATGAATAATTTCAACATCTAAGCCATAATCTTCAAACCAAGCTTTTAGTAATGGACCATTTGCATCAAAGATTTTGCCTTCGGCAAGATCTTCTGCTTTTTCGGCAACTTCATCACCAGTGACTAAAACAGCAACTTTCGGTGCACGGTAAATCTCAACCGTTTGTACACCAGCCATACTTAAGGCAGCCAAGCTTCCAATATTTAGAAACTGTCCAACTTGTGCAAGTAACTGTCCCTTCTGGATTTCTTCGCCAGTAAAACGAATGTCAGCTTGAGGTCGAATATGTTCAGTTAACGAAATTTCTTGTGCTGAAACGTCCTCTACTATTTCTTGTCTCGCAACATGTGTTGTGCCTTCAGGAATTTTGCCACCTGTAAATATACGAATCGCCTGTCCTTCGCTTAGGATGTCATAACTTTCGCTTCCAGCACGAATCTCACCCGTAACCTGAAACTTTTGATTATTTAAATCTTCTACATGGCTACAAAGCGCATAACCATCTACAGCACTTTGAGAAAAGCTTGGCAAATTAATTTCTGAGTAGATTTCTTTAGCAAGATACCTACTTAGGCTATTTTGAAGTGCTTGCTGAATTGAGCCTAATTTTTTAGGTCTATTACGCATCAGCTCAATTGCTTCATCAACGCTAATCAATCCACGCTCTGTACCACAACCTGACATTATTCATAGCCTCCCGGATGTGGTAAATCACGGCAAACATCAAAAATATGAACTAATGCGGGCAGGATAGCAGCCATTGATTCGCTTGCTCCACCACGGCTTCCCGGTAAAGTCACCACCAATGAACGATCAATAAAACCGGCTACTCCACGTGACATTGCAGCATATGGCGTGCGTTTTTGCCCAAAAGATCGTGCAGCTTCCATTAAACCATCTAGCTTACGCTCTAAAAGTGGCTCTAGCGTATCAACCGTAATATCACGCTTACCAATTCCAGTGCCACCAACGGTCATAATACAAGCATATGACTTGCTCAACTCAAGCACTAAGTTTTTTAAAGTATCTGCTTCATCTGGCAAAATTTGGTAATGAATCGGATCGAATCCTGCCTCGGTTAAAGTTTCAACCACAGATTTCCCGGCAGTATCGGGTTTTCTACCTGCTGCTACGGTGTCTGACAACACAATAACCGCAGCCGCAACAGGCTGACGAAGAACTCGCTTAAAGTGTGATTTGCCACCTTTTTTCTTAAGCAATTTACATTGATCCATCCAGAGCTCTTCTGGTTCACAATGCGGTTTTAACATATCGTAAATGGTTAAGCCTGCAAGACTTGCAGCCGTTAAGGCTTCCATTTCTACACCAGTTGGACCAATGGTTTCGACCACAGCAATAATCTTTACAAAATCATGTTCTAATTCATATTCAACATCTGCACGATAAATCGGCAGTGGATGACACAAAGGAATCAGCTCATCAGTTCGTTTTGCTGCCAAGATTCCTGCAACACGTGCAGTTTTTAATGCATCCCCTTTTTCAGTATTTCCTTGTCTTAATAATTCAATACAGTGCGGTGGTGCATATAAAATTGCTTGTGCTTCAGCAACACGATAACTTTCCGGCTTCATTCCTACGTTTTTCATTATTTATCCTAGTCTTACTTATTTCAGTGTAAGTGTTCATGGCCGGCATGATGATGTTTGTGGTCGTGCGGTGCATCCTTACGAATACAGCAGCCTTCTACATAGTGACTTGTACCATCTGTAAAGAACTCTTCTTTAAATACAGGTACTTCATGCTTTACTCGCTCAACTGCTTCTTCACATGCTTGAAAAGCTTCACGGCGATGGGCTGCGTAAGCAATTGCAATAATGGCTGTTTCGCCAACATCTAAATATCCGATCCGATGAACCACTCGCACATAAGATACCTGATACTTTTTCTCAATTTCCAGTTCAATTTCACGTATCATTTTTTCAGAAAGCGGTTTATACGAGGTATATTTCAGTGCCTTTACCGCTTTACCTTCATGGTGATTACGAACTGTACCCATAAAAATATCGATACCACCACATTCAGGAAATGATTCAATAGGATCAAAGGTATCAAGGCTTAATGCCTGCTCTTGTATACGTGCAAAATCTCGCATGATTTACCCTCCTGCAACTGGTGATAATAAAACCAAAGTACACGGCTCACTTAAGGCAGATTGTCTGGTTATAACGTTATCCTCTATCGCACATGCACATTTTTCCATGGCCTGTGTACATTCCGGATGTAAAGTCACAATTTGATCCAGAACATCTTTTACTAAAATATTGGTAGGACAAACGATCGAAAGATTTTGAGGAAGCAATTTTTCAATTGCACCGAATGATTCGATTTTAATTTGGATAGATTGCTGCATTTATCCCCCAAGCATATGCATACTGATTTTACGGGTTTGTTGATGTTGTAAGGCATGAAAGCCTTTGGCTTTATTCCAGATATACGGCATAACTTGAGCTTTTAACTGCTGGCTATGCAGCACATGATCGGTTGAGTTCTGTGCGCGTAATAGTGCTTGAAGCTGTGGCTTAATATTTAAACCCTGCTGCGCAAATAGACAGTTGTACAACTCGCCTTGTGCGGTTAGTCGTATGCGGTCACATTGGTGGCAAAAGGAATGAGTAATAGTTGAAATGATGCCTAGAGCATAATGATTATTCAGCAAATATTGGCGCGCTGGTTCGTGCTGCTGCTCGATAACTTGTACTGAATAATGCGGTTGTAACGCCTGTAAAATTTCAGCTTCACTCACCACATCTTTATTTGACCAAAGTGCATCGCCATCAAGAGGCATGAATTCAATAAAACGTAGTGGAATATGATTGGCAATCGACCATCTCACCATAGGTAAGATTTGATCGTCATTTTTATTTTTCATTAATACACAGTTAATTTTAAAAGGTAGACCTGCATCTTTTGCAGCTTGAATACCTTCAAGAACGGGTTCTAATTTTTTCTTGGTGAGTTCTTTAAATTGAATCGAATCAAGACTATCTAAACTAATATTTAAGTCATCTAAACCAGCATCTTTTAACTGCTGAGCGTATTTAGCCAGATAATGTCCGTTGGTGGTCATTGAAATGCGTTTTAAGCCTAATACTTTTAAAGCTTGTAAATCGCGAACGAAATGCACAATGCCTTGACGCATTAATGGCTCTCCACCCGTAATACGGATGCTTTCAACACCATGTTGCACCATAAAACTGCAAAACTGAAAGAGCGCCTCAAAACTAAGCAAATCTTGTTTATTCAGCCATTCAGGATGTTCCGGCATGCAATAGACACACTTAAAATTACAGCGATCGGTTACCGAAATTCGTAACTTTCGCTTGATACGCCCATATTGGTCTTGCAGAACAGATGGCGTATTTTCAGAGTGATATTGTTTCATCTTTTGCACTCATGTCGAGAACAGTTCAAATATTGCTGGCACTTTTTCTGGGCAATTAAAGTAGGAAATTGCGCCTCTATAGTGCTCTGGTATTTATGCAAAATTTGTTCCAATTCTATTTATCATCCATAACTATTCGGGTTTTAATTAAAATATTGGCCTACTGTTTTAGCTCAGATTTAAAAAGTCTTGCACAATCAGCGTGGCCTCAACTTGTTATATTGCCCTACTTTATTTCTAGCACTTTTCTAAACGGATGGGTACATATTTATGGTACGGCGTTTTAGATAAAGGATCACAATGTTCACCGGAAATTAGTCTGTTTAATTGTGGTCCAATTGGCTCTCCACCTTGAAAGCGCATACCGTAACCATGCGGAAGCGAAACAACTCCTTTTCGCATTCCCTCATCAAAATCTACAGTAACCTGAATTTCTCCATGTTGAGAAATACATTTAAGCTGACCGCCTGCATCTACATTTAGGTGCTTTGCATCTTCAGGATGAATGCGTAAAGCCCCTTCAGCATCTACTTTCCGCCAGGCTGGATCACGGTAAATTTGATTGGCGTTATAACTACGTCGCTCACCCGATAAAAGTATGAAGGGAAATTCTTCTACATTAACATGATGATTTTTTAAATTAGCAAGCTCATTTAACATCTCTGGGATAGCAAGACGTATTTTCTTATCTTTATAAGCCACTAGTTTCCAGACTTCATCATATTCATGTTGTGACAACACCACACCTGAACGTTGCTTTAAAATTTGCTCGAATAAACGGACGCCTAAAGTTAAAGGATTACCGTTGTAACCTGCACGGCGTACCGCTTTGGTGTGTAACACAGCATATTGAATTGACAGTGGCAGTAAAAAAGCAACAGAACCAGCTGAGTTTTCTAACTGTTTTCCTAAAGTGCGATAGAGAATTGAAGCGGCAAAAGGGATATATTTTTTATGTCGGGCAAAAGTTAAACCTAAAGCGGATAGATAAGGTAAATAGGCTGTTTTTTTCGAGTCAACCGCAGCAATTTTTTCTAAAAGCGGAAAGCGTTTTGGAATCACCTGCATGGCTTCAAGTAATCGTGTATAAATTTCTGCCTCTGGCAAAGTATTCGCTTGAGCGGTCAATACTGGATGTCTTAGGTGAAAGCCATTCTTAGGAAACTCAAGATTAAAGCCCGTAAATTCCCATTTCTCAAACTGAGTGTGTGCAGGCAAAATATAGTCAGCGAGTCTAGCAGTTTCTGTCATGGCCACATCGACCACAACCAACAAATCTAATGCTTTAAAGGCTTCCTCAAAAGCAGGTGTATCGGGATAAGTTAATAACGGGTTACAGCTATCTACAAAAACTGCGCGAATTCGCTTTTCCCCTGCTTTCAAGATTTCATCGGGTAAAATGTTAGGTGGAAAAAACCCTGATATTGGGAACATTTTATGGTAAACGCTACGTCGATATTTTGGCTTTCTTTCATCCGTATCGCTTAAGATTGGAATAAACATGGTATGCAAATTATTAGTACCTTGTTTTCCAAAATTCCCTGTTAATAAATATAAAAGCTTTTCTAAATAGCCATTTAATGTGGTATTTAAAGTATGTTGAATACCTAAATCAATCCGTACACACCCTCTTTTTGCCTTAGCAAAATCTCGAACCACTTGATAAATCAAATCGACTGGTACATCAGCTTTGGCAATATGGTCTTCAATCGGCACTCTGCTAAAGGCTGCTTTCACCTCTTGAAAGCCTAAAGTATGCTGCTCAATAAACGCTGCATCATAAAGTTTTTCTTTAATAATAATCGCAATCATAGCCGACATTAAAAAAGCATCTGTTCCCGGTTTTAGCTGCACGTGGATATCTGCTTGTTTTGCCGTTTCGGTAACACGAGGGTCAAACACTACCATGGTTCGGTTTGGATCTTTTTTAATATGTTTTAGCGTGTCGCGTGCGTTGGGAATACCGTGTGCCTGAAAAGGATTTGTCCCAATAAAAAGAACATAGTCGGCGTGTTCAACATCTTCTGTGGTATGGCAAGCCTGACTCCCGAATAACCGCCCATTGAGCCAGAAATCACCTGTTTTTTCTTGTGCAAGAGAGTTGTAAGCATAATAACTTTTCATAGCCAGCAAGAGCTGGCGACCATACGCGGCACCCAGATGGTTGCCTTGACCGCCGCCCCCAACCGAAGCAAAAGCAGTTCCACCAAAATCATCTCTAATCTGCACTAATCGATCAGCAATTTCTTGTATAGCAGCATCCCAACTCACTTCTTGAAATGAGCCATCTAGTTGGCGCTTTAAAGGTGCAGTCAAACGGTCTGCATGTTGCTGATAGTGCTGTAATCTAGCAGCTTTTTGGCAAATGTAGCCTTGAGAAAATGGATGTTCAGGATTGCCTTTAATTTTGACAAACTGATTATCTTTAACTTCAACAGTTAAACCGCAGTTTCTAGAACACAAAATACATGCGGTCACATCTGTTTTATTTTGCTGAACTGCATCGATCATTTTTCTGGCTCCATTTATTTTTATACATCTGGCTAGAATGAAAATAATAAGTTCCAAAATAGAACTTAAACAATAAATAGTCAACAGTACAAAGATTAAAAACGTGTTTCACTCGACCAATATAAGTTTTAAAGCGCTAATATTCGAAGTTAATTTGCTGTAAAAATTTCTTTAAATGCTTTGATTTGTTTGTATTGCTGAAGCTCATCCAATGAGTTGATACTATGAAAAAAAAGATTCTGTTTTTGAAATATAGCCACTTGAGCATGTAAAAGCTTAAAGCACTCTTTCAAACTTAACCGCTGCTTTTCAATTTGCTCTGTTATGGTATTTAGGCTTTCACGTTTTAATAAGCAAAATGGATATAAGGCATCTCCATTAATTGAAACATACGCTGCCTGAGCCTGTTTATTTTTCCGAAGTGCACCGTGTAATTTGGCAACGACTTGTGTAGGTATATAGGTCACATCACAAGGGATAAATAAAACATAGTCTGCGTTTACATTTGACCATGCACTTTTCATTCCCATGAGTGGGCCAAAAAAGCCTGATGCATCATCTTGATAACATCGAATATCAGGCACAATACTTTGATAAATTGAATAGTCACGATGACTATTGACCCAAATTTCGGACACGGATGACCTTAATTTCTGATGAATTTTAATCAGTTGGGTTTCACCATCAAATTGCTGCAACAATTTGTTTAAACCATTCATACGGCGGGCTTGTCCACCCGCCAGAATGACCAAATCAGTTACGGGATACCCCTTATTCACACTTCCACCTCCTGTTGGCAAGCTTTAATCAAGCCACGGATTTCAGGTAAACATGAACCACAGTTACCACCTGCTTTTAAACAAGCTGTCACTTGCTTTTCATGAGTAATATTTTGAGTTTTGATTGCGTCTATAATTTTGTTCTTACCTACTTTAAAACAACTACAGACTAAAGGTCCGTCATTATTTGTAGCAGACATTGGCATGCCAGCCAGTAACGCTTTTCGGTGTAACGCACTTAAACGCTCACGTTTAAACAGACTTGCGACCCAATCACGATCTGGCAACAAATCTGGTGGGGCGATATATAAGCTTGCGATCACCACGCCGTCTTTCAAAATAATGCTATGACTGAGTTGTGAAGAAATATCTTCGATACTCAACCATTCAAAAGTTTCATCCGCAAAGGGCAAGAAGCTTTTTAAGTTCTTTTGGGTGTCATGAAAAGTTTGACGGTCTGCAAGTTCATAACGATTAGTTTTCACCATTTTGACCTTAGTCCACCATGCACAGTGATGTAGCGATTCTTGAATATGTGAATCGTATCCTTCACGTACATACAGTACACCTTGCCATGTGGTATAAAACGGTTGAATCGTGACAGGTGTATGTTTGAACTCAGGCTCGCCTGAAATAGCATCGACTTCGGGGTTAACGACTTTACCAATACGGGCATCGGACGCAACTTGTTCAGTCCAGTGAATTGGGGCAAAAATTTGCCCACGACGTACTCCCGACGAGAATGTTACACGTAGTACACAACTGCCCCATTTTGAACGGATTTCGACCAAGCCTTGATCACGCACACCAAACTTCAAAGCATCACTCGGATGGATCTCGCAAAATGGTTCGGCACGGTGACTGGTCAAATTTGGTGACAAACCTGTACGCGTCATGGTGTGCCATTGGTCTCGAATACGTCCAGTGTTTAAAATAAGTGGATAGTCTTCTGAAACCGCATGAACTGGGTCAATTGCAACAGTTGGAATCAATTTTGCTTTAGCGTTTTTATGACTAAACTGCCCTTTGCCAAATAGTTGTTGAACGGCATTAGCATCTTGATTTTTACTCCAGACTGGCCATTGAATGGGTTGCAATGCATCGTACTCAGCAGCGCTCAGATTCATTAAGCCTTTCAGGTTGAAATAACGGAAATTATTACTTTCTTCACGAGCTTCGATATCTGCATTGTCTTGTGCAGATAAAGCTGCATGCTCATTAAAGATGTCACTTGCACTCGCGAAATCAAAACCTTTAAAGCCTAATTTTTTCGCGACTTGGCTAACAGACCACCAATCTGCTTTTGCTTCACCCGGTGCAGGTAAGAATGCACGCTGACGTGAAATACGGCGCTCAGAGTTCGTCACAGTTCCATCTTTTTCACCCCAACCTAAAGCTGGAAGCAAAATATCGGCATAAGCAGTAGTATCCGTATCTGCACAGATATCTGACACGACGACCAATTCGCACTTCTCTAATGCACGTTTCACTTGATCGGCATCTGGCAGGCTCACGACTGGATTGGTTGCCATAATCCAGATGGCTTTAATTTTTCCAGCTTCAACAGCGCGGAACAAATCCACTGCTTTTAAACCCGCTTGAGTTGCAATGAATGGACTGTCCCAGAAAGTTTGAACAACTTTTTGATGTAGTGGATTATCTAAGTCCATGTGCGCAGCCAACATATTGGCTAAGCCACCGACTTCACGGCCACCCATCGCATTGGGCTGACCTGTCATTGAAAATGGCGCAGCACCGAGCTTACCAATTTTTCCAGTCAATAAATGACAGTTAATAATGCTATTGGCTTTATTTACACCCTGACTTGATTGATTCACACCCATTGAAAATAAAGTAATGACTTTTTCAGTTTGAGCAAATTTTTCAAAGAAATGCTTCAATTTATCTAAAGAAATACCACTACGTTTTGCCACATATTCGATATCAGCTTCTGGCTGACTACTTGCCAAAACATCTTGCAGACCTTCGGTATAAGCATCTACAAAGGCCTGATCGGCATGACCATTTCTATATAAATATTGAAATAAGCCATTAAACAATGCGACATCTTGACCCGGCAAAATCGGTAAATGTAAATCCGCTTGTTCACAAGTACTGGTAAAACGTGGGTCAATCACGACCACGAACATATCTGGATTTTGGTTCTTAGCCTGCATGATCCGCTGATACAGCACAGGATGACACCATGCGGTATTAGAACCGACTAAAACCACTATGTCGGCATGTTCAAAATCTTCATAGCTTGCAGGGACAATATCTTCACCAAAGCTACGTTTATGACCCGCAACAGCCGATGACATGCAAAGGCGCGAGTTGGTGTCGATATTTGCTGTGCCCAAATAGCCTTTTACAAACTTGTTCACCACATAATAGTCTTCAGTCAAAAGCTGACCTGAAACATAAAATGCAATGCTGTCACGGCCATATTGGTCGATACAAGATTGGAATTTATCGGCAATTTTATTGATTGCCACATCCCATGTCGTTACTACCCGATCGGTTTTTCGCCCCATCATCGGTTGTAAAACACGTGTTTCTAACCCCAAAGTATCCGCCAAGCGGCTACCCTTAATACATAAGCGTCCAAAGTTGGAAGGATGCTCAGCATCCCCCTCAACTTGTACCAGAGGTCCTTGAGGTTTTTGCTGGACGTTTACGCTGACACCGCAACCCACCCCACAATATGGACATGTTGTTTTGGTTATAGTTGTTGCAACATGGTCGGAGCTATCGATTTCAACGCTTGGAATACTATTCATAACTGCTCCTTTCCTTATTTAGCCTGCATTTTTTAATGCAAAATCTCGACCAAATAGCAGTTTATTTCTAAATGATGAGACTGGGGTTTGATCTGCAATTAACTCTGCATACCACATACCATCTTCAGTATCGCCAAATAAAACTGCACCAATTACTCTATCACTTTGAATAATAATGCGTTTATAGATGTGACGTTTTTCATCATTCAAAATAATGTCTTCATAATCATCTTTCGGCTCAAAGTTACCCGCTGAGAATACATCAACACCACTTACTTTTAATTGAGTCGGTACGGTTGGCGCTTTAAAAGTTAAACTGCCGTGCTCTGCTAAATGTGTCGCGCAAATAAATGCTTGGCCCCATAATGGTTCAACCAAACCAAAAGTTTGTCCGCGGTGTTCAATACACTCACCCACCGCATAAATACTTGGGTCAAACGTTTGCATGGTGTCATTCACCAACACACCGCGGTTACAACGTAAACCGGCACTTTGCGCCAAGCTAATATTTGGACGAATACCGACTGCAAATACCACAAGATCGGCTTCTAAAACCGTGCCATCTTTCAAACGGATTTGCTTCACATGACCGTTTTCATCACCAATTAACGCTTCAGTATTCGCTTCGGTAATAATGTGAATGCCTTTTTGCTCAATGCTATGACGCAGTAACTGACTCGCACGGCTGTCGAGTTGACGCTCCATAATGCGGTCCATTAAATGCAGCACAGTCACATTCATACCACGTTGTTTTAAACCGTACGCTGCTTCTAAACCAAGTAAACCACCGCCAATCACCACTGCATTGGTTTTTGAACCGCAGTATTCAATCATGGTGTTAACGTCATAAATATCACGGAAAGTTAACACGCCCTTTAAGTCGACACCTTGAACTGGCGGAATAAACGGAGCCGAACCTGTCGCCAAGATCAAACGGTCATAATCAACGGTTTGCCCTTTTTCGGTGTAAACCACTTTACGAGGACGATCAATTTTTACGGCCTTGTCACCTGCAATAAATTTGATGCCTTTATCGCTATACCACTTTGGTGGATGGAGCATGATGTCTTCAATAGTTTTTTCACCTGATAAAACCGGAGATAGCATAATGCGGTTATAGTTTCCCCATGGTTCTTCACCAATCACCGTGACTTCATAACGGTCTGGTGCCATATCCAGTAAATCTTCTAGGCAACGCATTCCTGCTAAACCATTACCAATCAACACCAGTTTAAGTTTGTCTTGAGACACACCTGTATTGGTAATATAAGTTTTTTGCGGCACAGGATTGATCAAAACACGACCATCAACAATTTTGCTCGGATAAACTGAGAGTTTTTGGTCTTTATCTTCTAAACAGCGCCCCGTTGCCAAACTAAAGTGTTGTTTATAGATTGGCGATGCAATGACCCGCTCACCTTGTAAATCGCCAATAATGCCGCGGCTCATGACGTTGGCTTGGCTAAACGGATCTTTATTGCTTAACACGTAAACACGTTTTTCATGCCCCACGCGAAAGATTGCAACCGCTTGACCGCCCACTAGCGCACCTGCGCCAGTATTGGGAGTTAAATCATCGAGCGCACATACATCAATCCATTGATCATCAGGAAGCATATTTTTGTCTTGTACAATATTCATAGAGATTCTCCTTCTTATGCTTCAACCATTGGAATGCGGTCTTCTGAACGTTCAGCATCAGTTAATGGACGGATCTGACCACGTTCAGTCGTAAATTGGATGTGTGGATCGGCCTGTTCACTTGCATCTGCATTGATATAGGTCTGGAAGCGTTTACGTACTTCAGGATTTTCTACCGCAGTACGCCATTCGTCTTGATATGTGCCGATAATGTGTTCCATACGGCGCTCAAGCTCGGCAGCTAAACCAAGAGAATCATCAACAACTACAGATTTAAGGTAATCTAAGCCACCTTCCATGTTGTCGCGCCATACACTGGTACGTTGTAAACGGTCTGCGGTTTGGATGTAGAACATATAGAAACGGTCGATATAACGGATGAGCGTTGCTTTATCGAGGTCAGAGGCAAGTAATTCAGCATGACGTGGTTTCATACCACCGTTACCACACACATAAAGGTTCCAACCTTTTTCAGTCGCGATAATACCGACGTCTTTACCTTGCGCTTCCGCACATTCACGTGTACATCCAGACACAGCCATTTTTAATTTATGTGGTGAACGTAAACCTTTGTAGCGGTTTTCAAGTTCGATCGCTAAACCAACCGAATTGTCTACACCGTAACGGCACCAAGTACTTCCCACACATGATTTCACGGTACGCAATGATTTACCGTAAGCATGACCAGACTCGAAACCAGCAGCATTTAGCTCTTCCCAAATGAATGGAAGTTCGTGAACTTGCGCACCAAACATGTCTACACGTTGACCGCCAGTAATTTTGGTGTATAGGTTATATTTCTTCGCGATTTGACCAATGGCAATCAAACCATCTGGAGTCACTTCACCGCCAGCCATACGTGGTACAACCGAGTAAGAACCATCTTTTTGGATGTTACCCAAGTAATAGTCGTTACTGTCTTGTAAGCCTGCATGACTTGGCTCAAGTACGAAATCATTCCAGCAAGAGGCCAAAATGTTTGCCGCAGCTGGTTTACAAATGTCACACCCTAAGCCATGACCATGTTGATGAATCAAATCATCGAAAGTTTTGATTTCATTAACACGAACCAAGTGATACAACTCTTGGCGCGAGTACGGGAAGTGTTCGCAAATATGGTTATTTACAGTCACACCTTGACGTTGTAACTCAGATTTCAATACTTGAGTCACTAATGGCGCACAACCACCACATGCTGTTGCTGCCTTGGTGCATTTCTTTAATGCACCTAAAGAGGTCGAACCATCGCTAATTGCTTGGCAGATGTCCGCTTTTGAGACGTTATTACATGAACAAATCGTTGCGCTGTCAGGTAGCAAATCTACACCGCTGCCACCCGACTTACCTGCTGATTGCTCAAAGCCCGGCATAATCAAGCTTTCAGGAACTTCCGGTAAAGCCAGACCGTTTAACATCATTTGTAAAAGGTCGTTGTATTCTTTGGCATCACCCACCAAAACTGCACCAAGCAATTTGGTTTTATCTGCATTTACAACAATCTTTTTATAAACCAGTGCATGCTCATCTGCATAGAAATAGCTTAATGCACCCGGCGTCATAGCATGCGCATCACCTACAGAGGCAACGTCCACACCCATCAACTTCAACTTAGTGCTCATGTCTGCGCCAGCGAAGCAATGACACTCTTCATCTAAAATGTGTTTTGCTGCAATACGTGCCATGTCATAGCCCGGAGCAACCAAACCATAAATCTTGTTTTGCCAAAGCGCACATTCACCAATGGCATAAACATTGGTATCTGAGGTTTGGCAGTAATCATTAATGACGATACCGCCACGCTCACCAATCGCGAGTCCACTGTTGCGTGCAAGCTCATCACGTGGACGGATCCCCGCAGAGAATAAAATGACATCTGCTTCAAGCTCACTACCATCTGCAAATTTCATTACATGCGTAGTGCTGTTGCCCGATTCAATAGATTGAGTCGCTTTTTGTGTATGAACTTTTACACCAAGATCTTCGATTTTTCGGCGTAAAACTTTACCGCCCAAGTCATCAATTTGAACTGCCATTAAACGTGGCGCAAACTCAACAACATGGGTTTCTAGATCTAAATCACGCAACGCTTTGGCTGCCTCAAGACCCAGTAAACCACCACCAATGACTACACCTGTTTTTGCATTAAGACTTGCTGCACGAATCGCGTCTAAGTCTTCAATCGTACGGTAAACAAAACAGTTTTCACGGTCATTACCCGGAATTGGGGGAACAAATGCATAAGAGCCCGTTGCCAACACCAATTTGTCATAGCTAATCACATCGCCATGGTTGGTTGTAACTGTTTGTGCTGCTGTATCAATTGCCGTTGCTTTAGTGTTTAAACGCAAGTCAATGCCATGCGCATCGGCAAAGTCAAAACGAGCTAAAGATAAATCTTTTGCCGATTTCCCCGAAAAATATTCTGTCAAATGTACGCGGTCATACGCGATACGAGGCTCTTCCGCGAGAATCGTGATTTCCAGTTCATCATCTGCTTTTTCTAAAATGGCTTCGATGAATTTGTGGCCCACCATACCATGACCAATCATTACCAATTTCATAGTGTTTCTCCTCAAATCACGTTGCTTTTAAGCTGCGTTATTGCGTTCTAAAATAGCTTGCTCAAATAGACGTTGTTCTTTTGCCTTGTGCTCTACCGAGAAGCGAATCAACATCACGAAGCATCCAGCGACAATGACAAATCCACCTAATGCCATTAGGCAAGATTGAATATCTGTCATACCTTTTAATAAAAAACCTGCAACGACCGCGCCTGCATTGCCTCCGGCACCGATAATGCCAGACACACCACCCAGTGCTTCACGGTCGATAAATGGAACCATGGCATAGGTCGCACCGCATGCCATGTTGATGAAGAGTGCAAAGACCACCATGCTCATGATGGCCAAGTGCGCGACATTCATTTGTGAAAATAAGATCAGGAATAGCCCTTCGCCCAAAATCATGACAAAGAGTAGTTTTGTACGGCCATCCAAGCCTTTTTTGATTGCTACTTTGTCAGAGAGAAAACCTCCCAAAGAGCGAGCAAAGATGGCAAGTAGTCCTAAAATTCCGGCAGTTAAGCCTGCCTCTTTTAAGCCAAAGTGAAATTTTTCGACGTAGTACATGGCCAAGATGTTGTGCATAAAAATCTCAACCCCAAAACATGCGCCGTATGTACCAAATAAAATCCAGACACGGTAATTGCCAGCTGCTTGTTTCATTACAGCCCAGCCGCCTTTTTTACCGCTATCGGTTGCAATGCCTTGAGCGCGCAGCTCATCGAAGTTGCCTTGTGGACAGTCTTGGGTAAATTTCCAGTACATGAATGCCACCACAAGCATCATTATGCCGGGCATTAAAAGTGCAATACGCCAGCCCATAGATTGCTCAACGCCAAACATCACAATTGTAGAGAGAATCAAAGGCATGACTGCTTGTGTGGTACCACCGCCGGCATTACCCCAACCTACGGCAGTTGCATTGGCTGTTCCCACTACATTTGGAGCAAACATGACACTGGTGTGATATTGAGTAATGACAAAGCTTGCTCCAATGGCACCAATCAAAAAGCGGAAAAAGAGAAATGATTCGTAACTTCTAACAGCAGTGATTCCAATGACCGGGATACTGCCAACAAGTAAAAGCGTGATGTATGCTTTACGTGGGCCATATTTGTCACACAAAGGCCCGACAACCAAACGTACTACAATCGTGACAGCAACGGCTGCAATACTAATGTTAGCAATTTGATCTTTTGTTAAATGGAACTCACCTGCAATGACAGGCATGAGAGGCGCACAGGCAAACCACGCAAAAAAGCAAGCAAAAAAAGCGAGCCAACTCATGTGGAAGGCCCGCATCGCTGGAACTGTAAAATTAAACAGCTTAATAGATGTTGCTTTTGTGGCTAACAAATTCAAAGACATTGCCTTCACTCCGACTGAACGTAACTTCTTTGTGCACACCTAGGTATTCACAAACTCGATCAGAACGGACATCATTGGCCGTCTTTAAAACTCATGGTCGTCTTCGACCTGTTATTGAATAAGCATTTTGCATGCCAGCTTTTTTAAAAATTAAATTAATATTTTTTTATTATTATTTTTCATATAGATAAAATTTTTTAAAATATCGAAATGATCATTCTCACATCTTTAACTGCTTTAACCTTGCACCCTTATAGGGTTCAGGTAAAAATACGCTCTGCTACAAAATGAATCGCATTTTTGCACCAAGATTGATCAGTAGCGCCATTAAGCATGCTAATTTATCGATAAAGCTCGATTTTTTCTTTAGTTTGCTATGGCATTAATCTTGCTTAAATAATTGATAACAAAAACGCGTCGAATTGGCGCATTTTCTTAGCCTGATTTTCTGAACTTATGCCAAAACTCAAAATAGCCCTTATTGATGATGATCATGCGCGAGCCGACTATATAAGAAAAAGTTTGCTTGAAAATGATTTTGAAGTAGTCGCCTGCCTTACTTTGGATCATTTGAATATCTTTCGTCTGGAACATTTGCAAGCTGATGTCATCTTGCTTGATATGGATCATCCTCATCGTGACATTATTGAAAGTTGTGTCAGTAGTTATGACCTGCCTACAGTTCTATTTACCAAAAATTCTGATAAAGACACCATTAAACAAGCCATCGATGCGGGAGTAACTGCATATATTGTCGATGGCATCGACCCTTCCCGCTTACATACCATTTTAGAAATCTCAATTGAGCAATATAAAAAGCACAAAAAACTCGAAGGTGATTTAAAAGAAGCTCAAACCAAACTTGCTGACCGCAAAGATGTCGAAAAAGCCAAAGTGCTACTGATGCAACTGCATGGCCTACCTGAAGAAACTGCATTTCAGCTTCTTAGAAAAAATGCGATGAGCCACCGCATTACAATTGGAGAAATGGCACGGCGTTTACTTGACGCTCAAAAATTACTTGGCAATCAACTAAAGGATGAATAAATGAGCAGATTAGAAAAGACTCAATTACAACTCGGTTATATTCCTTTGCTTGATTGTCTTGCGTTGCTTTGGGCAAAGCAAAGAGGTTTCTTTGAAGAAGAAGGTTTAGAAGTTACTTTAGTTAAAGAAGCCTCGTGGGCGAGTCTGCGCGACCGTCTTGCTTTTGGATTATTGGATGCAGCCCATTGCTTATCTGCAATGTTACCTGCGGCGGCTGTAGGCGCAGATCAAATTGGTACACCTTTACAAACGTCCCTGGTTTTAAGTGAAAACCGTGCTTTTATTAGCTTAAGTCAAAAGCTTACTCATCAACTTGCAATTCAAGAAAATGACACCGCACAAGTAACAGCACAAAAAGTAGCGAGCTATCTTGAACAAGGTCATCCTCTTTCTTTAGCGCATGTGTTTAAGCATTCTATTCACCATTACTGTTTAAGAGAATGGCTGGCTTTAGCAAATCCAAAAATCGCACAGTCTATTCAGCTCAAAACATTACCGCCACCATACATGGTCGAAGCACTGGATAAACATGTGATTGATGGTTTCTGTGTAGGTGAACCTTGGAATACCCAAGGTGAGCTTCTTGGTTTAAGTAAAATGATTTGCTCAAGCCAAAATGTTATTCCTTCTGTGGCTGATAAAGTTTTAGCCGTAACGCAAGAATGGGCGGAGCAGCATCCACAAACGCTCGTCGCGCTCACCGCCGCAATCATGAAAGCCCAACAAGAGTTGAGCGAGTTACAAGACTTTGCGCCAATTTTAAAATTATTGGTTGAGTCTGGAATTGTTCGTTTTCATTGCTCAGAAGAAGTACATGTCGATAAATACTTCATGATTCAGGATATTGTCCGTCATTTAGTAAAAGAAAGTGCACTTCCAAAAGTAGAAGACTTTTATTGGCTGCTCGAACAAATGCAAAAATGGGATGAACTTCAAATCGAGCAAGCACAAATCACAAGTTTGGGAGCTCAATGCATTAATCTTGAGGCTTATAAACAAGCCAAACAGCGATATTCTTCATAAATTATCTGGGTCAAATCAGCATAAAAAAAGCTGTCTTTTGTGACAAAGACAGCTTGAAAGACCCATAAGACAAAATGCGAAACACGCATTACTATACTTTCTGGACTCAACTGATCCATTGAAAATACAGTGCTTATGCAAATGATCATATCTATCTAAGCATATCATTTTCAGACATTTTCATATCAATAACTGCCACTTAGTCAATTTCAGTTAATCATTCTCAGCCTTTTAAGAAAGCCTTCAATATTTCTCTCTTTTTAAGCATTCATCTTAGCTATGTTCTCTACAAAATAGTGATACATAACTGATGTGGGTCTGGTCATCAATTTCTTTTTAATTCTTTGAAGTAATTTCAAGCAGACGTCTTAATTAAATTAATTTTTTTAGCTTAAAAGTAATTTATTGCCTATGTGGTTATATTTAAAAAGATTTATTTATTTATCCTTCTATAAAACTTAAATATTACGATTCAAATAATTACCTAAAAAAAATTAGTGAAAATTCCTCTAACTATCTCCTTTTTTGAGTTACAAACAGCAACAATCTTGTCACAAATGGTAATCATAATTAAATTAATAATCATTATCATTCACATCACATAAAAACCTGAGAAGATCTACCATGATCCATGAAAATATTCTCGAATGCATAGGTAAAACGCCACTATTACAACTATCAAGGCTATTCACGCATCAATCAGTCTCAGTGATTGCGAAAATGGAATTGTTAAACCCAGGAGGAAGTATTAAAGACCGTCCAGCATTATTCATGCTACAGGAAGGTCTGAAATCTGGAGTCATCAATAAAGATAGTCATATTGTTGAAAGTTCGTCAGGGAACTTAGCTATTGCTCTTGCAATGGCATGCAAAATCTATGGATTAAAATTTACTGCAGTGATTGACCCGAAAATTGCTTCAGCAAATTTGCAAATGTTGAAGCTCTACAAAGCCAATATTGAAATGGTCTCTGAAAAAGACCAAAACGGCGGTTACTTAAAAACCAGAATTGACACTGTAAAACGACTCTGCCAACAACTGCCGAATGCTGTCTGGATTAATCAGTATGCAAATCCAAACAACTGGAAAAGCCACTATTTTGGTGAAGCAGAAGAAATCCTCAATCAAATTGAACGCAAAATTGATTACCTCGTGATTGGGGCGAGCACTTCAGGCACGATTATGGGCGTATCTCGCCGCCTTAAAGAAAGATTTCCAGAATTAAAAGTGATCGCAGTCGATATCGTCGGCTCTGTGTTGTTCGGTGGTACATCTGGTCCACGCGAAATTCCTGGCATTGGTGCAAGTACTGTCCCACCACTACTCTCCCCCGATGAAATTGATGATGTCATTTATGTCGATGACTACGAGTCGGCACTCGGTTGCCGAGAACTTCTTGAACATGAAGGAATCTTTGCAGGTGGTTCGAGCGGCTCATCTATTTCAGCCATCAAAAAACTGATTCCAACCATTCCTGCTGGTTCATGCGTTTTAACACTGTTGCCTGATCGTGGCGACCGTTATCTCGATCTGGTTTATGAAGATGAATGGTTCGAAATGATCAAAAAACGTCACTTCAATCGAAACTTACGACGCCAAGAAAACCTTACTTTACAAAATGTTGTTTAACCTTCTCCTTAGGACATATTCATGAGCAATTTGGCTACCCTTCGTTACTTGAGTCAATCAGATTTATTAAATCTGGGCGCAAATCATAGTAATTCATTTATTGAAGCGATTACTGAAGGTCTAACCCTGCATGCAAATAAACAGTTTGTACAACCTTTAAAACCGTACCTTCGCTGGCAAGGTGCCGACCATATTGCTGACCGTATTATTGCCATGCCTTGTTATTTAGGCGGCAATGACCCGATTGCCGGAATTAAATGGATTGGTTCAAGACAACATAACCCTAAAAAATTCAATATTCCGCGTGCTAGCGCACTGATTGTTTTAAATGACTCAGAAACAAATTATCCGGTCGCGGTAATGGAAGGCAGCTTAATTAGTGCCATGCGAACTGCTGCAATTACCGGTGTTTCGATTAAATATCTAGCGAAAAAAGACTTTTCAGACATTACTGTGATTGGCTGCGGGCCAATTGCTCAAATGCAGATTAAGACTGTGCTTGAACAATATGCTCAAGTGAAAAAAGTACATTTATTTGATGTAAACCCTGAAGCAGCTGAAAAACTTAAAGCGTTGTTCTTATCGGAATATCCGCAATTAGAAATTGAAATTCATGACAGCGCTAAGTCTGCAATTCAGCAAGCAGATGTCCTTATTACCTGTACCGTTTCAGATAAACCTTACATTCCATTTGAATGGCTTAAAAAAGGCTGCTTTGTTTCAAATATTTCAATTATGGATATTGAGCCTGAAGTCTTCTTAAAAGTGGACAAAGTGATTGTGGATGACTGGGACCAATCCAACCGAGAAAAGAAAGTCATCAACGTACTCGTTGAAGATGGTTTATTCAGCCGTGAAAAACTGCATGCCGAACTTGGCGACATCATTATTGGTCATAAAAACGGCCGTGAACATGAAGATGAAATCATTTTGCTCAACCCAATGGGCATGGCGATTGATGACATTGTCTGCGCTAAGTGGTTCTTCAATGCCGCACAAGAACAAAACGTTGGCACGGTTCTACCGCTTTTATAAGAATAGGAATAACTAAAATGTTAGATCGGATTTACACAGCACAACTACAAAAAACGATAGATGCTCTCTACATGGAGAATTATGGAGATTTTAAAGATCATATTTCCTATAAAAAGCCTTATCTGGCAATAACTCTCAATGATGAGTTGGAACTCTATTTAAGCTGTTTAAAAGTAGATGGTGTAAATCCTTTCTATGTCACCCAACCCGAAGTTCTGCTTTATAACCTCTTGAACAATACGACGTCTAAAATTTCTATTTCTGAAGTTTTTAACTATTTAACCCAAGCGTCTTGGTGGCCGTCACCACACCATCAAAAAGCGATTGATTATTGGCTCGACAACTTAGTAACGGCTGAAAAAATTCCTCAAATTTTACAGTCAGCACTTTCATTTTCATCACCTTTAGTTACTAGCGAACTGCTCTCACTGATAGCTGACCGTCCATTTCATCCATTCGCTCACTCAAAAGGTGAACTTGCACCACTCACAACTCAAAAAGAAATTGAGGTGCATTGGTGGGCTTTTAAGAAAGATGACGTCATCAATAATATGGAGTCAATTCCTCACAAAGAGCTTCTGTTATCAGAAGCTGAGGACAAGCATATTACTGAAAAAATAGCGGAACTTTCAGATGATTACTTAGCCCTGCCTTTGTTAGAGACGCAACATCGCTATTTAAAGTTTGATGAAAATAAGTACGGCGCTATTGACCTGAACCATGTCACGACAATTGGTTCACCGACTTCTTCATTAAGAACGCTTATTCATAACGCAAACCCTACTCTACATTTAAAACTCTCGACCAATGCTAAAACATTAGGCGCAATCCGCTCTATGCCAGGCCGTTATTTAATGAATGGGCATACGGCTTATGATTTTTTAAATGAAGTCATTAATGAAACTTCTTTATTAAAAAATCGTCTCTTTTTGAGTAATGAAACGCATTGGTGGGTGTTGGGTAAACAAGAGCCGATTGTAAAAAATTTAGGTGTAATCGGTTGCCAAGTCAGACATTTACCTGATTTTTGCCAAGATAAAAATGTCTCTCCTATTACCATGTCAGCTTTAAGCTGTACTTATGTTGACCCTTGGGAAACATTGGGCATTGAAGGCGACAAATGGACATTATTAAAAGACTTAAGTGTTCATTTTATTCAAACATTCTTAACGCTGTGGGCAAAAGGCATCATGCCTGAATGCCACGGGCAAAACACCATGGTGTGTTATGAAAATAATAAGTTTAAATGCTTTATTTTACGAGACCACGATACCCTAAGAATATGTACAACAGCCATTGAAGAAAACGGTTTTACACCTCCGATCTATACCATTGATACCAGTACGCCGAACAATCTTATCTTTACTAAAAATGAGGACTTATTTAACTACTTCATTACTTTAGGGATTCAAATTAACCTCTACCCAATTGCTTTAGCGACTTTGAAATATACAGATCGTACAGAAAGCGATTTTTGGGAAATGGTTCAAGACATTATTCAAGATTTTGTAGAAACCCAACCGATTTCAGAGCAAACAAAATCACAAATTCAAACTTATCTTTTTGACAATAAGACTTGGCCATTCAAACAGCTACTTACACCTTTACTCGCGCAAGAAAGTGACTCAACAGGCATGCCAAGTAAAATCGGAACCACACCAAACCCTTATCAGAACTTGTGTGTTTCTGGCTATGAGACCATGGACATCTAAATCATGCGCTCATCTCGCCTAGATCATTTCATTATTTTGCTCTGTCAGTTTTTTTCCACTTTTGGGCTTATGGTACTTATTCCAATCATGCCGCTTTATATGGAAAAACTGACGGCGCATATGAGTGCTCCCACTATCTGGGCAGGTTTGGCACTCGCGGCTCCGGCTATTGGCAGTTTATTTACAGCACCGATTGTGGGTCATCTATCCGACACATTCGGCCATAAAAAAGCCTTGTTACTTTCTCTGGCAGGTTTCTGTATTTCAATACTGCTGATGGCAAGCGCCCAGCATTTATACCTATTTATTTTTGCTCGAATTTTACTCGGGTTTTGCGGTCTTTCCGTGATCTTAAATGCTTATGTTTCATATCTTTCCAATGAACAACAGCGAGGTGCCGCTTTTGGGCAACTACAAAGTAGTGTTGCGCTTGCTTGCCTATGTGGTCCGGTTCTCGGTGGGATATTTATGGATCAGTGGAGAGTTGAAGTATTACTTAACGCGACTGCATTTGTTGTGATGACCTTAATTTTGATTGCGTCATTTGTATTAACCAATCCCGTTAAAACCGAAGCGTCAAAAACCAAAGAGAAATCTAAGCTTCCAGCCTTCTTTGATAGAACGATTTTTTCATGGTTAAGCGCCGGTATTTTGGTTCAAGCGGGCGGCTTTGGCTTAGTGTCTTGCTTTGTTTTATACATTAGTGAAATAAGCCAGAGCATTCATTCATCGTTATCTGCTGCAAGCTTAACAGGAACAATTCATGCACTCTCGTGGGGCGCGGCTTTTATTGCAGCAACCTATTGGGGAAAACGAAATGACCATAAAGGAGATTCTTTTAATAACTTCGTTTATGCATCTTTAATTTGTGGCATCACAATTTTTGCATTGATCTGGGTTTCTAATCTCTGGCTGATTCTTATATTACGACTCATACAAGGTTTCTGCTTTGCAGCTTTGATTCCTTCGATCTTACACACAATGTCTCTAAAAGCTGGCGCTCAAAGCCAAGGAAAAGTGATTGGTATTTCTAACAGTGCCTTTGTTTTAGGGCAACTTATTGGCCCAATCACCATCACCCTCACCTACTCATTTTTCAATATTACCGCTGCATTAATCTGCACTTCACTATTTTTTATCGGTGCGGGATTAGTGGTGATTTTGAACAGATTCTTAATGGATACAATTTTAAAAGAGGCACAAGAATGAACTCAATTATTACAACAGATGCATGGTCTTATAAACTTTTCGAACAGTACCTGAATACTTTCTTTCGTGAACTCAAAGTGAATCTTGAAGAGCATATTATTCCAGCTCAAGATTCTCCTTTATTCACCCTATATGCGGAGCGCCCAGATACCCTATATTTTGCTTATACATTTAATGCATCTAACACAGTTGTTTATGGCGCCGTTCAGCATTTATCTACCACTGGCTACCATAGGTATCAACGTGGTTTTAGCCTACAAAACTTAAGCAACAATACATTTGACTCGCTTACCGACCCTAAAAAATTAGTGAAGCTTATTACAGATGAACTGAATAGCTTATTTAAAGATAAAAATCAAAATAAGAACCTGTACTCCGATATTGCCAATAGTATCGAGAACACAAAATTCTTTTTAGAAAATAAGTCCTCTCAATCAGCACTTAAAGCACTGAGTGGTTTTCAGGCAACCGAACAAGGCATGTTATATGGGCATCCTTTTCATGTGACTTCTAAAGCCAATTTAGGTTTCTCTAAAGAAGACATGAAAAAATATAGCCCTGAGCTAGGCGCCAGTTTCCAACTTCACTACTTTGCAATTCATTCCTCTTTAATTCAAAAGCTGGTAAGTGAAGAACAGCCTTCTTACCATATTGAAGATGAAGTTTTAGCAACTGCAAAAGAGCGTTTGCAAGAAAACTTCGCAAACTATGAGCTGATGCCAACTCACCCTTGGCAAGCCAACTTCTTACTTCAACATCCATCTTTAAAGAAACATTTAGATAACCAAGACGTTATTTATTTTGGAGCTTTAGGTCAAACTGTGTGGCCAACCTCATCTGTTCGTACCGTGTGGTTACCTCAATCGAACCTGTTCTTAAAGCTCTCCATTGATGTGCGAATTACCAGTTTCATTCGTAATAACCCAATGGATGAAATGGAGCGTGCCATTGATGCAAGCAAAATTATTATTAATCATAGGATTAATGAGCAATATCCCGACCTTGTGATTCTGCCAGAGTTAGAGGCGAAAACAGTCAAAATTCCTGAGCTTGAAAGTTCATTTGGCATTATTTATCGGGCAGGACTCACGCCAGAGGTATTAGAAAATACCAGAATGCTCGGCGGCTTGGTTGAAGAAAACGAACACCGTGAAATCCCACTTTTAAGCTTCATTCAGCAAGCTGCCCCCAATCAAAATCTACAATCAAAAGATGCCAAAGACTTCATTACCTTTTGGTGGAAACAGTACGTTAAAGTTTCACTTATTCCATTAATTGAGTTGTTTGCAAATAAAGGCATTAGTGTAGAAGCCCACATGCAAAACAGTTTAATGGAATTTAAAAATGGCTATCCACATCGCCTTATTCTTCGAGATATGGAAGGCATTAGCATTGTTCCAGAAATGATAGAAGACAACTCATCTATTTCTGAAGATAGTACCGTTTGGTTCTCTCAAAAAGATGCATGGACCTTTTTAAAATATTATCTCGTGATCAACCATATTGCTCATCTCATCAGTGCGATTGCACGAGTTACGGCCATTGAAGAATCTGAACTTTGGCAAGCCACCCGTCTTACGCTCACACAAGAAAATTTTAGCGCAAAAGGTCAGCAGTACCGCGATTTATTAATTCATTCACTCACATTACCAATTAAGGCAAATATGTTAAATACGCTCTACCACAGTGGTGGCAATCCAATCTGGATTGAAGTTGAAAACCCTATTTATAAATATCGCGGCGCAGAAGCCCTTTGCCCTCTTCAACCAACACAACAAACCAATTATAAAACCCTCGCAGAAAATCGCGTGATGGGCCAATTATTAGAAGCACTCATTTTTGAAAATACTTTTAAATACGAGTTTTCTAAAGGTCAAATCAAGTTCTATATTTCCGATACGGTTTTTTATACTTGCGCGGCCAAGAGGCATTTCAGCTTCAAACGAATTAAGTTAGATCCTTCAAGCTTGGTCCGTTCTGATATTACTTTAGACACTGAAGCTCACCCTAACTTAAAAACTCTACTTGCCGATCTCAAAAATATTATTGAAGCTGATCCAGTTAAATGGCAAAACTTTAATGATGAGCTGAATTTAACTTACGTTAAACATGCTCAGACTTTGAGCCAAGTTCCTGCCCAACCTTTAAGAACTTTGTCTTACCTAGAACAAGAAGCGCGAATTACCAATGCGCATTTATACCACCCAAGTTTTAAGTCTCGTATTGGCTTCGATTTAAAAGAAAACCAGAAATATGCTCCAGAGCTTTCTGAAGGTTTTACGGTTCAATGGGTGGCGACTCATAACAGTTTATGCAAACTGGTTTTAAGTGAAACCATTAACTTAGAACAGCTTTATAAACAGCACTTTTCAGAGAAAGATCTACAAGCCATTAACGATCAATTGAAAGAGCAAAATGTAGATTTTAAAGATTATATTCTTACCCCAATTCATCCATGGCAGTGGGATAAAATTATTGAATTATATTATCAAGATGCAATCAGCAACCAACTGATCATTCCGTTAGATATTGAAGGTCCGACTTATTTACCACAGCAGTCAATTCGAACCTTATCAAATATTAGTGATATCTCGGCGCTTTCTCTCAAATTGGCAATGAACTTGGTTAATACATCGACCTCTCGTGTATTGGCACCGCATACCGTTCAAAATGCTGCAAAAATGAGTGACTGGCTTTATAACATTGTTGAACAAGACCATATTTTAGAAAAACAACGTAAGCCTGTTATTTTAAGAGAGATTGGCGGTCTTTCAGTTAACCAGCCGATTGCCCTTCCTGTTCAATACGGCGCACTCGCCTGCATTTGGCGCGAAAGTATTTACAGTTACTTAAAAGAAGGTGAATCAGCAACGCCAGTAACCGGTCTAATGCAACTCGATACAGACCAAAAACCTTTAATTGATGAGTGGATTCAAGAGTACGGGATCGAGTTCTGGTTAGAAAAGTTACTCACCAATGCTTATTTACCGATCATGCATATTTTATGGTGCCACGGCCTCGCTTTAGAGTCACATGCACAAAACATGGTGCTCATTCATAAAAATGGCTTACCCGTTAAAGCTGCTTTGAAAGATTTCCACGATGGCATTCGTTTTAGCCGTCATCTGTTGCGCGAGCCCGACCTTTTACCTAACTTGCAAGATGCGCCGAAAGAACATGCCAAAATTAACCCGAACTCTTTCTTGGAAACCCATTCTCCAAATGAGTTAAGAGATTTTACTCAAGATGCGCTGTGGTTTGTAAATTTGGCAGAGTTAGCAATTTTCTTAAATGAACATTATGACTTCGATGAAATCAAATTCTGGACCATGTTAAGAACCATCATCAATCAGCACAAAGAAGCTCACCCAGAGTTTAACGAACGATATGAATTGTTTAACTTTACTGATGACACCATTGATATTGAACAGCTCGCAAGCCGCCGCTTCCTTCCGGAAATTCGCTTAAGAGTACAAACTACGCCGAACCCGCTCAGTCTCATTAAGGAAATCGCATATGAGTAAGCATTCGCTTTCTTTTAAGAAACGAATAGCACACGGCGAGACGCTCTACGGAATATTTTGTTCCGTAGCCTCTCCCATTAATGTCGAGCAACTGGCACTTGCCGGCTATGACTTCATCATTATCGACTTAGAACATACTTTATTTAGTACGTCTCAAGTCGAGACTATGATTTTAGCTGCTAGAGCCATGAGTCTTGATGTCTTCGTGAGAGTGCCATTAAACGCCAATCATTTGATTCTACCTCTGCTCGATGCAGGGGTAACCGGTATTGTGTTTCCACGTATTGAAAATGCTCAGCAAGCACAAGAGGCCGTGAACTATTGTCACTATATACCGCTTGGACAAAGGGGGCTGAATTCGACAAGGTTAAATCGCTATGGCATGGACGATTTAGCGAGTTTTGTTCAACAGGCTGCAAACGAAATGGTTGTTATTGCCATGATTGAAAGCTTAGAAGGACTAGAACAACTTGATGAAATTTTAAAAGTCGAAGGCATCGATATTATTCTTGAAGGTGCTGCCGACCTTTCTCAATCTATGGGCATACCGTGGCAAACCAGCCATCCGAAGGTCCAAGAAAAAGTTCAAGAGATGTATACAAAAACGAGAAATAGTCAAAAACATTTCTGTGCTATTCCCCGAAAACCTGAAGATATCTCTACATGGAAACAGCAATCTGTTCAGCTTTTTGTACTGGGTGATGACCGAAGTATTATTCGCCGCGCCCATCAAAATCATTTGAATTCTTATAAGGAAATCTCATAAATTTTCAGTCGTGTAGAGCGATAGAAATACGGTCCTCTACACAACAATTAATAAAAACGAATTTTATTATTTTTTGTCCAACAACGATATTGTGAATTACAATCATTCTCACTTATAATTCGACAAATTTAAAATCACTCTCAGGGCGAGACAATGGGAAATAAGATAAAAAGTCACAAACTTTTTACGAGGAAGTCTGAAGTAAAAAATATTATTCCACTCCTTTCACTTGGTGGGGCCATCTTTCTCTCAAACTCAGCCTTTGCAGCCTCGTCTTCTGAGACAACCGATGCTGAAAAAAAGCCTGAAGCATTACCTACAATCACAATTACCGCTTCACGTGCAGATGAACTTTCTACTTCTGCCAAGCAAGTAACCAAGCTAGATGAAAAGCAAATTGAACTTTTAAGAAATGGTTCATCTGGCAGTATTGCAACCGTTTTAGCGAAAGCCGTACCGGGCCTGTCAGATTCAAGCCGAACCATTACCGATTACGGCCAAACTTTACGTGGCCGTAATGCCCTCATCTTGGTCGATGGCGTACCAATGAACCTTACACGTGACACATCACGCGGACTTTCAGCAATTGATCCTGAAAGTATTGCCAACATTGAAGTGATTCGAGGCAGTAACGCAATTTATGGTGGTGGTGCTGCTGGCGGTATTATTTCAATTACCACAAAAGCTGCGGGCGGTGAACCTACGGCTAAAACAGTGGTTGGACTTCAAACACCTTTAACAAATTTTCGTTCTAATGCTTTAAGTGGCGATATCCATCAATATTTCACAGGCAGCTTTAACGCTTTTGATTATGCGCTCGACTTTGGTTACCAACGTATTGGTAGCCCTTATGATGCAAGCGGTGACCGTGTTGCACCTGAACCAAGTCAGGGTGATTTATATGATGCCGATGCTTACAGCGTAGGCGGTAAACTTGGTTATCATATTGATGACAACCAATACCTACAGTTTGCTGCAAACTACTACAATGCCGAGCAAGACTCAGATTACGCATCTGACACAAGTGTGAAGAATACCCCTGCCGGAACCGTACCGGCAAAAGCAATTAAAGGCTTAAAGCTCAAAGATCAGACTAAAAACGAAAACCAAATCTACAATTTGACTTATAACCATAAAGACTTTTTTGGTAATAAGGTTGATGCCCAAATTTATTACCGCGACTTCTTTACTCGTTTTTCACCATTTGACGCACGTGTTGCCCCAGATAAAGTCAGCCCACGCGGTGGACAAGTGGATCAAATCTATCAAGAAAATAACGTACTCGGTAGCCGTTTAACTGTTACTACACCACTTGAGTTTTTAGGCGACACATCATTGGTTTGGGGTGGTGACTTCAGCCGTGAAAAAAGCGAAATGCCTCTAGATATTTTCGATCCTGATATTTATGATCAATCTGGTGGCTTAGAGTTTGTAAAAACTGGCAAGCTCATGTATTTACCCGAACTCACCACGCAAAGTGTTGGTGGTTTTGTACAGTTAAAACACCGCTTTAATGACCAATGGTCAGCAGAAGCTGGTACACGCTATGAAGATAGCTACGCCCAAATTGATAGTTTTGTTCCATTATCACAATTAGGTAAACCCGACCCTTACACAGTTCAGGGTGGAAAAGTGAAAGCCGATGCATGGTTGTACAATGCTAACGTGACTTTCTCTCCAAATGACCAACACTCGATTTATGCATCGTTTAATCAAGGTTTTCAATTACCTGATGTTGGTGTAGTCATTCGTAATGCGAGCACAGGTTTTAATCTTGGCTCATCATTTTTAGAACCCGTAAAAGTTGATAACTATGAGTTGGGTTGGAAAGGAAACTTTAATAACTTCTCTTCAAGTTTAGCTGTATTCCACTCTACTTCTGACCTTGGTGCAGTGCAACCAGTAAGTAATAGCTTGGATATGACTAGAACCAAAGAAAAAGTTACTGGTGTGGAAGCAACTGTTGACTATCTTGACGATGCTAATGTTTGGGGAACGGGTGGTAGCGTTACGTGGATGAAAGGTCGTGAAAAACCGCAAAACGGCACTGAACAAGACATGACAGGCTTCCGTATTCCACCATTAAAACTCACAGCTTACGTGTCTTATAGCCCAACTGAAACTTGGACGAACCGTCTGCAAGCTACTTACTTCGGTTCAGAAGATTATCGCTTGAACGGTGTAAATAGTTTTGGACGCTACGATGTAAAAACTTATACAACAGCAGATTTAATCAGTAGCTTTGCGCTTAACAAAAAAGACACTGTGACGATTGGTTTAGAGAACATGTTTAACCGCAAGTACTATCCTCTTTATAGCCAATTATTAAGATCGGGTAATAACACTAGCCATTTAGTGGCAAATGGTACAACGCTGAAAGTTTCTTATAGTCATAAGTGGTAATCAAAACTAACTTAGAATGTTTCATCAAAAGGAGATCTATACGATCTCCTTTTTTTTATTAAAAACGTTAATCCCTTATCTATTTTTTCTATGGTTAACTTGAGATAAACCCGCAGAACTCCTCTAGCTTTCCGTTAGAAACTTTGTTAACTTGATTTTGTTACATATTCAAAATGTAATTTTTTCGGTTAACACACCACCTCACTGTGTTTATGAAAGCAATATCAATATGTCGTTTTACCAATATTTTTAATGGGGCAAATCATAATGGAAATCTCACACCGCGAAATTTACGCGCTTGTCGACATTAATAATTGTTATGTCAGTTGTGAGCGCTTATTTAACCCCAAACTTATTGGTCTGCCTGTTGTAGTACTTTCTAATAATGATGGATGTGTTGTATCACGTAGTGAAGAAGCAAAAAACATGGGTATCAAAATGGGTATTCCATGGTATCAAATCGAGCAAGACGCTCTTCAAGCAGGTGTACACGTCTATTCAAGCAACTACACTTTATATGCTGAAATGTCGCGTCGCTTTTTTTCAGTGCTTGGGGAGTTTTTCTCACCCGATGATTTAGAAGCTTATTCTATTGACGAATGCTTTATTCGCCTTACCCCTTACCTACAGTCGATAGATATCCATTCTTATTGTGCCAAAGTCGTAGAAACTCTAGAAAGTTGGTTAAGCTTACCTTGCTGTATTGGCATTGGATATTCAAAAACTCAAGCAAAATTAGCCAATCACTATGCTAAAAAGATTCCAAGCTTTAATAAAATTTGTAATTTCATCACTTTAGATCCTTTGCTTCTTGAAGATCTCATGCAAAATACTTCGGTCAAAGAAGTGTGGGGAATTGGCTATCAATTGGTCAAACAATTACGAAGCTATGAGATTTATTCATGCTTAGACTTAACTTTTGCCAATGAGCATCATCTAGCAAAAGCTTTTTCTGTGGTTATGGCACGTACTATTCGTGAGCTAAAAGGCCAATCCTGTGTTCAACTCGATGATCCTGCCATCGTCACAAAACGAATTTTAGCTTCACGTAGTTTTGCTCAAGCTTTATCCAGCATTGAGATTATTAAACAAGCACTTATTTTCCATCTCAACCGTGCTCATCGCCGTTTAATGAAACAAGAGCAGCTATGTGCCTGCATTCAAGTCATGCTTTATGAAAAAATAGATAAACCACCTTATAAAAAAGCATCATCTCAAGCGATAGGCTTAAATTATGCAACAGATGATCTATGTATATTAACAAAAGCAGCAATGCAACAAATTGATGTTTTATATAAAGAAAATAAGAAATACATTAAGATTGGAGTTTTATTTTGTGGTTTGCATCCTCGTCAACATCACATTGATGATTTATGGCAACCTCTGGAGTTAATTCATCAAAGACAACAATTGATGCAAACGCTCAGCACAGTTCGTAACCGATTCGGTAGTCATTATTTACAAGTCGGTTATCATTCTCGAAGTTCATCTTGGCATATGAAACAATGCCACCGTTCAAAAAACTATCTGACCCGATGGAATGAACTATTAGTGATTGGAGAGAACTCTATAGCCGTTACACAAAATACATGAACTGTTTTTGTCAATTCAGTTTAAAATAAGCTCCATTAAATTACTTGAAATTTTGTCATTTTTTAACATTGCTAAATCATCGCAAAATTTACAATATATAAGCCGAATTTGGTATACCCTTTCTGCGACGATGAAAACAAATTATAAAAAAATTGTAGAAACATATGCCATAATAAGCAAACTTTGCAGACATCTTGCAAAGAATATTTGCAACTTTAGAGCTGGAGCAATCTGAATGAGTTCGACCATTTTGGTGATTCATGGACCGAATTTGAATTTGCTGGGAAAACGCGAACCAGAAGTATATGGTCATCTTACCTTAGGTGATATTAACCAACAACTTATTAATCAAGCTCAACAAGCTTCAATTACATTAGATACTTTTCAAAGCAACTGGGAAGGTGCCATTGTTGATCGTATTCATCAGGCACAAACTGAAGGCGTAAAACTTATTATTATTAACCCTGCAGCCCTCACCCATACTTCCGTTGCTCTACGTGATGCTCTACTTGGCGTTGCGATTCCATTCATTGAAGTACATTTGTCGAATGTCCATGCAAGAGAGGCATTCAGACACCATTCTTATTTATCTGATAAAGCAATTGGCGTGATTTGTGGTCTAGGTGCAAAAGGCTATCGTTTTGCGCTCGATTACGCTATTGAAAAAATTCAACCATCTAACCCAAACTAGTTTAGGAATAGTCGCCCATGGATATCCGCAAAATTAAGAAACTCATCGATTTAATGATTGAGTCTGACTTGCAAGCGATCGAAGTTAAAGAAGGTGATCAATCAATCGCTTTAACTCGTCGCAATCCTGTCGTTGCTGCGGCTGGTGTAGCACTTCCGGCTGCTCCTGTTGCAGAAGCACCAGTTGCAAAAACACCGCGTGGAGCAGTTGAAACTTCTCCAATGGTTGGCGTGTTCTACGCTGCTCCTAGCCCAGGCGAAGCACCATTTGTTAAAGTAGGTCAAACTGTATCTGCTGGTGAAACTTTGGGTATTATTGAAGCAATGAAAATCATGAACCCAATTGAAGCAACTCAAAGTGGCGTGATTGAAGAAATTTTAGTGAAAAATGGTGAAGTTATCCAATTCGGTCAACCTTTATTCCGTTATCGCGCGTAATTACCCCGGGGACGTCTATGTTGCAAAAAGTTTTAATTGCAAACCGTGGTGAAATCGCTTTACGTATTACCCGGGCTTGTAAAACATTAGGAATCAAGACTGTTGGTATCTATTCAGATGCCGATAAGGATTTGATGCATTTACGTTTTGTTGATGAAGCAGTATGTATTGGTCCGGGCGCAAGTAGTGATAGCTATTTAAATATCCCGGCAATTATTACTGCTGCAGAAATTACCGGTGCTGATGCTATTCACCCGGGATATGGTTTCCTTTCAGAAAATGCTGAGTTTGCTGAAATTGTAGAAAGTTCAGGCTTTACTTTTATTGGCCCTCGTCCAGAACATATTCGTCTTATGGGGAATAAAGTTTCTGCGATTGTTGCCATGAAAAAAGCTGGCGTACCTACTGTACCAGGTTGTGACCATGCAGTGACCATCCACAATGCATTGGCAGAAGCGAAAGAAATTGGCTTCCCGCTTATTGTTAAAGCCGCTTCTGGTGGTGGTGGACGTGGTATGCGTATTGTTGAGCGTGTAGATACACTACTTGAATCAGTTCAAGCAGCGCAACGTGATGCAGAAATGTGGTTCGGTGATGATACCGTTTACATGGAACGCTTCTTACAAAAACCTCGCCATGTCGAAGTTCAAGTTCTTGGTGATGGTAATGGTCATGCAATCCATTTATATGACCGCGACTGTTCATTACAACGTCGTCATCAAAAAGTACTAGAAGAAGCACCTGCACCGAATTTACCAGAGCAAGCTCGAGCTGATATTTTAGAAGCTTGTGTTCATGCTTGTCAGTTAATGCAATATCGTGGTGCTGGTACATTTGAATTCTTATTTGAAGACGGTGAATTCTTCTTTATTGAAATGAATACTCGTGTTCAGGTAGAGCACCCTGTAACTGAAATGGTTACTGGTGTTGATATTATTGAACAGCAGTTACGTATTGCAGGTGGCCTAGGACTAGAGCTTCAACAAGAAGACATTAAAGTTCAGGGACATGCAATTGAATGCCGTATCAATGCAGAAGACCCGACAACTTTCTTACCTTCACCAGGTAAAATCGAAAGTTTCTATGCGCCAGGTGGTGCAGGTATTCGTTTAGATTCTCATATCTACCCAGAATATAGCATTCCTCCTTACTATGACTCTATGATTGCTAAATTGATTTCTCATGGTAAAGATCGTGAAACTTCAATTGCACGTATGCGTCAAGCATTAGATGAAATGATCCTTACAGGAATTAAAACAAATATTCCTTTGCATAAAGATCTTATTTTGCAAGATAAGAGCTTCTGCTCTCAAGCAATGGACATCCATTACCTTGAAAAACACTTGTTAAAGCAAGTGGAAGAAAAGAAAGCTGAAACTGCATAATAAAAAAGCCTCTTATTTTTAAGAGGCTTTTTTTATATCTATCATTTTATGGTAACACTCTACGCAGAGTCGCAAAGCATTGCTCACCCTTCGCAGTCGAACAGAAATTGATGGTATGATCGTTTTTCCATTGTACAAAATATTGTGAGACATCACCTGTTTGGTCTTGCTTCTGACCAGAACAATCTACTTTATTATTATCAAATTTAATTTGCATCACTAAAGCGGCTAGCTGCTCTTTAGGATCATCAGATGGTTGATATTCATAAATACCATAAGACCATTCCTGACCGCTTTTAATCACTACATCGTTACTACTACGAAAGTTATAATATTCCACACATTTCTTATTATTTGGAATCTCCATTCCCCATAATCCCATAATTTCAGGACGCGTAACAATACGTATAGCGTTAGGATTACTTGCAGTCCGAACAGGTTGTTCGGCTGGCTGTTGAGTAGCTGTTTCTGCCACAGCTAAACCAGAACAAGCCCACAATAATCCAATAATATAAATATTTTTCATAGATTTATTAATCATTAAACGCATGAACTTAAGTTAGCATATTTTTTTAGAAAATCATTGCTCCATAACCATATAAAAACAATATTTTTCAACTGTAACGTGCCACAACAAGTCAACAAACAATTTTATATTTATTTGCTTTTTTCAATACAAAGTTATTAAAGTTTTATCTCACCTCAAACTTATGTGGAAGAGTCGATTTGTTTAGGAAGCCACATCACAAAACCTAGGCCTAATAGTACCACCGCACTTGCACACATAAAGATGACTTCACCAGAAAGAATTTTCCAGAAATGCCCAGCTAAAACACTACCAAAGGCTACCCCTAATCCCCACATCGTGCTGTAAAGTGCTTGTCCGCGGCCCTGTTGCCCCGCTGAGAAGTTTTGAAAAATTACCCGCATCGCAATTAAATGAAATAAACCAAAACTAAAAGCGTGCAAACACTGCGCAAAAATTTGACCAACAAAATAATGTGAGAATATTGCAACCATCATCCAACGTATGCTCGTCAATATTAAGCAAACAATTACCAAAATACGCCATGAGAAATGTTGAAAAACTTTTGCAGCAATTGAAAACATAAAAATTTCAGCAAAAACACCCATAGCCCATAAGAAACCAATTTGCGTGGTACTAAAACTTAAAGATTTCAAAAAATTACTATAGAAACTATAAAAAGGCGCATGTGAAAAAAGCAGAATAAATTCAATTGCAAAAAATGCAGCCACAGTTGGACGTTTAAGAACAGGAAGTAAAGGTTCTAAATGTTTTTGTGAGGTAGGTGCACTATCAGGTTCGTGGATTGTGAAAGACCAGACGAAGGCCAGTGAAGCAATAATTAATAATAAAATTGGGAGCATTGAAATAGGCACTATTTCTAAAATTGCTCCAATAGTGAATACCCCAACAATAAACCCAACAGACCCCCATTTACGAATTTTGCCGTAAAGCTTCGCTTTTTGGTCACCCAACCAAAATAAAGTAACACCTTCAAATTGAGCTAAAATAGCATTTTGAAAGAAACTAAAAATAAGCATAAGCAAAGCAATTGACTGAAAAGTATTTGGCACTATAAAAATAGCTAACCATATACAGGACTCCATCCAAGTTGCCAGCCGGACAAGCAGCATTCGTTTACCAGATTTATCAGCAATCCAACCCCAAACTAAAGGTGCAAAAAAACGCGTTACAATCGCAATTGATGATAAGACACCAATTTCTTGATAATAAAATCCTTGATCTTGAAGATATAAATTCCAATAAGGCATGAATGTACCAACAATGGAATAGTAGAAAAAGTAGAATCCGCCGAGTCTAGTTTGGATGGTAAGTGGTTGGAACAAGCTGTAAACCTTTGTATTTTCAATAGGTTAAAATTAGAGATAGTCATATATCAAAACATCCCAACCCTTTAATTTTAACACTTTGTTTTGTAATACAAATAACTAAATTATTGTTAATTCAATTGTCTCTAAAAAGCATTTTTTATGGATAAGAAAGAAAAAATAAGGGAAAAGAGAACTGTAATTTAATTTGTACAATCTGTTAACTTGTGTAAAAATACATTTAATATTCATAAGGTATTTAATCATCAGATGTTTTTTCTTATTTTTTTAATTTGTCTTTTTCTGTTTTTACTCATCCTAAAACAACATTATCGATAAACCCCTCTATAAATTCCGATATATTCAAAATTTCGCTTTCAATCTAAATTAAGTCATCCTATTTCCCCCACTCCAATTCGCTGTGTAAAATTAAAAATATACTAGATTTCTTTAAATTAATTAAGAGATCTAGAAAAGACAATAAAAAGCAAAAAATTTAATTCTCAGCTCCTAGTAACTTCACATTTAAAAATAGAATTTATCCAAAATAAATAATTCCCCTTAATTTTTATTATTTGTGTGGATTTTATATCTTCTACTTTATTTTAGGTTTGAACTAACAATTCCATACTTGTAGTTTGACTTGCTTCTTGGCAAGGTATGTGCCAGTAAAACATTAGGAATTTGTTCCAATATGGCGAGTCCAGCACAAATCATTCGACATAAATTTCTCAATACATTTTTCTCACGCCATTCTATCTGGTTTTTATGTATTTTTACTGCGCTCAGTATTACGTGGTTTCGTACTGTATATACCCCTCATAGTATCTACTATTTTGTTTCTGACACTCTCCTTAACGGTTTATGGGTGGTTACAGGTGCCTTAAGCTTATTAGGTCTTTATGATGTTTTGCAGAATAAACATTCAATATTAAGAAATTACCCAATTATGGGGCATTTTCGTTTTTTGTTTGAAGATATCCGTCCTGAAATTCGCCAATACTTTATTGAAGCGGATCAAGATGCTCTACCTTTTTCACGGATGCAAAGAAGCTTAGTTTATCAACGTGCTAAAAATGAAAATGCAGATAAACCTTTTGGTTCAATCATCGATGTTTATCAAGAAAATTATCGTTTTATTGTTCACTCAATAAGCCCCTGCCCGCCCGCAGATCCAAAAAGCTTCCGTATTCAGGTGGGTAATGCACAATGCCTACAACCGTATAGCGCATCTATTATGAATATTTCTGCCATGAGCTTTGGTAGTTTAAGTGCGAATGCAATTCGTGCCCTAAATAAAGGAGCACAATTAGGCGGTTTTTATCATGATACTGGCGAAGGAAGTTTAAGCCCTTATCATCTAGAAAATGGCGGTGATATTGTTTGGCAAATTGCCAGTGGTTATTTTGGTTGTCGTACGCTTGATGGAAAATTTGACGAGCAAAAATTTGCCAAGCAATCTCAATTACCACAGATCAAAATGATCGAACTGAAGCTTTCACAGGGTGCCAAACCTGGTCACGGCGGTATTTTACCTAAACATAAAATTACCGAAGAAATTGCTCAAATACGTGGTGTTTCACGCGATCACGATTGTATCTCTCCTGCTAAGCATTCTAGTTTTTCTACCCCAATTGAAATGATGCATTTCTTACAAAAGTTACGCACATTATCTGGTGGTAAGCCAGTTGGTTTTAAATTGTGTATTGGCCAACCTTGGCAATTTATGAGTATTGTTAAAGCAATGCTTGAAACAAAAATTGTTCCTGATTTTATTGTTGTTGATGGTTCTGAAGGTGGTACAGGAGCAGCGCCAATTGAGTTTAGCGACAATATCGGTACTCCATTACGTGAAGGCTTACGTTTTGTCCATAACACACTTGTCGGTGCAGGACTAAGAGATCAAGTTAAAATTGGCGCGAGTGGTAAAATTATTAGTGCATTTGATATTGCGAGTACTTTTGCGCTTGGTGCAGATTGGGTTAACTCGGCACGTGGTTTCATGTTTGCTGTCGGGTGTATTCAGGCACAAAGCTGTCATACCAACCAATGCCCAGTAGGCGTTGCAACCCAAGATAAAGATCGTCAAAAGGCAATTGATGTACCGACTAAATCAGAACGAGTATTTAATTTCCATAAAAACACATTGCATGCATTATCAGAAATGATTGCTGCTGCTGGTTTACGTCATCCTTCTGATATTAAAGCTCATCATTTAGCTCAGCGAGTAAATGACCGTGAAATTAAGAACTATGCTCAATTGCATTTTTTCTTAAAAGAAGGTGAACTTTTACAGTCTGAACTTAATAATGACGATGATAATTTTTATTATCGAATGTGGAATATGGCGGATGCCAATCATTTTTAATCGATATTAATTTTATCAGTTAAGCATCTATCCAATTTTTTGGATAGATGCATTATTTTTTAATAATAAAAATGTTTTGGTTTGGCATGTAGAAATGCCGGAATCAACCCTGTTAAAGCCGCACGTATATCTGCACGCTCATTAATTAATTGATGAGACCCTTCTTCAAGCATTAACAACGTTTGCAGCCTAAATTTGCGACGAATAAATTCAATGTTGTAACGCCAATCAACCGTTTGATCAAGAGCACCTTGTGCAAGCCAGACTGGGATACGGCAAGCAGGTCGCTCTTCCATTTCTTGCATCCATTTTGACATGGCCAAAATCCAGTCCATTCCCATCATTCGGGGTTGTAACGGATCTTTTAAGCGAATGAAACGTAAAAATTCAGGATTATGATTATTACGTCTAAAATGTCTTGGTACTTGACGCTTAATACGGCGAATAATACCCAATCCAACAGGGTTATGCCACCATGCAGTTTTTGCCGGTCGAATCAAAGGAGAAAGTAAAAGTACTCGATCTACAATCGGATCTTGGCGCTTTTCAGCATATTCCAATAGGTGATGCATCCAGATTGCGCCACCCGTACTCTGACCGATACCAACCCATGGCTTTGGCAATTGATCTGCATGTTTTACATATTGATAAACAGCCATCAAAACTTGTTGATAATGATCAAAATTTTTAATACTCGCCGGTGAACCATCACTTAATCCGTGGCCAGGCAAATCATAAGTAATGATGCTAAAACCCTGCTCAAGAATTTCACGGATAATTGGCTGATAAATACCGCTATGTTCAAGATAGCCGTGCAATAAGCAAACTGTACCTTGTATTTTTTCTACTTTAGGTTTGAAAACTTGTACATGCAAACGGAATAAAGGCATTTGAACATAGCCCTGCCAATGATCACATTCAAGTAAATGTAAACCATATAATTTGCGGTAAGCTAACAAATCACGAGAAGGTTCTTCTAATGTATTTAAATTGAGTGGACTCAAAACCTGCGGCGTAAGATCACGGTTAGGAACCGGTAAATCTAATTGTTTTAATACGGCAGGATTGAGAAATGGAATATCTGACATTAAGGAACCTCTCGACAATCACTTGAGCCAAACAACATGTCGCGAATTGTCGCAAGTAATTCATAATTTGCACGGCGGCTATGATCGTAATTTTGCACACTTGGTTGCCAGCGCGTCAGTGGAGTTGGCATTGGTGCCACAACAGGAATAGTTTCAATACCATTTAAGGCAAAGAGTCGGCGTGTACGCGGCATATGATATTCATCTGTAACCAGCATCACCGTCGGTGCTCCACCTTTTTTCTGAAGCAATAAAGAGCTAAAACGAGTATTTTCACATGTGTTCATACTACGCTTTTCTAATAGCTTGGCATCAACACCGCGCTCTTTTAACCAAGCTTGCATATAAGGTGCTTCTACACCGCTCAGTACAATAGGTAGATGATTTTGTTTTTCAACTTCTAAAGTTTTTTCTAATCGCAAACGCGTATAGCCATTCACTACAATATCTTTACCATTTTTGTCTAAAGTTAATCCTCCGCCCAACACAACAATTGCATAAGGCTCTGATAACTTTTTAGGTTGTACAGGTATTGGATTTTTACGTACATATTCGATTTTCTGTTCAGGTTCACTGACAGCTTCTTGATGCTCTGGTACCACAGGTTTTCTTGCTAAAAACTCTGTATATTGCTCGGTAAGTGCCTTATTTTCAGAACTATTAATAAAAAGTGTTTCATCAACAGGACTACTCGCCTCATCTGCAGCATCAATTTCTGAATTTTTAGCGACTAGAGGAACGGTTACCGTGGTTTCCTGTTCTTCTGTATCCTGTTCCTTTTCTTCTAAAAGAATAATTTGCTGTAAGGCTTTATAATTTTCTTGAATATAGGTCAAATCAGATGTCTTTTTTTCACGTAAAGCTTGCTCTGTCAATTTTAAATACGCCTGACGAGCAATCCATAAATTTGAACCGGGTTCTAAATTATCATGTTCACTTAACGAAGCCTGTCTTTGGCTCTCAGCGGCAACCTGATTAACGTCAACAGGAACAAAATAATTAAGCCCAGCTACAATAAGTTTTGAATAAAACGGCGAATATAAAAAAACCACGAAACAGCCTAATAGCACAAATAGTACGGTGACTACTTGGACTAAACGTACCATTAAGTGTACTTTTGGCATAAAACTATTCCGTATGATTTTCAATTAAACCTAAACTGTTATAAAGCACAGGCTCTGGTTCTAACATAATATGGAAACGCTGATCAACATCATGTTGTACAGCCTGATAAGTTTTCTTTACATCAGTAAGAGATGCATTGGCATAATTCACCAAAACTAATGCCTGTTTATGGAACATCCCCACCATATCGAGTTGCTTCCCTTTCCAACCCGCCTGATCAATTAACCATCCTGCTGCAATTTTAACGTTTCCATTCGCTTGAGGATAATGAGGAATTGTTGAGAATTGTGTGACTAAGCGCTCAAACTCTTGAGGACTAACAATCGGATTTTTAAAGAAACTACCTACATTTGGATATTCTTTTGGATCAGGAAGCTTACTTTGGCGAATATGGATGACTTGATTCTGTAAATTTTCAGCAGTCTGATTATCTCCAACTGCTTGTTTCAAATCGCCATAGTTAAGTTTTAAGCGTGGCTGTTTAAGTAATTTAAAAGTGACATGCGTAATAATGTAACGGTTCGGATCATCTTTAAAAATACTATGGCGGTAGGCGAAATGGCAGTCAGCCGCTAAAATTGTTTGAGTTTGTTTTAATTTACGATCATACACTTGTACTGACTCAATAAACTCACCCACCTCTACCCCATAAGCCCCAATGTTTTGTACGGGAGAAGCGCCGACTAAGCCTGGAATAAGTGCAAGATTTTGCAAACCAAACCAGTTTTGCTCAGTGCTGTATAAAACAAAATCATGCCAGACTTGGCCTGCACCAACCTTAACCCGAACAAAATCATGATCGTTTGATAAAACTTCAATTCCCTGAATACCAAGATGAATAACTAAAGCATTGATCTGCTGCGGCAACAACATATTACTACCGCCCGATAATACAAGTACATTTAACTGATGCTGCTCTGCAAAATCTAAAGCTTCTTCAATATCGTGAATATTGGCAACTTTAGTATAGTGAGAAACGGTTGCATCTAAACTTAAGGTATTGAATGGCTTAAGCTGTACTTGATTCTGAATTTGCATTGTGTTGAAAAACCTATTCTTAAACATTCAATTGTTTTTTTAAAATATTAACCCACGCCAAACTACTAGACTCACATTGATTGAGTACACGTTCAAAGCCATCCGCACCGCCATAATAAGGATCTGGCAACGCTTGTTGTGGATATTCAGGATCATGCTCACTCATTAAAGCTACTTTTGCACGAATTTGATGAGCGCCAAATTGTGAGACTGCTCTTTGCAGTACTTCATGAATATCTTCAAAATTTTGATGATCCATTGCCAAAATCAAATCAAACTCTAAAAAGTCTTGAGTTGAAAGTTGTCTTGCTCGTAAAGACGATAAGTCATAGCCTCTTTTTTTAGCATGCAACTGACTGCGCTGATCTGGCGCTTTATTTGGATGATAATTACTTGTTCCAGCTGAATCGACAATGACACTGAGTTGATGAGCGTCACAATAATGTCTAAAAACCACCTCAGCCGTGGGAGAACGGCAAATATTTCCTAAACAGACACATAACACCTTATATTGTGTTTCCATTAGAAATTACATCCAAACTTTTGAATTAAATAAAAATAAATTGGGTGCACGCAAAATCTTAACAAACTATAAATTTGTGACAACCGCATTGACCATGTGACTTGTTGCATTTTGTCAAAACTCACATGTGTTGAAAAGGAAAATAATGTTTATCAATAGATTAAAAGTTGATAAATCGGTCGATAAACTATCTGATCTTTTATCCTTACTTATGACTCAGCCATTTCGAAGAACTCGAGACACGATATAAAAAAAGCCTACTCTTTCAAGTAGGCTTTCCCCTTATGACTTTTGCGCTGATCATTAAGGTTTATTGTTGTTTAAAGCAACTCGGGGATCTTACAGAAATACTTAAGAATAAAAAAGCTTATTTACTTAACTGAATGTAAGTACTCATATGCGCCTTTTTCGTTACTCTCCAGTTTAATGACTGCATCTGTTTCATCATTTAGTGTCAGGTTAAATACTTTTTCACCATCATATGAAATTTGATGCCCCATGCGAAACTCCGAGTCAAGTGACTCAAGAATAATAAAATTTCCTTCGTTGTTCGAAGCGATATAGTAAGTATTGTTCCGATGAACATATCTAATTGTGTACATCACTATTTAAATTCCACCTCAAAAAATTATGTTTTTTCTTAATAATAAAAAGACCTTGTTTTCCCTTCTCAATCAGAAATGTTCCTAACGAAAAAGACATCTAACCTCTAAAAACAGAAAATACGTATTTGGTTATATTTCCAACTTTACAACTGGATAATCCCCACACACCCTCCATCAATAAAAAACAAATTAATTCAATAATTTACATCCAAAAAATTTGATAAACATACGTTCATAAAGTCAGCTCCCTCTTTTTGATTATTAATCCTGATTATTTGGCATTTTTCCCTGTTTATACTATCAGATTGATATTACAGAAATACTTAATAATAAAAAACCCCGCCATTAGTCGATAGTTAGCGGAGTTTTTTGCAATCTAAATTTGCTTTTGCTGGTTTAAATGCTGAACTATAAAATCACCTTACGAGAATGCTTTATTTTAAAGTGTCTTATGCTAACTTATTTGAAGCTTGAATCTTATAGAACCATTCAACAATAATGTTCAAAAATAAGGAAATAATGTATATGAGCCATTTTCAATTTCAAACTGTTCCAAATATCATCTCTGGCTTAGGCTCTATACAAGAATTACAGAATATATTGTCCTCAAAAACTTACCGTAAGTTATTGCTGGTCACTGATGCGGGTATGGTTAAAAATCAATTACACCGTCCCCTCCTTCAAATTTTAGATACCCTCAGTATTGAATATGTCATTTACGCGGATGTGCAGGCTGACCCACCAGAACAAGTGGTTTTAGATGCAGCCAATTATGCAAAACAGCAAAATGTCGATGTCATTATTGGTTTCGGTGGTGGCAGCTCTTTGGACGTTGCAAAAGTAATTGCTTTACTCGCCCACCCCAACCAAACTCAACATTTGCAAGAAATGTATGGTGTAAACCAGGTCACCACAGCTCGCCTTCCGCTTATTTTAATTCCCACTACGGCTGGTACTGGCTCAGAAGTAACGCCAATCTCAATTGTGACCACTGGTGAAACGACAAAAATGGGGATTGTTTCTCCAGTACTGTATGCCGACACAGCAATTCTTGATGCAACCTTTACTCAAAACCTTCCAGCCCATATTACTGCTGCGACAGGTATTGATGCGATGGTGCATGCCATTGAGGCATATACCTCTAAGCACAAAAAAAATATATATACCGATATTTTAGCCAAACATGCACTCAAGCTACTAAATCATAACTTACCGAAAGTTCTTAAGAACGGCAATGATTTGGAAGCAAGGCAAAATATGCTGTTCGGCTCAATGCTTGCAGGTCAGGCATTTGCAAACTCGCCCGTTGCTGCGGTACATGCTTTAGCTTATCCACTGGGTGGACATTTTCATCTTTCGCATGGTCACACCAATGCCTTAGTATTGGTTGAAGTATTAAAATTTAATGCACCACATGCTAAACAATATTATGCAGAGCTTATGCAATGGTTAGATCCATATAGTAATGGCAGCACCGATGGTCTATGTGATCTGTTTATTGATCATATGCAAAACCATTTAGACCGTAGTGGTTTGACTTTAAAACTTAGAGATCTGGGTATTGATGAGTCTAGCTTACCTAGACTTGCTCAAGATGCCATGTTGCAAACCCGCCTACTACAAAATAATCCACGTGACATGACAGAAGCCGCTGCTTTGGCAATTTATCAGGCGATTCATTGATGACTAAACCCGTTTTAAAAAACCGTGATCAATTTAAGTTCTTTTTAGACATTCAAACGCGTTGGGCAGATAACGATATTTATGGTCATGTGAATAATGTGACTTACTATAGCTATTTTGATACAGCAGCCAATGCATTACTGATTCAAAAAACAGGTTTTGATATTCATGAAGCAAAATCAATTGGGTTAGTCGTCGATTCAGCTTGTAGCTTTAATCAGGAATTGTCATTTCCAGAAATTATTCAAGTGGGTGTTGCGATTGGTAAAATCGGCACCACATCTTTACGCTATGAATTGGCAATCTTTAAACAAGGTCAAGACCAAGCGTCAGCTCAAGGACATTTTGTTCATGTGTTTGTTGATCGCGAAACGCGTAAAACTGTACCTATTTCTGAGACAGTTCGTGAGGTTTTAGAAAGTTATTTATTATAAAAAATGGGGCAAAAAGAAAATAAACTACTCTTTTTGCCCCTCTCTACTTATATCATTGCAGGATCACTAAAGGAGTCTTCACCCGTCTCAACTCGACCAGCAAAACGTCGGTAATAATACGGATCACTTTGACTGGTGATTTCAAAATCATACCAATGTCCTACATCAGCTAAAGACCAATGTTGTTTAACGACTTGACCTGCTTTTATGGTCAGTTGTAACGGTGCATCTTGGCGGTATGCACAAGGTTTTACCGTCAATATTGTATCCTTAGTTCCTTCATTCATGAGTTCGACATACACATCACCGTTGGCAACGTCATAACACACTCGAATTTCTGGTTTAACGCCACTATCGACAATACGTTGAGTATCTCCTTTAAAATGACGATGGTAGCCATTTGGACCGAGTACCCATAAGTCGTAACGACCTAAATTATCTTTTAAAGCGTCCCATTCATCATCTAGCGTTTTATTCGGCTCGACGATATAACGCTTTGGAATACGGTCTAAATTGAACTTGTCATATACATGGAAAACCGCTGCTTGCGTACCCGTATTAGAGAATATCAATTGCACCTTACCATCTGCTTTACAGCGCGAGCTGGTATGCAACTCATAAGGTAGCGCACGTGATAGACGTATGCCACTTTGCTGAATCGGTAACTTAATATCTGTCGGTACAGGAACAGCAGGCAAAGCTTCTTGATTTTCTCTTAACTCATCGGCCTGCACACGTGTTTGTTTACCGTTCAGCTGCGGTAAAACATCTGCATTTGGTGTTTTAAAGTTAAATGCACTGGTTAAATCACCACACACTGCACGGCGATATGGACTGATATTCGGCTCTTTTACTCCAAAACGTTTTTCTAAAAACATAAGCACGGAAGTATGGTCAAAAACTTGCGAGTTGACCCAACCACCACGGCTCCATGGAGAAATCACATATAATGGGACACGCGGACCCGGACCATAAACTCGTCCATCAGGTGTAGGCTGAGAATGGCTTCCCTCAGGTGCAGCGTGGTCAAAATATTCGTCCTGCATATCAGCACTGCTTAATGTTGATTTTCCAGCGTACTGACCATTTTTAAGACGAGATGGCGCTGATGGTGATGGCACATGGTCAAAGTAACCATCATTTTCATCGAAATTGATAATGAGTGCAGTTTTACTCCAAACTTCAGGCACCGCAGTTAAAGCGTCAATAATTTCTTGAATAAACCATGCCCCTTGAACTGGGCTTGAAGGATCCGGATGTTCACAATAAATTGATGGCGCATTAATCCACGAGACTTGCGGTAATTTACCCTCACGAATGTCGCGTTTAAAAGCGTCAAGATATTCTTCTGGTTTATTGCCCGGCAACGTATTTGCAATGCCTTTGTACAATGGATTTTTGGCATTATCGGTCGCAGCATCATAGGCTTTATACGGTAGTTTTTGACCCGTATCGGCATACGGTTTATTCGGCTCACCACCACTTGAAACTGGATAACCAGATGCAATGTTCGCCTTTCTAAACGTACGAAATGCACCAAGCATATTATCGCCCCATTCATCTGGCATATTTTGATAACAAATCCAGCTTATGCCTGCTTCTTCTAAACGCTCGGCATAGGTCTTCCATGTATAACCACGATCTGCCGTCGCTGGGTTACCATCAATCCAGTCCCACTCATTGTTTACAAATGAACGCTTGGTCGGTGTTGCACCATTGGTACCCGTCAAATGATAAGATCGATTTGCATCTGTTCCTGTATGCATAGAACAATGGTAGGCATCACAAATCGTAAAGGCATTCGCAAGTGCAAACTGATATGGAATTTCTTTTTCTTTAAAATAGCCCATGGAGATATCAGTTTTGTGGGTTGGCCAATTCGCCATACGCCCATTGTCCCAAGCCAACTGACTGTCATTCCATGTATGGGGCGTCCCATCTGCACGCTGTGCATTATTGGCCGTTCCATCCAAATGAAAAGGTGTTAAAACTTGTCCATTGCTTCTAAGCTGCTCCCAAACACGGCGGCCACTAGGCAAAGGAATCGTAAAACGATCGGCAAAACCTCGAACACCTTTTAGTGTTCCAAAGTAATGGTCAAAAGATCGGTTTTCCTGCATTAAGATAATAACGTGTTCGACATCCTGAATGGTGCCTGTTTTATTGTTTGCAGGAATTGCTAAAGCTTTTTGAATACTAGATGGGAAAGCTGCCAATGCCGCAGCACCAAAACCCATATTTAAAGAGTAATTTAAAAATTTACGGCGTGTAATCATGATCAGGTTCTTTTTATTATTTAAGTTTATGGGGCACAGCGCATTACAGGCTTTTTACCTGTATCTGGCGTATTTGAATTATCATTTGATGAGTCGTTACAACCACTCAGCAGAATAGCGCCGATTAATAAAAAATATGAATATTTAAAACAATTTATTCCAGTGCATTGCCTTTTCATTGCTATGTACAATCCATTTAAAATCTAAAATGGCTAACATAGAAAAGTACAATGACAGTGACATGACCTGAATATTTCAATCCAATGAAGAATATGAAAATTCTATGATTTCATATTCTTCACCAGATCAAAACTTAGATGAATTTAAGGCTTTAATTGAATATTTTGCAGTTCGCCATCAAAAGTTTCTATGAGACTCTTAATGACTGGCTGTTGCTGTAATAGCTCAGCTGCTCGGTGAAAGGCCTTTTCTTTACGTGCACTTTGAATGGTATATGGGGTAGATGTATTTAAAGCACCATATTCAACTGTAAATTGAGTATTCGGCCATTGCCCATTCAATGCATCAATAAGCCCTTGTTGTAATTGAGTCAGCATATTTTCATATTCTTGAGGAATATGGAAAACAGTATTGCCACCAATTTCACCAGTCATCACACCATGCTGAGCAAGTTCTTGAACCGCTGGAGACAGTTGACTATTTCTAAACCAATACTCCCACTTTTCAAGTGTCCATTCACCTTCTAAAACTTGAGGAGAAAGCTTCAAGATATCTTGAGGCATCAGCTGCCCATTATCAGTTACGCTAGAGTCTTTTACAACGGCAACTGTTTCAATAACTTCAGACTGCACCAATGACTGTTGTTCAACAACAGGTTCAGCAGGCAAATCATGAGTTATAGGTGCATCTTGACCAAGAGAAAATTCAGCGCTTGATGATTCAAACAAACCTTGAGGTTCAGCAGAGAAAGCTGGTTCAGATTCAATTTGTTTGGCTTGGGTTTCTGCCTGAACTTGTACTAACTTTTGCTCTGGTACTGGAATGAAATCCTCTTCCAGAACACTAACTGTTTCTTGAATAGCTGCTGACTCAAACCCAATCAGCTCATGATGATTTGGGTCGAATACCATTAAATCCTGATTAGACTGTGGTTC
>Ga0268255_10000175_pt1 | contig 51831 bp, 47 predicted proteins | sample AgamicOrMarz_FD_200256 | JGI IMG/M metagenome (GOLD analysis project Ga0268255, IMG submission 200256) | Agave microbial communities from Guanajuato, Mexico - Or.Ma.rz (v2) (version 3) | ecosystem: Host-associated > Plants > Phyllosphere > Phylloplane/Leaf | place: Guanajuato, Mexico...
CCTTCCCGAACTCAGAAGTGAAACCTCTTAGCGCTGATGGTAGTGTGGGGTTACCCATGTGAGAGTAAGTCATCGCCAGCTCATTATTCAAACACCCCCACTTATACTGGGGGTGTTTTTTTATGCGCGGAATAATATATTCAATTCTTTATATGATTATAATGGAATAAATTCATATCAAATCTAATAAGGATATAACATGTCTACCGATCAGCAATTCCCCACACCCAGTAATTTAGGTATCGCAGTTTATTCAAATAATGCAGAAGCTATTGGTAATACGCCTTTAGTCCGCATTAACCGTTTGAATAAAACGAGCGCAACTGTATTAGCGAAAGTAGAGAGTCGTAATCCTGCCTTTTCTGTGAAATGCCGTATTGGAGCAGCATTAATTGCGGATGCAGAAAAACGTGGTGTATTAAAAGACGGTATGCATATTGTTGAGCCAACCAGTGGTAATACAGGGATTGCATTGGCTTTTGTTGCTGCAGCGAAGGGTTATCCAATTACTTTGACTATGCCAGCCAGCATGAGTCTTGAACGTAGAAAAGTATTAAAAGCTTTAGGCGCTAATTTGGTTTTAACTGAGCCAGCGAAAGGGATGAAAGGTGCAGTTGATGAAGCTGTACGATTAGCAACTGAACAGCCAGATGTTTATTTCTTACCTCAACAATTCGAAAACCCAGCCAATCCACAAATTCATGTAGATACAACTGGCCCAGAAATTTGGCAAGCAACAGGTGGGCAAGTTGATATCTTAGTTGCTGGCGTAGGTACTGGCGGTACGATTACGGGTATTTCTCGTTATTTTGAACAAGTCCAAAATAAGCCACTATACTCCGTAGCTGTTGAACCTGCCGAGTCTCCAATTATTACTCAAACTAGAAATGGTGAGAATATCACTCCTGCACCTCATAAAATTCAGGGGATTGGTGCGAACTTTATTCCAAAAAACCTTGATTTAAATCTGGTTGATGAAGTCTTACCAGTGAGTAGTGAGGAAGCAATTCAATGGGCGAGAAACTGTGCAACTCAAGAAGGTATTTTGGTAGGTATCTCAAGTGGAGCTGCCTTGGCTGCTGCTGCTAAAATTGCAGAGCGTCCAGAAAATGCTGGTAAAACAATAGTCGTTATTCTTCCTGACAGCGGGGAGCGTTATTTATCTTCTGTTTTATTTGAAGGTTTATTTGACGAATAAAATTAACTAGATAAAAAAGCCCATTAATAAATGGGCTTTTTTATTTGATTTCAATTTATAAGGCACTTTTTAAAGTTTTTTGATGACGCTTCACAGATCGAGCATATTTTTTTGCTTTGTGACGTGTCCAGAAGCTTCGCTCATAACCAGTTGGTCCTACATTATAATAAGCTGTCGCCTTGAACCAACTATCAGCTGATTGATAATAGTGGTTTAAGATATAAGCACCACATAGGATATTAGTAGTTTCATCATATAAATTCCCCGCACAAGTTTGTTGCCAATAGCTCGGAATAATTTGAGTTAAACCGACTGCACCAGTAGGAGAGCGAGCATTACTATTGTAACTAGACTCTTGTCTAATCACTGCTGCAAGTAAAAGAGGCGGTACATTATATTGATCAGCACTTTGAATAATCATGGGGGATAGACGATTGGCTGTACTCGGCGGGACAGAATAAGCTTTTTGTAAGCCTGATGAGAGCTTATTAGAGCGCCAAGAAAAAGAGCCACTATTAGGTCCTAAGCTGGTGCACCCCGTCATTATTGTCATCAACGCAATAATAAAAAATTTGAGACTAAGGCGCTGTAATTGTGATGGTTCAAAATGATCTTGAGCTAAAGATGAGGTAAACAAAATACAAAACCAATAATCAAATTTCAAATGAAATGATGGTATTCAGCTGTACTTATTGGATCAATACAAGTTCTGTTGCTCCGCGCATCTAAAAAGTAAGAATTTTGTATAATTGAAATGAAAAAACCCCGACATCCTGTCGAGGTTTCTTCGTATTCAGCTTTATGTAGTTAACTCCTGTCAACTACCGCTTCCTGCGTTCTTATTCTTCTTCAATGAGACATCCTGTCTCTCTATGATTTATATACTATGAAAAAATACTAAAGTTGAATATCCGCAAATCACCGCAAGCTTTGTACGTTTTAACTTACAGTCGGCTTTTTTCAACTTTCTTAAATACAATGTCGGCCAGTTTTTGAGCTAGAGGTGCACAAATCAATACACTTGGGAAAGCTAATATCCATGCAATAATCCAAGCTGATACCCATAATGAAACGAAGTGATGATTTAGTCCTATAGCCTTGAAAGTTGAAATACCCGAAACTATAAAAGACATCATTCCAGATAAAATTAAGAGGAATAAAAGTTTCTGTGCTTTCATAGTTTTATATTCCTTGATAGGCACTTAAGGTCAATGCAAAATTTTCACCAAATTGTTGAGCAGTTTTAATATCTCCTTCATCAAACCCATCGGCATTACTGCCATGTTCAGCCTGAGCCATTAAGCCTGACCATGAACCGAGACGGTTAGCTGCTTTTACATAGGTAACACCTTGATGTTGTTCTGGCAGAATTGGGTTGCCGACCCATAACATGCCGTGTTGCATGCAAAAGGTAAAAAGTGAACTTAGTGTCGATTGTTTATCACCTGCAGGAAGAGAGGAAACAGTAAACCCAGCCGCTAATTTCCCTTTAAAACTTTGTTTTTTCCATAAAGGGCCTGTTGCATCCATGAGTTGTTTTAACTTGGAAGACACTCCACCTAAATATGTAGGAGATCCCCAAATTAAGCCGTCGTATTGGTTAAGAATTTCTGGGCGCTCGATAAGATCCTCGGCATTGAGTAAATCTACTTTAATATTGTGATGGCTCAAGACGCCAATTTGAATTTGCTGAGCAATAAATTGGGTATGACCTTGGCGGCTATGGTAAATAATGGCAACAGTTTTCATGGGCAGTTTCCTCTTTTATTTAAATTTGAAATAGTTTTGCAGTGAGATATAAGCCACAGCCAAAAACACTATGGTTCATTAAACTTTTTAGACAGTTCAAAAAAGGATGGGGCGTTTTTGATGAAGCAAAGCCATTACCTATGGCAGGTTGCATAATAAAAAAAGGAATGAGAACGGTGACCACGCCAAACAGTAGAGCTGAGTAAAGCTGAGGATGAATAAGCCAATCTGAGCTGGCAATGAAAATAAAACTTAATGCAAAGAAAATTCCGACACTATAGTGAGCAATCCAGCCTAATAAATATTCCCCCTTCATTGGAGGACTTTTAGCAATAGATTGATGGACAAGTTTTCCTTGAAATATCCAGCCGACCCAGCGTCCGAGAAAAGAAAAATTTAAGGTCGGAATTTTGAATATCTTTAATATTAATAGCCAGATATCCATGACAATAGTTGCACCAACACCAAGAAATAAAGCTTGAAAGAACATTGTGGAGGTATTCATTTTTACACCTTGCATTTATACGCATAAAACGTGATAAATTTATTGTGCAAGTTCAAGTTCACTTAAAGTCAAGAGGTTGTTATGGATATTGGTGAAGTCGCTAAAAAAGCAAAAGTCACAACGGCCACGCTACGCTTTTATGAAGAGAAAGGATTAATTAAATCAATAGGGCGGCAGGGTTTACGGCGGCAATATGGCAAACAAGTACTTGATCAATTGGCACTCATTGCTTTAGGTCGTGCTGCAGGATTTTCTTTAAATGAAATTGCCACAATGTTTGGGCAAGATGGTAAGCCAGAGCTTGATCGGCAAAAACTAAAAGATAAAGCTGAACAGTTAGAGCACATGGCAAAGCGATTGCATTTTATTAGTCAGGGATTACAACATGCTGCTGTATGTCCTGCCAAAAATCATATGGAATGCCCAACCTTTCAGAACTTTTTGAAAGCAGCAATTGCAGGAGAATATCAGCCAACGAAACTTTAATTATTTTTGATGAGGTCATTTAGTTTGTGTTGGTATTGAATAGTTGGGTTTGTCATATTTTCGCCATAAAGATTTCATCTTTTTGAAGTAAAAACTTCATATAAGCTTGATTAAATTTGCTTAATTTTTTATCAACTGAATAAAACTATGAGCAAAAAAACATTAGCGGCATTATTATGCTGCGCCAGTTTAGGATTGACGGCATGTAATAATGATAATGATCAAGAACAAACGTCACCTATTGAGAACGTTGCCGAACCAACCTTAATTTCTTTTGCCAAATTACCTGTAGAAACTTATTCTGCTGGCCCAGACTCTGGCGCATATGTAAAAGGTGCAAATGGAATTTATCCTCCATTTAAAGGCCAACCTGTACAGGGGTTTTCTGCCGCATTAAAAAATGAAGATGGCAGTTATATGGCAATGGCTGATAACGGTTTCGGAACTCAAGATAATTCAGCAGACTTTTTACTTCGTATTTATAAACTGAAGCCTGATTTCAAAACTAAAGCTAAAGGCACCGGTCAAGTGACTGTGCAAAGCTTTATCCAGCTGCGTGATCCGAACAAATTAATTCCGTTTAATATCGTGAATGGTAATACAGCTGATCGATTATTAACGGGCGCTGATTTTGATCCAGAATCTATGCAACGTTCTAATGATGGAACTTACTGGATTGGGGATGAGTTTGGGCCTTATTTACTTCATTTTTCAGCAGATGGCGTGTTATTAGATGCACCGATTGCTTTGCCAAATCCGTTAAACCCGACTCAAGAGCTACGTTCACCACAAAATCAGTTTAATAAAGCACAAATTAATTTTGTAGAACCTCTAGTTCAGCAAAGTGGTGGTTTTGAAGGAATGGCGATTTCGCCAGATGGACAGTATCTTTACCCGCTTATAGAAAAGCCAATTAAATCAATTCGGGAAACAGAAAGACAGTTGCTGATTTCTCAATTTGATCTAAAGAAAAAAGCCTATACAGGAAAATATTATTGGTTCCAGTTAGACAGCAAGGCAACTAATATTGGTGACTTCCAACTCTTTAATGATAAAGAAGGCATTATTATTGAGCGTGATGCGACTCAGAATAATTTAGGCGGATATAAAAAGTTAATTCGTATTAAATTAAATGAGTCAGGTCAGCTAGTAAGCCGTGAAGATTTAGTCGATTTAATTAAAATCGCTAACCCGAATTTGTTGTATAGCACAGCTAGAGCAGGGGATATTGGTACGGGACAGGTTTTTGCTTTTCCATTTGAGACGATTGAAGATGTGATCATTGAAAATGGCACAACGCTTACTGTTTTCAATGATAATAACTTCCCTGGTTCGACAGGGCGTAACGCAAAACTGGCTGATGATAATGAGATTATTCAGATTCGTTTGCCAAAAGCTTTGTTCTAAGCTTTACAAATAAAAAATTAAAACTGCGGCGGATTTTATTCCGCCGTATTTATTCCAAGAATAAAATATTGAGTAAACTTTAATCAAATTAATTTCTATATTATTGTTTTCGCATGTTTTATAAACAGGGAAAATGAATGAAATTCATGTTAAAATGATCGGCTTTCATCTTTAGATGTCTCTCCTCCATCTGCTAGCCGAGATTCGCAAGCCATGTCTACTGCCTACACCATGCAGACTGCGCCAAAAGCGCTGTTTGATTACGACAAATATTGGGCGTCGTGTTTTGAACCCGCACCATTTTTGCCGATGTCACGAGAAGAAATGGACCAACTCGGCTGGGATGCATGTGACTTTATTTTAGTCTGTGGCGATGCTTATATTGATCATCCATCGTTTGTATCGGGTGTGATTGGACGTGTACTTGAAGCACAAGGTTTCCGTGTCGGAATTATCGCGCAGCCAGACTGGACCAATGTTGAAAGCTTCCGCGTTTTAGGTAAGCCAACGATTGCTTGGGGTGTAACCGCAGGTAATATGGATTCGATGATTAACCGTTATACGGCAGATCGTAAAATCCGTTCTGATGATGCATATTCTCCAAACAATGAGCCAAACAAACGTCCTGACCGTGCAGCTACTGTTTATTGCCAACGTTGTCGTGAAGCTTTCCCTGATGTACCTGTATTATTAGGTGGTATTGAAGGTAGTTTACGTCGCATTGCGCACTACGATTATTGGTCGGATAAGGTTCGTCGTTCGATTTTGATGGACTCAAAAGCTGATTTGCTGATGTACGGTAATGGTGAGCGGGCCATTATTGATGTGATGCATCGTTTGGCCAAAGGTGAAAAAATCCACGAGATTACAGATGTCCGTGGTACAGCATTTATTATTAATAAACATAACAAAGCATCAAAAGCAAAGTTTGTTGAAGTTGCGAGTAATGATGTAGATACGGTTGGGCGTGTTGATCCAATTATTAACCCATATGTCATGACAGAAGATATTGATGGCTGTGAGGTTGAAAAAGAAAAGGGTAACTCTTTAGCTCAGTATCAAAATTTCCAAAAAGAGATTGTTGCAAACCCGATTGTGCGTGAAGGAGACAAACTCGATGACGACACTCAAATCGTACAATTAAAGTCAGCACCGTCAAAAGCGATTAAACACAAATTACCTCCACGAGAATTGGCGGTAATTCGTTTGCCTTCTTTTGAAGAAGTAGCGAATGATCAAGTGCTTTACGCGCATGCAAACCGTATTTTACACCTTGAAACGAACCCAGGTAATGCCCGCGCACTCGTTCAACGTCATGGTGAGCGTGATGTTTGGATTAACCCACCTCCAATTCCTCTAACCACTGAGGAAATGGACTATGTGTTTGATTTACCATATGCACGTTTGCCACATCCTACTTATGGCGATGCGCGTTTCCCTGCATTTGATATGATCAAATTCTCGGTCAACATTATGCGTGGCTGTTTTGGTGGTTGTACATTCTGTTCAATTACAGAACATGAAGGGCGTATTATTCAAAACCGTTCGGAAGATTCAATTTTACGTGAGATTGAAAAAATCCGTGATACGGCACCAAACTTCACCGGCATTATCTCAGACTTAGGTGGCCCAACGGCAAACATGTACCGTTTGCATTGTAAAGATCCTGAAATTGAGAAGAACTGCCGTAAACCTTCTTGTGTATATCCGGGTGTTTGTCAAAACTTGCATACCGATCATGCACCTTTAGTGCAGCTTTACCGTAAAGCACGTGCAATTAAAGGTGTGAAGAAGATTCTGATTGGTTCGGGTTTACGTTATGACCTTGCTGTACTCAACCCTGAATATGTCAAAGAGCTGGTACAACATCACGTTGGCGGTTATTTAAAAATTGCACCAGAGCATACTGAACAAGGCCCGTTATCTAAGATGATGAAACCGGGTATTGGTACGTATGATCGTTTCAAACAAATGTTTGACCGTTTCAGTAAAGAAGCAGGAAAAGAGCAATATTTAATTCCTTACTTTATTGCTGCACATCCGGGTACTTCAGATTATGACATGATGCATCTTGCAATTTGGTTGAAAAAGAATGGCTTCCGTGCCGATCAGGTACAGACTTTCTATCCATCGCCAATGGCAACAGCAACGACCATGTATTATTCGGGCAAAAACCCGCTCGCTAAAGTAGCTCGTTATACTGAAAAAGTTGATATTGTAAAAGGTGAAAAGCGCCGTCGTTTGCATAAAGCATTCTTACGTTATCATGATCCAAATAACTGGCCATTACTTCGTGAAGCCTTAAAAGAAATGGGTCGTGCCGATTTAATTGGTAATTCGAAGCAGCATTTAATTCCAACTTATCAGCCAAAAGGCACAGAAGGGGAATACAAATCTGCACGTAAGAAAAATTCGACTACTGCAGGCGATTCAGTTAAACGAAATAACCAGCAAACGAATAATCATTCAAATCAGAAGCGTCCACAAAAGGGTCAGGTACTTACGCAGCATACAGGCTTACCTCCTCGTGAAACAGGCGAAAAGAGACCATTTGGTGGTAAAAGTAAACCAAAGTCGAAAGCTCGTGGCTAATGATAAAACAGGCTCTTAAACAGAGCCTGTTTTGTTTTTAATGTGACGATTTAAATCGTATAATGAGATTTTTGAAGATTTAAAGTACAAAAAACGTAACGAATAATGATAAATACTAAAAATCTGACGAGCTGCACTTGATTGTTGAAGACTCTATGATTATAAATAATGTGAGGGTGGCTAAATTTAAGCCAAGCTTGATAACTACAAGTGAAATTACTAAGTGAACCTTTTAAAAAACGGCTGTGTCGTTATCAATTACAACAAAGTGTGATCTAGCAAAATCATTATAAAAAACCTAAAGGATTGGACCCATGTACTATTTAATCACGATCTTATTATTATTTCTGGCTGTTGTGATGGCCGTGAAAAGTCTTTCACGAAGGAATCAACACGATAGCGCTTTAAAGCGCCGTGCAGTCTTAACAAGTCATGAGCAAATGACCTTAACCCGACTACAAACAGTTCTACCCAAATTTACCGTGTTGGCACATGTATCTTTTGATGCACTTTTAACTACCAAATATGCGCATACTCGCCGTAAATACCAAAATATGGCAGCTGATTTTGTTGTACTTGATCAAAATTATCAGGTAGTTGTAATCGTTGTTCTCGGGGAAAACGGTTTACGTCGAGCGCATCAACAATATGAACGTCGCCTACTACAATTGGCTGGTTATCGTGTGCTGCATTATAGCGATGTGCCTGATTATGATGATTTAAGAAGAGATTTATTAAGTCCTGAATCAGAGCTAGCAACTTTGCATGTAACGCCACAGCTAGAAAGAATGTCAAATGCTTTTGTGAAGTCTTAAAAATGAGTCACTATAGCAATTGATAGGAGAGTTTATTAAAGAAGATCTTGGTAATATGCTGATATTAAAGATTTTAAAACCTATAAAAAAATGAGCAATATCAAAAAATATTGCTCATTTTTATTTAGATTTATATGTCTAAAACTATGGAAGTACCGCAACAACCGTCATTTCTACAAGTACATCTGGCGCATAGAGTTTTGATTCTACACAAGTGCGTGCGGGTGGATGTCCTTCGCTAATCCATGCATCCCAAACGGCATTCATTGCTGCATAATCTTTTTCGATATCTTTTAGAAAAATCATGACAGAAAGAATATGAGTTTTATCAGTTCCTGCTTCTGCCAATAAACGATCAATATTGTCTAAAGTTTGTTGAGTCTGTCCTGTAACATCTGCGCTTGTATCGTCTGCGAGTTGTCCAGCTAAGTGAACCAAATTACCTGAAATCGCGACTTCGCAGTAGCGTGAAGTAACGTGTAAACGCTTTACCGTCATAAAAAATGCTCTAGAGTGACTTTATTTAATAGTTTTGATTTTATGAAGAGTTACTAGGTCGGTGCAAGCAAGTAAAAAGGAATTTCAGTAGATTATTGTGATGAGGGGATAGTTAAGCCATGTATCAGAAGAGCCCTGCAATATTCGGATTTGGTCGTCACGCCAATCACAGGACGATATGCCGAAAGTAAAGGTTGCTTTGGCATGTTGCAAATACATGGGTAATGAATATGCGTTGATTAGGTTACTCTAAAGTTTGGGTAAAAGGGAGCCTGTTTTGTTCAAAAGTTGTTCTTTTGGGTGAAAATTAATCAATTACCACAGGTTAAGCTGGAAGTCATCGGCTTGGGTCTGTAATTGATAAACCCCTATACCAATCAAGCGAAATTGGAAATGTTCAGGTATTTGCATTTCATTTAATAATAAAAATAAAACTTGGATTAAGTCCTGTAGCGACTGGATCGGTCTTTTAAAGCTTTTACTATGTTGTAATGTCTGAAAATTCTTAAGTTTAAGCTTAATATTTACACCACGTGCATTGAGTTGTTTTTTCTCTAGGGTTTGCCAGACTTTTTCAGCTAATCCCTGCCAATAGGGCTGGCATTGAGCCAAAGTAAAATCATTATCGAAGGTGGTCTCTTTGGAAATTTGTTGGCGAGCTCTTTCAGCTTGAACAGGCCTATGATCAATGCCTTGGGCATATAAATAAAGCTGTTGACCGTATTTGCCAAAATGATGAACTAAAACGGCTTCTTCAATTTTCTGTAAATCACCTAAAGTATGTAACTGAAGCTGTTGTAATTTTTCCTGAGTGACTTTACCCACCCCAGGAATCTTTTTTAGTGGGAGGTCTTGAATAAAAGTAGCAACTTGCGAAGGTTTAATTACACATAAACCATTCGGTTTGTTCCAGTCGGAAGCAATTTTTGCCAAAAATTTATTTGGTGCTACACCAGCCGATGCAGTAAGTCCTGTTAATCTAAAAATATCTTCCCGAATGTGCATAGCCACTTCAGTTGCACTTGCCATCTGTTTTAGGTTTTCAGTGACATCTAGATAGGCTTCATCTAAAGATAACGGTTCAATAAGCAGCGTATATTGCTGAAAAATCGAGTGAATTTGCGCGGAAACTGTACGGTATTTTTCAAAATTTGGTTCAATAATAACGACCTGAGGGCATAGTTTCCTTGCCTGAGTCATCGACATGGCTGAACGTAAACCAAATTCGCGGGCAGGATAGGATGCAGCAGCAATCACAGCTCGGGGATGATGAGATGAGATAACAACGGGTAGATGCCTTAATTCAGGACGTTCCCGTAATTCGACCGATGCATAAAAGGCATCCATATCGATATGAATGATTTTGCGCATATTATTGTGCTTTCACGATGCCTTGCTGCTGTAAAAATTGGTGCCATTCTTTGACTGAACCCTCATAAACATTTAAGTCTACTGGTTTTGTCATGCCTTCAATTTTACCCTGATTACTATGCTGCCAAAAGAGCCATTTTCTTTTGTCTTTCAGCTCAGGTTTACCTTCGTAATCTCTGACCCAAAGCGGTGTATTGGGAAAATTACCTATTAATACAATGTGGTAAAAGGTTTTAGAAATATAAAAAATAGGCTGTTTGCCATAATGCTGTTTTAAGCGGTCATGCATAATGCCTATTTCTTTAAGTAATTGTTCTTTTGTATGCGCATTAATACAGTTGCCGTCATATTCCAGATCAATGACGGGAGGAAGAGCATCTAACTTTTTAGGTACAGTCGCAATAAAGTTATCTGCTTGTGTCTTTCCATCGCGACATAGGCGATAAAAATGATAGGCCCCAACATGGAACCCATGTTCGCGTGCTTTTAACCAGTTTTCTTGAAATTTTGGATCTTTATAATCCCCGCCTTCGGTTGCTTTTAAATAGACGAATTGGAATTTTTCAGGTGATATCTTTTTCCAGTTAATATCACCCTGATAGTGAGAAACGTCAAAGCCCTGAACTGGATAATCTTGTGCAACGGCTTTTTGTTGATAGAACAAACCAAAATAAGTTAAGACCCCCATAATACAAGCCAAGCCAATACCAATTAAGGCATTGTGCCGTGCTGTGAAAAAGGGTTTAGCCAGTTTGGTCATGCAAAACTCATTAAAAATATGAAGTAAACATCATAGCGTGATTTATGAAAGAGAAACTACGCTAAAAATGCAACCGCTTAAACAGACATATCCTTTGGAATTTGCCAGAAAATAAATGCAGTAATGACATTGATACAACCGAGACAAATAAGGGTGACATGAAATGCTGTTGTCACATGGTCTGCACCATAATAATGGGTAAAGATATTAATAAGGGTGCCTGCCAGCGCTACCCCAATACTCATTGAAAGCATCATAATCATCGACAAAAAACTATTACCGCTACTCGCATCTTGTTGAGGCAAATCTTTCAAGGTCAATGTGTTCATGCCAACAAATTGCAGGGAATTTAATGTGCCAAATAAGAAAAAGTGTAAGGCTCTAAACCAAGTTGGAGTGTCGACTGTCATGATGGCAAAAGAGGCAATACATAATCCAACGAGTGTTGTGTTGATGAGTAAAAAACGTCGATAGCCAATTTTTTGAATAATAGGTCTGACAATTGGCTTTGAAAATAATGAACCTAAGACCAAGGGAATCATCATTAAACCTGCAATAAAAGGTTCAAAACCAAAAGCGACTTGTAGCATGAGTGGTAAAACAAAAGGTAAGGCATTACCACCAAAGCGTGCAAAGAAATTACCTAAAATACCAATCGCGTAAATCTTGTTTCTAAAGAGTCGGCTACGAAATAAAGCATTTTGATGAGTATGTGAATGATAGGCATACCAAAGTGTTGCGATTATGCCGACGACTAATAGCGAAATGCTGAACCATTTTGAATATTCAGGCGAGGCTAAATGTTCGATACCCAAAGACCAGCCAATCATGGCTACTACTAATAAAATGAAGCCGCCCAAATCAAAGTTTTTGACTGAGGGTTCTTTTACATTTGGCATGACTTTTAACGTCATTAATATACCTAGGATACCCATAGGAATATTAATCAGGAAAATCCAATGCCAAGTTGCAACTTCAACTAACCAACCGCCTAAGGTGGGGCCAGCCAAAGGCCCGAGTAAACCTGCAAGGCTCATTAGACTCATTGCAGCTAAAAATTGAGTTCGAGGAATAATTTTTAAAAGTGATAATCGGCCAACAGGAAGTAGCAAGGCTCCACCCACACCTTGGATGACGCGGAAAAATAAGAGTTCATTGAGACTCTGAGAAAGACCACATCCTAAAGATGCCAGAGTAAAAATTACAATTGCCGACAAGAAAATATTTCTGACACCAAAGCGGTCTGCTAACCATCCACTTAAAGGAATACAGGCAGCAACCGATAATACATAGGCCACCACTACGCTGTGCATGCGTAAAGGATCTTCATTGAGATGATGAGCCATTGCAGGAATAGCGGTATTTACAATCGTTGTGTCCAAGGCCTGCATAAAAAAGCCAATAGAAACCAAAAGAACGAGTAAGCGATATTCGGGTTGCAAGGCTTGGTGAGTCGGCGTGGCATTCATAACATTTAAAAATTAACGTTTTGATCTAGTGTAAAACAAAAAAAGCGGCAGAACCGCTTTTTTATAGAGAGTAGATGGACAACTAGACAACAAATCTTTTTGGCATTTTTAAATTTTTAATGACGTTATAAATTTGATCGACCTCTTCACATACAATTAATTTAGCTCGGTGCTGAAGGGGTAGAAAACCTTCTTGAACTGCATGGTCTAATTGGGCGATCAATGCATTATAAAAGCCATTTACGTTATATAAAATCATGGGCTTTTGATGTTGGTTGAGTTGGCCCCAAGTGGCTATTTCCAATATTTCTTCAAATGTTCCTAAACCACCCGGTAGCGCAATAAATGCACTTGCACGTTCTGCCATCATGGCTTTACGTTCATGCATGGTTTCTACGACATGTAATTCAGTTAGTCCTGCATGTGCGACTTCATAATCAAGCATAAATTCAGGGATCACCCCGACAGCTTCTCCGCCGTTTGCGAGAACGCTATCTGCGACTTGTCCCATTAAACCGATACTGGCACCGCCATAGACTAAACCAAAGCCTTGTTCAGCAATTCCGTGAGCCAGTTCAATTGCTTTTTCTCGGTAGATTGGGTTATTTCCTGCACGTGAACCACAATATAATGCAATAAGAGGTTGTTTTGTTTTTACAGCTGTTATTGGTAAATCATTTACTGCCATTGTTAATACGCTATTCATTGCTTTATTTTCACCTTATCACGTTCATATTTCTTGTCTACACTAAGCAAAAGATATGACAACTTTATAAGCAGATTTATAAGAAAGATTCATGTTTTGTATGGGTTTGGTGAATGCTGGTTATGTACAAATAAAAATGATGAATTTATGTTAAATCTTGCCTATACTAAAAAATCGTTTAACAACATATGAACAAATATGGGTAGTGGTTGTAGTCGCTCCGTTTTAATTTCTTGTCCTAAAAAAACATTTTCCGCACTTTGTGTAGGCGCGCCTGTTGTGTTGCCAAATAAAGATAAAATTCAAACAACACAGGAGCAGGATCAATGATCTTTGAATGGATGTCTGATCCCTCTGCTTGGGTAGGCTTAGCGACCTTAATTGTTCTTGAAATTGTATTGGGGATCGATAACCTCGTTTTTATCGCTATTTTGGCTGAGAAATTGCCGCCGGAGCAACGAGCTAAAGCGCGTATAGTCGGTTTAGTGCTCGCCTTGGGAATGCGTCTTATACTCTTAGCCTCGATTGCTTGGGTTGTGACACTAACTGAACCACTTTTCTATATTTTTGATCATCCTTTCTCTGGTCGTGATCTGATTTTGTTATTCGGTGGTGTGTTCTTACTCTTTAAGGGCACCATGGAATTGCATGAACGAATGGAAGGAAAACAGCTTCATAAAGAAGACAATCCTGTTCATGCTGCATTCTGGATGGTCATCGTTCAGATTGTCGTGCTTGATGCGGTATTCTCATTAGACAGTGTGATTACAGCTGTAGGTATGGTGAAAGAGCTGTCAATCATGATGGTTGCGGTTGTGATTGCTGTCGGAATCATGTTGTGGGCATCTAAACCACTCATGGACTTTGTCAATAAACATCCAACAGTCGTTATTCTGTGTCTTGGCTTCTTGATGATGATCGGTTTCTCTTTGGTCGTGGAAGGTTTTGGTTTCCATATTCCGAAGGGCTACTTATATGCTGCAATTGGTTTCTCGGTTTTGGTGGAAATTATCAATCAAAGCATGCGCCGCAATCAGGAAAAGATGGTTACAACCACAGATTTACGTTATCGCACGGCTTCTGCAGTTTTACGTATGTTAGGTAGTAAAAATAGCGGTTCTAGTTCAGATGCCCAATCAGCTGATAAAGAAGACGTACTGGCTACACAAGCGTTTGCAGATGAAGTTTTTGACGAAGAAAACGGTGCTTATCACAGTGTGCTTGTACAAGGCGTACTAGGCTTATCAGAGCGTCCAGTAAAGTCTGTTATGACTCCACGTCCTGAATTAGAGTGGATTGACTTAGATGATGAACCTGAAGTTTTAAAAGAACGTTTAATGTCAATGACTCACTCTCGTTTGATCGTTGCACGTGGTGAGCTTGATAATATTGAAGGTATTGCGCTTACGCATAAGGTTTTAAATAACTTTATTGAAACAGGTGTGATTGATTTCCAAAAGCATTTACGTGAACCTGTGATTGTGCATGAAAATGCTCAAGTACTCATGGTTATGGAACAATTACGTCAAGCTCCTTTACAAATGGCCATCGTATTAAATGAATATGGTTCTATCGAAGGTATCGCAACGCCAATTGATATCTTAGAAGCAATTGCGGGTGAATTCCCGGATGAAGATGAATTAGATGCTGCTGCTGAAAGCTTGGCAGATGGTTCATTAATGCTTGAGGGTTCAACTGACATTCGTCACGTATCACTTTTATTAGGTCGTGATCTCGTTGATGAAAGCGAGCAGTATTCAACTTTATCGGGTTACTTGTTATTCCATTTAGGTCGTTTACCAGAAAATGGTGAAGCTGTTGAGGCAGACGGTTACCGCTTTGAAGTGATTACCATGGAAGGTCATAAAATCGAGAAAGTTCATATTGTTTCTATTGAGCAAGATGAACCAAAAGATTAAATAACGTTTTAAGTCTAGAAACATCATAAAATAGCTCAACTTTGAGCTATTTTTTATTTGAGAAGTACCAAATGACTCAACAAAATTGTCCATGTGGAAAAGGCAGCTATATAGAATGCTGTGAGCCTTTACATTTAGGTGCAGCAAAAGCACTAACAGCAGAGCAGCTTATGCGTTCACGTTATAGCGCTTTTGCATTACAGCAAATCGATTATATTGTGCAAACCACTGCTTTAGGTCAGCAAACAGCTCTTGATAAAGAGGCGATTGCTGAGTGGAGTAAACAAAATCAGTGGTTGGGTTTAGAGGTGGTTAACACCAACGGAAAATTAGATAAAACCCATGCACAGGTTGAGTTCAAGGCTCATTATCATGATGGACAAAAAGCCCAAATTCACCATGAGGTTTCACATTTTGTATTTCATCAGCAACAATGGTTTTTCCTTGATCCAACGGTCGATATGCATGTCACGATGAAGCAACCTTGTATATGCGGTTCTGGAAAAAAATTTAAGCAATGCTGTGCACAATACCTATAACTTTATCTTAAAATACGCCCACTGTTTGGCCTGAGGGAAAGGGCGATGTTACTCACCGTTATTTATATTATTGCGATTACTGCGGAAGCTATGACAGGCGCATTGTCTGCTGGGCGACGGAGTATGGACTGGTTCGGTGTCGTACTGATTGCCTGTGTAACTGCTTTAGGTGGTGGTTCGGTACGTGATGTATTGCTTGGTCACTATCCTTTAACTTGGGTGAAACATCCTGAATACTTGGTTCTGACCTGCTGTGCTGCCTTTGTCACAATCATTATTGCCAAATGGATGCGTCATTTACATAACATCTTTTTGGTACTCGACGCTTTAGGCCTAATTGGGTTTACGATCATTGGTTGCCAGATTGCCCTACAAATGGGGCACGGTTTTGTCGTATCGGCAGTAGCAGGAGTGTTAACTGGAGTATCTGGCGGTATTTTACGTGATATTTTATGTAACGATGTCCCATTCGTTTTCCGCCGCGAACTCTATGCGAGTATCTCTTTTGTGGCAGTCATCTGTTACTGGGTTTGCCAAGATTTAGGGTTAAGCCTAGAGTTAACAGTCATTTCAACTTTAATTTTCGGCTTTACTTTGCGTCTGATTGCGATCTATTTTGGTTTAGAAATGCCTAAATTTATTTATAAAGATGATGATGCAGAATCGGCTTCTTCAACCGACGAACATTAATCATGCAGAATTCGATGTGAGCATGCTATAACAATAAAATATATTGTCTTGCTCACTTATTTTTTCCAGTAGAGTTTTTCCTATGGATTTGGTTTCACGTATACAAAATCTTCCAATTGGCAAATTCCACTACACACTATTGTGGGTGGTTGGTTTAGGTTGGATGTTTGATGCGATGGACACAGGGATCATTGCTTTTATCATGACAACGCTTGTTAAGGACTGGGCATTAACACCCGCCGAAAGCGGTTGGATTGTGAGTATCGGTTTTGTAGGAATGGCTATTGGAGCTGTTTGCTCGGGAGCTTTAGCAGACCGCTTTGGCCGAAAGACAATCTTTGCAGTGACCATGGCGATCTATAGCGTCGCGACAGCCTTATGTGCTTTTGCTCCAGATCTAAAGTGGTTATTAATTTTCCGGTTTGTTGTTGGTCTTGGACTTGGTGGGCAGTTACCTGTTGCGGTGACATTGGTGAGTGAATATATACCCTCACATGTACGTGGTCGTTTTATTGTATTGCTTGAAAGTTTTTGGGGCTTAGGCTGGTTAGTTGCTGCACTCATTTCTTATTTTATTATTCCTAAATTTGGTTGGCATATTGCATTTCTTATAGGTGGCCTTCCACTGATTTATATTTTAGTGATTTGGAAAAAACTCCCTGAATCGATACCTTACCTAATTAACCGGGGTCGTATCGAAGAAGCACACACATTAGTTCAAAAATTAGAAGCTCAAGCAGGGGTTCAAATTGTTCACCACATTGAAGTCGTGCCTGTTGCCATGCGACAAAAAGTCTCTTTTAAACAACTTTGGAGTGGTCCATTTGCTCGCCGTAGTTTAATGCTCTGGCTCATCTGGTTTGGAATTGTGTATTCCTACTATGGCATCTTTACGTGGCTACCAAGTTTATTGGTAAAACAGGGCTATGACATTGTTAAATCTTTTGAATATGTTTTGTTGATGATTTTGGCGCAGCTACCAGGCTACTTAACAGCGGCATGGTTTGTAGAGCGATTGGGTAGAAAAATTACACTTGCTGCATTTATCGGATTTTGTGCGTTGTCTGCATATTTCTTTGGACAAGCCGACAGTGTAAATAGCATTATGTTTTGGGGCTGTCTCATGTCCTTCTTTAATCTGGGTGCATGGGGTGTGTTATATACCTATACACCAGAGCAATATCCGGCCAATATTCGGGCTTTTGGTTCGGGCTGGGCATCTGCAATGGGCCGTTTAGGCGGAATTTTGGCGCCGATCGTCGTCACTCATATGATGGTTTCCAAAAATGGCTTTAGTCATGTTTTTATGATGTTCACTATTGTTTTACTCTTGGTTGCAGCTGTAATTTTAATATTAGGTGAAGAGACTCAAGGTAAAAGACTAGAGTCGATCGGTCTCTAGTTTTGCCTAACTTTATAGCAAGTAACTAAAAATATAGAGAGATGAGACATAATTTGACGCTCAGGTGACAGAGTCCCTCTTGTGTCTGTAACATAGCCCACTTAGCATAAGACTCACTTAAAATAACGACTGATTTGGAAGATAAGCTGACTATGACCAGCCTTGCGCATCAAGCGACAGAAAACCGCTCTGTAGCCGAATTTACTGAACAGGCTTACCTGAATTATGCCATGTACGTCATCATGGACCGTGCATTGCCACATATCAGTGATGGCTTAAAACCTGTACAGCGCCGTATTGTCTATGCCATGAGCGAGTTGGGCTTAAAAAGCAGTGGTAAGCCAAAAAAATCGGCACGTACTGTGGGTGACGTACTCGGTAAATACCATCCACATGGCGACTCGGCATGTTATGAAGCCATGGTGTTAATGGCTCAGCCATTTAGTTATCGCTATCCTTTAATTGAAGGTCAAGGGAACTGGGGTTCACCAGATGACCCTAAATCGTTTGCTGCGATGCGTTACACTGAGGCAAAACTTTCTGCCTACAGTGAGTTATTACTAAGTGAGTTAGGACAAGGCACGAGTGAATGGCAAGATAACTTTGATGGTTCTTTAAAAGAACCGATTACGTTGCCGGCACGAGTTCCTAATATTCTGCTTAATGGTACAACTGGTATTGCGGTTGGTATGGCGACCGATATTCCGCCACATAATTTGCGTGAAGTGATTAAAGGAACAATTGCTTTAATTCGTAATCCGCAAACATCAGATGAAAAATTGGCTGAATATATTCCAGCGCCAGATTTACCAACCAAAGCTGAAATTATTACGCCGCCAGAAGAATTACTCAAAATCCAGATGACTGGACGTGGTAGTTACCGCATGCGAGCGGTTTATACCATCGAAAAAAATGAAATTGTGATTACCGAATTGCCGTATCAAGTATCGGGTTCTAAGGTAATTACTCAAATTGCCGACCAAATGCAGGCCAAAAAACTGCCATTAGTCGTTGATATTCGTGACGAGTCGGATCATGAAAATCCAACACGACTGGTGATTGTACTGCGTTCTAACCGTATTGATGCAGAAGCGGTGATGAGCCACTTATTTGCGACTACCGATTTAGAGTCGAGCTACCGTGTTAATTTAAACATGATTGGTGAGGATGGCCGTCCTCAAGTTAAATCGATTCGTCGTATCTTGCTTGAATGGATTGAGATCCGTAAAAAAACGGTAACTCGCCGCTTAGAATATCATTTAAACCGAATTGAAAAGCGCCTGCATATTTTGGCAGGTCTTTTAATTGCTTATCTTGATATTGATACAGTCATTCGTATTATTCGTGAAGAAGATCAGCCTAAACCTGTCTTGATGGAACATTTCAAAATTGATGAGATACAAGCAGAAGCAATTTTAGAGCTCAAGTTGCGTCATTTGGCAAAACTTGAAGAGATGGAAATCCGTCATGAACAAGATGAGCTTGCTGCAAAAGCTGCCATTATTCGTGAACAATTAGAAAATCCAGAATCTTTAAAGAGTCTGATTATTGGTGAATTAAAAGAAGACGCGAAAAAGTTTGGTGATGAACGCCGTTCTCCAATTGTCGCGCGTGCTGAAGCTGTTCAAATTAGAGAACAGGATTTAATGCCAGCTGAAGCAGTAACAGTGGTTTTATCTGAGGCGGGATGGATTCGTGCTGCAAAAGGTGCGGATGTTGATGCAGAGAATTTAAACTATCGCGCTGGCGACCAATATTTAAGTCATGCGGTAGGTAAAACCAACCAACGAATTTATTTCCTTGATGAGACGGGGCGTAGTTATGCCTTACCTATTAGCAGCTTGCCATCAGCAAGGGGGTTAGGTGAACCACTAAGTTCGAAATTGGCACCTGCAAGTGGAGTTGCGTTTATTCAGGTCTACTTAGATGATGAAGACTCAGAACTTATTGCTGCCAGCTCATCAGGCTATGGTTTTAAAACTCAAGTTAAACAGCTAGATACTAATGCCAAGGCCGGAAAAAGTTTCTTATCGGTACCTGAAAAATCAAAAGCTCTACCATTAATCTCTGCCCAAAATATGACACATTTGGCTGTACTCAGCTCAGCAGGTCGACTCCTGATTATTGATTTGTCAGAACTGCCAAATTTAAATAAGGGTAAAGGTAATAAGTTGATACAACTTGAAGCGAAAGAGCAGATTTTATCCATGACAACCCTGAACTTAGATGAAATAATTCAGGTGGTTGCAGGTCAACAACATCTAAAATTAAAAGGTGATGATCTACAAAAATACATGGGTAAACGAGCTTCAAAAGGTCATCTCTTACCACGTGGATATCAAAAAGCAAATAAACTGTTGATTCAGAGATAAAGCTAGCGTCGGGCAACATAAATACGCTATATATGGCAACATGTTCAAGCAATGAACTGAACTTGTTGGTATTGGATAACGATTAAAAGGACAGCAATTTGGAGTACGTAATTTGTACTCCATGCAAAAAATTTGACAGGGTCAAATTGTCAAAACTTCTGTCTCATAATCTTGTTCGAAAGTGTCATGAATGTGCCAATAAGTTTTAAATATGTTCTGGCACCAAGAAGCTAAAGAATAGCTGGGGCATTGAATAACAGTTATTACTAAGGATTACGAATCGGAGATAATGGCATTATGGAAAAGATTTGGTTTGCAGAATACCAAAAAACAGGGATTCCAGAAACAGTAGCATTGCCTGCGGAAAATACTTCTCTTGTTGATATTTTTGAGAGTAATTTCCAAAAATTTGGTTCTCGTGATGCCTTTATCTTCATGGATAAGGCAATGTCATTTAACGAGTTAGAACTTGCAAGCCGTAAGTTCGCGACCTATTTGCAAAATTTGGGGTTAGCAAAGGGAACTCGTGTGGCAGTAATGATGCCGAACGTATTGCAATATCCTGTAGTTGCATTAGCTGTGTTACGTGCAGGTTTAGTATTGGTGAATGTAAACCCACTTTATACTGCGCGTGAGCTTGAGCATCAATTAAATGACTCGGGTGCAGAAGTACTCGTGATTATTGAAAACTTTGCCAGTGTTTACCAAAGTATTTTAGGTAAAACTCCTGTGAAGCATGTTGTAGTTGCGACAGTAGGGGATATGCTTGGTACACTTAAAGGCACATTGGTGAATTTTGTATTACGTAAAGTTCGTAAGCAAATTCCTGCTTGGAATATTCCTGGGCACGTTAAATTTAATACAGCATTAAATAAAGAAAGTCCGAGTAATTATAAACGTCCGAACTTAACTTTAAGCGATACTGCCGTACTTCAATATACGGGTGGTACAACTGGTGTTTCAAAGGGTGCTGAGCTGACTCACCGCAATTTGGTTGCCAACCTTTTACAGTGTGACGGTATTTTCCAAAGTAAATTTGGTGCAAATGATGGGGCTAAAGGCGACCGTATTGTTTGTGCATTACCGCTTTATCATATTTTTGCGTTCATGGTTTGCGCGATGTACGGTATGTATAAAGGTCAAGCAAATATCTTGATTCCGAACCCACGTGATTTACCTGCTGTAATTAATGAATTACGTAAATATCAGCCATCATTCTTCCCAGCAGTAAATACATTATTTAATGCGTTAGTGAATAATGAAGAATTTAAACAGCTTGACCATAGCAATTTAAAAATGGCGATGGGCGGTGGTATGGCAGTATTACCTTCTACAGCAGAAGCTTGGAAGAAAATTACTGGCACAACTATTATTGAAGGCTATGGCTTATCTGAGACTTCTCCGGTAGCGACTGCAAATCCTCCTGCATCTACTGAATTTAGCGGCACAATTGGTATTCCATTACCTTTAACTGAAGTTGCTATTTTAGATGATGACGGTAAAGAAGTTGCTTTAGGTGAGCAAGGTGAAATCTCAATTCGCGGTCCTCAAGTCATGAAAGGCTATTGGAACCGTCCTGATGAGACAGCTAAGGTCATGACAGCGGATGGCTTCTTCCGTACGGGCGATATCGGCGTTATGGATAGCCGTGGTTATACAAAAATTGTAGACCGTAAAAAAGATATGATTTTGGTCTCTGGCTTTAATGTTTATCCAAGTGAAATCGAAGAAGTGATTGCTAAACATCCAAAAGTATTGGAAGTTGCTGCAATTGGTGTTCCAGATGAAAAATCAGGTGAAGTGCCAAAACTCTTTATCGTGAAAAAAGATCAAAGCTTAACGACTGAAGAAATTTTGAACTTTGCTAAAGAGAACTTAACAGGTTATAAACGCCCTCGTTATGTTGAGTTTATGGATGAGTTACCTAAATCTAACGTAGGTAAAATCTTACGTAAAGACTTACGTAAACCAGCTTAAAAAGTTAATGAAAAAGCGCCTTAGGGCGCTTTTTTTGTTTTTATATTTTGTGACTTTTCATAAACCAGCGGTCTATGTAGGGACGGCCAATTCCTACTATTCCGACAAAAACAAGCATTGTGCCAAGTTGTAAGCGTAGATGAGTTAAATCAAGTTGACCATAACTTAAATAATTATCAACAAGGCAATATAGGGCAATCACAATTAACCAATGCCATAAAGGAAGCCTTTTAACACCGACCGCAATAAAGGTAATTGTTAAAATGACAAAGGTGCCTAGTGTCGATTGCCAATTCAGATTTGCACAAATCACACTCAATAAAAAAGCGACAATCGGAAGTACGATTTTTAATACACGATCCACCTGAAGTTGATTCTGTTTTTGCTTATCTAAGACTTCAAACAATTCTTTTTGATCAAGTTGTTGCATATATGGCCCTATTAATCAGTGATGACAAGTGATTGCATAAAATTTCAGGTAAAAACGCAATGTTATGATAGCATGATCAACAGTATTTTCAGTGATGGATGGCACTATGCAGGGCATCAGCGGCATTATCTATATTATTTTAGTGGCATGTTTGCTGCCATACGCATTTACCGTAATTGCAAAGTTTACAGGTGGTTTTCAGCCTGTCGATAATCAGAATCCAAGAGCTTTTTTTGCGAAAACAACTGGTCTGGCTGCTCGCGCAAATGCCGTACAACAAAATAGCTTTGAAAGCCTACCTTTATTCTTAACAGCTATTTTAATGGCCGAATATATGGTCGTTCCGGAATATTTTATTCTGAGATTAGGTTGGGCATATATTATTTTAAGAGTTATTTATGGGATCTGTTATTTAAGTAACTGGGCAACTTTACGTTCGATTGTCTGGTTCTTATCTATATTGTGCCCAATCTTCTTATTAGTGGTCACGATTAAGCTGACTTGAGTGTCATTCTGTCATCATTCATATCAACTTTCGCGTGTGCGCATTGTATAATCGGCATCATTTTGATGATATCCACGCTATAATCGAGTGGATTTTACATCTGACTTCATAACGAAAGAGTATTGATATGAGTTACAGCAATATCCCAGCAGGTAAAGATGCCCCAAATGACATCTATGTCATCATTGAAATTCCTGCAAATGCAGCACCAATTAAATATGAAATCGACAAAGATTCTGATGCATTGTTTGTAGACCGTTTCATGGGCACAGCAATGTTCTATCCAGCGAACTATGGTTATGTTCCAAATACTTTGTCTGAAGATGGTGACCCGTTAGACGTACTTGTTGTAACTCCACATCCTGTTGCTGCTGGTTCTGTAATTCGTTGCCGTCCAGTGGGCAAATTAAACATGGAAGATGACGGTGGTATTGATGCGAAATTAATCGCTGTTCCACACGAAAAATTATCTCCACTTTACAAAGACGTGAAAGAATATACAGATCTTCCTCCGTTATTGATTAGCCAAGTTGAGCATTTCTTCAGTCACTATAAAGATTTAGAACCTGGTAAATGGGTAAAAATCAGTGGTTGGGAAGGTGCTGATGTTGCTAAAGCAGAAGTATTAAAAGCAATTGAAGCTGCTAAATAAGCTTTAATTTATAAGCTCAGAATTTCTGAATTGATATTCTGAGCTTGATAAAAAACCTACCTCTGTTGCCAGACGTAGGTTTTTTTATATTTGATAGATGTGTGAATTAGAATAATTTCACAGGAATATCAAGGAATAAACGCCATTCATTAGTGTCTGGCATATAGTCTGTAGTATATGCGTCGTCAGCACGGTAGATTGAATTACGTAAACGTAAGCTTGAACCTTTAGCAAAACCAGTTTGAACAGTATATTTTACTTGGTTAAAGAATTCGCTTTCTTTTGAGTCATCTGCACCGTTAGATGTTTTGATATCCCAACCATACACATAAGCTGTAGTCCAGTTTAGACCTGGCAATACACCTAACTTACCAAAGTCGAGGCTATATTGGATTTGTGCAGATTTTTCATCATTACCAATGAAGTCAGACAGGTAAGAGTTTGGCAAATAGACACTTTGACCGCCGTCTTGGTTTGAACCGTAGTTATAACCAATGTTACCGCTGTTTTGTTGATACGCTAACATCACACTATGTGGGCCAGTCGCATAAGTTCCTGAAACTGCCCAAATATTATTGGTTTTGTCTTCACCAGCTGGGCCAGTTGCATATGACAATGCAGCATTTTTATCAAATTTAGTATGATAACCACTGAAGTCATAAGTAAGTGAGCTGTCATTAGCAAGAGGTTGCTTGTAGTTCACATTGACATAATGACGATCAAGTTTGTCTTTTACATCAACACCATAGTACGAACCGTTGAGTTGATCATCAAACTTATATTTTGCGCCCCAAACTACAGCACGGTCTAAACCATTTTGGTCAGTCGCAATTTGGTCAGAGTATTGGTTTTTAGTGAATTTACCAGCAATGACTTCTAAATCTTTAATTTCATGGCTGGTTAATAACGTACCTGTGAAATATTCAGGTACCATACGCGCAGTATTGCTTGCAAGAACAGGCAAATCAAGTACTTGAGTACCATAACGTACTGTTGTATTTGAGAAACGAGCTTTTACGCTACCACCACCGCGTGTCCATTGATCGTACGGATTTTCACGTACACCATTGTAACGAGGAATCATTTGGTTGCCGTTATTGTTATTTGCACCGATTTTGAATGAAAAATCACCAACAGCACCAACACCGAAACCAACAATACCTTTGGTAAAGCCAGAATCTAGCGTAACGATTGCTGATTGAGCAAATGAACTGTCATCTTCAACGTTATTTTTCTTGTCACGTTGAATATAACCTGTACGGAAGAGAATAGAACCGTTCGCATCTTCAACAAATCCTTTTGCCTCACTTTGCTCGCTTGCCTGAGCTGAGGAAATTATTGCCGCAGAAATGAGAACTGCTAATGTAAGTTTTTGTGCTTTTAGCATATTTAAAGAACCTCATAAAAACGATAAATCCTGTGCCTTGTTATTGTTCAGGGCCTAGGATTTCCATCAATTGTATAAGTAATCTATAAAAAAGATATATTTTTGTTCATTTTATTTTATATATGCTATGCAGGATTTAATTAATGTGTTAGGGGTTACCTAGTAGTTTTATAGCCAGATTTTTACTCTTAATATATTGTTTAAAATAAAAAAAGTAATTTATTTTTTAGTGGATTTTTACCATTTATTTTTTATTAATAGACCAAAAAAAAGTTGATTTTTGTGTTCATTTTTTACGCTTTTTTGTTGGATATGTTTACTTTTTAATCTTCTCTTAAGCAGCTTTTTTCAGCAATTTATTTTAAAGCATAGCTAAATTGTTACTTTATAACATTATTTAAAAATAAAAGTGTATGAAAATAGATCACTATAGTAGGCCGACAGAATATGGTTGGGTTGGTCACATTTAGTGCGCTAGATTGCTTGGATTTTGTGCATTATTATTTTTTCTCAAAATATTGTTTAAAAAAGACCCAATATGGTTCATTGTTTTAAATTAGAAAATAAATAAAAAAATCTAATGAGTAGAAATGCTCACTCACAGACCATGTAAGCACTGTCTTTAAAAGTTTACGGAGTTTTTATAGCTCGATTCTAAGTTTAAATAGAGAATTTAAATCTATCAAATAAATATTCCTTATCTCGGTAATGAGTTTCCGATAAGGGGTTTTCGTATATTTATTATTTTTAATACCACAAGAATTTTATTTTTAATTTATTGTTTTTTATTAATATATTTTAATGAAAAATAAGCGGAAATTTAATTGTAGAATAAATCTGATCTCAAAATTAATGAAGTGCATCGTTAGCAAATATGGAATTGGCACAGCAATTGCTAAAGCTTAACCAACACAATTTGTTAATTCATATAAATCGTGCATTCATTGTGGGGGAGATCAAAATGATGAAATTTGCACTTAAGGCCGTGAGTCTTAGTATTTTTGCAGCAAGTTCAACCATGGCTATGGCTGAAGATGCACCATCTTTTTATGGAATCACGGCAACGGGTAGTGTGGCAGCGACCACAGACTATCGCTTCCGTGGTGTGACACAATCATCAAATAACCCAGCCATTCAAGGTGGTTTTACTTTTTCTCATAAATCAGGTGCTTATGTTGCGCTTTGGGGTTCAAGCGTTGACTTTAATACACCGGGTGTTTCAACTGAAACTGATATTTCTTTAGGTTATACCAACACCTTAAAACTGTCAGACACACTTGCGCCAACTTATGATGTTGGTGTGATCCGTTATGGTTACATTGGCTCTGACTCAAAATTTACTAACCCATACAATGGTGATACTGGTTTTGACTTTACCGAGTTTTATGGAAAATTAACGTTTGCAGACTCTTTATTTAAAGGTGATGCACTTAGTGTCGGTGTGAACTACTCTAACGATTACTGGGGCCACTCTGATGAGTTCTGGTATTTTAACCTTGGGTACTCAGCACCAATTGCAGACACAGGATTTACTGGACTTGCTTCAGTGGGTTATAACAAACTCAAAAACAAAGACTCTTTACTTGTCGTTGCGGGCGGACCAGGTGAAGACGATAGCTATATCGATTATAAAGTGGGCGTGAACTATAACATTTTGGGTATTGTTGCTGAGCTAGATGTAGTTGGTACAGATATTAGTACTTCTGGTATGACTGATGCTCAGAAAAAACCTTATGACACAGGTTTAGTGTTTAGTTTAACTAAAACATTCTAAGTTTTTATTGTAAAAAAGCGGGTAAATAAACCCGCTTTTTTATTAGTTTTCTATTTCAGAAAGTAGCTGTCTTAACTGATTAAGCTCAATATCCGCAGCTTTAGACAGAGGCTTACGTGGTGCCCCCGCAGCGACACCTTTTAGTTGTAAACCTGCTTTAATCGTTTTGGGCAAACCACCAGTTACAATAAAGCGTAGTAAAGGAAGCTGCTGATAAAATGACTTCTGGGCTTGTTCCAATTCTCCATTTTTTACATATTCAATAAGCTGTTGAGGTCGTTCACCTAACAGGTTTGGTGCAGCCGTACACCAACCACTTGCCCCAGCACATAGAGCTTCCAAAGCTAAAGGGTTACAGCCGTTATAAAACGGAAGTTCTCCTTTTGATAATTCATAAATTTTATGCATACGCTGAATATCGCCGCTACTTTCTTTCACCATCGTAATATTTGCAATATTATTAAACATACACACAATTAGCTCTGGTGACATATCAACACCGCTAGTTGCAGGGTTGTTATAAATCATAATCGGTAAAGTCGTTGCTTGAGCAATCGCTTGGTAATATTCAAAAATTTCTTGATCTGTGAGCTTCCAGTACGATACAGGAATCACCATAAGTGCATCTGCACCATAGCTTTGCGCGATTTGCGCCTTTTTGATGGCTTGATCAGTGGTGAGTTCTGAAATCCCAATAATGACAGGTAGGCGTTTATTAATGCTTTCAATTGAAGTCTTAGCGACTAAACACCATTCATCCCATTCAAGATAAGCGCTTTCGCCAGTACTGCCTAGAGGCGCAATTGCATCGCAACCGTTTTCAATAAGCAAATCCAGCATTTGCTTTAGGACAGGAAGGTTAATGGTGTTGTCATGAGAAAATGGAGTAACCGGGTAGCCAATAATGCCGTTTAGTTTCATGGTCGAAATCTCTTTTTAAATACAGTCAGAATGTTTTTTCAAAGCTTTACGTGCGTAGTAAGCAAAGTTCACCTTGTTGCGTTTATCGGTAGATACCCAGTCATGAGCTTCTGTAGCTAAATCGTGTGGAATCGGCTGAATTTGCCCAGCAGACATGGCTAATAGTTGCAGTTGAGCTGCGCGTTCAATTAAAAGAGCCAAGTTACATGCTTCTTCAATAGTTTTTCCTGTGACCAGTTGACCATGGTGAGATAACAAAACAGCACGGTTTTTACCCAGAGCAGAAGAAATCAAAATGCCTTCTTCGTTACCTACAGGAACACCCGGCCAATGGCCTACAAAAGAGCAATCTTTATAGAGTGCACAAACATCCATTTGGGAAATCATGAGCGGAATCTGAAGCATCGACAGTGCAGCTACATGAGTCGGATGCGTATGGATAATGCAGTTCACCTCTGGGTGCTCTTTATAAATCCATGTGTGAAAACGGTTGGCTGGGTTGGCCATACCTTCTTGATTGACGGGTTCTAAGTCTTGATTCACCTCAAGTAAGTTTGAGGCAGTAATTTCATCAAAACCTAAACCAAAACGTTGGGTAATAAAGGAATCTTTATTTTCACTACGGCAAGTAATTTGGCCTGCCAAACCAGCATCATGGCCATGGTCAAATAAAATACGACAAGTGAGTGCAAGCTTTTGGCGGTCAGTTAAATCTGAGTCGCTAATCCACTTTTGCATGTCGTGTTGTGCGTATTGCATCAGATCTTGTTTGTTTACAGAAGCTGTCTTCATCTCTTCTCCAGTCCAGTTGACCAAATTAAGTAGGTGAAGGCAGAATAGAAAACAACTGGATGAATCAATACATCCAGTTTTTATAAGTTATATGGTCCAGATGGGGCAAATATGCTAAGACCTTGGCAAGTACATTTCCGTATTGATGAAAGAGAAGAAAAGACGGTTTTTCTAAAACTGACCAACTTGATTAGTCAGGAAATTTTAAGTGGTCGCTTAGTGCAGGGCACTATGCTGCCAGGGTCTCGTAGCCTTTCAAAAGAATTGGGAATTAATCGAAAAACGGTACAAGCAGTCTATGAAGAATTGGAAGCACAAGGTTGGCTTGTGACTCGGCCTCGAAAAGGCACATTTGTGGCAGATGTTTTACCGGAAAAAAAGCTTCAAATAAAATCAGGTTCTGTTCGAAAAGTTAGTGATAAACCAATAATTCAACAAGTTGCCCAGCAGCCCCATAACGATGGTGTGCCAGATCCTAGGCTTATTCCCTATGAGTTATTTTCGAGGGCCTATCGGCACGCACTCATTAAAATTACGCAAAACCAATACATGGGCTATGGTGACCCACGAGGTATGGCTGAGTTAAGGCTGGCGTTACAACAAATGTTGTCGATGGAGCGTTTTATGAATGTTGCCGATGCTGAGATTTGTATTGTACGTGGTAGCCAGATGGGAATTTTTCTAGCCTCACGTGCATTACCCAATCGGCAAGGCGTGATTGTTGTTGAAGAGTTGTATTATCCATCTGCTTTTAAAGCTTTTCAGTCAAATGGCTTTCAAGTGGTTTCTGTCAAATTAGATGAACAGGGTATTGTCATTGACGATATGGAACGAATTTTACAAGAGCATTCAGTTGCTGCAATTTATACAACCCCACATCATCAATATCCCACAACTGTTACGATGACAATGAACCGCCGTCTTCAACTCTTAGGACTTTCAAAAAAATGGGGCTTTTATATTATTGAGGATGACTATGATCATGAATTTCATTATGACAGTCGGCCTATGCCACCCTTAGCGAGTTTGCCTCATTCTGAATTAGTCATTCATATTGGCTCATTGTCTAAAGTTTTTGCACCTGGTATTCGCTTGGGTTATATCGTGGCATCGTCATCAGTAATTCAATCGATTACTGAAGATATTTTATTGATTGATCGACAAGGTAATAACATTACTGAACTTGCTTTAGCAGATTTAATGCAACGGGGTGAAATTAAAAGACACATCCGCAAAATGAAAAAGATTTATCAGTTACGCCGTGACCATGCATTAGCTGAGTTTCAAAGAGTTTTTGCAGAGAGTATTCAGATACAACCGCCTGCGGGTGGAATGGCTTTATGGGTAAAATTCCAGAAGCCATTTACTCAGGAACAGCTTATAAAATTAAACGAACTCAACATTGATACAGAGCATAAGTTTAAACAAATCGAGTCTCCTAATCGTTGTATCCGCTTTGGTTTTGCAGCTTTATCAGAGCAGGAAATTACTTCGTTAATCGAGGCCTTAAATGACGCTCTTAATAAAAGAACAGCGGACTTATAATCCGCTGTTCCATTTTAAGAATGATTGCCTCTATAAGAGAGCGCCTCTGTAAGGTGCGGACTTTGAATAACCTCACTTTTAGCTAAATCTGCAATGGTCCGCGCTACTCGTAAAACACGATGATAAGCACGAGCTGATAGATTTAAACGTTGCTGAGCCATTTCAATCATTCGCTGTGAAGTACTATCGAGAGTCGCGTATTGCTCAAGTTGTTTTGGTGAGAGCGCCTGATTCAAACAATCCTGTCTTTGCATTTGTTGTTCATAAGCATATATCACACGTTGGCGAACACTGCTGGAGTCTTCGGCAGGGGTTGGATCTTGCAGTTCTTGAGCTTTTAATGGCGGTACATCAATATGTAAATCGATACGGTCGAGTAATGGTCCTGATATACGGTTTTGATAACGTTTAATACTCTCAGGAGAACATTGACAACGACTGTCTTGATTAAATGCATAACCACATGGGCAGGGGTTCATCGCTGCAATGAGCTGAAAGTTTGCAGGGTAGGTAATTTGCCGAGCTGCTCGTGAAATAATGATTTCTTTTGACTCAAGTGGCTGGCGTAAGACTTCTAGCACTTTTCTGTCAAACTCAGGAAGTTCATCTAAAAACAAAACCCCTAAGTGAGATAAGGTAATTTCACCTGGTTTAGGATGAGATCCGCTGTCATTTACAATGAACTATGCGACAATTTAAACAAGTGTCAATAACTTAGGTCCCTTTTTACAAAAAACTATGCGACAAATTTTATAAAGAACTATGCGACGGAACCAGGAATGTACAATCAATCATGCGACACAGTTAAGATAATACCTGCTAGAAGAAAGATTGGTAATACACGCATTAGTGTATCGGGCCTTTATCCTTTTAAAAAAGATTCTGCAGTTGCTTTTGAATCTACATTGGAACGAGACTTCCTCATTCGTTTAGAAGTTAACCCTAATGTCCTGGCCGTTGAATCTCAACCATTTACCATTGAATATTTTGACGATGGAATAAAACGGGTTTACACCCCTGATTTTCTTGTAACGTATAAACATGATAATTTTCTTCCATTTATCCCTCCAAAATTAGTTGAAGTAAAACCCATAGAAGAATTACGTATTAATTTACATTTATGGAAAGCAAGATATCGTGCTGCTATGTTGATCTGTAAAGAAGAAGGTTGGAAATTTCATATCGCTCATGAAGGACGTATCCGAGATCAATTGTGGATGAATGCCATGTTTTTACAAAAGTATCGAAAAATGGAGTTTGCTTTAACTGATTCAAAGCACTTACTGAACTATGTACAAGATCGAGGCGCAGTAACTTTTGAGACCTTACTCTCTAGGCATTTTTTGGGTAAATGGGAAAGAGCAAATGGGATTAGTCAGATTTGGTATTTAGTTGCTCATGGCTTTTTAGCATGCGATTTAAGTCTGCCTTTACAGCCTTCTACTGAACTTTGGATAAGTGGGAATTAAGATGAATGATAGACGTGTGAATATCAAGATTGCTGCTGGTGAACCCGTTCAGGTAAAAGGTATTCCACATACAATTATTGAGATTATTGACCTTAAATCTGTCTTTGTTGAAAACAAGAATACAGGTAGAAAAAGTATTGCTGCTATTAGTGAATTACAGGCAGCATTGCCTAATGAAAAGTATGAAGATATAGATCTCATTCCTGATAAAGACTGGGCAGAGGCTGAAAGGCGTTTTAATATAATTCGCCCCTTCATTGAAGATGGCGTGAGTGGACGCAAGGAAGTAGAGCTACGTGCAAAGCAACATGATATAAACCCAGCAACTTTATACAGATGGTTAAAAATCTATAACGTATATGGAACTATTGATGGACTGAGACCTAGAAAAGAGGGATTGCCTCAAGGTCAAAAGATGATTAATAAGCATGCTGAAGCAATTATTGAAAAAGCGATTAAAGATCTATATCTGACTAATCAGAGAATAAGTGTTCAAAAAGTTGTACTTGAAGTAAAACGCTTATGTCATGAATATCATATTCTTGACGTCCCTCATGCAAATACGGTACGAAATCGTATAGCAGCAATTAGTCAAAGAGAATTTCTTCGTAAAAGAGGACATAAAGAAAAGGCAAATAATAGATTTACTCCTGCTGCTGGAAAATTTCCTAATGCGGATTATCCACTTGCAGTTGTTCAGATTGACCATACCCCGGTGGACCTAATTTTGGTGGATGACTTCAATCGACAACCTATTGGGCGCCCTTATCTAACCCTCGCAATTGATGTCTTTTCGCGGGTAGTTGTAGGCTATTACCTTTCTTTAGATGCACCTTCGGTAATGTCTATTGCTATGTGTGTATCTCAAGCAGTATTACCCAAAGAGAAATGGCTGGCCTTGCGCAAGATCCAGTCTGAGTGGCCTGTTTGGGGGATTATGAATACGATCCATGTAGATAATGGTCCCGAATTCCATTCAGAAACTTTCAGAAATGCTTGTATGGCACATGATATCCGTCTGGAATATCGACCTGTTAAAAAACCACGCTTTGGTGGGCATATTGAACGTTTGATGGGTACATTTGCTACAGATATTCATGCAGTACCAGGTACTACTTTTTCTAATATTATTCAGCGAAAAGACTATAACTCTGATACAGAAGCCGTTTTTACATTTACAGAGTTTGAGGATTGGCTGGTTGATTTTATCTGTAATGTTTACCATAAACGAAAACATTCAGCTTTAGATACATCACCTCTACATGCTTTTGAACTTGGTATTTTTGGTGATAAGAATAACTTAGGATCTGGGGCAGCTAGATTACCTGCAAACGATCATAATTTCTTTCTTGATTTTTTACCGAGTTTTGAGCGAACAATCCAAACTACAGGTGTAACTATTGATGGGCTTTCATATTATGCGGATGTATTGAGAGGCTGGATCAATTCAATTGAACCTGATAATCATAAAGAGAAGCGCAAGTTTATTTTTAGACGAGATCCAAGGAATATTAGTGAAATATGGTTCTTTGACCCTGAAATCAAAAACTATTTTAAGGTTCCTTTAGCAGATCAAAGTATTCCGTCCTTTAGTATTTGGGAATATAAAAAAATTCAGGAATTGAAAAAAGAAACTGGTGAATATTTAAAAGATCATGAACTTGGACAGGCTTTAGCTCAACTTCGTGAACGAGTACAAGAAGCGAGTATTAAAACTCGCCGTGCCCGCAGAGCATATCAGCGTAGTACTCAACATCAACAGAGAAGTAACCCTGCTTCAATTCAGGACAAAAAATCTCAACAAGAGAGCAGAGTTATGGAGCAAAAACTTGAAAGCTTATATGGGTTATTACCTTTAGATGAGTTAGAAAATGATGAGGATATTTCATGAGTAATTATCCACATATTTTTCAAGAATTTCGCCCTATTGTTGATCAATCTAATGAGGAAAGACTCTATTTCCTTGAAGAGGATCGTTGGATCGGCTACCCAGCAGCGAATGATTTACTGGATCAATTAAAGGGCATGCTTACTCTGCCAAAACGAAGTCGTATGCCTAATTTACTGGTGTTAAGTAAACCTAATAATGGTAAGACATCAATCATTAACCAATTTTTTAAGCTCTATGGTGAGGGATATACCAATGAGTTTAATAATGCAGTTAAGCCTGTGATTATTGTTCAAGCACCAGTTTCCCCTGATGAGAAAGCTTTATATATGGCGATCTTAGATAGATTCTGGGAACCTTTTAGAGAAAGAGATCCAGTTGCTAAATTAAGGTATCAGGTTGTTCACTGTCTTAAACTTTACGAAGTGAAGTTACTCATTATTGATGAGATGAACTCTTTGTTATGTGGAACTCCTATTAAGCAGAGAACAGTCATGAATGCGATCAAATACTTGTGTAATGAAACTCAGATACCGATTGTTGGTTTTGGTACGGAAGAAGCTGTCCGGGTACTTTATACAGATCCACAGCATGTGAGCCGTTTTCGGGTTGTTAATTTACCGTTATGGCAGCTGGATAAAGACTTTCAAGTAATAGTAAATAAATTTGAAAAAGTTCTTCCTCTTAAACAACCTTCAAGATTAGCCGAACCAGCCACAGTAAAGTATTTGCATGACATTACAGAAGGAAATCTAGGTAATTTACGTAGTCTTTTAAGAGAAGCTGCTAAGAAAGCTATCATCACTGGTCAGGAATATATTGATCATCAGTTATTAGAAAGTTTGAAATAGCTTTTGAGATTCCAATATGGTATCTACCGTAGCGCCTTATTCTTGGGCAATCCGAACACCTTTATTTCAGGATGAGGCTTTATCCTCATGGTTGATTCGGGCTGCCCTCGGCTGCGGTTGTGATCCATTGAGCTTAACCGGAGTACTTTGGCCTGGATGGAGAGTATGGACTGTAGATATTGATAAAGGGCTTCATCAAAAGTATTCAAAAATATTGACCTCTAGGGCTGGTATTAGTCAGGATCAACTAGATGCCGCTACTTTTAAGAATTTATTCCTACAAAATAGTGAAGTAAAACTTAATTCATGGCTTCTTGCGTTAGGAACAAGAAATCGTAAACATAAAGGTGGTTGGCAGTATTGTTCTGAATGTTTGCTGGAAGATCCTATCGCTTACTTTCGGTTGAGTTGGCGTTGCGTTTGGCAAGTGGGGTGTATCAAGCACACACAACGTTTACTGGATCAATGTCCTCATTGTTATAGCGCTATACAACCCCGATTATTAGAAGCGCCAGATCGAATAATATCTTGCTGTCCAGTCTGCAAAAAATATCTTTTTAATGTGAAAGTAAATGCCATAGATCAAAGTGCTTTGAAGTTTCAGAAAGATTTTGATCTGTTTTTAGCACAGGGATATGCAATATATGCAGATACTTTTATTTCTTTATCCGAGTGGTTGAACGTGGTTCAATTATTCAATCAATTCATTAGAAAAGTTTTAATAGGATCTCTAGATAGTAAAGGATGGGCATTTTTGAATACTTTAGATATTCGTGTTCCTCATATTCCTCTCATATCAACCGGTTTAGTCCTTAATCAACTTTCAGTATTGGAAAGAGAACGTATTTTTTCTTGTATCTATCAACTTTTAAAAGTGTCTCGAGAAAAGTTTATTAAAACGGCCAATTCTTTAAATATGAATAGAGCTTCTTTCTGGGATAAGAGATACCAATTACCAGAAATTTTACAGCCTATTGAAAAGCACTTAGATAAAGTTTCTCGAAATTATCCTTTAATAAAAGCATCCCCAGATATTTCTAAACCTAGTAGTAAAGAAGCAGTATTGCGTAGAGTTATGAGATTAAAAAGAAAAATCACATAAATTCTGGAGAGGTAGAAATGTCTCAATGTGATGAATGTGGTCGAAGCGTTGATAAAATCCATAGAGTTTATAAAAAGAACAACTTTTGCCATACATGCTATATAAGGGTTTTTAAAAAAAGGGATTGCCCATCATGTGGGAAGTTAGCTCGTTTATATAAATATGACCCTTCGGCAATTTGCCAAAAGTGTGAAAATAACCGGCCATGTATACGTTGCCAACGCATTGATTACCCTATAGGTAAAATGACCGAGCATGGGCCAGTTTGTAATAGCTGCTCAGTATATTTTAGAGAGTTTCAAGCTTGTGAACGTTGTGGAACTCTCTCTCAAAAACTATCTAGAATCAGTCGTTTTGCCGATAATTTGAGAATATGCCCTAAATGTGCAACTAGAGATCACAGAACTTGTCCGAGTTGTAGTCGGTATCGATTACTTGAATTTGAGCCTCTTTCAGGCCAAATGTATTGCAAAAAATGTTTAACTTTTCCACCCCATCCTTGTCTGTCTTGTAAGCAAGAAATCTCTGCGGGACGTGGAAATTATTGTGAAATATGCTCGTGGCATCGGACTTTAGAACGAAAGACTACAAAATTAATGAGTGATTTAGAAGATTTTAATCTTCAGACATATTTTAAAAATTATACTGAATGGCTAGAACAGAGATTAGGCGCACATAAAACAGCACTACTTATTAGTAAACATATTTATTTTTTTCAGGAAATAAGTGATCTTTGGATAAAACAGGCACCCAGTTATACAGTACTTTTACAAAGATTAAGACCAAGTGGGATACGTAAATATCTTTTGCCTATGCAATGGTTGAGTACTGTACATAATCTTCAAATAGATATTCAAGCAAAGGAATATTGCTCGGAGATCGATCAGTTGAATAAGCTGGTGAATAGCTGTTCAGAGTCCTTGTTTAGTTCTCAAATTCTTCAAGATTATTATAAGGTGCTCATTAAGAGAGTAGACGACGGTAAAATAAGTATTCGCTCTGCACGATTAGCAATGAAACCAGCAGCAGCGTTGATGTTTCAAGTAAGTAAGTCAAGATTTGATATGCCACAAGAATGGCATATCAAACATTATTTATCTGAACATCCTGGTCAAGCTGCTAGCCTTGTCGGATTTATAGTTTTTTTGAAAAAGAGTTATGGTGTTAATTTAAGTTATTCATTTATAAAAAAATCTAATTTTTTAAAGGAAGCAAGAAATCATAAACTAGAAAGAGAGATCTTAAAGTTAATTAGTATCCCTGAGGAGAGTTTCGATTTATTGCGATGGGTAAAAGTCTGTTTAAGGTATTTTCATAAATTAAATACAGTTCATTGTATGGAAATACAGCTAAGTATGATTAATGATATTGATGTGGGCTTAGTTATAAACTTCAGAAAAGAGAATTATTGGATACCTAAAAGAAGTGTTTTTATGGTTTATAAGGGATAGAATTCTTCTATCCCTAATCTTAAGACAAATTAGTATCTCCTTTCTAAATTGGAGAGATACTATTGGGACCAATGACATTAATTCAGTTTTTAAATGAAATTTTGTCTATGCCTATTTTTCTTAAAGCATTTAATAAAGTTGATTCACCCTCAGTTAATCCTTTTGTATGTGAATGTCTGAATAAAAATATTTGAGTGACTAATAGGCTTTGAAAAACTTCTTGTGGGTATGAGCCTTCATTGAGAGGGAGCAAATACATCAAATCAGATATAAATTGTTCCAGATTTTTTTCTTGTTTCATACGGAAAATTAAACCTGCATGTCCTCTTTCTTTTGTTAAGGTCTCGCCTTCTACAGTAGAGGTATATATTGCTGGTTGTATATCAAAAATATAAATCGGTTCTAACTGAGATACATTTAATCTGATAATTAATGCTCCTCTTATCTGAGTTTTGAATGAATTTGCATAGCACCACGTTTTGTGTGCCTGAACATCAGATTCTGTAAAAAAACCGATCAGCATGGGAAGCTCGGAAAAGTCAAAACCCTTTTCAAATGTATAATAGTTAACACCTTGTATTATATCGGGACTTATTTCATTTGCTTTAAGGCATGCTTTCCATAGTCCAATAATTCGGCCATCTTCAGGTGACAGGAATTCTTTTGAATCTTTGGTTGAAGGGACTATTTGGCCATTTAATACATCAGGTGAATTATCAGGGGCTCCAGTACTTATCGTTTGTGTTTCTAAATATTTCTTTTTCCTTTTGGGGCGTTTAGCCTGTTTTTTACATTTATATTTACTTAACTCACTAGTAGGGCCCCCATCTATCCATTCGAAGTCATCTTCAATTAATTCATGATTAGAAGGTGGACGTCGACCACCTGGATTTGTAGAAACATTAATGTCACCACTACCCAATTGAGGTAAGGGTGGATTGGGATGGTCAGTGTCTGTGGTGGTATTAATACGTTCAGTTACTTTAGGTATTATTCTAATATGGTCATCCTTTGGAGATTTCATTCCTCTGATTCTTGTCACAACAAATGTTTTTGTTCCAGCTAAGCGGAATCCTGATACTCTGATAGGTAAGGTCTCATCATGCCAAGGGACAACTTTTGGATAGATATTGGCTTGTTTAAAATTAGAATTTTCTACAATACTACTAAATAAAATGCGTGTAGCATTCTTAGCCATTTCGGTATATTTATAATATGCAACAAAAACATGGTCTGCTCGAGTAATACCATCTCCGAGAAGCACAGTCCAGAGACCCTTCTCACCTATGTGGGGAGTGTATAATCGAGATTCTCTTTCACTTTCATTGTATGTAGTAAGCACTCGAATGAGCTCAGTTGATAAACCATAAGCTCTAGTGAGAAATTCTAGACATGGTATTAAAAGTTCATCAAAATCAGGATGATTCAATTTGAACGATATACAATTTTTTTTCCTTTTCGAATCTACTATTTCGCATTCTTCTCGCTTTTTGAGAAAGTTAATTCTCTTCTTCTCATCCACATTCTCATAGATTTTTAAAAATTTGAATTCGAAATCAGTATGATCAATAACAAACTCATAGATATCGTTGTTTAGAAAATGAATCTTTCGTTGCTGATGCCAAATTGAGTCAACTCGCCAAGATACAAGATCTGTAATATTTGTCGTAATCTGAATAAAATTATCAGTGGGGCTGAAATCGTCTAAAACTTCTCTGAATAAGACATGGACCTGTGGCTGATCTCCAGGCCTTTTTCCTTTTGCCATCCCTCCATACCACCAAACTTGTAAATATTTATCTTTATAAGGTTTAAGAATCTCCCATAAAAGTTTTACTTTCTTTTCATCAGAAGAGTTCTTATTTTGATCAGTAGAAGTATTAGTCATAAGGTCTATCCCATTTTTAATATATTAAAAATAAGCTTGTAAAATAATTGTTTATGGAAGTTCTAAGTGATTACCACGAGAATCATTTCTAATGATTAGTTTAGGAAGCATAGTATCTTGTGCAAAGTCATAGATAATGATATCTGGGTGATGTAAATCAATGGCTTGCCCTAAAGCTATACAGGCTGCATTTGGAGCTGCAATTAAAAGATGCACTCTCTTTACGCCATGTTTATCTTTTAATAGATGAAAAAGCTTCTGAAGTTCTGTAGTGAATTTTGAAATATTATGAGGATGTGGAACAGCTTTACTGCCTAAATATGCTTCAAGTGCATTAATTTCAATAATATCAGCGTTCAATTCTGTTTTTAGTTCAAGAGCCTTATTTTTGATTTTATCAATAATAGCCGTGAAATTTACGCATAAAACTACATCGGGGCTTTTTCGAAGGGTTTCAATTCCAATAGTTTCATAAGATTGATCAGCAGCTGAAGCATTTGGCCATCCCCATCGATTCGCTTCTCTATCCCTTAACATTGGGAGAAACTTTCCTTTATTACCTAATAGAGCGCCTAAACCAATAAGTGCCGGCATAGGTCCGAATGCGAAGATTGCAGCACGATGTCCATTTAAACTTGTTTGTTGGATAATTTTGTCAGCTTCATTCTGGATAATCATGACGAGTTGTTGTGAAAACTGATCAGGATTTTTCATATATATCGTATTACTATCACATAGCCTTTGAAGATAGCCATCCATTCGATGTTGTAATGGTGATAAACATGATGCAATCTCTTTAGGTTCTGGATGACCGACAGCATTACTATTTACGGACCATAAAATTGAATATACTGGAATCGGGCTGAATGCTAGGGCATCAAGTAAAGTGTTTGCTAAATCACAATATGATTTTCTCATTTCGCTCAGTTGTTGTGCTGAGTAATCACTTGCTGCAATTTTATCAATTAACCGATGATGTTTATCACACAAGAGTAGTACATTTGAGGGGTCATCAGAAAGCAATTCCGAAAGGTACGGAATACCTCTTTCACCTCTTTCTGAAGAGGCTACATTATGAGCCAGGTACCCTGTATTACCTTTCATGCCTGTAAGTTGTTCTATATCCAAACGATCTCCACATCCGGTGAACATGCAGCGTCCATGACTATCTTGCATGACAAGACGCTTTGTTTCAGCTGTAAACGGATTACCTCGTCCAGTCTTTTTTATTGGTTTAAAATAGCTTTTTATAAAATTTTTTATATCGTTTACTTTAATAAATTCTGTGGCTTGATAAGCGCTTTTATTATGCCAAATATGCTCAAGTTCTTTTAAATCGCTTAAATGAGAACAATTAATTGTATGGCCTTGCCAAGCATGCAGAATAATTTTTTTAGATTGTCTATTAGATAGCTCTAATATGAATTGAAGTAGATCAACCTCATTCAAGTTAGCACGTAGCGAACTAATTACTGCATCATTTTCTAATAATAAAATAACTAAGTTTTTACCACTTTCATCAATAAGTAGACCGACTGAATTCCATGTAATGAAATCTTGAATTGTAGTTATAAATTCTTGTGCCGTCTTTAATGAGTCAAATGGAGGATTTACCGTTTGTAAAAGCGTTTCTGTAAAATTAGCTTCAGCCATTCTTATAGTCCTTTAAGTATTTGAAGATCATTGATCTCTGTTTGAACCCAGCCCTGAAGGGGGTGAAAAAAGAAAATGCGTATAACTTTAAAACCTACAATTACAAAGAAAAGCTGCCGATCAGGGTTTCTAGATATACAACTTTCCCAGTCTGCATAATCAATATTTGATGGGGTTGGAATTGCTTGCGGATGACTATGCCATGTACCCAGATAGATAGAAGTTCCATTTGATTTGGAGAAAGCTAAATCAACTTTTTTCTGATGCCCTGGATCTTTTAATATGAATCTATGCGTAGACCGGCAATCTGTAGGCATAGGTTCAGTCACATCTTCAATCCAATATTGATTAGAGACATTTTGATTGCCGATCAGAACACCACATGCCTCTAGATCCTTATGATCAAGTTGTCTGTAGGCCATCCAAGTTTGAATAACTTTATATGAAATAAAGAGCTCAAATTGTTTAAGATGAATAGTGTAGTAATCTTCAATCATTGCAGAGGTCACACCCGCTATTTAGAAGAGGGAGAATTTCTAATGATTTTGAAAACTGTTTATATCGATCAGTTACCTGGAAACCAGCTTGGACCACATCAAAATCACTACCTTTCCAGCTCACTTTTGAAGAGCTGTGTAATTGGCCCATTAAAAACTTGATCGCTAAATTAGAAGTAATAAGAGCGGTTTGTAATGCACTTAAGTTGCTATAAGGTAAGAATGCATTTCCGCAACCCGCAAGATTTTTCGTAAGGTTTTGATTAGGTTTTAAAAAATTAAGATTGGAACCTAGACCTCGTGAAAAATCAATTGGATCAACATATGCACATCTTAAACAACCTTTTGAATCAGGAATATCTAGTACAGCATGTCCCCCAATTCCGTAACCTTCCACCCAGGTATTTATGACAGTAGTTTCAACTGAATTCTTAATACAGTAATCATGAAAAATACGTTCTTGTGTAGGTGAACCGATTGCGATAATGATGAGATCGAAGGTATTTAATAGATTTTCATATCTTAGACTTAGGAGTTCTGAAAACATAACCTGGACTTCTAGCCACGGATATTTATTACTCAATTCTGTTTGTAAGCCCCAGGTCTTAGGCCAGCTAATATAATGAGCTGCAAGAGTATGGCGATATAAATTATCCAAAGAAAAAGTCTCGGGATCTGAAAGTGTTATATGACCGATACCTGTGGACGCAAGTTGATTAGCAATTTGACTCCCAACCGATCCGCAACCTACAAGTAAAACTTTTTTGTTTTGTAGTTCCTGAATAGCTCCACTTCGTGGCATTACTCGTTCTTTATTAAATAAACGTACATTCATTGCCTTGAGTTCCCAGAACTCTAAATGCTCACGATTAAGTGGGAGGCCTTTTTTGCTTTTAATACTATTTTTTAAATGAAAATGGATACCAAACCAAGTCTTACCTGATGGTGTATCCGCATTAAATACAAGCCAAAAGGCATGGTCTCGAGTTTGTCCGAGGGTACGGGTTAAAGACTCAAAAACATCCTGAGAAATAAACTTGAGTATTTCAAGATACCATTCTTCTAAGTCTGCACTCTGCCATGGGGCAGGGATTAACTTTTCTAAAGGAACAATACATCCAATTCCTTTAGGTTTACCACGGTTATTGATGTGATCATTAATTACTGAAAACTGAGGTTTTTGTTCAAATTCTTGGGGAATACCGAAATGACAAGAGTTGAGTCCATATTTAATACCTTTTTGCGGAGGAAGAATATTAAGAAGTTCAAATTCTCCTTTATCAGATAAGCATAAGAAGTCCTCATATTTTTGGTCTTGAATATGATTCCATCCTGCTAAGAATTCACGTAATAACTCATCTTCATTCCATTTAGGATCAGATAAACAATCTTCTAATAGTGAAATATGTCTTTTTAGTGACTCTTCAAATACAAGTTCGGGTACTTCAAAATTGATTGAGACAGAATCTGGAACATTTACACATATTGAGGCCACATTAAAAGTTTTATCCTCAAGGGTATGGGCGATACGTCCATACTTATTGGGATGCTTTAGAAAAAACGAAGGCATGCCTGTAAGCTCTTCACTTTTTAGGTGAAGTAAGGTGATATCGTGACCTGCAATTGAGCATTCGACACTAATCATAGGAATTAGACAGAATTCAGTTGCGGATACTTGGTATCCGCATGATGTCAGGTGGTCAATGATTGATGAGTAGTTCATGCGCCTTGAGAAGTCCCTACAGCGCCAGCTGTGGCAAATTGTACTTTCTGTGTATTCGATGCACTGTTAGTATTTGCATTACTTGGAAAGTCATCGCCAAATACTTTAATTAATAAAGAACACTGTTCAGTTTCATCTGATGTATCAATTACATCCTGCAATGTTGAGCGTAAATTAGTTAATTGATTTCTAAATCTGGTTCCAGTATTTAGGCTACTACCGTGGAAAATATCTCTTGATGGGTAAACAGGGAGTTCTACTTTTACTTTCCATTGATCATCAGAGTGCCATTGGAAATATCCAGACCAATCAAGAATCGAATCAATTGTAGCTTTTAGTGCAAGTAAATCATTTGGAAATCCATCTGCATCAATACTCGGCTTAAAGTGTTGTTTGACCATTACTGTTAAGCCAATTGAATAGATCTTTCTACATACATCCTTACTAAACTTAATGTTTCTCCAGCGCTTGAGATATCGTACTAATCGACGGAACTGGTGTAATTTTTCAGTTGCATATACCCCATATAGGGATGAGTTATTAACCCAATCAATGAGTTCTTTGGGTGAGGATTCTGACCAGGATTTATGCTCGGTTCCAGAGTCTTTTTTTCCAACGGCTAGTTCATAACCACCCCATGAGTTTTTTCTATACACTGGGATATCAATATGTAGATTTTTAAACTTATAGTCTGCAGTAACACAAGGTTTTTTGATTTTTGCATTTTGAAATCCGCGATCTTCAAGGATTTCTAATATCACTTTTTTAGGGACTAATGGGTCAGAAGGTGAATCTTCATAGTCAATGACTATGGCACGGTCAATATCAAAATCTTCACCAGGTTCTTTAATGGTCGTATAAGTAGCAAGTGACCCTTGAACAAAGTTATCAATAACTGGATAACCTTTTTCTTTAAATTTAGCCTTGATTGCAGCTGTAATGCTATCGTCTTTTTCACGAGCATTTGAATACTCGGAATCATGACGGGTTAAATAGATTCGTTGATTAAACGTATTAAATTTATTTTGCAAACTCATGTGTTGCTCTCTCAAAAAAATAAGTTAATTTGGTACCCAGCCCCCCTAAAAAAACTGGGTAGAGAACAATTACCTAAAATTTTAAAAGCCATTAGCTCAGTTAATTCAAACTAAGACTTTGACTTTTTTGAACGTTTCGGAAACTTATATAAACCACCTTTTGGGTGATAAATACGTTTACCGTTTCTGGTAATGAATCGTGTGTACACATATTCAATGCCATCGTCGTTTGTAGACATAGGTCTACTCCTCACATAGGGCATGGTAATGTGAGTGCGACTTAGGAGTAGACAGGGTTGTCCGTTGCGGAGGAGAGAGCTTTTACGTTAGAATCGAGACACCACATCACGAGGACTAACGTGAAAGACATCTATCCGTAACTATGGACAGCTAAGTCTTTTGTCCTGAAATCGCAGGGGCATATGCCCAAATCTGCCTTTCTCACGTTTACTAGCCGACCTTCGGGTCGGCTAAAATATTAAGAAGCCATAGAAAATCTCTCCATCTCTTCGATATCAGCTTTATAAAGCTGATTGAAATCTTCCGGGTATAAGTTAAAGAAGGATGATAAATCTGGAATAACCTTTGATTTATCTCCCTGACAAAATTCCATCATTAATTGGGCGAAGCGCTGAGGGTGTTCTCTTTCTAAGGAGTATGGTTCAACTTTGCGGTAACCATACATACTCATTTGACGCCATAATGTAGTGGACTGTCTGTCACTTATATCTCCAATGTGTTTCGATTTCACGATTAGAGCAGCCATGGAGACTTTCCAGAACAGTTTATGAGTAGCGTACGTTTTAAGATTTGTTGTTTGTAATTGTCCTTGCACAGCCTCGGTTGGGATCAGGAACTCGGCAGCAAACTCATTCGCTTCGTCTTCCATATCTATAGACGGTGCATACTTGTGCAGAATTAAGTGTCCTAACTCATGAGCTAAGGTAAAGCGAATTCTGTCATTAGGCTGATTTGCATTAAGGAAAATACATGGTGGGCAATTTTGTGTTTGTAAAGACACGCCATCAATGTGATCTTCTTCAAAATTACAATAGAAAATAAAGACCCCAGCTTTTTCAATGAGTCCAGTTAAATCTTCAATAGGGTTTAATCCTAAATCCCATTCTTTACGAAGCTTTAATGCTGCTTCAGAGGCAGAACTAACATTTATATGTATTTGATAGCTTGGTAATGGTAAAGATGTTTCTAACTGACAAAATAAATCAAGTTTATCTAGATTTGATGCTTTAATTGTCATTTCAGCATTGATTTGATTTAGGATTTTAGCTGTAGTAGACGCTTTTTTACGGTAAGCATGTAAACTAATTGGAGACACTTTAAAGTGGTCATCCTGGTGAAAGAACCTTTCTGGGAAATTAAGAACCTTTGCAATATTAAATTTTGTTTCATCTGAAGGCTTAATATCGCCTTTCTCAATTTTGGATAAAGCAGCTTGAGTAATATTTCCCATTTTTTGGACAAGCTCGGTCTGGCTCATTCCTCTAAGGTCCCGAGCAATTCTTAACATGTCTGGATTAAATGTAGTCATATATCCTCCCAAAACCAAAAATTTCTTTTGATTCATGCGGGTAAGATAGTGTAAATATTTTAGCCTGTCAATTGACCTGTCGTTTTTTTCGTAAACTATAACTGAAGTTAAAAAATATCCTATATCTTGGGGGTATTTTTTAATTTTTATACTAAATATAGTTTTTTATTGAAACATTTTCTGATTTTTAGAGTAATTAAAATGTTTTATAAAATGGTTATATTGATTAAAGTATTTTGAGTTTTTTTGAAAGAAGAGATTATAAATGGATATTAATATCCATATTCACATAGTTAATTTAGGTTTTTTAAAATAAGAGTATTAGTTGATTTTTTAATCAATTTTAAAAACATGTTTAGTCAATATAAATTTAAGATAAATATTGAATAAAATTAATTATCTAATGTAGTAAATTTCTGGAGTTTAGAAGTTAAGTCTTAACGTAAAGACTTAACTTCTGATTTAAAAATATAGTTATAAATTCAGTGTTTAAAAATGAAATTATTCGGATAAACATTCTATAGAAAAGTTGTTTATTGATTTATAAGATTTTACCAACGTAACTTTTGAGCTTCTCGAAGTAAGCGCTCAATAGCAGCTGAGTTATTATTAGAAGCATTTTTAGCTTCTTTAGCAGCTTGAAAGCAAAGAATATTTGTTGCTTTTGAACCACTTGCATGTTTGCTATTAATCTCAACAGTTTTATTTTGACTGTTTGAATATAAATATTGAGACATAATCACACCTCTCAAAAAATTGGCTGCTAGTCTAGAGAACTACACTACTTTAAGCAATCCTATTAAACTTTTAATTTTTGTTTTAATAGGTCCTGCATATGAGCAATTACTTTAAGTTCATAGTCTCTATACGCATCTAAATATTCTGGAACTTTTTTATCAGCATCTCTAATACTAATCTTTATAGCTTTTCCTGATTTATCTTTTCTATCTCCCGAAGGATTAAACATATTTAAATACTGGCGTGGGGCAACTCCTTCAAAGTGTAAAAAGCTAACTTTTTGATTTACTGAGCCATTTTCATCAGGTACATAGTCAGTACCATCAATCGATATTGCATCAGAATGTAACTCTAAAGCTAAGCTTTTTTCGTATGGTTCCAGATAATAAACTGTACTTATTCCAGCAGCAACGATATGTCTAGCACAATTGTGGCATGGAAAAGTATATGTAAATAGCGTTGCATCTTTTGTAGCATTATTCCCTTTTAGAGCAAGTGAAACAATTGCATCCATTTCAGCGTGAATTGAACGTGAAAACTCTATTAAGCCACTTAATCTAGTATTCTTGTAAGCACTTTCCGATATAGAAGTGGACAATCTATCCAATTCGATAGTATCGCTGCAAAGCGATACTAATTCTTGCTTCAATATATCTTTTATATCATCTACTAGTTTTCTTTTATATATATCATTGTAACAATGTTCACCTTCAAGTTTTATACAGCGAGCATCAACTGAACCACTTTCAGGGCTATATAATCCACCTCCAAACTTAGGAACGTCATTACGGCCAGTGGCAATGATGATGCCTTCAGGGCTCATTATGGCTGCACCTACCTGTCTAGATAAACATGAAGACCTTAAACCAGATGCATATGCGGCATACATACCGTATTCAGCTTTAGTTGGTGATAACCCATTTTCCCCATGAATCAATTTAATAAATCTTTGGATCTGGCTTTTAATTGCTTCCGTATTGTAGTGATCATTTCGAATAAAGAAGTCCGCAAGTTGTAGAGCTTTATCAAGTTGTTGACCATTATTGAGACGTTCTTTTCTATCTCGTTCAATTAATAAGGATCTATATTCATGATTAACTCCTTCTAAAGATAATCTTTTTTCTCGACGCGAAGTTATACTTAATACACCAAACAAATAAAATAAATTTCCATAAACAGTTCTTAAAAGCATCACTTCTTCAGGATGTTTTAGTTGATCAATAAAATATGCGGTCCGTTCAGGGATGTAATCTGCTAGCTCTTCTGACTCACTTGTATTAATAGCTCTTATCTCAGCTATTTTAGTAATCGCATATTCTGCAAGAATATCGGATTGTACAGCCCGAAGTTCATTACCGGCATCTTGCATTTGTATATATCTGTCACCTCCAGAGGTATGTAATGCTTCTCCTTTACACACTAACTGGTCCTTAATACATTGCTTTAAATACTCACTTATCTTTATGTGATGGACAATATAGCCAGCATTTTCTAATTCTTGTTGCATATGTTCTTTAACAGGATTTATTCCACAACCAATAGGGCCTGAAAATGCAATTATTAGCTCTTTAGATCTGCGTTGAGAAATTACATCACTTGGACGTTCTTTAGATGTTGAAACCCCATCTTCTACAATTTTAATTTGTGGTTCTGCAGCCATTAAAAATCCCTTTTTATTAAGTTTTGTAAGTTTTCATTATCATCCTATAGTTAAATGTAAATTACTAGTAAGTGGCTGAAAAAAGTTGAAATTTAGGTTTATATATAGAGGTAGAGTATACTCAAGAATCCTTTACACAATCTTATATTGTTAATATATTGAAAATTAAAATATTTTAATATTTAAATAGTAGAATTATTGTGAAAATACAAATAAGAGAATTCTCTAAAATTTTAGTAATTATATTGATTAATAAAAATTAGTACTAACTAGTAGTTATATAGGACCTATATTTAACTAGACGTAGTTTCCTCAAAAAAATTGAGGTTATGAAGTAACTATATTTGGATTAAGTATCATATTTATAATTCTTTTATTGTTAATTTTCCTCCAAAAACAGCCCCTGTATCAATGAAAAAACAGTTATGATGTTGGATGGGATCTTTAATTACAGTATGACCGAAGTAGATTTCATCAATCCCTAATACGGTTTTATAGCTTGGATTATGTTTACTAAATCGGACTCGTCCTCTATGCCATAAAGCAATTTGTATAGCGGACTGCTCACCTTCAATAAAATAATCGTTTTTTTGAACTTCTTGTTTGAATTCTTCCCAGTTATTCATATGTATATCTGCATGAACAAAACCATAAACCTTATGGTTGTGCTGAATTTCAAGAATGATTGGTAAATTACGGCATTGCTCAACAATTGTTTGTTGTAAATGGATAGGTAATTCATATAGCCAAGCACCGCCATGATGAGAATGCATATCTTTCATTTCTTTATCAAAGGTAGCTTCAATACACATCTGTTCATGATTACCACGGATTGCTTTAAACCAAGGTTTATCAATAAGACTCAGACATTCAAGATTTTCACTACCGCGATCAACTAAATCTCCAACAGATACTAATAAATCCTGCTGAAAATTGAATTCTATTTCTTTTAATTTATTCATAAGCAGGGTATAACAACCATGAAGATCACCAACTACAAAAAGGCGACCTTCTATAGGCTTATCATAATGCTCAATCAAATTATGACCTAAATCAATTTTTTGCATATTTTTAACTCATCGCGTAAAAATATTGGATTCATATAATCATGTTTTATGATAATTATACCAACTTCGATTAATATTTTATCTCAAACCAAGATTATCTAGTTGGGTGAAGTCAAAATTTTCATCAAATAAGTGAATCAATTTTTTCTGGTTTCTTAAATAAGAAAGTGTTCCTAAGAAACATGATTTACATAGATGGACTTCATACTTATCAGTTCTATGCGAGGTATTAGAGCTCCATTCCGCTTTCAATAAACCATAATTTAATTGAGTTGAGTTATCACAGATATCACACATATCCTGTATAACTTCTATTTGTAAAGAGTGTTTTAATTTCATGCGTAATTTCCCGATATACTATTAGTATGTTTATATTCATACAATTTTTATCTTTTCTAATATATCCCTTGGTTTAAAAACTTATGAAAGCTGTACTACATATAATTTAAAATGTTTGCATTAGCTCTTTTAATACATTTACTTTTGATTGAAGCGAAAATTGATAATTTTGTTTTTTTTGAATCAAAAGTTCAATTTGAAATCTAATACTAGGAAATTCCTTAAAACACTCATTCAGACATTCAATTTCGAGCTCATTCTGTTGTAGAGCTTTGTTAAGCTGGTAAGTCTTTTCACAAATCGATTCATAAGGCTCTTGTAACTCTACGGGTAAACAAAACTTCTTTAATTGATATGCGTGATATGTAGAGGTGTATTTTCGAGGAATAGCTGTAGTATCCACAATAAAGTGCTCCTTTTCTAAGTTCTGTATAAAAAAGCTATGAACTACTTCAAAGTTTTCATCAGTATTGAAATACTTGTTTTCTCCTACAAATAGATTCCATATCTTTACAAAGTCTTGTTCATAAAAAGTATTTTTCATAAGAAAACGTAAAAACAATCTTTGCAGAATTTGTCTTTTCGTCATATCAATCATCATTTGAAATCGAATATCCCATTTTGGGATATTTTTGCGAATGGTACACCATCTGGAGTCATGAGCTCAATACATGACCCCAGATATATTGATTTAATTCATTGTTTAATTTCTATACGTGAGAAACAAAATATAACTCAGGTAGAAGTAGCTACGTCTTTAAAAAAGCATCAGTCCTACGTGGCCAAAGTAGAAAACTTAGATCGAAGACTCGATATAATTGAATTATATGATTGGTTAAAAGTTCTTAATATGTCGCTTTCCGAGTTTATTAAAATTTCTAATTTTGAAAAATTATTACCTTAAGTTACATCAATCTTTTTCTTTACTTCTATCAAATTTTGAATCATATAGAATGGAAGTCACACTTCTTTTCAAAATAACCAGTTAAATTCGATAATCTGGCCTTACACTGAAGATTACATTTTATTGAAGTCTATTTGTCGCATAGTTGTTTGTAACGTCGCATAGTTGTTTGTAAATGACATCCGCCCCCAACAAGTGCAATCGCTGATGCTGTATGATGGGGCGCTCGAAATGGCCGTTGGCCAAACGTATGCGGTGTATTGGAAATAGAATAAATACTCGCAACTTCAAGTGTTTCTTGATTAGAAAGAGGTGGCAAAATCGAAGGGAGCCTTGAAGCGAGTAAAGTCTTACCAGTGCCTGGTGGTCCTTTAAAGAGCAGCGAATGTCCTCCTGCGGCGGCTATTTCTAGTGCACGACGTGGGCGCAACTGACCTTTTACATCTGCCAGATCAAATTTATAAGGCATTTGGTTTGAGGCAGTTGCAGGTTCAACCGAAGATAGAGATTTTGTGCCCAGAAAATGTTCACAAACTTCTTTTAAGTGGCTCACTGGATAACATTCAAGGTTCGGTAAATGATTAATATCCTGACTATTATCGAGGGGTAAAAGCATTTTATGCTTGGCCTGTTGGCATGCCATGGCCAAAGTTAACGTGCCTGACACTGGTCTTACATGACCATCCAGCGCTAATTCACCAATTAATTCAAAATCTTCGGCACAGTTTTCTGGGAGCTGACCAGACGCAATTAAAATGCCTACGGCAATTGGTAAATCTAGACGTGAACCATCTTTGGGCAAATCTGCTGGCGCAAGATTAATGGTCAGTCGTTTAGTCGGAAATTGGAATCCACTATTAATAATGGCTGAGCGAACGCGGTCTTTACTTTCTCTTACTGCCGCCTCTGCTAGCCCGACAATAGTAAGAGAAGGTAAGCCTTGACTCACATGTACCTCAACTTCAATTAGAGGTGCATGTAAACCCAAAAGTCCCCGTGTATAAATTTTAGAAAAAGACATCTTATTGTTCCATTATGGTGCTTCATTTTTAATCGTTGTAAAGTATAAGTGCGCTACGTTGGTGCTTATTTTTTATTCTTTAAGGCTTCTTCTAATAGATTGACTTGTTTTTGTAGCTCTTCTAAACGTTGATTAGCCGATTGAAGTGCAGTCTTTTGACGGTCAATCTCTTGTTTAGAAACAAGGTCTAACTTTTCGACCGCTTCATTTAATAATGCACGTAAATTTTTTTCCAAATCTTTTTTAGGCTCATCAATTTGTTCCAAAATGGCCTGTAGTAATGTTTCTAACATAAAATATCCAAAGCGTTGTATTACCTTATAGTTTACAGTTTATCACTGCTTGAAGTCGGGATATAGGTTTCAATTCTTTTAGTGCAAATAGAACATTAAAACAGCACTCAACAATACTGAAAATTCATTTTATTTTTAATAGCTCATCTACATCTTGATCACTAAATAGGTTATAAAGAAAGTTCATGCAATAGATTCATTTCCCTCAACCTTTGAAATATTGGCATGAAAATTGAACAT